>Ga0265797_10003963_pt1 | contig 23070 bp, 16 predicted proteins | sample P2T30metagenome_FD_192433 | JGI IMG/M metagenome (GOLD analysis project Ga0265797, IMG submission 192433) | Plant litter microbial communities from East Loma Ridge, Irvine, California - P2 T30 | ecosystem: Environmental > Terrestrial > Plant litter > Unclassified | place: USA: California... | reverse complement strand
AGTGCTTTTCGTCTTGAAAAATTACCAAGCCGGCTTTCTCGCTAGCCGATTTTGGCGCGAACGTCAGCTCCGTTTCGGTGGTGCAGTACATGTGCTGCTGGCGCTTGCCGATGAAAGCCGGGTTGCCGGTTTCGGCCACCGTTTCGGGCTTGAGTTTCAGCGTGAGACCCTTGGCCTTGCTCAGCGAGTAGCTGCTGTTATCGACCGTGCGCAGAAATAGCAGCGCCGGGTCCAGCTCCTTTTCAAAGGTGAGCGTGTAGCCAAAATTGCCGCTTTGGGGCCGCGCGCCGGGCTGCTTCACCTCCGGGAAGTTGGCCCGGTAGCTGTACTGCACACCATTGGGGCCGGGGTCCATCACGGGCCACTCGTCTTTCCAAACTACGGGCACTATAAACGTCTCGCGGCCAGTATTGTAGTGGTTGCCCTCGTAAGGCCGCACGGCCAGAAAGATGGCGTAGGTCTTGCCATCCGGCCCTTCCACAAACTGCGCGTGCCCGGCCGACGTGATGGGGTCTTTGCGGTCGCGGGGCAGCTCGCGCTGCGAAAGAATGGGGTTTTTCTCGTAGGGCACAAACGGCCCCAGCGGCGCTTTGCTCCTGAAAACCACCTCCGTATGGTTGACCGACGTGCCGCCCTCGGCCGCGTAGAGGTAGTACCAGTCACCCCGCTTCATGAGGTGCGGCCCCTCAATCCAGACGGGTTTCTTGCTCAGGTCCACGCCGCCGTTGACCACGATTTTGGCCTCGCCCACGGTTTGCAGCGTTTGCGGGTTCAGCTCAATAATCTTGATGGAGCGGTGGCCGTCGTAGAGCGGCTTATTATCGGGCGGGTCACTGTTATAAATGACGTATGCCTTGTCGCCCTCAAAATACAGCGAAGGGTCGATGCCGCGCACCTCGGGCAGGAAGGTGGGGTCGCTCCACGGCCCAGCCGGGTTTTTGGCCGTCACCACAAAGTTGCCCTTGTGGTCGATGAGCGTGCAGGTGACATAGTACGTACCGTTGTGATACTCAATGGCGGGCGCAAACAAGCCCCGCGTCATGCGGTCGCCCAAAAAGGTCATCTGCGAGGGCCGGCTGATGACGTTGCCCACCTGCTTCCAGTTTTTGAGGTCTTTACTGTGCATCACCGGGATGCCGGGGAAGTACGAAAAAGTGGAATTTACCAGGTAATAATCCGGCCCCACCTTCACAATGCTGGGGTCGGGGTAAAAGCCAGCCAGGATGGGGTTGACCAAATCAATCGATTGTGCAAGTACCGCCGAGTGCGACAGCCAGCCGGCCGCGGCCGTCAGGAGCAGGGTTTTGAGTTTCATTGTGTGTGAGCTAGCGGGGACTAATGGTCCAGGCTGCCGCCCGTGGCAGCCTGGGGCCGGGTAGTGGTTCAGGATGCTCGCAGAGGAGCGCCCGAGACCAAGGCCGCGCTAAACATACAGTAGCTTTTCCAGCGCAACGCTACCGATAGGTAGCGCCCCATTTTAGCGCCAAAAAGTGCTTCAGCGCCGCCTAGAGCGGCTTCGGCAAATACCCGGTGCCCCCGGCGGCTACCAGCGCGGGGTGCCTTAACGCGTAGTAGCCCGCACTAAGGCAGTTGTGGCAGGGCGAGAAACTAGTTTTCTGGAAATTCGGTAGCCCAGTTGTAAAGTGCCAATTTGGGCACGGCTAGCTCGGCAGGCTCGTAGTAGGGGCCAGCCTCCGCATTTTGCTGGCAGCGGTAGAAATAAGCTTGCCTACGGGGCAACTTTAACGGGCGGGCGCGTCGGGGTAAGCGGAAGCATGCGGCAATTGGCAGGCCGATGGGGCGGAACGAATTGCGCCCGGCCCGAAGTTAGGAAGAAGCCACTTGCTGTTTATCTTGTCGTTATGAATGCACTACCATTAGTTTCGCTGCTGCTGGGCAGCCTTGCGCTGGGGGCCGCCGTTCCCGCGCCCCCCGTCGCCGCGCCGGCCACCGAAAAAGTAACGGTAGTCGTAGCGGCCCTGGCCTCCACGAGCTCCGTGGTGAAGCTCAATTTCTACAACGCTCCCGATAAGTTCCTGAAAGAGGGGCAAATGGCCATCCGAATGGTGGTGCGCCCCGACGGTAAAAATACCCTGACCATTCCCGTGGACCTGGCCCCCGGCGAGTGGGCCGTGGCCGTGTCGCAAGACCTCAACAACAACGACAAGCTCGACAAAAACTTCCTGGGCATCCCTACCGAGCCGTTTGCCTTTTCCAACAACGTGAAGCCGAAGCTGTCGGCCCCCAGCTTTCAGCAGTGCAAATTCACGGTAACCGGGCCGGGGCAAGTAGTGAATATCACGGATTGGAACGACTTTTAAGGGCGAGCGTAGGGCGGACTGCTGGTTCGTAGTCAAGTAAGTACGCGCTAGCGGATTGGACTAAATAGCTAAAAGCTAAGAATTATCGATATTTCACTAAAAAAGCCGCTGGCAGCAATGCTAAGCGGCTTTTTGGCTTTGAGTCCTAAAAAATATTTGTAAAGAACAATAAGGTGCGCAAGTAGATAGGACTATGGCTGGTTTTCCTAGGTATTGGCCAAGTAAGCTCGTTTGTAATTTTACTTTTTCAATTGTTTGTTAGATAATTGTGAGAGTAGTTTTGCAACGTCCAACGGACAAAAAATTAACACCTTCCGCTCTGCTATGATACGTTCTTCACGCTCCCAGTTTGCTGCCGCCCGCCATGTGTTAGGGTGGGCTTGCGTACTGGCGAGCGTGTTGAACGGTCAGGCGAGCTGGGCGCGGGCTACTGCTACCTGCTTAGCTGCCGCCGAGCACGCCACGCCGGGCGCCGGCGCCCGGCTGCGCATCGCGGCTGGTACCACGTATTCGGGCACCATCACGATTACCAGCGACAGCGTCACCATCGATAATTACGGCACGCTGGCTGGCACTATCGTGGTAAGCAGCAGCGTGCGGGGCACCGTGCTCAACAACCTTGGTAGCGTAACCTCCGAAACCATCTACCTCAACGCGCCAACTACCATCAACAACGGTAGCAACGGCACCGCCGTGGTACCCACCGCCAGCTGGACCGGCTACATTGGCGATACCTTCGGCGCGGCCCCGATTATCAACAACTTCGCGCTCTTTTCGAGCGAAATCTATACCCTGCCCGGCGGCACCATTCACAACCAGCGCGGTGCCACTTGGGATGGCTACATCCACAACAGCGCGGCGGCGCTGGCCATCACCAATGAGGGTACCTGGCAAGCCCCGCTTACCAGCACGGGCAGCCTGCGCGTGCAAAATACCGGCCACTGGACTAGCCCCCTCGTAACCAGTGGCCCCGCCACCGTGGCCAACGTGCGCGCCTGGACCAACCGTGCTCCAGGCCGCAAGCCGCGCCACTAGCCGGCCCGGCGCTTTTGCCCCCCTACATCATGTGCTAAGCCGCGCCCCGCTGGGGCGCCAGACCGGCGCGGGCGTATTTGTCCGCCTGGTGCCCCGTGGGGCAGGTTGCTTTTAATACAATTAGGGATAAGAGATGCTCGGCTGGAATCGCTTGGCTTCTTGGTATAGACTATTGACTACACGCTCTTCTTTCTTCTGCAAGCAGTAATTACTATGAAACAAATGGTTAACGCAGGCCGGGTTGTCGGCCGCCGGTTGGCAATGGGGGCGTTATTGGTGCTGGGGGCGCTGCCGCGTCTGAGCTGGGCGCAGTGCAACTGCACCCAGACCATTGCCGCTGACCCGGCTTATCAGTCGGTAATCACGGTGAGTAGCGGCACGGTCTGCATCAACTCGGGGGTTACGCTGCAAAATGCGACTATCCGCGTGACGGGCAACGATGTGACAATTTGCAACCAGGGCACGATTGGCGACAATTACTCGGGTAATGGCTACGGGGTAATTGAAGTAGATAACGGCCTTACGGGTGTGGTTATCAACAACCTGGGCATTATTAATGCCCAAACCATGCGGCTGCACGCCCCAGTGGCGCTCAACAATGGCAGCTCCGACGGCGGGGCCACGGTGGTAGCCAGCGCCACCTGGCAGAGTAACCTGATGGGCACGTTTGACGTGGCCCCAGTCATCAAAAATTATGCGTCTTGGCAAGCGCAAGTTCATGCGCTGCCCGGCGGCACTATCACCAATGCCAGCGGTGCTACCTGGAGCGGCTACCTCTCGGCCAATGCGGCCCTGGCCATTACCAACGCCGGCACCTGGAGCTCGCAAGTGCAAGAAGCCGGTAATAGCCCCACCATCAGCATCATGCACAGTGGTGGCGGCTGGTCGGGTGGGGTGGGCGGCGGCTCGGGCTCGCTGCGCATCACCAACAATGGCACCTGGACGGTGGGCTTCAACTTCCCTGGTGGTAGCAGTAATACCTTCACAAACGGGGCGGGGGCATCGGCCGCTTTTGATAATTATTGGGGCCTGGGCGGCGTGGTAGCCATCGCCAACAACGGCACCCTGACGCTGGCCAGCGGCATGGGCACCCTGGCCAGCGGCTCTAGCCTGACTATGGCGGCGGGCAGCACCTTAAGCATCACGGGCGACCTGACCAACGAGGGCACCATTCTGAACCAAGGCACGATTTCGTCGGCTAACTTCACCAACACCGGTACCATCACGGGGCCGACTTTCCTGCGGCGGGGCCGGTTTATGGCCAGCGGCTACACCGTCAATAACGGCCGTTTTGGAGCCGACGGCAGCTACCTGGATTTTTGCGATTCGACACCGCCCACGCCCGCCAGCCAAGGTTTCGATGCGCGCGGCGGCACCATCGGGAGCGGCGTAACCTATTGCGCCGGCAGCGTGAGCCCCCTGCCGGTAACGCTCGTCAGCTTCACGGTGCAGCCGCGCCCCGGCCAGGCGCTGTTGCAGTGGGCTACGGCTTCGGAGCGGACTAACGACAAATTCGTCATTGAGCGCAGTGCCGATGGCCGCAGCTTTGCGGCAGTGCAGACAGTGGCTGGCCACGGCACCACCGCAGTGGCCCAAGCCTACACCTACCTCGACGCCCAGCCACTGCCCGGCCTGAGCTACTACCGGTTGCGCCAGGTAGACCTCGATGGCGCTAGCGCCTACTCGCCAGTGCTAAGCAGCCGCCAGGCCGCCGCCGAAACGGCGCTGCTCTCTCCCAACCCCACCGCTGGTCCCCTCACGCTCGACCTTCGCGCCCAGCCCACCAGCACCTGCGAGGTGCGCGTGCTCAATACTTTGGGCCAGGTGCTGCTGACCGAAACGCTGCCCGGCGGCCAGTTGCAGCCCTTAACGCTGAGCCGTTTGCCAGCCGGTACCTACCTCGTGCAACTGCGCAGCCCCGGCCAGGGTTATCAGGTGCAGCGCGTGCTAAAGCAATAGCCTATCTCTGAGGCTATTGCTCGCTACTGGCTGTCTATCCTTGCGTGGCCAGCAAACCCCGGTTGCGGAGTAAGTACCCCAAACCCTGGCTAATTAGCTGTCCTTCGGAATGCGGTTGCTTCGCTAAGCTCGCAAGAACAGCCGTTGTCGGCTAGGCCAAAAAGGCCCTACGCCGCCCGAAACGGATGGCCACCCCGCGCCAGCCGCTCGGCTAGCTCCACGGCGTAGCGGGCGCGGGTTTCGGGGCGCTTGGCATCGGCTACCTTGCGGGCAATGGCGCGGCGCATGGCCCCGCTTTGGGCCTGAAAGGCGGCTTCGGCCTCGGGCCAGGCGGCGAGGGCTTCGGCCAACTCATCGGGCAGGTCTACGTGGTCGGGGTTGGGGTCGGGCGCGAGGCCCACGGTTACTTCCTGGCCGATGGCGAGGCCTAATTTCTGACACAACTCCTTGCGAATCATCAGGTAGCGCCCACCGCCTTCCTGCGGCAGTAGGCCCAGCCGCTCGGCGTGCCCATTGAGCGTGGCAACGACGCGCTTGGCGGCCTTGCCGCCCACGGCGAGCCACGCCGCGTCGGGCACCACGAGTACCTGGGTGGGCATGAAGCTGGGGCCACCGGCTTCGAGTACGGCGCGGAAAGTGGCGATGGGGATAGGATGAGTGTCCATAATTCGCGGCTAATGCACCTCACTCACTGCGAATTAGCCAGCGCGAGGGCTTCCTGCTGAAGCCACAGGGCGTACTCCAGGGTAACCGGAATGTAGGGGATGCCGATTTTGGCGGCGCTCTCGGCCAGCGAGGTCGCAAAGCCAGCCTCGCGGCGGCGCTTATCTACCCGTTTGGCATCCTGGATGGGCCAGATAAGGGCGATGGTTTGCCGCTTGCCAGTGGCGTGGTCGAGCACGGTGTAGCCGGCCCATTGCGTGCCATATACTTGCTCCTGCCCGTCGTCCATGAGCTTGCGGTCCAGCATTTGGGCGTAGCGGTAAAACGGAAGTTCGCCCGCTTCGGCCGCCCCTTTTACCCAAATCAGGTACTGCGCAATCTTTTCGGAATGCTGAATTACGTACCAGGCCGCCTCATTGGTCGGGCGGCCCACCAGGGTTTTGCCGGGGTAGCCGTAGCGCCAGATAATGTCCTCCACCCGGCGCAGGTTGCTGCTGTCGGCCCGCTGCATCTGCGTTTGCGCGTAGTTTACCAGTTGCTCCTCCGGTAAGTGCAGGGCTGCTGCCAGCGAGTCGGCCTTATCTTGGCGCAGGCGCGACAGTATCTTCCGGTAGCGCCAGTCCTGCACCCGGATGCTGTCCAGCTCGTGCTTCAAGCGCGGGCTAAATTGGCCCTGGGCGCGGGCAGACAGCGACAGCAAGACCAGGCTGAGCGATAGCAGCAGTTTCATAGCTGCAAGATAGAAAATAGGGGCCAGCCGTTGCATGAACGGCATTTCAGCGTAACGCGAATTGGAAAGTTCGCGCTACGCCCGTACCTGGCCCTGGCCGCGCACCAGCCATTTGTAGCTAGTCAGCTCCTCCAGGCCCATCGGGCCGCGGGCGTGCAGCTTTTGGGTGCTAATACCGATTTCGGCTCCGAGCCCAAATTGCGCCCCATCGGTGAACGCGGTGGAAGCGTTGGCATACACGGCGGCGGCATCAACCACGCGCAGAAAGGTGTCGATATGCGCTTGGTTTTCAGAGATGATAGCCTCGCTGTGGCGCGAGCCGTGATGCGCAATGTGGTCAAGCGCCGCCCCCAGGTCAGGCACGGTTTTGATGGCCATTTTATAATCCAGAAACTCGGTACCAAAATGCGCCTCCGTGGCCGTGTGCAGCAGCGATGCCGGGTAGCTACCCAGCAGCGCCGCGTAGGCTGGGCCATCAGCAAAAAGCTGCACGTTGGCCTCGGCTAGTGGTACTGCCAACGTAGGCAAGTCGCTTATACGCTGGGCGTTGATTAGCAGGCAGTCGAGCGAGTTGCAGACGCTCACGCGGCGGGTTTTGGCATTGGCTACGATGGCGCGGCCGTTGATGAGGTCGCCGGTTTCGTCAAAATAGGTGTGTACCACGCCCGCCCCGGTTTCAATCACCGGCACCCGCGCATTCTTGCGCACGAAGTCAATCAGCCCCTGGCTGCCCCGCGGTATCACGACATCGACGTAGCCCACGGCCGTGAGTAGCGCCTCGGTGGCGGCGCGCTCGGCGGGCAGCAGCGTCACGGCGGCCAGCGGTACGCCGTGCTGCGTCAGCACCGGCCCGGCCACCGCCAGCAGCGCCGCATTGGAAGCCGCCGCGTCGGAGCCACCCTTGAGCAGGCAGGCATTGCCAGTTGTCAGGCACAGCGCCAGGCTGTCGAAGGTTACGTTGGGCCGCGCTTCATAAATGATGCCCACTACGCCGAGCGGCACGCGCACCTTACTTAGGTGCAGGCCGTTGGGTAGGGTTTTCTCGCTGAGTACCACGCCCAGCGGCGAAGACAGCCCGGCCACGTTGCGCAAATCCTGGGCGATGCCTTGCAGGCGCTCGGGCGTGAGGCGGAGGCGGTCGTAGCGCGGGTCGGTAGCGGGCATCCGGGCTAGGTCTTTGGCGTTTTCGGCCAGCAGGAAGTCCGTTTGGGCTACGGTCACATCGGCCAGGTCGCGCAGTAGGGCGTCGATGGTGGCGGGCGCTACTGCGGCCAGCGCCCGGCTGGCTTGCTGCGTGGTGACAAAGTAGGCGGTGTAATCAGTCATAAAGCGTGCGGTAAGCCTCAGCTTGCCGTTGGGGGTAGTATTTCTACGGCAAGCTAAAGCTTACCGCGCATCCTCCGTCAAAAACAAATAGTCATAATGCACCAGCGGGCGCTGCCCCTGCTGCCCCAACCGCTCCAACGTCTTATCCGAGCCGTACTCGGCCAGTCCCAGGCCGATAGCGTGGCCGGTTTCGTCGGTGAGGCGCACCAAGTCGCCTTTCTCAAACGCGCCCTCGATGCCGACCACGCCCACCTGCAGCAGGCTGGTGGCTTGGACGGAGGCCAGCAGGGCGGCCCGCGCCCCAGCATTTACTTGCACCGTGGCATGGGCCGCCTGGGCGTGTGCCAGCCACTTTTTGGTGCCCGAGGCGCGCTTGCTGGGCTGAAACCAGGTGCTAATGGCCTTTTCGGCCAGCAGGTTGGGTAGAATGTCCGGCGTCTTGCCATTGGCAATGTGCACGCTGATGCCCAGCCCCGCCACCTTGTGCGCAATGGAGCACTTGGTGAGCATGCCGCCGCGCCCAAACTGCGAGCGCGTGGCCGTCACAAACTCCGCAAAGCCCGTGTCGGCCGGCGCGATGTGCCGAATAACCTGCGCCCCCGGCCGCGAAGGGTCACCGTCAAAAATGCCGTCCACATTGCTCAGAATGATGAGCGCGTCGGCATCGAGCATACTTGCCACCAGGCCGGCCAGCTCGTCGTTGTCGGTGAACATAAGCTCCGTCACCGAAACTACATCGTTCTCATTCACAATGGGAACTACGTTTTGCTGAAGCAGCTCCTGGAAGCAGGCGCGCATGTTGAGGTAATGCTGGCGGTCGCGAAAATCCTCCTTCGTCACCAGCACCTGCGCGCCCAATAGGCCGTGCTCGGCCAGCAGGGCGGCGTAGCGGCTCAGCAGCTTTACCTGGCCCACGGCGGCCAGCAGCTGGCGGCTGCGCACGGCGTCGGCCTTGGCCGGCAGCGTGATGAGGCTGCGCCCCGCTGCCACCGCCCCCGACGATACCACGATGATTTCGAGCCCCTGCTGCTTGAGGCCCACCAACTGCGCTACGAGGTGGGCCAGCCGGTCATCATCGGGCAAGCCATTGGCTTGGGTGAGCACGTTGGAACCGATTTTGACGACGAGGCGGCGGTAGGGCAGGGGCATGGGGCGAAACGAAGACAGCGCTCAAAGCTAGCGTTTATTGGCAGTTCGCCCCGTAGGCTACCCATTGGCGGGGCTAGGGCGGTTGTGGCCCACTCACCCATCCTTTTGCCAGCTGGCTTGTTACCAGGGCTCTTTTGGGGCCGCTGCTTAGCGCCCGTATTATTCGTTTTCCGTATGAAAGCCTACAAACTCCACGAACCCAAAACCCTCGAAAATTTTCGGCTGGACACCTACGACGAGCCCACCGTGCGCGACTACGAGGTGAAGATTCAAGTGAAGGCCACTTCCCTCAACTTCCGCGACTGGGCGCTGGCCAACGGCTGGTTTGGCTATCCCGGCGAGGTGCTGCCGATGATTCCCTTCAGCGACGCTGCCGGCCTGGTAACGGCCGTGGGCGCGGGCGTGACAACGGTGCAAGTGGGCGACCGCGTGGCCATCAACTTCTTCCCCGACTGGACCGATGGCGCGTTTACGGCCGCCAAAACCCGCCGCTCGCTGGGCGGCAGCACCGACGGCGTGCTGGCCGAGTACGTGACCTTTCCGGAAACGGCCGTGGTGAAAGTGCCCGATTCCTTTTCGTTCGAGGAAGCCGCCGCCTTCCCCTGCGCGGGCGTCACGGCGTGGCACTCGCTGGTCGAGCAGGCCCAGCTGCGCCCCGGCGATACGGTGCTGCTGCAAGGCACCGGCGGCGTGTCCATCTTTGCGCTGCAAATTGCTAAACTATTTGCTGCGCAGGTTATTATAACCTCCAGCTCCGATGAGAAATTAGCCCAGGCCAAAGCCCTGGGCGCCGACCACCTCATCAATTATAAGACGACTCCCGACTGGGAAGAAAAGGTGAAGGAACTGACGCAGGGCCAAGGCGTGACCTACGTGCTCGAAGTAGCCGGCCAACTGGCCCGCTCGCTCCGCGCCCTGCGGCCGGGCGGCACCATCTTCCAGATTGGGCAGGTGGCCCCCAGCGACGAGGCGCCCAACCTGCGCATGCTACCCATCAATACCCAGCGCCTGCAAGGCATCTACGTCGGCAGCACCCAGATGCTGGCCGACCTGCTCCACGCCTTCGCCAGCAACCAGCTCAAGCCCGTTATCAGCCACGTTTTTGGCTTCGACGAAGCCAAGGATGCCCTGGCGCACATGGGCAGCGGCGCGCACTTCGGTAAGATTGTGGTGCGCGTAGGCTAGCCGAGCTACCTCAGGTTGCAACACAAAACAAGCGGTTGGCTTAGCTCATTATCGAGCTAAGCCAACCGCTTGTTTTATTACTGGTTGCGAAGCTGTTAGCTTTTGGGCAGCGCCAGCGCTTGCAGTTGCTTATTGATAAAATCAACCTCCTCAAAGCTCAGTTGCAAGTCCATTGCCTTGGCGTTTTGGGTGGCTTGCTCGGGGTTGCGGGCGCCCACCAGCGCCACCGTAATGCCGGGCTGCGCCAGCGTCCAGCGCAGCACGAGCTGGCCCAGGGTTGCGTTTTTGGTTTCGGCCAGCGGCCGGATTTTATTCAGAAAACCATTAACGGCCGTCACAGCCTCGGGCTTAAACAAGCGGTTGGTGCTGCGCAGGTCGCTGGCGTCGAAGTGCTGGCCGGGCTTCATTTTGCCGGTCAGCAAACCGAGTTGCAAGGGGCTGTACACTAGGATGCCGAGGTCGTGCTGCTGCGCGTAAGGCACCACGTCCTTCTCGATGTCGCGGCGCAACATACTGTAAGGTACCTGGTTGCTGGCCAGTTTGATGGTCCTTCCGGCTTCCTCCAGTTGGGCCACCGAGTAGTTGCTGACGCCCGCCGCCCGCACCTTGCCTTGCTCGATGAGGCGCTGCACGGCTTCCATCGTTTCGGCGATGGGAGTAGTCACATCGGGCCAGTGCTGTTGGTAGAGGTCTATGTAGTCGGTGCCCAGGCGGCGCAGGCTGTCTTCACACTCCTTGATGATGCTGTCGCGGCTGGCGTACTTGTACACGTCCACGTCCTGGCCATCGTTGTTCTTTGTTTTCATGGCAAAGTCACCTTTGTCCAAGTCCCAGCGCATGCCAAACTTCGTGAGCACCTGCACTTTGTCGCGGGGCAGGCTCTTGATGGCCTCGCCCACAATCTGCTCGCTCAAGCCCATGCCGTAGATGGGTGCGGTGTCGATACTGGTCACGCCCAAGTCGTAGGCCGCGTGAATGGCGCCCACGGCATCGTTTTGCTCGGTGCCGCCCCACATCCAGCCGCCCGCAGCCCAGCTGCCAAAGGTGATGCGCGAAACGCTAACGTCGGACGAGCCTAATTTCTGATATTCCATGAGTTACGTAAATTCTTAAAAGGAAATGCTCGCTAGGTTTACCTACTGGCCGGGCCGAAGGTTGCGCTCCCAGCAGCGGGCCATAACCGTAGCCACCCACAAATAACAAAGGCCCACCCCGTTGGCACGGGGTAGGCCTTGACCGATAAAATGCGGCATAGCAATGGGCCGTTACTCCACGGTGAGACGCTTGGTAACGGTGCCGGCACTAGTTGTGAAGCGCAGCGCATAGACGCCGCTGGCGAGGCCAGCCAGGCTGAGTTGGTGCGCGGCCGTGCCTTGGGCCGGTAGCGACGCCGTGCGCACGGGGCGGCCCAGCGCGTCGAGCAGCGTGGCTACTACGGCTTGGCGGCCGAGGCTGGCGGGTAGCTCCACGTAAACCGCTGCCTGGGCCGGATTGGGGTACACGGCTACCTGCTGGGCCAGGGTGGCGGGTACCGTGGCGAGCGGCTGCTGCGGCGAAAAAAGCAACTCAAACCGATTGGTAATGAGCGTGGCCGCATTGCCAACGGTGAAGCTATACACGGGCTGCTGCTGCAAGTCGGTAAGCGTGCCCAGCTGCACGTCGTGCAGGTACACGGGGGTGCCAGCCAGGTTCAGCAGTTGCTCGGCCGAAAGGCTGTAGGTGCCCGGCATAGGTACGCCCACCGCCAGCGGCACCGTGAGCGCGGCGCTGCCCAGCAGCGGCAGGCCATTCACGGCCAGGTTTTGGCCCGCGGCTACCGACGACAGGTTGAGGCCACTCGTGTTGGGTAGCTTTTCGGCATCGTAATGGCCATCGAAGTTTGCTGTCGCGCCCTGCTCGAAGTACACGTATGTGGGGTCGTGGTCGCCCTGCGTCGTTACGAGGTCGAGCTGCACGGCGGGGCGGGGGTCGGTTGTCGTCGTGGTGCGGTTGAAGGCCGGGAAATTCTGAAAGTAGAAAACGCGCCAGGAGTTAAGAAAGCTGAAGGCCGGCACCGGCTGGCTTACCCGGATAAAAAAGCCTTGCATCGCGCCGATTACGCCCCCCCGTAGCGTGCCAAACCCATTCTGGTAGAACTGGAAGGTGCCCCCATATTGGCTGGTAGACTTGTACACGTACACCGCGTCCAGCACGCCGGCGGGTAGGTTTTGGCGCGCCGCGCTCCAGTCGAGCGAGGCCGCGTAGGGGTTGCCCAGCAGGTGCCAGCCCGAGTTGGGCTGGCTGCCCCGCGAGAGTGGCCCCACCGGCACGTTGCCGTTATTGAGGGTGCCCACAAAATCGACGAGGTTATTGGCCGCCAGATTTACTGCGTAGCCGCGGCCCGGCGTGAGTGGGTCGCCGAGGCTGGCGGGCGAAAAATAGCCGTAGTCAAACTCCTGCGTAGCCGCCGAAGCCCCCGTAATGCGGGCTTCATCATAGCCAAACACGGTGGGGAAAGGGGTTACCAGGCCGCCCACCGTGTTGTAGGCGGGGTTCACGGTGGGCGCAAAGCTGGGCGTAGCCAGGTCGCTGACCGTGGTGCTTTGCATGGGCGAACTGTAGTGGCGGTAGCCCAGGCCCGCGTTCAGCGAGGGGTCGATGTAGCGCTGCACCGTTACGTCGCCGATGATGCTGGTCGAGGTGTTTTTGAAATTGACAATCCCGGTAAAGTCGGGGCCCGAACGGATGGTTAAGGCATTGCCATTGGTCGTCAGGTTGGAGTTGATGGAGAGGATGCGCCGTACGTCAACCGCGTTGGCAAGGCTCACCGCCGGGCCATTTATTTCCAAATCCCAGAAGGTAGTGCGGCTGTTGCCGCCCACGGTTTGGGGGCCGGGGCCGCTCAGCGTCAGGATGCCTTCGGTAGCTACAAAATTGCCGTTGTTGACGAAGTTCCCCTTGAGGTCCAGCACCCCGTATTGCTGCTGGGTAAAGCGGGCATTGGCCGCCAGGGTAAAATCGAGGGCCGTGGCCCCGCCGCCCGTAACGACGGGGGAAAACGGGGTGCCGGCCGGGACCAGGACGCTGGTAGTGGCGCCCGGAACGCCCGCCGACCAGTTGCGGGCATCAAACCAGTAAGTACTGACAGTACCCGTCCAGGTGGATTGCGTAGCCGGCCCAATAGCCAGCGTATAGGCCTTGTAGGTACTGAAAGCGCTGCTGCCCGAGGCATCGGTAGCGGTGATAGTGAAGGAAGAGGTAACGTCAACAGTCGGCGTGCCGGCAATCACGCCGGTGGTCGGGCTCAGCGTCAGGCCGGGCGGCAGGGTGCCCGCCGTCAGGGCGTAGGTGTACGGGGCCTGGCCGCCTGCCGCGCTGAGCGCTTGGCTGTAGGGCGCGCCCACAATGCCACCCGGCAGCGTAGCGGGCGTCAGGGTCAGCGGCGACGGGGCCACCGTGATAGTAATAGTGCGCGTCGCTGACAAAGCGCCGCCTGTGCCGGTGTTGCCTTGGTCGCTGCAATAAATGATGACAGTAGCCACCCCGCTGAATCTCGCCGTAGGGGTGAACCTGAAGCCGGTAAAATAGTAAGAATTGAGGTAAGTCACCTGATTATAAATCAACAACTGCCCGTCGGTAGTGGCTTGGCTGTTCGCAGTTACGCGGCCGTTTACAACGGTTATGGTGCCTAAAAAAGAGCCCTGGCCCGCATCAGGGTCGACTATCGAGACGCCCGGCAGGGCTACCGTCGTATTATATGCCGTGCTGACGGCCGTGGGGCCCGTAATAACCGGCGCATCGTTTACAGCCTGCACGATTAGGGTGCGGGTGGCTACGTTGCTGTCCTGCGTGCCATCATTGGCTACAAAGCTGATGGTGCGGGGGGTGGTAGTGGGCGCGTCCGAAGAGTTAAAATAGGTAACGCTCTGCAAGGCCGCCTGCCACTGCGCCACCGTGGCCGTGGCCCCGGCCGAGGTTAGCGTGAGCACGCCGCTGCTGCTGTTGTAGCTGCCCGCGATGTTGCCCAGCGTGGCCGCGTTGGCGCTGAAAACCAGTGCGTCCTGCGTGTTTACGAAGCCACCTGAAATACTAACCGTGGCTGCCGCCAGCGTATTGTTATCGGCATCGCTCACGAGAAGGCCCGCGTCGATGGGCGTTGCTACTTGCTCGGGAGCCGTAACCCCGGCAGTACTGGTTGCCAGCACTGGCGCTGCGTTTTGCGCGCGCAGGCGTGCGCCGTGGGTGGTGGCCAGCAGCGGCATGGCCACGGTGCTGAAGGCTAGCAGCGTAAGGGCCGTGCGCAAGCGCCCGAAGCCACTACGGCAGCCAGGGGCAGAAATAGCAGCTGCGGAGGCAGGTGTAGAGGGTGTTGCCATGAGCTAATGATAATAGAATGAGCGACAAAGAACGGGAGGGATGAGCTAACTATGTATGGCTGTTTCGCTATTCTATCATTGTAATAGTGAAAAACAATATTGGTTGAATGCTGAAGCCAATGCTATCGCGCCGAGTCTGGCTCCTCGGCCCGCCCCAAACATTTGGCTGGGCCGAGGGCTTTTAGCACCAGTCCTGTTATTGATAGCTACAGTATGAAAGTTGAAATTTGGTCCGACGTAGTGTGCCCGTTTTGTTACATAGGCAAGCGCAAGTTTGAACTGGCTCTGGGTCAATTTGCCCACCGCGACGATGTGCAAATCGAGTGGAAAAGCTTCCAGCTCACGCCCGATTTCGTGCCCACGCCCGGTGAAAGTATCCACCTCTCCCTGGCCAAGAAAAAAGGTGTGCCAGAGGCCGAAGGCCGCCGCATGAACGACTACATGACCGAGGCCGCCAAAGAGGTAGGCCTGAATTACGACTTCGAAATTGCCATTCCGGCCAATACCTTCCAAGCGCACCAGCTCATTCACTTTGCCGCCCACCAGGGCCAGCAAGGAGCCATGAAAGAGCGCCTTTTTGCCGCCTACTACCTCGAAGGCCGCGACCTGAACGAACTGGATACGTTGCTCAACCTAGCCGCCGAAATAGGCCTTGATGCCGACGCGGCTAGCCAGGCTCTGGAGGCCGGCACCTACGCCAACGAGGTGCGCCGCGACGAGTACGAGGCCCAGCAAATCGGCGTGCGCGGCGTGCCTTTCTTTGTTTTTGAGAATAAATACGCTGTGAGTGGCGCGCAGCCCAGCGAGGTATTTGCCGAAGTGCTCGGCAAAGTGTGGGAAGAAAGCCACCCGGCCAAAACCCAGCCCACCATGCTGGCCGACGGCCCCGCCTGTGGCCCCGACGGCTGCGAATAGAGCAAGAGCGCGACGCGCTGCTCCGCGTGGCGGTAGGGTGAGCAAATGGCACTAAACCAGCCGAACCCTGGCGCCACACGAAGCAGCGCGTCGCGTTACAGGAGCTAAACGGGCCGCCAAGCGGTTCTGCTTCATAGCTTCGCCATCGGTTGCAGCCTAAGCTTGCGCGTGGTAGCGCGGCAGTTCCTATCCAGGCTTCCTCCTTTCGTGTTGGTTTATGAGCTTTTTTGGTAAAGAAAAACAACGAGTATTGGGGCGTGCTGGCTGGCGCTGGGCGCTACCAGCCGCGGCCGGGCTGCTGGGGCTAGCGGCTTTTCAGCTGCCCGCCGACGACAACCCCGTGCGTACGCTAGCCGAAAAGGCGGCCTCCTTCTACGCTGCCACCCGGCCCGAAAAGGTGTACCTGCACCTCGACCGCCCCGTGTACGGCACCGGCGAAACCATCTGGTTCAACGCCTATTTGGTCGATGCCATGCGCCACCGCCCCGACTCGCTGAGCCGCATCGTGTACGTCGAATTGCTGTCGCCGCAGCGGCGGCTAGTGGCGCGCCGTATCCTGCGGGTCGAGGATATCGGCCTGGCCCACGGCGATATCGAGCTGGACGACAGCCTGCGCGCCGGCACCTACGTGCTGCGCGCCTACACCAACTGGATGCGTAACCAGGGGCCAGCCTTCTTCTACCAGCGCCAGCTGCAAGTGTGGCCCGCCGCCCCTGGCCAAGCCGATGCGGCGGGCACGGGTGCGGCTACGGCTGGCAAGCCGACCACCACGGCCCAAAAAACCGCCTCGGCCAAGGTCGATGTGCAGTTCTTTCCCGAAGGTGGCACGCTGGTGGCGGGCCTACCCAGCACCGTGGCCTTCAAGGCGCAGGCGGCCACCGGGCGCGGCGTGGCCATTAGCGGGCAGCTGCTCGATGCCCAAAACAAGCCCGTGGGCGCGGCCTTCAAAAGCCAGCATTTGGGCATGGGCCACTTCAGCTTTACGCCCGCCGCCGGCCAGCAGTACCACGCCCGCGTGACGCTGCCCGGGGGGGGCACCGTAGACTACCCGCTGCCCGCCCCGCAGGCCAGCGGCTACGCGCTGCACGTGGCCGATGGCGGCGAAAACTTTGTTATTGAGGCCCGCTACGTGGGCGCTACGCCGCCTGGCCCGGCGCTGCTCGTGAGTGAGGTGCGCGGCTACATTGTGGGGCTGCCCCCGCGCCCGCTCACTTCCGATGGCAAGCCCGTGACGTGGACGGTAGCCAAGAGCAAGTATCCGAACGGTATCGTTCACTTCACGCTGTTTGATGCCCAAAGCCGGCCCCAGGCCGAGCGGCTGGCCTTCGTGCAGAATGGCCCCACGGCCCTTAAAATCACGCTCACTGCCGATAAAGCTGCCTACGCCCCGCACGAGCGCGTGCTGATGAAGGCCCAGGTAACCAATGCCAGCGGCCAGCCCGTAACCACCCGCTTCTCGGTGGCCGTGGCCGAGCAGGGCGCCGCCACGCTCGATGCCAATGCCGAAACTATTGCCTCGAACCTGCTGCTGACCTCCGACCTAGCGGGCTACGTGGAGGAGCCAGGCTATTATTTCAAAAACCAAACCCCGGAGGTAACGCAGGCCCTCGACGACCTGCTACTGACCCAGGGCTGGCGGCGTTTTGTGTGGAAAGACCTGCTGGCGGGCACCGTGCCCGCGCTGCAGTACCGCGCCGAGCAGGAGTTGGCCATTCGGGGGCAGGTTACGGGTATGGGCCATAACCCCATTGCCAACAGTCAGTTGACCTTCGTGCAAACCAAGCCCATCCGGCAGTTTCTCACGGCTACTACCGACGCGCAGGGCCATTTCAGCTTCGTGGGCTTCGATGGCAAAGACACGACCGTGGTGACGCTGCAAGCGCGCCGCGTGAATGGCGGCGCCAACGTGACCGTGCGCCCCGACCTGGGTGCGCCCACTCAAGGTGGCCTACCCCTGCCGGGCCTGCCGGGCGTGGCTGCCGCCCCGCCCGCTGTAGCCGACTACGTGCGCCGCAGCCGCCAACAGCGCGTAACCGAGCGCCAGAACATGCCCTCCGATGATATTCGCAACGTGCAACTGGCCGACGTAGCCGTGACTGGGCAGCGAAGCGCCAGCGTCATTCCGTCCGACGACCCGCGTCGCATGATTCCGGGCGTAGTGGGCGGCACGGTGCTCGATTTTACCAAAATGCCGGAAGCGCAGTCGGGTATTCCCATTTTCTCGATATTGCAAGGCCGGGTAGCAGGCCTCGCCATCAGCGGCAACCCGCCAAATCAGAGTATTCAGATTCGTAATTCGGGCACGCCTCTAATTATTCTAGATGGACAGCGGGTAGATGCTGATGTTATCCAGTCGATTAGCTCGGTAGATGTCGAAGCGGTGGAAGTATACAAGGGCAACGAGGCCGCCATTTTTGGGGCGAGTGGCGGGGCCATCGCCATCTACACCAAGCGCGGCAACAAAAACTACAAGGGCCCTTTGCCCGGCGGCCCCCGCGAAAACCCCAGCCTGGCAATAGTAAAGCTGCCGGGCTACTACCAGGCCCGCGAGTTTTACCGCCCGCGCTACGGCGCGCCCGTGCTCAATGCGCCCGAATCCGACCCGCGCCGCCTCACCATCTACTGGAACCCGAGCCTGCAAACCGATTCGAAGGGCATGGCCGAGTTCACCTTCTTCACGGCCGATGGCAGCGGCAACTTCCAGGCTACGGCCGAAGGCCTCACCCTCACCGGCGAGCCGGGCCGGGGCACGGGCACTATCTACGTGGCTCCCAAGCGCTAAAAACGACGGCCAGCAAGCTAAAAAGCCCGCTGCACGAGCTCGTGCAGCGGGCTTTTTAGCGTATTATTTTTGGTTGGTTTAGCTGGCGGCCCGAAATACTTTGTCTTCCAGCCGCTTAATGTGGGGCTCCTGGTTTGGTACAGCGGGAGGCGGCCCAACTCACCTATCAGCATCCAGCCGCTGGAATTGTGGCGTTTGCAGTTGAGCTTATACTATACAAGCAAAACGGGCACCGGTAGCTTCCTGATGCTTGAGGAGCAGCTTAATAGCTTCTGTGGAAGCGTCAGCCAGCTTGCCTAGCCGCTGAATCTCGGCTAGCATACTAGAGCGATTCTCAAGTTAGTGTACACGTTTTTGGTTTACTTTCGGCCATGAAACCTTATTCGCTTGATTTACGCGAGCGTGTCGTGGCGGCCTGCCAGGCCGGGGGCCAGCAAGCGGCCGTAGCCGACCAGTTTAGCGTTTCGCTCTCCTTCGTGGCGAAACTCTTGCGCCGCCACCGGACGCACGCCAGCGCAGCGGCCTTGCCGCCGGGCCGGGGGCCGGCTCCGCGCCTGGACAGCCTGGCCTTGGCCCGCCTGAGCGCCTGCTTGCGCCAAACCCCGGACGCCACCTTGGACGAACTGCGTGTCTGGCTGGCGGCGGTCGGCGGGCCACCCATGAGCCGGTCCGCACTGGGCCGGGCGGTGCAAGCGCTGGATTGGCGGCGAAAAAAAAGAGCCTCCACGCCGCCGAACGCGACACCGAACGGGTGAAAACGTTGCGCAGGGCCTTTCTGGCAGCGGTTCAGGAAGAAGATTTTGCTTGTTTTAAGTTTGTGGACGAGACCAGCACTAATCTCACCTACTGCCGCCGCTACGCCCGCGCCGAAGGCGGGCAACGCGCCCGTCAGGGGGTGCCGCTGCACGGTGGGCCGAACGTGACGTTGGTCGCCGCCCTGACCACGGATGGGCTGCAAGCGGCCATGACCGTGAGCGGGGCCGTCAACGGCGACGTGTTTGCCGCTTACCTCGACCAGGTGCTTGGCCCCACGCTCGTGCCCGGCGACGTGGTTGTGCTCGACAACCTGCCAGCCCACAAAGTGGCCGGGTTGGCCGAAATCGTCGCCGCACGGGGTGCCCGGCTGCTGTATCTGCCGCCCTATTCGCCCGACTTCAATCCCATCGAACTCGCCTTCAGCAAGCTCAAAACCTGGCTGCGCACGGCCCAGGCCCGCACCCGCCAGGCATTGGAAAACACCATCCAGGCGGCAACTGAGTGGATAAGTCAACAAGATGCCAAAAATTGGTTTGACCATTGCGGTTATCATGTACAGTAACTTGGGAACCGCTCTAGGTAAGCAAGGTAGCACGTATCCCATTGGCTTACCAAAAGCAAATAGGCCGCTCTACCCAGCGGTAGAACGGCCTATTTTTAGTATCTCAATCAAATACGTTTTACTCAGCGGCTGGGGCGGCGCTCATCTGGTCGAGCGCGTCCATTACCTCTTTCACGTGGCCGCGCGAGGTTTCGAGCATCGCTTTTTCTTCGTCGTTGAGCTGAAGCTCAATTACGCGCTCCACGCCGTTTTTGCCCAGGATAACTGGCGCACCGAGGTACACGCCGTTGATGCCGTACTCGCCTTGCAGCTCCAGGCACACCGGGAATACGCGGCGCTGGTCGCGCACGATGGCCTCCACCATTTGGGCGGCAGCCGCGCCGGGCGCGTACCAGGCCGAGGTGCCCATAAGCTTCACCAGCTCGCCACCGCCCACAGCGGTGCGCTGCACGATGGCATCAAGCTCAGCTTTGCCAATGAGTTCGGTAACGGGGATACCGCCCACGGTGGTGTAGCGGGGCAGCGGCACCATGGTGTCGCCGTGGCCGCCCATGAGCACGGCCTGAATGTCTTTGGGGCTCACGTTCAGAGCCTCAGCCAAAAAGGCGCGGTAGCGGGCCGTGTCTAGGATACCGGCCATGCCGAACACCTTTTCGCGGGGCAGCTTGGCGGTGAGGTGCGCCTGGTAGGTCATCACGTCGAGCGGGTTCGACACGACAATGATGATGGCGTTGGGCGAGTGGGCCACCACCTGCTCGGTTACCGATTTCACGATGCCGGCGTTGGTCGCAATAAGGTCGTCGCGGCTCATGCCGGGCTTGCGGGGCAGGCCCGAGGTGATAACGACCACCTCCGAGCCGGCGGTGCGGGCATAGTCGTTCGTTACGCCCACGGTACGCGAGTCGTAGCCGATAATAGGGGATTTCTGCCAGATATCGAGGGCTTTGCCTTCGGCAATACCTTCCTTGATATCAACCAGCACTACTTCGTTGGCAATTTCACGGGTAGCGAGCACGTCGGCGCAGGTAGCGCCCACGTTGCCAGCCCCAACTACGGTAACTTTCATGGGGTAACGGTGAGGGTGGGAAAAACAGCGCCAGCACACACTGGCGCGGTAAAAGTACACCCGAAACCCAACCGCTGGTAATGGCTAGTGTGGCATAAGCAATAGCTGATGCAGCGCTGGGTGAATTGGCCCCGCACGCGCACCAGCTAACGCTTATTTTACAGTATTTTATCCCTCAAAGCTGGCATCGACATGCAGCCGGATTTCGTCCCGGATTTGCTCGGCCGACAGCCACTCGCTATTATTGGCCGAGTCGTAGTGGAAGCTTTCCGACACGCGCTTTCCGTCGAAATGCGTGATAAACTTCTCGACATCCCACGGCGGCGTGGCGGGCAGAATTACGTAGTAGCGAGGTAGTTCCACCGTGCTGAGCGCATCGGTCTGGGTTATCATTTCCTCGTGCAGCTTCTCGCCGGGGCGGATGCCTACAATCTTCTGCTCGCAATCGGGGCCGATGGCGCGGGCCACTTCCGTGATTTTGTACGACGGAATTTTGGGCACAAAAATCTCGCCGCCCCAGGCGTGCTCCAGCGCATACAGCACTAAATCAACGCCTTCTTCCAGCGAGATATTGAAGCGCGTCATGTCGGGGTGCGTGATGGGGAGCACGCCAGTATTCCGCTGCTGCAAGAAGAATGGTACCACCGAGCCCCGTGAGCCGATTACGTTGCCGTAGCGCACTACCGAGAGGCGCAAATCGCGGCTGCCTTTCATGTTATTGGCCGCCACAAAGAGCTTGTCCGAGCACAGTTTGGTGGCGCCGTACAGGTTGATGGGCGCGGCGGCTTTGTCGGTGCTTAAGGCCACCACGTCTTTCACGCCGCAGTCGAGGGCGGCATTTATGACGTTTTCGGCTCCGAAAATATTGGTTTTGATGCACTCCATCGGGTTGTACTCGGCGGCCGGCACCTGCTTGAGGGCGGCGGCGTGCACGATGATATCCACGCCTTCGCAGGCGCGGTGCAGGCGCTGGGCGTCGCGCACATCACCGATGAAAAACCGGATAGCTGGGTACTTGCTATGCGGAAACTCCTGGCTCATCTCGTACTGTTTCAGCTCATCGCGTGAAAACACGATGACCCGCCGCACCTGCGGAAATTGCTTGAAGACGGTGCGAACAAACTGCTTGCCGAAGGAGCCGGTGCCGCCCGTGATGAGCAGCGACTTGCCGTTGAGGTCGAGGGCCATTGAAAAATTCTAATAGGAAACCACAAAAATACGTAGGGTGCGGGGCTTGCCCCCGCCTAGCACTGTTTACGGGCGTTTTAGGCACAACAATGCCGGGCAGGGACAAGCCCCGCACCCTACGAAACCACCGCCAGTGCCCGCACCAGCTCGGCCAGTTGCGCCGCCTGTCCGCGCCGTGAGTAGCGCGTCGGCTTGGTAGTTCGCAGGTCGAGGTCGGGGTTTTGCTGCCATTGCTCGGCCAGGCGCCCTAGGGTGCTCAGCATTAAAGTATAATCGTCGTAAGGGAGGGCCTGGCCGGCGCCCGCTTCGCGCAGTACGTTGTCGGCATCGGAGCCGGCTGGGCCCACGCATAGCACGGGTTTGCGGGCGGCGAGGTACTCGAAGACTTTGCCCGGTAGAATGCCCCGGTTCAGGGCCACGTCGGGAATGGCCATCAGCAACACGCTGCTGGTCATGAGGTAAGCCACGGACTGCTGGTGCGGCACGAAGGGTAAAAACTCCGTGACCTCGCTTAGCCCGGCCGCCGCCACCTGCTCGCGCACGCCCATATCAACCTGCCCCACGAAGCGCAGCCGCCACGGTACTTGCGGGTAGCGCTGCTGGCACTCCGCAATAGCTTTTAATAGATTATCAATGCGATAGCGCGCCGAAATAGTGCCTGTGTGCGTGATGCGCAGGCAGTCGGCGGGTGGGGCCGAAGGCTGCTGAAAATCGGGCTCATCATAGCCGTTGGGCAACACCACTATTTTGCCTTTACCTAGGTCGGGCAGCTTGCGTCGGAACAGGCGCTCGGTTTCGGGGCTGGTGACCAGCACGGCATCGGCCCGCGTGAGGACCTGGCGCTCGTAGCGCGCATCGAGCCAAGTGGCGGGCGGCGTACGGTGCAGGTCCTTAGTATAGTAAATGTCGGTCCAGGGGTCGCGCAGGTCGGCCAGCCAGCGCAGTCCATATCGCTTTTGAATCTCTAGGCCAATAAGTTGGGTAGAGTGGGGCGGCGATGAGGTGAGCACTGCGTCAAACTTTTCGCCGGCCGCTAGTAGCTTCTCCACCGCCGCCAGCGCGTAGCGGTTCCAGCCCC
>Ga0265797_10003961_pt1 | contig 23075 bp, 17 predicted proteins | sample P2T30metagenome_FD_192433 | JGI IMG/M metagenome (GOLD analysis project Ga0265797, IMG submission 192433) | Plant litter microbial communities from East Loma Ridge, Irvine, California - P2 T30 | ecosystem: Environmental > Terrestrial > Plant litter > Unclassified | place: USA: California... | reverse complement strand
CGGAAGGTGCCGCCATGCAGGTGGAAAATCGTCTTGCAGCCGCTGGCGCGTGCCAGCAGCAGCACCAGCGACTTGCGCACAAAGCTCGCTCCGGAAGAAGCGTGGGCGTGGACGATGGCCGGACGCTGCAGCAGGCAGGCCGCCAGCGTGGTCCAGAGGCCGGCGCCGGCGTGGCACAGCTTGGCAAGGGCGCCGCCCTCGCGGTGGGTGCAGACGTAGTGCACCGCCTCGCGTTCGAACAAACCGCCGGCCCGCAGCACCGACAATACCGCTGCCACCCCACCCCGGCCGTCGAGGGCCGTGCCGACCATGAGGATGCGCGGCGCGCGCGCTTTCATGCGCAGGCTCCGGCAGGCGTTGGCACCGATCTGGTGGGGAGGAAGTGGTTCACGTTTCTTAATAAAGGTACAATATTTCGATCATACATCAAGAATTTCCCCTCCCGCGCACGGTTCGCCACAGAATTCACATTTCAAACGCAATAAATTCATACTTGCCGTTCGGCCCGCGCGCAATTGCCGCAACCCGCTCCACGCCTGCCTCCGCGCCGGGTACGCGCAGGAGGAACTTGTCCAGCAGGGCCGCTTCGTCGGCCGCGCCGAAGGCCTCGGTGGCGACAACGCGCAGTACGAAACGCGCGTCGCCGCGATACAACACCTGGCCCTCGAGCAAGCCGCGTTCATGGCCCTGGAATACCCGGTCGAGGCGGGCAATGACCCGGCCGTCGGGCAGGGTCACGATGCGCTCCTGGCGCCCGATAACGGCCTTGACGGTGGGGAAAACCCGGCCGCAGGCGCAGGGCCGGCCGTTGCCAGGGAGAACACGGTCGCCGGTGCGGTAGCGCACCAGCGGCATGGCCGCATTGTTCAGGGTGGTGCCGACCAGTTCGCAGCTGCCGTCTTCTCCTTCCAGCAATTCGACAGCGCCGTAGTCGGTCAGCACGTGGTAGTTGCCGCGCTCGCAGCTGCCGATGGCCGCCACCCGTTCGGCCTGCCCGTACCAGTCGTAGACCGGCACGCCGAAGGCGCTTTCCACGGCCGTGCGCACTTCCGGCTCCAGGGTTTCCGACGACGTGAGTACGCCGCGCAGCGCACGGCCGCGGTAGCGCTGCCCGGCCGCGTTCAGCCAGGCAGCGAGCGTGCCGACCGAGGACGGGTAGGCATGGATGACCACCGGGTCGTGCCGCTCGAGCGCGCCGACATAGGCGCCAATGGTGGCGTTCGACAGGTGGTAGGACGACATCATGAGCATCTTGCCGAACCAGTCCTGGCACCAGTAGCGCCCGTCGGGTGGCTGCGGCGGGCAGACGATCTCGCCGCGGATCCAGGCGCGCCGCTGGCCATGGCGCCAGCCGATCCAGGCCAGCTGGCGCTGGATGAAGCCTTCCTCGCGGATCACGGCGCCCAGGGTCTGCACCAGCGCCAGCGGGCTGCCCGAGGTGCCGCTGGTGCGGATCGTGTTGCGCAGCAGCGTGCCCAGGCTGCGCGGACGCAGGAAGCGCTCCGGATGGCGCTGCAACTCGGTCTTGTCGAGCAGCGCCGTGCCTTGAGTGAGGCGGCGCAGGCGGGTGCCGTCCGCATCGGCGGGCACGCCGATGTGGCGCGCGCGACGCGCGATGGCGGCGTTCAGCAGCGCCGCCGAGCGCTCCACGGCGGCCAGGCGCGGATACACCAGATAGCGGCCCCAGAAGCCGCGCAGCAGCTCGCGCAGCAGCGAGCGCAGCGTGAACTTCAGCGAATAGGTCCACATGGCGGGCAGATGGTGCTGTAGACCTGCGCGACCTTGCGGCCGAGGATGGCGTAGCTGCGGTGCGCATGGACCCAGGGCGGCCCGCGCGCGGCCAGCCCGGCCGCCAGTGCGCGGTCGTCCAGCAGGCGCAGGGTGGCCTCGGCAAATTCCCGGGCCTGCATCGGCACGCACAGCCCGGCCCCGCTCTCTTCGAGGACCAGGGCCTGGTCGGGAATGTCGTTGGCCACGCTCGGCAGGCCCAGCGCCAGGTACTCGACCAGCTTGGTGGGAGAGGACACGTCGAACAGCACCCCGCGCGGGATCGGCGACAGGCCGACTTCGGCGCGCACGGCATAGCCGAGCGCCTCGCGCTGGGGCAGCCAGCCGGTGAGCAGCACGTGCCGCTCGAGCTTCAGGCTGGCGATCTCGCGCCGCATCCAGGCCATTTCGTCGAGCGAGGGCGCGTCGCCGGCGATCACCAGCAAGACCTCCGGCAGGCGCGCGCGCAGCAGCATGGCAACGTCGAGCAGGAAACCGGACTGGCGCGATTGCGCCACGCTGCCCAGGTAGAGCACCACGCGGCGCCCGTCCAGGCGCGGGTCGCTGCTGGGGACGATGGCGCTGCGCTCGAACAGGGAGCTGTCGACGCCCATCGGCACCGCCGTCATGCGCCCAGGGGCGATGCCGCGCCCGGCCAGCCAGGCGCGCATTGCCTCGCTCTGCACGAACACGTGGTCGGCACGCGGCAGCACCAGGCGGTACAGCAGCAGGCGCGAGGCCTGCGCCCGCAGCGCGTGCGCCAGCCACAGTGCTCCCCTGCCCCGCTTGCCGATGGCGTCGCGCCGCACCTCGAAGCCTTCGACGATCGGAAACGACATCCAGTAGACAAAAGGTACGCCCAGCAGGCGCGCCGCCAGCCAGGCCATGAAGGCGCTGGCGATCTTGTCGCGCACCTGGATGCAGCCCGGACGCACGCGACGCCAGGCGCGCAGCAGGCCGAGCACGTCCCAGAACGGCGAACACACGGCGGCGAAACGGCTGCCCAGGCTGCCGACCACCTGCATGCCGCCCGGGCCCGGCTGCCCGGCGCCAGCGGCGGCATCGGGGCTATTGACGGCATCGGGGCTGTTGGCGGCGTCCGGGCCGGCCTGCCCGACCAGTTCGGCATGCACGCCATGACGCGGCAATTCGGCGCCGAACAGAATCAGCACGTCGGCCCGGCGCGGCGGCAAGGGGTCGCGGACGATGTAGGCAATCGATAGCGGACTGGAGCGCATGACGGGGTCGGCTGGTGATGACCAGTCGATACTAGCGCAGCGCGCCGCCCGAAACCCGGCCGCGGCAAGCGCGCGCACGGCGCCTTTGCGGCCGCTCAAGCGCGGGCCTGATTCGGCGCTGGAAAGCCACGGGCTGCCGAGATAAAAAAAATCCCCACGGCATGGACGCTGTGGGGATTGGCTAGCGATGACACCCGCTACGGGAAGCGCGGGCGCAAACCGCGCCGTATCAGTTCAGCGTGACCGCCTGCCCCGCCACCGTGACCGTGCGCACCGTACCCGAGGCCGCCACCTGCACCGGCGGGCGCTTGCAGCCGACGTCGAGCAGCACCAGGAACTCGGCAGTCGACTTGCCGTCGTTCGGCAGGTAGAAGGCGCCGTGGTCCTCGGTCACGCCGGACTTCGGCGCCGGGCCTGCCCACTTGGCGAAGCTGGCGTTGCCGTTCAGGCTGCGCACGCAGACCGACTGGCCGTTGGCGGCAATCTTCACCGCCCCCGTGTTTTCCACCGTCATCGCCACCGGGGCGTGCAGGTTGAATTCATAGGTATGCGGCACGCTCGCGGACAGGCGGTCGCGTACCAGGATCGCATTCCCGGCATTGCGCAGGTGCCAGACCTGGCGCTTGGCCATGGTCAACTGGCCGCCGTAGGCCGCGGTGGCATCGCCCTCGGCATAGTCGTAGCCAGGCTGGGCCGAGAACGCCGTGATCTTGCCGTTGCGTTGCAGCTGCTCGCGGTAGCCGTTCACCAGTTGCCCCTTGCCGCCGTCGAAGGTAATGGCGTTCTGCGAGCGGCTCTGGTGGTACCAGTCGGTCCAGTAAGGCGAGCCGTACCAGTCGTACCAGCCGGCCTTGACCAGCAGCGGCTGGCCGGCCACCGACAGCAACAAGCCGTTCTGGTCGCCATGGCTATGGTTGAAGGAACCGTAGGGGCTGGACTTGAAGAAAAGCGAGCTGCGCGCGGTCGAGCCGATATCGCTGTGCATCGCTACCCAGCCGATGCTCGGATAGTAGGCGCTGCTCGACGGCGGCGCCTGGGTCTTGGTGTCGGCCACCGGCATCGGGTACGGCGCCTGCAGCAGCGACAGCGTGTCCTCGGTGCCGCCCAGCTTGTCCACGTACCAGGCCGCGCGCGGCGAGACCATGCGCGAACCGAAGGCGTGGAACACGCGGGTGTCGGGCTTGGTCTCGGAGCCGTCGCCAAAGGCGTGGATCTTCGAGCCCGGCGGCGTGAACTGGGTGGCAAAATCCAGGAAACCCAGGGCCCAGGGCTTGGCGTAGAAGTTCACGCCGGTAGCCTGGGTCAGCGGATCCCACAATTGCACCAGGTAGCCTGCGGCGTATTCGGCGTAGGCGGTGCCGTTGGCGAAGCCGCCTTCCGGGCCGGCCCAGGGCGATGGCGCGTTGGCGTAGGCGCGGAACGAGAAGTCGAACCACTTCTGCGCTTCCGGGATGTCGCCCAGCGAGAGCGAGGAAATCAGCACCAGGAACACCAGGCTGGTGTTGCCGTGCGAATCGAAGGGGTACTGGTCGAGGCGGCCGTTGTCGCCGGCCAGGTTGCGGTAGATTTCCTCGGTGCGCACGCGCACGGTTTCCAGCCAGCGCGCCTTGCGCGGTGCGTCCAGGTCGCCGGCCAGGCTGTCGACGGCCTTGATCAGGGACACCGAGATCTGGCGCGTGGCCTGGTCCTGGTTGGCATAGCTGGTCGGGCCGGTCGGATTCAGGCTGGCCAGCTGGTCGCCCTTGCGCAGCGCCTCGTTCAGGAACAGCGGATCGCGCTTCATGCGCCACATGATGGCGGCCGCTTCCAGCTGGCGGCTGGCTTCGTTGATGCGCTGGCGGATGTCGGTCTGCTGGGCAGCCATGGCGGCGGTCAGCGGCGTGGTGATGGCGATCGGCCAGCGCGCGTCGTTCAGCGCCGGCAGCGCGTTGATCTGGAGCTTGATCTCGTTGCTCATGCGGCTCACGTAAGGGTCGAGCTCGGCTTTCTTGGCGGCGTTCCAGCTCGCATACAGCGTGAACGAGGGCGGCAGTGCGCGCGGACGCGCCTTGGCAGCGATGCGGCTGCGCAGGGTGGCGTTGTCGGGTACTTCGAATACCGTGGAACGGCTGGTGAGCTGGAAGCTGCGCGGGCTCGACCAGTCGTTGCTGCCGCTCGGACGCACGCGCCAGGTGTAGTTCCCCAGCGGAAGCGCCTTGGCCGGCAGGTACCAGTTGCGTTCGACGACGGCCTTGACGGGCGCGCCGCCCTCCGGGGTGATCTCGATCTCGTAGGCGGCCGGACCAGTGGCGTGGCGCGCCCAGGTGAAGCCGGGCGGATTCTGGGCCTGCACGGCATTGTTGGTGGGACCCGGCTGGACGATCAGCGGGTCGGTCGACTGCGCCCAGTCGGCACGCGCGTTCAGCGACAGTGCGCACAGGGACGCCAGGGCGAGGGCCTGCAACAGGCCCTGTCGGTTGAATTTCATTGAATGATGCTCCGGACGATGGGATGACTTGTCGAGAGGGCCAAACACGGCGTTGGGCCCGATATTGCCGACGATCGACGCTTTTACTGAACCCATGTCGACCGCTACAAATTCATGTTACCGCAGTAAGAAATTGAACAGCGGCAACTTTTTTCCCGAAATCATCCTTTTTTTGTGTGCATCGCAGAAATCCAACGCCAGAATATTAAGCTTGTTTCAGCATCATTTTCACAGTGGTAATAGCTGTGTTGTGTTCACAAAGACGCTCTGCCAACTTTCGTTTTTGTACAGGCAAGTTACCGAAAATGCGGCGCACGCCGGCATGTTTCAGGTGGGGGACGCGCGCAATGCGCGTACGCGTTTCAGGTAGCGCAGGCAGTAGATGGCGAATGCGAGCGGCGCCTTGCGCAAATAGCGGCGCCGCACCGTGAACTCTTCCTGGCGCGCGCGCAGCTTGTTGGCGCTGGACACGCTGCCCGCATGCTCGCGGAACACCGTCAGCGGCCGGGCGATCTGGACCGGCGTTGCATGCGCGGCCAGGCGCAGCCAGAGGTCGATGTCCATCGCATAGCGCAGGCCCTCGTCGAACAGGCCGACCTGCGCGAACAAATCGCGCCGCACGAACACTGCCGGATGGGCAATCGCCGCGTGACCGGAGGCATAGGCCCGGTAGCTGAACGGACGCATCGGGTAGGGTTCGGCCAGTTGGCCATCCTTCAGCACGCGCACCTGGCCGACCACCCAGGCCGCGCCGGTCTCCTCGATGCAACGCGCCACCCGGTCCAGCACATCGGGAGCGGCATAATAATCGTCGGAATGCAGGTGGGCGATGTAGTCGCCGCGCGCGGCCAGGATGCCGGCATTCATGGCGCAGCTGATGCCGCCGTCGACGCCGTGCAGCACGCGCCTGGCGACCGTGTGGGCGTCGATCAGGCCGAGGGTGGCGTCGCTGGAGCCGGCATCGACGAAGATGTGCTCGAGGTCCTGGCAGCTTTGCGTGCGCACCGAGGCCAGGGTGTCGGCCAGGGTCGCGGCGCTGTTCCAGGTGCAGGTGACGATCGAGAAGCGCGGCGGCTTCGGGGGTGCATTCAGCAGTTCATTCGGCATACAGCTCCAGCAGGCGGGGAAGGATGTGGGCGGCGTCGGCGCCGAACGTGGCCGCGCGGGATGGCCTGGCCGGCGCCGTGGCCAGTTGGCGGCGCACGCGCGCGACCAGGTCGGGCATGCTCCAGGCCAGCTGCAGCTGGCCCGGGTACTGCTGGTAGGCGGCCAGTTCCGGCGTGCCGCCGCGCGCCAGCGCAATACATGGCCGGCCCAGGGCCAGCGCTTCCAGCACGGTGGTGCTGCAGGCTTCTTCGCAGACCGAGGGCACCACGCACACATGGGCACTGGCGGCCAGCGAGAGTGCGCCCGGATAGTCCTGCCAGCCGAGGAAGCGCACGCCCGGCCCCGCATGGCGGCCTTCGAGCAACGGACGCTGGGGACCGTCGCCGGCCACCAGCACCTGCGCCAGCTCGGGCAGGCGCCCGGCGGCGGCGGCAAGGAATTCGCCGAAGCCCTTGCCGGCATCGACCCGGCCGACCAGCACCACGCGCCCGGCCACCGGCGCCAGCGCGCCATCGACGGTAGCGGCCAGGCGCGGATAATCGACGAAATTCGGAATCACCCGGCAGCGCGCCAGGTCGGCATGCGGCACGGCGCGCAGGAACTGGCGCTGCAGGAAGTGCGAGACGAACACGGTCTTGTGCATGGCAAAGGCGCGCGCGGTCTGCTCGCGGTAGCGCCGCACCGCCACTGCCGTGACGCTCTTGCGAAGCGGCCCGGCATGCGCGCAGATGCAGGCCGAGCAGTCGCGCGGCGCCAGCGTGGTGCAGGGCGTGTCGTCGCGAAAACGCAGGTGGGTCAGGCATTCGCTGCCCTGGTCGTGGCGGGTCTGCACGTAGTTCATGCCGGGCGCCACGTGCAGGCCCACCATCGGCAGATGGCCGTGGTAGTGCACGACGTCGGCGTCGGCGGCATGGCGGTTGATGGCGGTGCCAATCTTGCGCGCAAAATAAGGACGCTTCAGCGGATTGAAGACGCCGAGCTGGCTTTCCTTCCAGCCCGGATGGGCGTAGTCGAAGCCGGGCACGAAGGCGCCGTGGAAGCCGATCTGGCGGGCGGAATGCGCGGCGCCGTCGGCAGCATGGCCGGCGCCGCCCGTGTTGCGGCCTCCGGTGTTGTTGCCGATGTGATTGCCGCTGTGATTCCCGTTCTGATTGTCGTGTTGATTGGCGCGGTCGTTGCGGCCGAGGATGCGCACCTCGTGGCCGCGCGCCAGCAGGGCATTCCCGAGCGTGACCACGTGCTTGCCGAGGCCGCCGATCTGCTCGCCGGGCAAGTCTTCGGACACGAGCAGGATGCGCACCCTAGCCTCCCGCCCTTGCCCGCGCCCGCAGCCGGAACCGCAGCTGCGCCCAGGCCCAGCGCCGGTCCTCGCGCTCGGCAACCAGCACGCCGGCCAAGGCCAGCAGGACCAGGATCAGCGCCAGGACCAGCACGAAGTCGAGCGCGCCGCGATGCAGGGAGGCTTCGGCCAGCGCCGCCACCAGCGCCACGCCGGCGGCGCCCGCCATGCCCGGCAACAGGCCGTGCGTGGACAGGCGGGCCAGCGAAGTCGGCACCGTACGCCCATGCACGAAGACCAGGAAGGCGCCCGTGAACAGCACCGAAGCGATCAGGTGGCCCCAGGCTGCCCCGGCGATGCCCCACCCGGCCACGCCCAGGTAGACGACCAGCAGCCCGGCCAGCGCACGCGCCACCGCGAACAGGCCGGAGACGCGCGGATGGCCCATGCCGTCGTTCACCAGCGACGGCAGGCTGGTCAGGGAATCGACGAACTGGGCCAACGCCATCAGCGCCAGCACGGCGGCGCCATGGGCGGCGAAGTCCGGGTTCATCCAGTAGCGCAGCAGGGGCTCGGCGAACACGGCCAGCAGCACCAGCATGGCCGCGTTCAGGTAGACCACGTAGCGGGTCGCCTTCAGGTAGGCGTGGTCCAGGCGCGCCAGCTCGCCGCCCGCGGCCAGCATGCTCGCCGCCGGGAAGAACACGCCGGACAGGCGGAAGCTCAAGCCCAGCACCCGGTTGGCGAGCGTGGCCGCGACCGTGAAATAGGCCAGCCCGGTGACCCCGACCAGGGCGCCGATGATGAGCTTGTCGGCATGGGCATACGACAGCGCGGCAAAGCGCGACAGGAAGGAATAGGCGGAAAAGCCGAGGATGCCGCGCCGCAGCGCGCGCCCGGGCCAGCGCCAGTGCAGGCCCGGCAGCAGGCGGGCGATGCCGCGCCACAGCAGCAGGCAGTGGACGGCGCTCGCCGCCACGCGCAGCGCGATGATCTCGAACAGGCCATATCCCAGCATCAGTACGCCGACCGTCAGCAGCGGCACCAGGGTGCCGAACACCATTTCGAGCCGTCCCGACACATCGAAGCGCATCAGCGCCTGCGGCACGCTGTGCAGGTAACTTTGCAACTGGCCGAGGAAGAAGCCGAGCGCAGCCAGCTGCAGGCTGGCGACGGCGTCGGCTGCCAGGTGCGGCGGCACCGCGAATACCCCCGCGACCAGGAAGCGGGCGCCGAACAACAGGCCGCAGCCGCCGAGCGCGCCGATCAGCGCGTAGATGGCGGCGCCGAAGCTCAGCGTGCGGGCGATCTGCTCGTCCTCGGCACGCGCATGCTGGGCGGCGATGTACTTCACCGAGCCGGCGGTGACGTTGATGTCGATGACGGCGAAATAGCCGACGATGGCCGTCACCAGCGCATACAGGCCGTAGTTGGCCTCGCCCAGGCCGGCCACGACCAGGGGCACTGTGGCCAGGGCAGCCAGCGCCGGCACCGCTGCTCCGAGCAGGTTCGACCAGGCATTCCGGAACAGGCGCAGTTGCATGGCGGTCTTGGTGGCGCTCAGGCCGGCACCGGCTGGATACGGGGGCGCGGCGCCACCATGCGCAGCGGCAGCGCAGGACGCGCCGCGGCGGCCAGCGCCACATACGGCAGCGCCAGCGAGATGGCCAGCATTTGCGTGGTGCGCACCTGGGGGAAAGGCGTGCCGACCAGCACGTCGGGAATCATGAAGGCCAGCGCTGCCACGCCTGCCGTGCCCAGCGGCAGCAGTTCCGGCGGCAGGCTGCGCAGGGCGCGGCGCGCGGCCAGAACGAAGGCCACCACCGTTCCGGCCAGCAGCGCGATGCCGGGCAGGCCGCTTTTCAGGGCCACGTGCAGTATCCCGCTGTGCAGGAACAGGCCGCCGTCTGGATTGGCTTGCCAGGAAATCTGCTCGTAGCCCGAATAGCGGCCCCAGGAGCCGATGCCGGTGAAGGGTTTCGCCAGGATGTCGCCCAGCACCAGCTTGAGTTCCAGCACGCGCTCGCTTTCCGGACCAAAGCGGCGCGACTGCATGTCGTAGAACAGGCCGCTGCCGCCGCGTGTCTGGCCGAGGCGGCGCAGGGCCGCATAGCCGAGCGCGGCGCCGGCCAGGGGCAGTGCCGCCAGCGCCAGCTCCACCCGGCGCCGGATCGGGAAGCGCAGCATCACGATGGCAAACCCGAGCATGAAGCCGAACCAGGCGCTGCGCCGGTAGGACAGCACGATGCAAGCGGCGGTGGCGCCCAGGGTCAGCCATTCGAGGAGGCGCCAGAGCGTGGCGCGCCGCACCTGCGCGGCCTGGAACAGCTGCACTGCAGCAATCGAAAAGGCGAGCATGCACAGCAGGCTGTCGTTGATGTCGAAGAACGTCAGGCGGATGCGGATCGCGTTCATGTTCGCGTACACATTGTTCGGGTCGCCACCGAAGGCAGCCCAGCGCCCTAGCCCGAACAGGGCGCGGCCCAGGCCGGCCAGCATCACGAAGCGGGCCAGTTCCAGCGCCTGCTCGCGGGTGCGGAACGCGAGCAGCATCAGGGCCACCAGCGGGCCCATCCAGACGATGTTCGAGAAGCCGGACGGCGCCAGCGCGTCCTTGAGCGGTACGCCAGCGACAAAAGCGGCGCCGGCGTGGCAGGCCAGCAGCACGGTCCAGCCCCAGAACCAGGGCAGCAAGTTGCAGGACGCTGCGTTGGCGAAATCCTGCACCCTGCCCGGCCTGCCCCCCTGCGCCACGCCCGGCGCCAGGCCCTGGCTGAAGCCTGCCGCGATGCGCGCGCAGCACCAGGCGCCCAGCACGTACCACAGCACCACCGGAAACAGCAGCATGCCCGAGCCGCGACTGTAGACGCCGGGGCTGGCGAACACGGACAAATTGCCGTAGCTGGTCGAATTCATCCAGAAGAAGATGCACAAATAGGGATAGACCAGCAGGCGCGGCCACACCAGGCCGAGGCCAATGCCAAGCACGGCGAGCAACGCCAGCAGCACCACGACAATAAAGGGGAGCGAGGTGAACAGGTACTGGAGCAGGGTTTCGCTCATTGCGCTGTTTGCTCCGTGGTTTGCTGCGCTTGTTGCTGGGTGTCTTGCTGGACCTTCCGCTGCATTGGCTGCTGCCCGGCTCGTCCACTACCCTGCCCGGCCGGAACTGGCTCCGAAGCGCCGATCAGGCGTGCGCGGCTGGGCGCATCGAGGCTGGCCAGCAGCTCGGCCATGAACTGGTCCTGCAATGCGTAGGCGCGGACGTCATCCACGGCAATGCTGGACACCCGCACCAGCATCCCGTCGGGAATCTCGCCCGACAGGCCATAGGCCAGGCGCCGCAGCTTTTGCTCGATGCCCGAGCGCGTGGCCTTGTCGCCGATCGTGATCCAGTAGGTGATCGGCTCGTTGCGCTGCCCCTGGCGCGCCACCAGGCGCTTGACCGGCAGCGCGCCGTAGTGCGTGGCCAGGCTGCCGGCGCCGTCGCGTACCAGCTGGAAGCCCTGGGCCACGTAACAGACTTCGGGCAGGTGCAGCTGCAGCGCCTTGCTCTGGTCGCCGCCATAGGCGATCGACAGCATCACGCGCCGCCCCGCCGCATCGATGTAGGTGCGCGACAGGGTCTGGTCGTAGAGTTTCTTGAGCATGCCCTGCTGCTCGGGATCGGGCGTGAGCGGGACCACGCTGGGGTCGAGCTGCCAGGCGCCGAAGCGCTGCGGGATCATGGTCTCGAGCTGGAACGGCGCCTGGTCCTGGGCCAGCTTCACGCCAGGCGTGAGCGCACCGGTGAGCGCCGAGGTGCCGGCCATGCCCAAGCCGAGCACCAGGCTGGCCAGGAAGCGGCGGTTCATCGTTCCCCTCCCCTGCGCCGCGCGACATACCATTGCAGGCCTGAATCCACCGCGAGGATCAGCACCAGCGCGGTGAGGAACAGCACCATGCCGGCAAAGCCGTGCAGGAAACCTTGGCCGGCGGCGTCGCCCAGGTAATAGGTGACCAGGGTCAGGGTGATCACGCGGATCACGTTCGCGGAAAACGAGATCGGAATGATCAGGATCGCCAGGCCGATGTTGCGGAAGGCCGAAGGATGGCGCATCAGGTTCAGGTAGAACAGGCCGAGGGCCTCGAGCGTGAGCAGGGTCTGCAGGCCGGCGCAGGCGTCGGCCACCAGCAGCTGGTACTGGCCGATCTGCAGGATCACGCCGGAGCGCGCGATTGGGTAACCAGCGGCAAACAGCAGGTGTTCGGTGGCCCAGGACACGGCCATCTTCATGGGCATGGTGACGGCAGCCACGACCTCGCTCGGCAGCGGCACCATGAACAGCATGAAGAAGAACGGAAACCACAGCACGCGCATGGCGTGCGCGCCCAGCTTGGCCAGCACGACCGCGGCCAGCACCACGATGATGGAACCGATCTCGAACATCAGTATCTGCTGCGAACGGCCCAGCAGGTACAGCGCCAGGCCCAGCGCCAGCAGGGGCCAGGCCAGCCAGGACGGTGTGGCCGGCCTGGCCAGGGCATCTGGCCACTTGCGCCAGCCCAGCCACAAGGCCAGCGCGAAGATCATTGGACCATGCGCCTGTTCTTCGCCGATCCAGGCGCCGGTGAACAGGGAATACATGGTCGGCAGGAACAGCGCGGCCAGTCCGGCCAGCACCGGCCACCATTCGGGCAAGGCTGTAGGCAAACCGGCGCGCAGGCGTGCCTGCAGCGGCGGGCTGCCCGCCGTTGGCGCCGCCTGTGCTGCCGGGCCGGGACGCACCTGGGTCGTCATTCAGAACTCCATCACGACCGCGCCGACCACCTCGGCCCCGGCCTCGGCCAGCTGCTCGGCCATGCGCGCCAGCTGGGCCACGCGCGTGTGGTCCTTGCGCACCGCCAGCAACACGCCGCCGGCACGCGCCGCCACCGCCAGCGCGTCGGCTCCGGCGCCGAAGGGCGCAAGGTCGTACAGCACTACGTCGTAGCGGCTGGCGAGCGAGGTGTCGAGGGTGCGGAAGGTGTCACGGCTGAGCAGCTCCTGCGGGTTCGGCGGCAGCGTGCCGGCCGGCAGCACCGAGAGATCGACGAAGCCGCCCACGCGCAGCACCACGTCGAGGTCGGCACGCCCGGCCAGCAAATCCGACAGACCCTGGCGGGCACGCAAGCCGAACACATCGTGCTGGCGCGGCGCGCGCAAATTGGCGTCGACCAGCAGGGTCTGCTCGCCGAGCTGGGAAAACACCACGCCCAGATTGGCTGCGAACAGGGCTGCGCCGTCTTCGGGATCGGCTCCCAGCACGGCCAGCGCGCGGTGGCCACGTGCGAACCAGCGCAGCATCAACTGGCTGCGGATCGCGCGCAGCGATTCAACCTGCGGAGAAAACGGCTCGTAGGCAGCCACCAGGCGCGGCGACAGATTCGCCTGCCCTTTCGGCAGATACGGGTAGGCGAACTGGCGCGCCAGCGCTTCCTGGACGTCGTCCTCGCTCACCAGGCCCAGGCGCACGGCGGCCTCGCCGAAACGGATGCCGAGATCCTTCTGCATGCGCAAGGCGCGCTCGGCGCCCTCGATGGTGAGCTTGCCGGCGTCCACCAGCAGGGCGCCCATGCTGGAATCGAGGGGGTCGACCGGCAGCGGCGACAGGATAGGGGAATTCATCGATACCTCCTAGTTCAGGCGCAGCAGCCGGCGCGGCGTCATCAGGGCGCGCAGGCCGCCCCGCGGGCGCGCCGGCTGCCAGGCCACCGTTCCCAGTACCGGGATGCCGAGCAGTTCCTGGACGTCGCCGCTGGAGCGCACCGGACGGTTCAGCAGTTCGAGCAGCAGCGCCAGCCCGACGCCGAGCACGGTGCCGAGCAGCACCGCCACCAGGCTGTTGAGCAGGATGCGCGGGCCGGAAGGCTCGGCCGGGGCCACGGCGGGATTCAGCACGGCGATGTCGGACTGCTCGGACTGGGCCTCGATGCGGGTCTGCGAAAAGCGCCCGCTGGCGGCGTCGAAGGCGCGCTGGGCGCTGTCGAGGTCCTTCAGCAGCACGCCGAGTTCGTCACGGGTGCGGTTCAGTTCCAGCACCTTGGCCTTTTGCGCTGCCAGTGCGTTGCGCAAATCTTCCTCGCGCTGGCGCAGCACCTGGGCATTGCCGCCAACGCTGCGCGAGACCGAAGCCAGGGCCGCGCCCAGGTCGGAACGCATCTTGCCCACTTCGGCGCTGGCGGCCTGGTAAGCCGGGTGGTTGCGGCCGTAGCGCGCGCTGCTTTCGGCCAGCTTGGCCTCGGCCGCCGACAGCGACACGCGCAAGTTCTGGATCAGCGGATTGTTGGCGACATCCGGCGACTGGGCATTGCCGCCGCCAGCCATGCGCTCGCGCGAAGTGGCTTCCAGCGCCAGCGTCTGCGCCGCCACCAGTTGCGCGGAAAGGTCGCTCAGGCGCGAGAGTTCGATGTCGACCCGGTTGTTGTCGAGGCTGACGATGCCCTTGTCCTGCTGGTACTTGGACAGGCGCGCCTGCGCGGTTTCCACGTTGTCGCGCAATTGCCTGGTCTGCTCGTTGAAATAGCTCGACGCCTTTTTCATCGGCTCGGTTTTCAAGCGCACGCTGACGTTCTGGTATTCCTCGGCAAACGCGTTCGCCACCGCCGCCGCGAAGCCGGGATCGGCGCCCTTGAAACTGATCTCGACCACGCTCGACTCGCGCGAGGGCTTGATGTCGAGCTTGCGCAGCAGCAGGTCGGCCAGCCAGTCGCGCACCGTGCCGCGGCCATCGGTCGCTTCCTGGAACTGGGCGATCACGGCCGGATTGCTGGCCATGCGCAGGCGCTCGACCACGCGCAGCGCCACGTTCTTGCTGCTGATGATGTCGATCTGGGTCGCCATGTAGCCGGGCAGCAACTGGCCGGGCATGGTCAGGCCGGTGAGCGGATCGACGCCCTTGTAGTTCAGCAGCACCGAGGTGGTGGCGGTATAGGTCTTGCCCTGGACCAGGCTCCAGCCCAGCGCCAGCAGGATGGTGGTGCACAGGGTGGCCAGGATCAGCTTCCTGCGCGCACGCAGCAGCAGGAGGAATTGGTAGAGGTGCATGGCATGCTCCCGCTCAGAACCAGCTTTCGCGCACCGTGATCACATCGTCGACCTGCACCGGGTCGCTGGCGCGGGCTTCGATGGTGACCGGGTTGCCGGCGGCGTCGCGGCGCGTGATGCGCAGGCGGCTGTCGCTGCCGCGTGGGGTCAGGCCGCCGCCAGCGGAGATCGCCTGCTGCACCGTCATGCCGCGCTCGATGCGGAAGGCGCCGGGCCGCTGCACTTCGCCGGTGACGTAGGCGCGCGGCGCCCGCTCGACGAAGATGATGTCGCCGCCGGCCACTTCGTAGTCCTTGTCGAGTTCACCCTTGCGCACCATGTCGACCACATCGATGGTCTCGCGCGTGGTCTTGCCGTCGCGCGTGCGCACCAGGCTGATCAGGTCGCCGCCGTCGGCGCTGGCGCCGCCCGCCATGGCCAGCAGGTCGAGCACCTTGCGCCGGCCCTCGACCGGATAGCGCCCGGGACGGTTGACCTGGCCCAGCACCGACACCTGCTGGCTGGCCAGGGTGGTGATGATCATGTTCACCTCGGCCTTCTTCAAATAGCCGCCCTTTTCCAGCAGGTTGCCGATCTTGCGCTCGGCGGCGGCCACGGACAGGCCGCCGATGCCGACCTGGCCCAGCAGCGGAAAGGTGATCGCGCCGCTTTCGCTGACCCGCGTTTCGATCGACAGGTCGGGGCTGCCGTAGACCGACAGGCGCACCACGTCGCCCGGACCGAGCAGGACTTCGGCGGCGCTGGCTACCCCGGCGCCCAGTGCCAGCACGGCCGCAGCCATCCAGTGTGCAAGTGGTTTCATGTTTCCTCCTGTATGCGTCTGGTCGGATTCACTTCAGGCCAGCCACGCCGCGGTCGACGGCGGCATGGTCGGCTGCGGGCGCCGCGGCATCCGGGGCTGCCGCATCGGCCATTGCGCCAGGCGCATGATCCTCGGCCATGTCCTCGGCCATGCTCCCTGCCGCGCCTGGCGCCAGGCCTTCCTGCGCCGGCGCGGTGCCGGCCGCGGCGGATGGTGCTCCAGCCGCCGGCGCCGTCATGCTGGCCGGCGCCGCCTTCGGTCCTGCCGCCAGGTCCTTGTTCAGGTACTCGATCTTCGCGTGCTGGCGCAGGCGCTCGACCTCGCCAGCAGCGAGTTCCTTGTTCTTGTTGCTCATCAGGTATTTTTCGATCTGGGGCGCGGCCACTTCCAGCGGCACCGGGGCGTCGCGCACATCGGCAACCGCCAGCAGCATGGCGCGCTCGCCTTCGCGCACGCTGAACAGCTGGTTCTTCGGCATGCCCAGCAATTTCTTGGAGAGCTGTGGGTTCAGCTCGGAGGTGCTGCGCGTGACCTGGGCGCGGCCGTACTTGACCTGGTGCGCATCGAGCCAGACCGCCACTTCTTCCAGCGAACGGGCGGCGTCGGCCGCGGTGCGCGCTTCAGGTGTCAGGTCCTTGGCGGCGAGCACCAGCTGGTCCATCTGGAACTGCTTGCGGTTCGAGAAGAATTCGGGATGCTGCTTGAAGTAATCCTCGACCTCGGCCGGCGTGGGCCGGGCGACATTTGCCAGACGCTTTTGCATGTAGGCCTGGGCCACGATCAGCGAACGCGCCCTTTCGATGGCCTGCACGACCTTCGGGTCGCGGTCGAGTTTCTCCTGCTCGGCGGCGCCCTCGAGCAACTGTCGGTCGATCAGCGCCTGCAGCAGCTGCTTGCTGGCTTCCTGCTGGCGCGCCGCCGGCACGCCGGCACGCTGGATTTCCTCGTTCAGCTGCAGCACGGTGATTTCCTCGCCGTTGACGCTGGCAAGCGCCTGGCCCGGTTTCGATTCCTTTTCCCGGTCGCTACAGCCGTTCAGTACCGCCGCCAGCAGGATGACGGCCGGGAGCGATGCCTTGCAGGCCTGATGAATGTTGTTCAAGATGACTCCTCGTGAATGGAACCCGCCGCTTCAGGCCGGTGTCTCCACCGCTTGCGTTTCGAGAAATGCCGCGTAGGCGCGCCGCAGTCCTTCGCGCAGGGGCGTGCTGGCGCGCCAGCCCAGCGCATGCAGCTTCGATACGTCGAGCAGCTTGCGCGGCGTGCCGTCCGGGCGCGAGGTATCGAACACGATGCGCCCCGTGTAGCCGACCACGTCGCTCACCAGCCCGGCCAGTTCGGCAATGCTGACATCCACACCGGTGCCCACGTTCAGGTGCGAATGCATGGGGTCGGTGCTGCCGCGGTAGACCTCAGGCGGAAGGTTCATCACGTGCACACTGGCGGCGGCCATGTCGTCGACGTACAGGAACTCGCGCATCGGCCTGCCGCTGCCCCAGATCACGACCTCGGGCAAGGCGCCGGCCCGGGCCTCGTGGAAGCGCCGGATCATGGCCGGGATCACGTGGCTGTTCTCGGGGTGGTAGTTGTCGCCTGGCCCATACAGGTTGGTGGGCATGACGCTGCGGTAGTCGGTGCCGTACTGGCGGTTGTAGCTTTCACACAATTTAATGCCGGCGATCTTGGCGATCGCATACGGCTCGTTGGTCGGTTCCAGCTCGCCGGCCATCAGGTAGTCTTCCTGGATCGGCTGCTGCGCCAAACGCGGATAAATGCAGGACGAGCCGAGAAACAGCAGCTTCTGCACGCCGGCGCGCCAGGCTTCGTGGACGACATTCGCTTCCACCACCAGGTTGTCGTAGATGAATTCGGCGGGATAGGTATTGTTGGCGTGGATGCCGCCCACCCTGGCCGCCGCCAGGTAGACCTGGTCGATGCGCTCGCTGCGGAAGAAGGCGCGCACCTGGGCCTGGTCGGTCAGTTCGAGTTCGTCGTGGCTGCGCATGACGAGGTTGGCGTGGCCGCGCGCCAGCAGTGCGCGCACGATGGCCGAGCCGACCAGGCCGCGGTGACCGGCAATATAAATGCGGGGATCGGAATGATTCAAGCTGCCCTCCTGGTGGAAACGCGTCGCGATTACGGCAAATAATGCGAAGGAGCAAGCCCATCCGCACACGCGTACGGTTGGGCACAATACCGTTGCAAGCCTACCCGTCGAACGCAGCGCAACCTTTGACAAGGATCGAAGCGCACAAAGGCCGAGAAATGAACTCCGGGTTTCCTCGGCTGTCGCGCGCTGGCGCTTCGTCCTAAAACGCATTCTCACGCGTCAAAACAACCTTGATTGTCTTTAAAATGATCCACAGATCCAGCCACAGCGACCAGTTGCGCAGGTAGTCGAGGTCGTGCTGGATGCGCGCTTCCATCTTGTCGAGCGTGGCCGTTTCGCCGCGCAAGCCGTTCACCTGGGCCCAGCCGGTGATGCCCGGCTTCACTTTGTGGCGCAGCATGTAGCCCTTGATCAGTTTCCTGTATTGCTCGTTGTGGGCGACGGCATGCGGGCGCGGCCCGACGATGCTCATTCGCCCTTGCAGGACGTTGACGAATTGCGGCAGTTCGTCGATCGAGCTGCGGCGCAGGAAGCGGCCGACCGGCGTCACCCGTCCGTCGTTGCGGCGCGCCTGGACGATGTCCTTGCCGTCGTCCATGGCCGTCATCGAGCGGAACTTATAGACCCAGATTTCCTCGCCGTACAGGCCGTAGCGGCGCTGCTTGAAGATCACCGGCCCCGGCGAGGTCCACTTCACCGCGGCCGCCACCGCCAGCATCAGGGGCGCCAGGCCGACCAGGATGACGCTGGCGAGCACGATGTCGCTGACGCGCTTGACCAGCCCGTTCAGGCCCATGAAGGGGCTCTCGCGGATCGCGATCACCGGCATGCCGCCGACGTTGTCGAAGCGTGCCTGCATCAGGTCGAATACGTAGACGTCGGGCAGGAAATAGACCGAGGCCGTGGTGTCCTGGAGTTCGTCGATCAGGCGCCGGATGCGCGGCTGCGCCGACACCGGCTGGCTGATGAAGATCAATTTGATGTTGTGCGCGCGCACGTACTGGCTCAGGTCGGACATCCTGCCCAGCATCGGGTGCCGCAAGCCGGGCGGATGGCGCTCGCCGGCGCGGTCGTCGAAGAAGCCGTGCACCTGCATGAACAGGTTCGGGTGGCGGTCGCAGATGGCGGCAAACTTCAGGCCGACATCGTTGGCGCCGACCACCACGGTCGAGCGCACTTCGCGGCTACGGCCGGGCCGGCCGGCCGCCAGCCGCACCGCGATATGGCACACCAGCAAGGTGCTCGGCGCGGCGATCGCCCAGGCCAGCAGGACGCGCGCGTCGTAATAGTATTTCAGGCCACTGGCCGAGCCGAGGAAGTACAGCACGCCCACCGTGAGGCACCAGCCGAACAGGGTATCGCGCGCATACGCCAGCATGCGCCCGCTGCGCCAGGTGCGGTAGGGGTCGACGTGCTGGTAGACGGCCGAGGAAATGAAGAAGGCCAGGATCATCAGCACCAGCAAATAGCCGGAAAACGGTTCGTTGAAGGCCATCGACGACGCGTACAGGGACCCCATGATGATCAAGGGATCCAGCACGCGCTGGAAAAACGAGATGATCGGAATGTCGTTGACCGTCATTGCCGGGTCTTCAGAACTGTCCGCTGGCGTTGATGGCAAAGGACTGCGACGCGAACTTGCCGATGCCGAGCAGGCGCGAGCCGCTGCGCGCCTGGTAGAACCAGCCGGCCGACAGCGAGATGGCCTGCCGCGGCGCCCAGGTCGCCTTCAGGCTGGCGGTGCGCAGCGCATCGTCCAGGCCGTCGGCGGCGGACAGCGCCGCGCGCGCGTTGTAGTCGCGCTTCTCATAGGCTGCGTCCCCTTCCACGCGCAGCTTGGCGCGCGCATCCCAGGTGGCGCCGGCGCTCGCTCCCTTGTTCAGGGTATAGCTGACGACCGTGCTTTCGATCGGCGCAAAGTCGCGCCAGAGCGAGGCGCGGTAATGCAGCTTGCCAACCGGATCGTGCAGCAGCGTCACCCGGCCGTTGGCGCCGCTCGTGCGCCCGCTGCCGAACGAGGGCTGCTTGCGGCGCGCATAGCCGGCCAGCGCCTGGACCGTGGTGGCGCCGCTCGCCTTCCAGTCCACACGCGCCTTCAGTTCGTCCTGGGTAAAGTCGTCGGTCAGCGGACTGAGGGAAAACGGGCGGCGGTTCGGATAACTGCCCTCGATGCGGCGCAGCACCAGTCCGACCGCGCTGCCGCTGCGGGCCAGGTAGCGCCCTTCGAGCTCGGCTACGTCTTCGGTACGGTCGTTGAAGGCCTGGGCCGCCAGTGCGTAGTCATATTTATCGCGCGAAAAGGCGGCGTGCGCTTCCCAGCGCGGATGCAGTTTCCAGCCGCCCTCGAAAAAGCCGCGGCGCTGCTTGCGCAGGTTGCGCTGGTCGCTGCGAAAGTCGGTGTACGGCGCCAGCGTTTGCGCATGGACGACGCCGAGCTGCCCCTCGAAACGGTTGCCGAGCTGCCAGTACCAGGTACCCTGGATGTCGCGCCCGTCGTAGTCGAGCTGGCGAAAATGGTCGAACTTTACCTTCGACAGTTTGGCGTGGGCGACCAGGCGCTGGCGGCTGATCGTGCGGTCGTAGACGGCGCCGGCTTCCAGGGTGCGCCAGGAATCGGAGCGCTGGTTATCGAAGGCCGGCGCGTCGTCGGGAATGCGCAACAGATTGTCGTCGTAGGCCCAGCCGATGCGTCCGTACAAATCGAGCCCTGTGCCAGGCACGGCAAGCGCGGGACCGCAAACGAGTACGCCGGCCAGGAGCGCAGGCGGGCGCAGGCAAAATCGCGACATGGTATTCGTCTCGGAAAGCGCTGCGTCGGGCGGGAAACCGGCGCCGCTTTCCATCGCCATGCACGCAGGCGGTGATGGCAGGGAGACGAGCACAGCGGTTCCGGCGCGGACCGGAGCAGCGGCGATCCGACACGCCAAGGCCGATACTGACGAAACTCCTGAAATGCGATCTGTGCTGGATCAACGCGACCGGGGTTGCGCGCCGGCGCCCCCGGTCAGGATCGCAGCCGGGTCAGGCGTCGCCGCGGGCGCGCGCCTCGATTTTTTCCCAGCGCTCCAGCGCTTCCATCAACTGCTCGTCGATTTCGCTGAAGCGCGCGTTGATGCGACGCGCATCGGCCGGATTGGTTTTATAGAAGTCCGGCGCGTTCAGCTGGGCCGTGATCAGGGCCTGCTCGTCCTCGAGCGAGGCGATCAGCTTGGGCAGCTCTTCCAGCTCGCGCTGTTCCTTGTAGCTCAGCTTCACTTTCTTGACGGCAGCCGAGGCATCGGCAACCGGCGCCGGTGCGGCCTTGGCTGCGGCCGGAGCCGGAGCCGGGGCTGCCGTCTTCGGCTCGATTGCCTTGACTCGCTCCCAGTCGCTGTAGCCACCCACGTATTCGCGCCACTGGCCCTGTCCTTCGGCCACGATCACCTGGGTCACGACATTGTCGAGGAAGGTGCGGTCGTGGCTGACCAGGAACACGGTGCCGGTGTATTCCTCGAGCAGTTCTTCCAGCAGCTCCAGGGTGTCGATGTCGAGGTCGTTGGTCGGTTCATCGAGCACCAGGCAGTTGGCCGGTTTGGCGAACAGGCGTGCCAGCAGCAGGCGGTTGCGCTCGCCACCGGACAGCGACTTCACCGGCGAACGCGAGCGCTCGGGGGCAAACAGGAAGTCGTTCAGGTACGTCATCACGTGCTTGCGCTGGCCATTGACTTCAACCCAGTCGCTGCCCGGCGAGATCGTGTCGGCCAGGCTGGCCTCCTCGTTCAGCTGGGTGCGCATCTGGTCGAAATACGCCACGTTCAGCTTGGTGCCGAGGCGGGTGGTGCCGCTGTCGGCGCTTTCTTCGCCCAGGATCATCTTCAGCAGCGTGGTCTTGCCGGCGCCGTTCGGGCCGATCAGGCCGACCTTGTCGCCGCGCAGGATGGTGCCCGTAAAGTTGGTGACGATGACTTTCTCGCCATACGCTTTCGACACGTTTTCCAGTTCCGCCACGATCTTGCCCGAACGTTCGCCGGTGCCGACGTCGAGCTTGATCTGGCCCTGCGTATCGCGCCGTGCGACGCGCTGCAGGCGCAAGGCTTCCAGGCGGCGCACGCGGCCTTCGTCGCGGGTGCGGCGCGCCTGCACGCCCTTGCGGATCCACACTTCTTCCTGGGCCAGGAACTTGTCGAACTTGGCATTCTCGACTTCCTCGTTCGCCAGCAGCTCGCGCTTGCGTTCCTGGTAGGTGGAGAAATTACCGGGGAACGACAACAGGCGGCCACGGTCGAGCTCGATAATGCGGGTCGCCACGTTGTCGAGGAAGCTGCGGTCGTGGGTAATGAACAGGACCGAGCCGCGGAATTCGCGCAGCAAGCCTTCCAGCCACATGATGGACTTGAAGTCCAGGTGGTTGGTCGGTTCGTCGAGCAGCAGCACGTCGGGCGCCGAGACCAGAGCCACGGCCAGCGCCACGCGCTTTTGCATGCCGCCCGAAAGCGTGCCCATCTTCGCATCGCGCGCCAGGCCCAGGCGGTCGAGGGTGGTATCGACCTTGTTGCCCAGGTTCCAGCCATCGGTGGCGTCGAGTTTCACCTGGATCACATGCATGCGCTCCATCAGCGCCTCGTCGTCGCCCTGGCCAAACTGCCCGGTCAGCGCTTCGTATTCGGCGAGCATGCCCTGCAGCTCGCCCATGCCGGCGGCAACGGCGTCGAACACCGTCGATTCGGGATCGAAGGTCGGCTCCTGCTCGACATACGCGATCTTGATGCCTTGCTGCATGACCAGCAGGCCGTCGTCGAGCTTGAAGCGGCCGGCGATGGTTTTCAGGAGCGAGGACTTGCCGGTGCCGTTGCGGCCGATCAGGCCGACGCGCTCGCCGGTTTCGAGGGAAAAGTCCGCATGGTCGAGCAGTGCGACGTGGCCAAAGGCCAATTGTGCGGACGAAAGGGAAATGACAGCCATAATCTGTGTGCGGGCCGCTCGACACTCGGGATCGAGCAGCGGCGCGGCGAATCAATTGAAAGAAGCCGACATTGTACCGATTGCGGCACGTCTACTTCCAAAGAATCCGCTTTCCTCGGCTATAATTGCACTCGGTTCACGATACCGGCCTGCTTTATGCAGGGTCCGCTCGCCGAACTGCAGGCCTGCCCTGCTTTCGTGCCGCCCCGGCAGCACGCGCGTCCTCCCCGTAGCACAATGGATAGTGCACATGCCTCCTAAGCGTGGGATACTGGTTCGATTCCAGTCGGGGGGACCA
>Ga0265797_10003960_pt1 | contig 23076 bp, 21 predicted proteins | sample P2T30metagenome_FD_192433 | JGI IMG/M metagenome (GOLD analysis project Ga0265797, IMG submission 192433) | Plant litter microbial communities from East Loma Ridge, Irvine, California - P2 T30 | ecosystem: Environmental > Terrestrial > Plant litter > Unclassified | place: USA: California... | reverse complement strand
GCGTGCAGGCGGATCCGGAGGCGCGGGGCAGGCTGGACCACTGGGTCAGGCATCATTTCGGCGACACGACGCCCGGCATGGCGACACAGCGATTCGAGGCCGCGGTCGCCCGTCTCGTCGCGCTGCGGGACGAGTACGCAGCGACGCATCCCGTCGACGGCGACTCCGTCCGCCCCGCGCAGGACGACTCTGACGGCGACATCGACTCCTGATCACGGGAACGAGTCGCCAGGCACCAGGCGCCTGTGGATGAATGCATGATGTATTCAGCATCTGGATAGAGATCGCTGCATCGCGTATCCATGAGGTATGCCTGAGCCGACGTCGACCGCCGCCCGCATCTTCGGAGACCGAGTCCGGGAGGAGCGCCAGAGGCTGGGGCTCACTCAGGACGAGTTGGCGCACCTGGCGGGAATGAACGTCTCGAACTACGGCAAGATCGAGCGCGGGATCGGCAACCCCGTGCTCCACACGATCGTGAGACTGGCCGTCGTGGTCGGTGTCGACCCTTCGGTGCTGGTCACCGGGATGACCGCGGAGCACCTCCCGCCCGTGCTCGAGACCTTCACGGCTGCCGACTACGTGAAGGAGCGCACCGCGCGGCGGACGAGCTGAACCCGGGGTCGGCGATCAGAAGCTGAACCGCCAGAGGAACTCCTCTCGCGTCGGCCGGAACCAGCGGACCACCGCGATGGAGTTCTGCGTGAGCTCGGAGGCGATGACGCTGACCGACAGGGCGTCGCCGGGGTCGAGCCTGTTCGTGGCGACGGGGACGAGCAACCCGCACCCGAGGAGGGTGACCCTGATGCCGAGGACGGGCTCGTCCGCCACATTGACCAGACGATGGACCCTGGGGGCCTTCGACCGATCGACGTGGAAGGGGACTGCGTAGGCGGTGGCTGTACTGGTCATGGCCCCACGGTAAGGAGCGCGACCGACGTCAGCCCCTCCAGCCTGTGGACGGCGTCCTCCTGTGGAGGGTCGCGATGGGCCAGCGGCGAGACGACGAGAGCGGACGGCCCCGGGGGGCTCAGGCGTCGAAGTCTGCTGCGAAGAGCTGCGGTGCGGGGCCGAAGGCGTCGCGCGCGCTCATGACGACCTTCCGTCCGAGGAGGTGGTTGCCCGTGCCGCCCACCACGGCGCCGATGCCGAACGGGACGGCCCGCCCGATCACCGTGGCGGTCTGCGATGCGGCGAACCGACGGACGAACGACTTGCGGACCGAGTCGGTGAGACCGCTGATGGCGGCCTTGGGCAGCTTCTGCGTGACGAGCTCGCCCCAGAAGGCGGATCGCGCCGGCGCCGTCCCGAGGGCCTCGCCGGCGAACTGACGGACCAGGCTCGCCCCGGGAGCCCCCATCATCATCGCCATGACGAGGGCACGGGCTCGGTCGGGATCGGTGATGGCGATGCCGTGCACCTCGGTGACCGACTGGGCGAAGAGGGCGCTGGCTTCGAGGAACCCCGCGGTCTCGACACCCGACAACGCCAACGAGACGCCCCAGCCGACACCCGGGATGACGGCGCTCGCGCCCACCGCGGCGCCACCGGTCGTGACGGCGGTCAGGTACTCGCGCTCGAGGATCCGGATGAGCTTCTCGGGGGTCGCCTTCTTGTGACGACGACGCAGTGTCCGGACGTGCCGTACGACGACGGGTCGCTGGATGGCCAGGAGACGATCGAGGCGCTGGAGCCACGGCGACTCGGCGAACACCTCGCCGGATTCGTCACGACCCGACTCGACCTCCGTCCCCTGGGCGGGGACGACGGGGACGACGGGGGTCACGGGGGACGAGGGATCGTGCTTCGGGCGCATCGCTCGACCTTACGCCGCGGGCCGGGGAGGATGATCCGAGTTGTAGCGGGACAGTGCTTCGGCGAGTGGGCCGTCGAAGACCAGTGCGCCCTTGTCGAGATACAGCCCGCGGGTGCAGAACCGCGTGAGGTCGCGCTCGTTGTGCGAGACGAGGAAGAGCGTCCGCCCGGCGGCCAGCATCTCCTCGATGCGGCGGTAGCACTTCTCGCGGAAGGCCTTGTCTCCGACGGCGAGCACCTCGTCGACGAGGATGACGGGCTCCTCGAGTCGGGAGATGACCGCGAAGGCGATGCGTACCTTCATGCCGCTCGACAGGTGCTTGTAGGGCGTGTCGACGAAGGCGGCGATCTCGGCGAAGTCGATGATCTCGTCGAACCGCGCGTCGATCTCCGCACGGGTCATGCCGTGCAGCCCGGCCGTGAGGTAGACGTTGTCGCGCACCGTCAGGTCGGCGACGAAGCCTCCGGTGATCTCGATCAGGGGTGCGACCCCGCCCTCGACCGCGACCGTCCCCGTGTCAGGCAGGATCACTTCGGCGACCAGCTTCAGGAGGGTCGACTTGCCTTGGCCGTTCCGGCCCACGACACCGATGGCCTCGCCGGCGTGCACGTCGAAGGAGACGTCTCTCAGAGCCCAGAACTCGCCGGGACGGGAGCGGCGGCTGCTGTCGGCGAACAGGTCCTTGAAGGAGCGACGACCGCGGCGGTTGCGCCGGAATCGTATTCCGACTCCCTCGACGCGGATGACGGGATCGCCGGGCTGTCGAGTCGCGCTGGGGGCGGGCATGTCAGATCTCCTTCAGGACTGCGCGCTCGCTCGCCCGGAAGACGACCAGGCCGATGCCGAGGATGAGGATGCTCATGCCGGCACCGACGAGCACCTCGAGCAGGTCCAGCTGGTCGGGGAAGAACGCCGCGCGGTACAAGCCGAATATGCCGCTCAGCGGGTTGAAGGCCGCGAGGAGGTGGAGGCTCTCGGGGAGGTTCTGAGTCCCGTAGATGATCGGCGAGGCGTAGAAGAGGAACCGGAGTGCGAGTTTCGTGGCCCTCTCGAGATCGCGGAAGAAGACCACGAGCGGGGCGACGATGAGGCCGACACCGGTGACCAGGATCGCCTGCATCACGATGGCCAGGGGGAAGTAGACCACCTGCCAGTGCAGCTCGGCCTTGGCCACGATGGCGAACAGCGCGAGGACCGGCAGGCTCAGGAGGAACTCGATGCCCTTCGAGGCGACGAGCCTGTTCACCCAGATGGTGCGAGGGATCTTGGTCGATCGGACGAGCTTGGACTCGCGGATGAACGCCCTCGTGCTGTCGGAGACCGCTCCGTTGAACCACATCCAGGCCAGGAGTCCGCTGAGCAGGAAGACGATGTAGGGGTCTTCTCCGACGTCGCGCTCGAAGACGACCGTGAAGACGAAGAAGTAGATGCCGGCCATGACCAGCGGATCGAGGATCGACCAGATGTAACCGAGAGCCGAGGTGGAGTAGCGGACACGGAGGTCGCGGGTGGTCAAGAGCCACAACGTCTGCCGGTACCGCGTGAAGGCGCTGCGCGGCGGACGTTCGATCATGGCTTGGCTCACGGGTGTCCTTCGTCGATCAGGACACCGACCTCAGACCTGCGTCGATCAGACGAAGAGGTTCGCGCGCTCCAGGTCTTCGGCGAAGTCGACCTCGACGGCGTAGAGGTCGGAGATGTCCACGGGCTCAAAGAGTAGCCCGTCCTGCTCGATCGCCAGTTCGATGCCACGCTCGAAGTAGTCCTGGTTGTCGACCTTGTTCAGCTGACGCATCAGGACGGCCTTGTCGGCGCGGGAGACGTAGTTGATCCCGACTGCCTCGCCGAGACCGCCCACGACCTGCTTGGAGAGCTGGGCGATGAAGCCCTCGGCGTCGGTCGTGTACTTGACCTCCTCGTCGGAGACCTTCGAGGTGTTGACGGTGACGAACGACTGATCGGCGCGGACCTGGCGTGCGGCGCGGCGGAGCGCCTCGGGGTCGAAGACGACGTCGCCGTTCATCCAGAGGACACCGCCGGAGGCGCTGGCCCGGAGGGCGCGCAGCAGGCTCTTGGACGTGTTGGTCTGGTCGTACTGCTCGTTGTAGACGAACGCGGCCGACGGGAACGCCTCGACGATGTGCTCGAACTTGTAGCCGACGACGACGGTGATCCGTGCTTCGGGGCCGAAGGCCTCGTGGATGTTGTCGAACTGCTGACGCATGATGGTGCGGCCGTCGTTGAGTTCGGTGAGCGCCTTGGGCAGCGAACGGCCGAGGCGGCTTCCGAGGCCGGCGGCCAGGATGACGACCTGCTGGGGTGCTGTCGAGTCGGTTCTGCTCACGTCTTGTCTCCTCACAGGGGCGAGGTCGGGCGAGCCGACTCTCTGGGTGACCCGGCGGAGGATCCCGGCCGTCTCTGGCTCGGGTCCGTCTCGTGTTCGAGCGGTGTTCACCGCGGGGTCTCGATCTGGACACGTCGTTGTGCCTGGGGAGTCTATCGCGGGGGGCGCTTCTGGCGGTAGGGTCCGCACCCTCTTCGTTTCCCATTCGTGATGCGCCCCGGTAGGCCGTGCCGGTCCACGCGCGTTGGTACGGTTGACCGATGGCTGTGACGACGGACGACGAACAGGGCGACGAGCGCGCCGACGACTCGCCCCGTTCGGGCGACTCGGACGACGGCCGGACGGACACCACGACGGGGACTGCGATTCAGGGGGACGACATGGACGGCGACGGCATCGAGACCGGCCGCGGGGGCGACGAAGCGGTGGCGCCGACGCCGACCGTCCGATCAGGTGGTCGTGCTCCGCGTCGCCCCGCGACGCCGCGCTCTGCGGCCGATCGCTCCGCCGCCGCGAAGAAGGCGGCCGCGACCCGGGCCGCGAACGCCCGCGCACGGGCCGCCGAGGCGGCCGCCCGCGCGGCCGCCGAGGAGCTCGCCGCACGTGAGGCTGCAGCCGTTCAGGCGCAGGAGGACGCGACCACCGTCGCGGACGACGACGTCGCCGGCGATGAGGCTGAGCTCGTCGTCGAGACGGACGAGACCCTGCAGGCCGACCAGGACACCGACACCGACGAGGCCACGGACACCGACGAGGCCACGGACACCGTGGAGGCCACGGACACCGTGGAGGCCGTCGAGTCCGACGAGACCGTGGAGGCCTCCGAAGACGACGAGACGACCGCGGTGCGGGCTGACGCCGACGCAGTCGTCGGCACTCGAGACGAGGCGACCGGGCCCGAGCCCGTCGTCGGCACCCGCGACGAGGCGACCGGGTCCGAGTCCGACGTCGACACGGTCGTCGCCGTCGACGGGACCGATGCGCAGGAGGCCCCCGTCGTCGACGAGGCGACCCGCGCCTCCTCGGAGGCCGTCGAGGCGCCGGTCGTCCTGTCGATCTCGGGTCTCGTGAAGCGCTACGGCGCCACGACCGCCGTCGACGGCATCGATCTCGAGGTGAGAGCGGGCTCGTTCTACGGCATCGTCGGCCCGAACGGTGCCGGCAAGACCACGACCCTGTCGATCGTCACCGGTCTGCTGCGCCCCGACGAGGGCAGCGTCAGCGTGCTCGGCAGCGACGTCTGGTCCGATCCGGCCGCAGCGAAGCGCGCCCTCGGCGTGCTGCCCGACCGGCTCCGGCTCTTCGATCGTCTGACGGGGGCTCAGCTCCTCTACTACTCGGCGACTCTGCGGGGGCTCGACGGATCGACGGCTCGCAAGCGCACATCGGACCTCGCCACGGCCTTCGGCCTGCAGGACGCACTCGGGCGGCTCGTCAGCGACTACTCGGTCGGCATGACGAAGAAGCTCGCCATCGCGGCCGCCATCATCCATTCGCCGCGGGTGCTCGTCCTCGACGAGCCCTTCGAGTCGGTCGACCCGGTGTCGGCGCAGACCGTGACCGACGTGCTGCAGCGCTACGTGGCGGGCGGGGGCACCGTCGTCCTGTCGAGCCACAGCATGGATCTCGTCGAGCGCATCTGCGACAGCGTCGCCGTCATCGTCGACGGTCACGTGCTGGCCAGCGGGACGGTCGACGAGGTCCGTGCCGGGCGCTCACTCGAGCAGACGTTCGTCGAACTGGCCGGCGGTCGGGCCGTCACGGAGGGCATGGAATGGTTGCAGAGCTTCTCCGACTGAGGCTCCAGACGATCGCCAACACGGTGCGCTTCGGTCCGCGTGCGCTGCTCGCCGCCGTCGTCTCGGTCCTCGTCGTCCTCCTCTCGTCCTCCGCGCTCTCGGCTCTGGCCGGCGGGCTCCGCGGTTCGTCGCTCGACGACGTCCGGGCCCTCGTCGTCGGTGGGGGCTCGCTGCTCCTGCTCGGCTACTTCGTCGTGCCGTTCGCACGGGTGCGCCCGCCCTGGGCCGATCCGCGCCGGCTCGCCCTCGTCGGCACGCCTGAGCCGGCCGCCGCCGCAGGGCTGGCACTCGGTGCCCTCGTAGGGCTCCCCGCCTTCGCGCTCGTCGTGCTGTCGCCCGGGTACGTCCGTGCCTGGGAGGGCACCGGGGCGTCGGCGTCCGTCGCCGTGGTGGCCGCAGTCGCCGCGGGTGCGACGGCCTTCCTCCTGTCGCTGGTCTCGTCCACGCTCAACACCGTCGTGCTCACCTCGCGCCGGTCGCGGCAGTTCCTCCTGGGCGGGGGAGTCCTCGTGGCTCTGCTCGTCGTGCCGTTGATCGTCGATCTGGTCCGCGCCTCCTGGACGGGCTCCGCGCCCACCGGCGTGCTGGCCGGGATCCTCGCCTGGACGCCGTTCGGAGCGGCCCTCGCGCTGCCCGGGCACGCCGCCGAGGGCGACACGGCACGGGTCGTGCTCGATGCGCTCATCGCGGCGGCCTCGCTGGCGGGGCTCTGGTGGGCCTGGCGCGCGCTCGTCGCCCGAGCGTTCGTCGATCGGCCCGAACCCGAGCTCGACGACGACACGAGCGGTCTCGGATGGTTCGAGTTCGTGCCGGCCACGCCCATCGGCGCGGTGGCCGCCCGGAGCCTGACGTACTGGATGCGCGACGCGCGTTACCGGATGTCCCTAGTCGTCATCCCGATCATCCCTCTGCTCGTGATCCCGCTGGGCATCGCGGGCGTGAGCTGGAACTGGCTGGCGCTCGTCCCGGTGCCGCTGATGTGCCTGATCGTCGGGTTCCTGCCGCACAACGACGTCGCCTACGACAGCACGGCGCTGTGGCTGCACGTGGCCGCCGACACGAAGGGGTCGTCCGACCGGATCGGTCGACTCGCGCCGCCCCTCCTGATCGGCATCCCTCTCGTCGTCATCGGCTCCGCCGTCGCGGTCTGGGCCTTCGGCGACTGGCGCGCCCTCTGGTCGGAGATCGGGATCGGATCCGCCCTGCTGCTCAGCGGGCTCGGCCTCTCCAGCGTCATGTCGGCGGCCATGCCCTACGCGACAGTGCGTCCGCACGACGATCCGTTCCAGCAGCCCCAGTCGAGCGGCTCGTCGTCGGTGCTCGCCCAGACGCTGATGATCGGCGGGGCGCTCGTCTCGGCCGTCCCCGCGCTCTGCTTCGCGGCCCTCGACCTCTTCGGCGGCGACACGTCGGCGGGTCCGTGGTCGATGGTGTCCGGTATCGCGGTGGGTCTGGTCGTGCTGATCGTCGGGGTCGTCGTCGGCTCCCGCGTGTTCACGAGGCGCGCGCCCGAGCTGCTGGCCTCCGCTCTCCGCAGCTGACGGCGCGATCCGAGGGGCAGCCCCTCGACGCGGGTGCGGCCCGGCGTCGTACCATGGTCGGCATGAGCAACACGGAAACCGGCGGTGGCCTCGACGTCCTCGATCGCGAGCTCGAGAAGCTCCTCAACGAGGAGAACATCGACCCGGGCGATCACGAGCGCTTCTCGCACTACGTCAAGAAGGACAAGATCATGGAGTCCGCCTTGAGCGGCAAGCCCGTCAAGGCGCTCTGCGGCAAGAAGTGGACTCCCGGTCGCGACCCGGAGAAGTTCCCGGTCTGCCCGACGTGCCGCGACATCTACGAGAAGATGACGAAAGAGTAGAACCGCGCACCACCTGATCGTGGCGCCAGGGCACACCTCGCCCGATCAGGCGTAGACGGTCGGGATGACGGGTTCGCCGCGACCGAGGCGGAATGCGCCGGCAGGCAGCTCGGCGACCGCGGTGCGCCTGTGCTCGCGTGCTCGCTGGACACCGGCGTGACCCATGAAGCGCTCGTCGACGACGCCGCCCGTGACCAGCGGGACGAGCAGGGCGCGTTCACCGTCGGCGGTCTCGTGGTCGCCCACGCGGACGAGCTCGGTGGTGGCGACGCCGCCGGACAGCACCCGCACGGGAGCCTTCCGGCCGCCGACGCTCGCCTTGTCCGCCGACTTCTTCGCGACGGAGAGCCACGCGCCGTCGCCGCCCCGGCGGGCGACGAGCTTGTAGACCATCCCCGCGGCCGGGTGCCCGGACCCGGAGACCACCGACGTGCCGACTCCGTAGCTGTCGACGGGCGCGGCTCGCAGGGCGGCGATCGTGTACTCGTCGAGGTCGTTGGTGACCGTGATGCGGGTGCCGGTTGCCCCGAGGTCGTCGAGCTGACGACGCACCTGCGCCACGAGCGAGGGCAGGTCGCCGCTGTCGATGCGCACGGCGCCGAGGCCCGTGCCAGCGACCTCGACGGCCGTGCGGACCGCCTTCTCGATGTCGTAGGTGTCGACGAGCAGAGTCGTGCCCGAGCCGAGGGTGGCGACCTGCGCTCGGAAGGCCTCCTCCTCGCTGTCGTGCAGCAGGGTGAAGGCGTGCGCGGCCGTCCCCATGGTGGGGACGCCCCAGGTGCGACCGGCCTCGAGGTTGCTCGTGGCGTCGAAGCCCGCGATGTAGGCGGCTCGAGCGGCGGCCACGGCGCTCCGCTCGCCGGTGCGTCGCGAGCCCATCTCGGCGAGGGGGCGACCGTCGGCTGCGGCCACCATCCGCGCTGCGGCACCGGCCACCGCCGAGTCGTAGTTGAAGACGCTGAGGGCGAGCGTCTCGAGCAGGACGCCCTCGGCGAAGGTCGATTCGACCACCAGGATCGGCGAGCCGGGCAGATAGACCTCGCCCTCGGCGTAGCCGTGCACGTCGCCCGAGAACCGGTAGTCGGCGAGCCAGTCGATCGTGGCGCCGTCGACGATGCGCTCGTCGCGGAGCCAGGACAGCTCGGCGTCGCCGAATCGGAAGCGGGTCAGCTCGTCGAGGAACCTGCCCGTCCCGGCCACGACGCCGTAGCGGCGCCCCTCGGGGAGGCGACGGGCGAACACCTCGAAGACGCTGTCGCGGTGGGCGGTGCCGGCGCGGAGCGCGGCCTCGACCATCGTCAGCTCGTACCGGTCGGTCAGCAGTGCACTGGTCACGGACTCAGCCTAGGCCGCGCGAGCCGGGCGGACCGCATGAGCCGGGTAGGCTGGGCGACCGTGACGGACGCACCCATCGGAGTCTTCGACAGCGGGGTCGGGGGGCTGACGGTGTCCCGGGCCATCATCGACCAGCTGCCCCGCGAGTCCATCCTCTACGTCGGCGACACCGTCCACTCGCCCTACGGGCCGAAGCCGATCGCGACGGTGCGCGAGTACGCCCTCGCCGTCATGGACGACCTCGTCGAGCAGGGCGTCAAGCTGCTGGTCATCGCGTGCAACACCGCGTCGGCAGCCGTCCTCCGAGACGCTCGCGAGCGCTACACGATCGGCCGGGGCATCCCGGTCGTCGAGGTCATCCAGCCCGCCGTCCGGTCGGCGGTCAAGCAGACCAGGGCGAGACGCATCGGCGTGATCGGCACCGAGGGGACCATCAACTCCCGCGCCTACGAGGACGCCTTCGCGGCGGCGGCCGACCTCGAGCTCTTCACGCGGGCGTGCCCCCGGTTCGTCGAGTTCGTCGAGGCGGGCGACACCTCGAGCGCCGAGCTGCGGGCCGTCGCCGAGCAGTACCTCGCTCCGCTCCGCGACGCCCGGGTCGACACCCTCGTGCTCGGCTGCACCCACTACCCCCTGATGTCCGCGGCCATCCAGTACGTGATGGGGCCCGACGTCCATCTGGTCTCGAGCGCCGACGAGACGGCCGCCGACGTCTACCGCACCCTCGTCGACCACGACCTCGAGGCCCCGGCGGGCAGCGTGCCCCGCTACGAGTTCGAGGCGACCGGCGACGATCAGGGGTCGTTCCTCCGTCTGGCCAAGCGCTTCCTGGGGCCCGAGATATCCCGGGTCGGCCATCTCGAGACCGGCGCGATCGACCTCCCCCCACGACCTTCCCGCACGACCGAGCAGGGGCCGAGCACCGGCCCGAGGAGAACAGCATGAGCGACGACACGACCACCAGCACCAGCACCAGCACCAGCGCCAGCACGATCGTCCGCGCCGACGGTCGACGGGTCGACGACCTCCGCACCGTCACCATCGAGAAGGGCTGGAGCTCGCAGGCCGAGGGCAGTGCGCTGGTCTCGTTCGGCGACACGAAGGTGCTCTGCACCGCGTCGTTCACGAACGGCGTCCCCCGGTGGCTCACGGGCAAGGGCAAGGGCTGGGTGACCGCCGAGTACTCGATGCTGCCGCGGGCCACCAACTCGCGCAACGACCGCGAGAGCGTCAAGGGCAAGATCGGCGGTCGCACCCACGAGATCTCCCGTCTGATCGGTCGCAGCCTGCGTGCGGTCGTCGACACGAAGGCCCTGGGCGAGAACACGATCGTGCTCGACTGCGACGTGCTGCAGGCCGACGGCGGCACCCGCACCGCGGCCATCACGGGCGCCTACGTGGCTCTCGCGCAGGCCATCGAATGGGGTCGCGAGAAGAAGTTCATCGCGCAGAAGGCCTCGCCCCTGACCGACAGCGTCTCGGCCGTGTCCGTCGGCATCATCGACGGTGAGCCGATGCTCGATCTCGCCTACGTCGAGGACGTCCGCGCCGAGACCGACATGAACGTCGTGGTCACGGGCAGCGGTCTCTTCGTCGAGGTGCAGGGCACGGCCGAGGGCGCGCCCTTCGACCGTCGCGAGCTGGGCGAGCTGCTCGACCTCGCCGTCGCGGGCGCCGCCGATCTCACGCGCATCCAGCTCGAGGTGCTCGGCAAGTGACGAAGGTCGTCATCGCCACGCACAACCAGGGCAAGGTGGCCGAGCTCCGACTGCTGCTGGCCGAGACGGCGCCGGGCGTCGAACTGGTCGCCTACGACGGACCGGAGCCCGTCGAAGACGGCGACAGCTTCGTGGCCAACGCGCTGATCAAGGCGCGGGCGGCCGCCGAGCACACCGGGCTCCCCGCGCTCGCCGACGACAGCGGCATCTCGGCCGCCGCCCTCGACGGCGCACCGGGCATCCACTCGGCGCGCTACGCCGGCACCCGAGACGCCGACGACAACATCGACAAGCTGCTCCGCGAGGTCTCGGCCCACGACGACCGCTCCGTCTGGTTCTCGTGCGCGGCCGCGCTCGTCGTACCCGGCGATGAGGCGTCCGAGCACGTCGAGTCGGGGGAGTGGCGGGGGACCCTGCTGGAGGCGCGGGTCGGCTCGAACGGACACGGCTACGATCCGGTCTTCCGCCCCGACGGCGAGACCCGGAGCGCAGCGGAGCTCACGACCGACGAGAAGAACGCGGTCAGTCACCGTGCGCGGGCGTTCCGGGCGATCGCGCCCTACGTGGCGGCGCTGGCGGACTGAGTCGACCCGCGCCTCCTCGGCGTCAGCCCTGGTGAGGCGTGCCCGAGACCTCGGACGCGCCGGACAGGTCGACGTCGTCGGATCCGCCGGTCGGCCCGGCCTTCTTGGCCTGGTGCACGCCGTGGAGGTAGTGGATCGCGATCGGGACGACGGTGGCCAGCACCGCGCCGAGCAGGATCAGATCGATGTACGAGCTGACGAAGTCCGCGATCGGGGGGATGTGCCCGATGCCGAAGCCCAGCAGGGTGATGCCCATTCCCCAGACGACCGCCCCGATCGCGTTGAAGAGCGAGTAGCGGCGGTAGCTCATGTGGCCGACGCCCGCCATGATGGGCGCGAAGGTGCGGACGACCGGCACGAACCGCGCGATGATGACGGCCATCGGGCCGAACCGTTCGAAGAAGGCGTTGGTGCGGTTCACGTTCGCGACGCTGAAGAGACCGCTCTCCTTCCGCTCGAAGATCCGAGGGCCGACCTTGTGGCCGATCAGATAGCCGAGCTCGCCCCCCGCGAAGGCGGCGATGCTGATGAGGATCGCGATCAACCAGATCGGCATGCCGAGGGCGCCCGGGTTCGTCGCCGCCAGGATGCCCGTGATGATCAGCAGGGTGTCGCCCGGGAACAGGAACCCGATGAGCAGTCCGGTCTCGGCGAAGACCAGGACGCAGACGCCGAGCACGGCCCACGGGCCGAACGCCGAGAGGAGGTACTCGGGGTCGAGCCAGGGGATGGAGACGAGGGGCAGCATCGGATTGTTCTCCGGTCGGGTCGAGTGCGGGAGAAGGGACTTGAACCCTCACGCTCGAAAGCACAGGAACCTAAATCCTGCGTGTCTGCCAATTCCACCACTCCCGCGGCAGGGTCAGTGTAGCGAGCCGCTCGAAGGGAACGCGATCGGCTGCCGGTACCGGACGGGCAGGAGGCGCTACCTCTGCGACCGGGGCACGTGCGGCGAGTAGCGGGGCACGTAGCGCACGAGGATCCCCGCCCCGATCAGCCCGAGCACGCCCATCACGCCGCTGGCCACCGAGATCGAGACGAGGGCCGTCACGGCCGAGATCAGCAGGGGCGCACCGGCGCTGCCCGCGTCGCCCGTGAAGCGCCAGGCGCCGAGGAACGGCGCCGGGTCGCGCTCGTCGGCGAGATCGGCGCCCAGGGTCATGAGGATGCCGCTGCCCACCCCGTTGGCGAGCGACATGAAGACCGCGACGGCGACGAACCACCCCACCCGGGCGTCGAGGTCGTGGGTCAGCGAGAGGGCCAGGTACGAGACCCCCAGGCCCACCATGCAGGGCACGGCGCTCCAGAGACGGCCGAAGCGGTCCATGATCTGACCGCTCGTGTAGAAGAGCGCGAAGTCGACCGCGCCCGCGACGCCGATGATGATGGCCGTCTCGGACGCCCCGAGTCCGATGCTGACGGCCCACAGGGGGAGCATGACCTGCCTGCCGGAGCGCATGGCCCCGATCAGAGCGGCACCGCTGCCGAGCTTGACCAGCACCCCGCGGTGTCGCCAGAGCGTCGCGAAGAGCCCCTGGCGCTCGAGGGCGACGAGATCGGGCTCATCGGAGGCCCGACGCGCGGCGGGGCGCTCGCCGAACGAGGCCGCCGGATCGCGCAGGACGAGCAGCGACACGGCCGCCCCGAGGCAGCCCACGATGTGCACCACGAACGCGGACTGCACGCTGCCGGTGAGCTCGATCACCCCCGCCGAGAGGAACGGCCCCACGAAGTAGCCCAGCCGGAAGACGCCGCCGAGGCTCGACAGGGCGCGGGCGCGGATGGCGACGGGCACGAAGCTCGTCATGAACGCGTGCCGAGCCAGGGCGAACACCGCGGTCGCCAGACCGATCACCAGCACGCCGATCGCCAGGACGACCTCGTTCGGGGCGAGGAGGCAGGTCACCAGCCCGCCGATGCTGACCAGGGAGGCGCCGATCATGCTGCTGCGCTCGCCGACCCGCGAGACCAGCCAGCCGCTCGGGATGTCGCCGATCAGCTCGCCCACGAGGATGAGCGCGGCGACGAACGCGGCGAACGGCAGGGAGGCGCCGAGTCCGCTCGCGACGACGGGGATGATCGGGATGATGGCGCCCTCGCCGATCGCGAACAGGGCCGCGGGGAGGAAGGCGGCCAGAGCCACCGACCGCATGCTGAAGTCGGGTGCGGAGTCGGTCATGTCGTCGGCCAGACTAGCTCCGCCCCGGCGGGGGCCCGTCCGCTGCGTACACTTGTCGGATGAAGGTTCTTGCAGCGATGAGTGGCGGCGTCGACTCGGCGGTCGCCGCAGCGAGGGCCGTCGAGGCCGGTCACGACGTCGTGGGGGTCCACCTGGCGCTCAGTCGGATGCCGGGCACCCTGCGGACGGGCAGCCGCGGCTGCTGCACCATCGAAGACAGCATGGACGCGCAGCGGGCGGCCAACAAGATCGGCATCCCCTACTACGTCTGGGACTTCAGCGAGCGGTTCAAACTCGACGTCGTCGACGACTTCGTCGCCGAGTACACGGCGGGCCGCACCCCGAACCCCTGCATGCGCTGCAACGAGCGCATCAAGTTCGCCGCCCTGCTCGAGAAGGCGCTCGCCCTCGGCTTCGACGCGGTCTGCACGGGGCACTACGCGACCATCCTCACCGACGACCAGGGCAATCGCGAGCTGCACCGCGCCTCCGCGTGGGCCAAAGACCAGTCGTACGTGCTCGGGGTGCTGACGACCGAGCAGCTGGCGCACTCGATGTTCCCGCTCGGGGCGACGCCGTCGAAGGCCGAGGTGCGCGCCGAGGCCGCCGAGCGCGGCTTCAGCGTCGCCACGAAGCCCGACAGCCACGACATCTGCTTCATCCCCGACGGCGACACCCGCGGCTGGCTGGCCGACCGGGTCGGGGCCGAGACGGGCGAGATCCTCGACCGCAGCGGTTCCGTCATCGGCAGCCACGAGGGCGCGCACGCCTTCACCGTCGGTCAGCGCAAGGGGCTCAACATCGGGTTCCCGGCGGACGACGGCAAGCCCCGGTTCGTGCTCGAGGTGCGTCCGGTCGACAACACCGTCGTGGTCGGGCCGAAGGAGGCCCTCGACATCGCGGAGATCGCAGGCGGCTCGTTCACCTGGGCCGGTCTGCCGCCGGTCGACCCGACCACCGCTTTCGACTGCGATGTGCAGATCCGCGCGCACGCCGACCCCGTGCCCGCAGTCGCGCGGGTGTCGGTGGTCGAGGGTAAGACTGAACTCGTGATCACACCTCGCGAACCCCTCAACGGAGTCGCCCCCGGGCAGACCGCCGTCGTCTACGTCGGCACCCGGGTGCTCGGCCAGTGCACCATCGACCGCACGGTCAGCGCCGTGCCGGTCCCGGCCGTCGTCGCCTGAGCACCGGGCCATGAGCGACAGCGACGCCGTTCCCGCCGACCTCGCCGAGGCACGTGACGAGGCCGAGGGCCTCACCGCACGGATCCTCGATCTCCGCGACCAGTACTACGAGTCGAACGCTTCGACGGCGTCGGACTCCGAGTACGACGCCCTGGTGCGGAGGCTCGACGCGATCGAGCGGGCGCACCCCGAGCTCCAGAAAGACGACAGCCCCACGCGGACCGTCGGCGGCCGGGCCGAGACCACGCAGTTCGCCCCGGTCGAGCACGCCGAGCGCATGCTCAGCCTCGACAACGTCTTCAGCGACGACGAGCTGGCCGAGTGGGCCGCGAAGGTGCAGCGCGACTCGGGGTCCGAGCGCGTCCGGTTCCTGACCGAGCTGAAGATCGACGGTCTCGCCATCAACCTCCGCTACGAGAACGGCGTGCTCGTGACCGCCGCCACCCGCGGCGACGGCGTCGTCGGCGAGGACGTCACGGGCAACGTGCTCGTGATGGGCTCGATCCCCGAGCGCCTGTCGGGCACGGGTCACCCGCCCCTGGTCGAGGTGCGCGGCGAGATCTTCTTCCCCGTCAGCCAGTTCGACGAGTTGAACGCGCAGCAGCGCGAGGCAGGCGAGCGGGTCTTCGCCAATCCCCGCAACGCGGCCGCCGGGTCGCTCCGTCAGAAGGAGGAGGGCAAGAGCCCCGAGAAGCGCGAGCTGATGCACGCCCGCCTCCGTCGCCTGCGGATGCTGGTGCACGGCATCGGCGCGTGGCCGGTCGGCGACCTCGAACGCGCCACCGAGGTGCGTTCGCAGTCGGAGGTCTACGAGCTGCTGGGTGGCTGGGGTCTGCCCATCTCGACGCACCATCGGGTGTTCGACACGGTCGCCGACGTGCAGGCGTTCATCCACGACTACGGAGTGAGGCGCGCGTCGGTCGAGCATCAGATCGACGGCATCGTGATCAAGGTCGACGACCTGGCGTTGCACGAAGAGCTGGGCTCGACGAGTCGTGCGCCACGGTGGGCCACCGCGTTCAAGTACCCGCCCGAAGAGGTCAACACGACGCTGCTCGACATCGTCGTCAGCGTGGGGCGCACCGGTCGGGCGACGCCGTTCGCCGTCATGGAGAAGGTCGAGGTGGCCGGCAGCGAGGTGCGGCAGGCGACGCTGCACAACCAGCAGGTGGTCAAGGCCAAGGGCGTGCTGATCGGCGACACCGTCGTGCTGCGCAAGGCCGGCGACGTCATCCCCGAGGTGCTGGGGCCGGTCATCGAGCTTCGGGACGGCACGGAGCGCGAGTTCGTCATGCCGACCGACTGCCCCGAGTGCGGCACACCGCTCCGACCCGCCAAAGAGGGCGACATCGACCTCCGCTGCCCCAATGCCCAGAGCTGCCCCGCGCAGGTGCGCGGTCGGGTCGAGCACATCGCGTCGCGGGGGTCGCTCGACGTCGAGGGGCTCGGCGAGGTCGCCGCCGCGGCGCTGACCCAGCCCGTGGAGCCCGCCGAGCCGCCGCTCCGCACCGAGGCGGGGCTGTTCGACCTCACGATGGCCGACATCTTCCCGGTGAGGGTCGTCGTCCGCGATTCCGAGACCGGCATGCAGAAGCTCGAGGCCGACGGGGCTCCCAAGCTGGTGACGCCGTTCCGGCGTCGGCGGACGAAGCGGGACGGCCCGTTCGACCCCGACGCCGACGGGTTCTCGGGCGACGAGACGTCCGTCCCGTCCAAGAGCGCCCTCGAGATGCTCGGCAACCTCGACAAGGCGAAGACGAGCCCGCTCTGGCGCATCCTCGTGGGTCTCAGCATCCGCCACGTCGGTCCGGTGGCCGCACGAGCTCTCGCGAACCACTTCGGCTCGCTCGACGCCATCCGATCCGCCGACCGCGACGAGCTGGCGGCCGTCGACGGCGTCGGCGGCATCATCGCCGACGCCCTGATCGACTGGTTCTCCGTCGACTGGCACGTCGAGATCATCGACCGGTGGGCCGCCGCTGGTGTGCAGTTCGCCACGCCCGGGCATCCGGGGCCGGGGGCTGCCGAGACGGCCGGCGGGGTGCTCTCCGGGCTGACGGTCGTCGCCACCGGGAGTCTCGAGGGGTTCAGTCGAGAGGGCGCCCAGGAGGCCATCCTCGCCGCCGGCGGCAAGGCGGGCAACAGCGTCAGCAAGAAGACCGACTTCGTCGCCGCCGGGCCGGGGGCCGGTTCGAAGCTGACGAAGGCGGAGGCCCTCGGCGTCCGCATCATCGACGCAGCGCAGTTCCATGTCCTCCTTAAGGAGGGCCCGACGGGGCTGGCCGAGCCCGAAACGGGGGACGATACCGACATCGAGGCGTAGCGCATCTGGTGGGGCGTCATCGGCTCCCCCTACGATATGAGCGCACATCGTCTTCGGGCTGTAGGGGGTTCGGGGTACAGGTGTGCCTCGAGGGGGAAGACCCGACGTGCTGTTCCTCGCTACAGCAATCCTTTCCGCATCGATCCACCTCCTCGGAGCGATCGATGCACCGGCGACATCGGTCGTGCCGTCCGAGGCCGTGTCGACGGCTCACGCCGAGGTCGAGACCGCTCTCGTCTCCGCGAGCGCGACCGTGCCGGCACGGGTTCCGGCCTGGGCGGGACCCGAGGCGGGGGAGTCCGCCGACGCGGTCGCCCTGGCGTGCGGTGGAGAGACGACGGAGGGCGTCGACGGGGCGGGCTGCCTCGGTGAGCTGACCCGCGCCTCCTCGGAGTCCGTGCGGTCGTTCGCTTCGCACCTGGACTCGGCGGGAGACGACGTCAGCGCACTGTCGGCCGAGGTGACCGCCGACGTCGAAGCCGACGTCGTCGGCGACTGGTGGGGAGCCCTCGACCCGTCGCGACGGAACGAGCTCATCGCGCTGGCACCCGGTCTCGTGGGCAACCTCGAGGGGGTGCCCTACGGTGTGCGCGACGAAGCGAACCGGATCTTCCTGAGCGAGGCCGTGGCGGCCGTGGACGACCGTCTCGCGAGCGGCGAGGCCGGCCCTGACGACGTCGCCCGCGCCGCGATGCTCGCCGCCGTCGGCGAGGCCCTCGCCGATCGCACCAGCGGAGCGGCCGACCGGCAGCTCGTCCTGCTCGACACGGTCATGCCGGGTCGGGTCGCGGTGTCGATCGGGGATCTCGACGCGGCCGACGACGTCAGCATCCTGGTGCCGGGGATGCTCTACGGGGTGACCGGTCAGGTCGTCGACTGGTCGATCACGGCCGGTGGGCTCTACGACGAGCAGTCGAGCTGGGCGGGCCTGCCATCCGGACGGGCGGCCGCCGACGCCCCCTCGACCGCCGTCGTCGCGTGGATGGGCTACCGCACGCCCGATCTGACCAACGTGTACTCGCTCGACCTCGCCCGGGTCGGCGCCGGGCACCTGGTGGACTCGCTCGCCGGGCTCGACGCCGCACGCTCGGCGCACCCCGCGAGGGTCACCGTGGTCGCGCACTCGTATGGTTCGACGACCGCGACCCTCGCGCTGTCGTCCGGGCGGACCGTCGTCGACTCGCTCGTGCTGCTCGGCTCGCCCGGAAGCGTCGTCGAGACGTCGACCCAGCTCGCCGTGCACGGCAGCGACGTCTACGCGGCGGCGGGCAGCTTCGACCCGGTGGCCGGCAGCGGCGTCTTCGGCGCCGACCCCGGGTCGCCCGGGTTCGGCGCGGTGATGCTGCACACCGGGGGAGGCCTCGACGGCGTGACCGGAGAGGCCCTCGCCGCGGCGCTCGGGCACAACGACTACCTGCGCCCCGGCACCGAGTCGCTCCGCAGCATCGCCCTGATCGGACTCGGTCGCGGCGACCTCGTCGACTCCGACGAACGCACCCCGGGCACCGGAGGCCCGGTGCTCCCCGACATCACGCTCGTGCGCCCGCAGGATCTCTACGCCCGCGACTGAGGAGGCGCAGGAGGCGCGGGTCGACTCGCACCGCGCCTCCTCGGTCGGAGCCTCCCCGTAGAATCGACGGCGACCCCCAAGCGCAGTACCCCCACACGATCCCTGTGACGGAGCACCATGTCTGACATCACGCGCGAGCAGGTCGAGCACCTCGCCGGTCTCGCCCGAATCGCCCTCACCGCCGACGAGATCGACACGATGACCCGAGAGCTCGGGCAGATCGTCGACAACGTCGCGAAGGTGGCCGAGGTCGCCACCGACGACGTCCCCGCGACGAGCCACCCCATCCCGCTCGAGAACGTCTTCCGCCCCGATGTCGTGGGCGAGACGCTCACGGCCGAGCAGGCGCTGTCCGGCGCCCCCGACCACGACGGCTCGCGCTTCAGAGTGAGCGCCATCCTCGGAGAAGAGCAGTAGAGATGACCGACACCGCAAGCCTCATCCGCCTCAGCGCGGCCGACCTCTCCGTCAAGCTCGGCTCCGGCGAGGTCTCGTCCGTGGAGGCCACGCAGGCGCACCTCGACCGCATCGCCGCGGTCGACGGCGACGTCCACGCCTTCCTGCACGTCAGCGACGCCGCCCTCGCCACGGCCGCCGACGTCGACCGCCGTCGCGCCGCCGGCGAGCCCCTCGGGCCGCTGGCCGGTGTGCCGATCGCCGTCAAGGACGTCCTCTGCACCATCGACATGCCGTCGACCTCGGGCAGCCGCATCCTCGAGGGCTGGGTGCCGCCCTACGACGCCACGGTCGTCAAGAAGCTCCGCGCCGCGGACCTCGTGCCGCTCGGCAAGACGAACATGGACGAGTTCGCGATGGGCTCGTCGACCGAGTTCTCGGCGTACGGCCCGACGCACAACCCGTGGTCGCTCGACCGCATCCCCGGTGGCTCGGGCGGCGGCTCGGCCGCGGCGGTCGCCGCCTTCGAGGCGCCCCTCGCGCTCGGCAGCGACACCGGCGGCTCCATCCGTCAGCCGGGCGCCGTCACCGGCACCGTGGGCGTCAAGCCCACCTACGGCTCCGTCAGCCGGTACGGCGCCATCGCCCTCGCCAGCTCGCTCGATCAGGTCGGTCCGGTCAGCCGCACCGTGCTCGACTCCGCCCTGCTGCACGACGTCATCAAGGGCCACGACCCGCGCGACTCCACGTCGCTCCGTGACGAATGGCCGTCGTTCACCGACGCCGCTCGCGCCGGTCTCGCCGGCGGCGCCCTGAAGGGCGTCCGCATCGGCGTCGTCAAGGAGCTGAACGGCGAGGGGTTCCAGGGCGGGGTCAAGACGCGCTTCACCGAGGCTCTCGATCTGCTCACGGCGGCGGGTGCGGAGATCGTCGAGATCTCGGCGCCGAGCTTCGAGTACGCGATCAGCGCCTACTACCTCATCCTGCCGGCCGAGGCCTCGAGCAACCTCGCCAAGTTCGACTCCGTCCGCTTCGGCATGCGCGTGGTGCCCGAGGGCGGCGGCACCGTCGAGGACGTCATGGCCGCGACCCGCGAGGCCGGCTTCGGCCCCGAGGTGAAGCGCCGCATCATCCTCGGCACCTACGCGCTGAGCGCGGGGTACTACGACGCCTACTACGGCAGCGCCCAGAAGGTCCGGACCCTCGTGCAGCGCGACTTCGCGAAGGCGTTCGCCGAGGTCGACGTGCTCGTGTCGCCGTCGGCTCCGACCACGGCGTTCCCGCTCGGCTCGAAGATCGACGACCCGCTGGCGATGTACCTGAACGACATCACGACGATCCCGGCGAACCTCGCAGGAATCCCCGGCATCACGATCCCCATGGGGCTCGCCGCCGAAGACGGTCTGCCCGTCGGGTTGCAGTTCATGGCTCCGGCCCGTGAGGACGCCCGCCTCTACACCTACGGCGCCGCACTCGAGCAGCTGCTCGAGCAGAGCTGGGGACGCACCCTCATCTCGCAGGCACCCGATCTCAGCAGCACCGAACAGCACGCCGCCACCGAGGGAGTCATCTGATGGCCAAGGCAGACCTGATGGACTACGACGAGGCGCTGCAGAGGTTCGAGGTCGTGCTCGGCTTCGAGGTGCACGTCGAGCTCGCCACGAAGACGAAGATGTTCTCGGACGCCCCGAACTTCTTCGGCGGTGCCCCGAACACCAATGTGACCCCGGTCGACCTCGGCCTGCCGGGCTCGCTGCCCGTCGTCAACGAGCAGGCCGTCCGCTACTCGATCAGCCTCGGGCTCGCCCTGGGCTGCTCGATCGCCGAGAGCTCGCGCTTCGCCCGGAAGAACTACTTCTACCCCGACAACCCCAAGAACTACCAGGTCAGCCAGTTCGACGAGCCGATCGCCTACGAAGGCGAGGTCGAGGTCGAGCTGCCCGACGGCACCGTCTTCCGGATCCCGATCGAGCGGGCCCACATGGAGGAGGACGCCGGCAAGCTGACGCACGTCGGCGGTTCGACCGGGCGCATCCAGGGCGCCGAGTACTCGCTGGTCGACTACAACCGCGCCGGCATCCCGCTCGTCGAGATCGTGACCAAGCCCATCATCGGCGCGGGCGCGCTGGGCCCCGAGCTCGGCGCCGCGTACGTGTCGACCATCCGAGACATCGTGCGCTCGCTCGGTGTCAGCGAGGCGCGCATGGAGCGCGGCAACCTGCGCTGCGACGCGAACGTCTCGCTGCGCCCCCACGGCCAGGAGAAGCTCGGCACCCGCACCGAGACGAAGAACGTCAACTCGTTCCGTTCGGTCGAGCGCGCGGTGCGCTACGAGATCCAGCGGCAGGCCGCCATCCTCGCCTCGGGCGGCACCATCACCCAGGAGACCCGCCACTGGCACGAAGACACCGGTCGCACGTCGGCGGGTCGTCCGAAGAGCGACGCCGACGACTACCGCTACTTCCCCGAGCCCGACCTGCTGCCCGTCGTGCCTCCCCGCGAGCTGATCGAAGAGCTCCGGCTCGCCCTGCCCGAGGCCCCGGTGGCCCTCCGTCGCCGGCTGAAGGCCGAATGGGGCTTCGCCGACCTCGAGTTCCAGGACGTCGTGAACTCGGGCATGCTGACCGAACTCGTCGAGACCGTCCAGGCCGGCGCCTCCCCGCAGGCGGCGCGCAAGTGGTGGACGGGCGAGATCGCCCGTCTGGCGAACGCCCGGGGCGTCGAACCGTCGACCCTCGTGTCCCCGCTGCACGTCAGCGAGCTCATCGCACTCGTCGAGTCGGGCGATCTGACCGATCGCCTCGCGCGTCAGGTGCTCGAAGGCGTCGTGGCGGGCGAGGGCGCACCCGGCGAGGTCGTCGAGAAGCGCGGGCTCAAGGTCGTCTCCGACGACGGCGCGCTCATCGCGGCGATCGACGAGGCCCTGGCCGGTCAGCCCGACGTCCTCGCGAAGATCCGCGACGGCAAGGTGCAGGCTGCCGGCGCCGTCATCGGCGCGGTGATGAAGGCCATGAAGGGCCAGGCCGACGCGGCCCGCGTGCGCGAGCTGGTGCTCGAGCGCGCTCAGGCCTGACGACCGGCGGCACGAGCATCGCCGTCGACGGGGGAGCCGCCGTGATCGAGCAGGTGCCTGCGCGTCGGCACGAGCGCGACGGCGACCGATGAGCGTGCCCCGGTGGATCCGACCCGCCGCCCCGGTCGGGGTGGCGGTCATGGGTCTCGCCGTCGTCGTGGCCGTCGCGGCGACGTGGCTGCCCCTGCGCGTCGTCGTCATCCGCACGACGGACGGTGCCGGGGCGGCGTTCGCGAGCAGGTCGGACCTCCTCCTGGTCGCCGTCGCGGTCGCCGTCGTGATCCTGATCGCGTATCTGGTCTCGGCCGCCGCGCTCGCCTGGACGCCCGCACGGCACCTGCTCGTGCCCCGCGCCTCCTACTGGAAGCACGTGACCCGACGCCGTGAGCTGCGCCGTCGACTCGCCAGCCACCTCGCCCGAGGCACGGCGGCCGGGCTCTGGTTCGTCGCCGCGCTGATCGTCGTGGCACTCGTCGGCCAGTCCGGTGGTGCCGTCGCCGCCTGGTGGATCCCGCTCGCGGTGTCCGTCGTCTACGTCGTGGGGATGCTCGTCTGGCTCAGCTGGGTGCTCACCGGCGGATTCGCTCCGCCGCGGCGATCGGCGCAGACGGGAACGACGGCCGCGCGGTCGACTCCCGCACGCGCCGCCGGAGGCGCGGCGCAGGGAGTCTCACGCCGGTCACCCCCTCGAGACGGGCCCCCTCGTGACGCGCCGACTCGAGACGCTCCGGCCCGCGCGGCTCAGCCCCGTCCGGCTCAGGCCCGCGCGGCTCAGCCCCGTCCGGCTCAGGCCCGCGCGGCCCAGCCCCGCGCGGTCGGGGGGAAGGCCGCGTCCCCCGTGGGTCGCACCTCGCCGCGGCCCGGCGAGCGTCGCCGGTGCGACGAGGC
>Ga0265797_10003959_pt1 | contig 23079 bp, 15 predicted proteins | sample P2T30metagenome_FD_192433 | JGI IMG/M metagenome (GOLD analysis project Ga0265797, IMG submission 192433) | Plant litter microbial communities from East Loma Ridge, Irvine, California - P2 T30 | ecosystem: Environmental > Terrestrial > Plant litter > Unclassified | place: USA: California... | reverse complement strand
ACACCCCCAATCCCCAATCCCCAATCCCCAATCCCCAATCCCCAATCCCACAAACCAAACTAACACTAACATCACAAAAAGACCCCCGCCGTTTCGGCGCCGAGCAAACCAGCGTCTCCTGGTGCAACGCCGCCAAAGCCTACAGCTCCTCTTCCTCCTCTTCCAACGCCACTGTCTCAACCTCCTCCTCGTCCTCAGGCTCCGCTTCCACCACCGGCAGCTCCTCCGCCACCGCCACCGACGCTTCAGAAACCGACTCTTCGTCGTCGACAGCGACTCGCTCGTCCGGTGCCTCCTCCGCCAGCTCGGCTGCTGCGTCGGCGACGGATAGCGCGGCGGGTAGTGTTGCGCTGCCGGCGGGTGGTGTGATTGCTGCGCTGTTTGGTGTTGCGGCGGCGATGATTTAGGTTGAGGGCTGGAGGTTCTGGGGTTGAGTTTGGGTCTTCTCTGAAGAATTTTTTCGTAATTGTTTATGTGGATAGGAAAGAGCGTGGGCAGGGGTTTGGAAAAACGGGAGATAATCAGCTACGTTCTCTTTGGAGAGGAAGAACTGTCTGCCTTTTCACGCCGTATAATATTTTTGTTAGTGGACACAAGAAGAATTTTGATCCTTCTTAAGACGGCTACCTTTCGGATTCTCCATCACTGTCCACGCCAGGATTCGAAGATGACCGTCTACGATGATAAGGTATTGGCCGAGCCTGATTTACTGTCAAGAGCAGCTTCCTCTTTATCGTAGCGCACCACGTGTAGCTTGCGACAGATGCACATGAGCGCAGACGACGACATGGAAGGCACTAATAAATTAAAAACGTGAGATACAAAGTTTGGTGTTTTTCCCGGTTATTGATCCATTCCCAATCCTATTTGTCTTTTCCCTCTTTCTCATCCTATCGTCTGAAATTCCTAGCGTACGTACATGCAAATGAATGCCTTCAGTTTTCCCACAACTGCCGTTCTCAAACACTCCTTTTGAGAGAGCATCGGCAACGCCTACTCCTGTCCGAAACCGACCGTCTCCTCGACAGCCCACGTGAGCTTCTGCGTGAGCGCGTCGTAGCTCTTGTAGGGCGGCAGGTCGAGACGGTTGAAGCACGTGTGCGACTTGGGCAGCTGTGACTCCTCGCCTGATTTTTCGATGGTGAAGCGACGGGGACCGTCGGAACCTTGCAGATCCTTGAAACCGTTGACGGGGATACGCGAGGTACCGGTGGCGAATTGGAGGAGACGGGACTTCTGCTCGGCGTCCCAGCTGCGAATAACCTGCACGAACTCTTGTTAGTATTGTTGATGTGGATAGGGAGTCCTCTTGTTTCGTTACTTACCTTCCAGAAGTTCTGTACCACGGGATCGCTTTCGGTGTAACCGCGGTAGTCGGTGTGCTTCTTCCAGTCGTCGACATCGATATCTGCGATACCGCCAATGAGCAGCTCAAGCTCACGCTCATCGAAGACGTTGACCAGGTCGGCAGGGATGAGCTCGTGGAAGCCCTGCACAAAGGCATTGAACTGCTCATCGACACGCTTCTGAATGCGCCATTCGGTGATAAGCCTGGAGGTAAAGTTAGCGACGGTGATATAACAACATAACAAGGCTGCTGTGGCTTACTCAACGTATTCCTTCTTGTTCTCGTTCGTCACTTCAATATCCCTGCCGCCCTCCTTGAGGTCCACGATGACCTTCTCGCCGAATCGCTCATCGTCAACAGAGAAGGTCGAGTAGATGACGTCAGTGATGTCGTTCTCCATGGTCCAGGTGAGAGTGCGGTGGAACTCTGCATCGACACCCTCCATATCGGCCAAGGTGACCCTCTTCTTCAAGATCATCTTGTAGAATGCACCAATGAAGAATGCGTCCAAGAAGCGTCTATGGAAGATAGCCAGACCGACAACGCGACCAATGAACTTGAAGTACCCAAGATGCTCGGGGTTGATACCGGAGTGTGGGTTAATCTGGAGGGTGTAGTTGTCGTGTGCCGAGTATTCGAACAAACAGTAGAAGGGGTTGAACATTTCGTGCGAAAGCAGGAAGAAGAACTCTCTGTGAAATGGTTAGTGATGCGGTCTTTTTCTTAAACACGCGCGGAAGAAATCTTACCGAGAGAGACCTCCATAATCCAGACCATCTTCGCCATCGAACTTGATCATCAACCTCTTCTTCAGATCGTTCGGACTCTGGCGCATGACTTCCGCATATGAATCCTCGAAGATATGCGATCTTCTGACCTTGACGTGGCACTGGCCAGACAAGATTCGTAGAGCGGGCTGCGAGCGGAAGTAGATGAGCTTTCGCCTGAAGTCACGCTTGTACTGTGGTACGTTCTGGTCGAGAGAAGACGGTAGACGAGGATCGTCCCACGTAGTTGTCTTCGTGTTATGGTCAACAAAGTAGACTCTGGCGGTGTTGGTGAGGCGCATTTCCCAACCGCTGGGGAGGGGTCCAAGTTGCGAAACAGGCTGTTGCTGGATGGTGGTGTTGTTTCCGCCAGCGTTCTGCCCACCGTACATCCTGATGTACTGTTGCCTTCTGGGATCGACCCATGTGGTTGTGCGAGTGTTGTGGTCAACAAAGTAGGCCCTTCCTTCAGGCGTATGTCTCTGCTCCCAGCCTGCTGGAAGTTCGCCAGTACCTGCGGTCGTCGCACCTGTGGCCACCATCTGGGCGGCAGTAGCCTGGTTCACGGGATTGGGTGTTTGAGAAGGTGAATTACGGTCCGATGTTGGCGAGTTGGCGCCAGTCCTGTCTTCCGGCAATACACGAGCCTGGTGTCTCTGCCTCTCTACATTCTGTTGTTGCTGCATCTGGTTCCTTTGCTCTCCGGCGTCGTAGTTTGCAGTGGGTCTTATCCAAGTAGTTTGCCGCGAGTTGTGGTCCACATAATATGTTCTTCCGAGGTTATCTTCACGCCTTTCCCAGCCGCCAGGCAGCCTTCCTTGCGCATCTTCGAATGCGCTGAATCCAGTGGCTCCAGCGGGTCTAGCACTTGCAGTACCATTAGTTGCAGGTGGAGGGCCCGAAGGGCCGGGAGGTGGCCTGGCCGCAGTGCTGGTGGGCCTGTCGGGATGCAATGACGCTTGTGACTGTGCGCCTGCTGGGGTGGAAGATCCAGTGTGTGCGCCGTTTGTAGATGCTCCAGGTGTAGTCAACGGTGGTCTGGTAGCGCTCGTACTAGAGTTATTAATTGGCGCTCGAAGGTTGGTTGAAAGGTTGAGAATGAGTTTGCCGTTAACGACAAGGTTGTCGTTCGACTTTCGAAGATCCCTAGTGAGCATCTCTGTATGTAGTGTAAGCATGTGTTGATAAGGCCCTGCTGCTGGTACAACTCACCATCTCCGCCTACGTCCAGGTCAAGCACGCTGCCGATGCGCACGTTGACCACTCCAAGGAAACCCTGGTCCTTTTTCTTGAACTTCTTCTGGTCAAAGATCTGAACTGCGAGAATGCTCTCGTCGGTCGCGCGCCTTTGATGTTCATCAGTATCATGCTGTGAGAGCACATTTCTGTTCGCGGTGAGACGTACATGTCGAAGCTCTCGTTCCAGTATGGGTTGAGCGTCTTCTTGATCACGCCTGTTGTTCTCGTCTGTTCACCTCCGATCGTTGCGACCGCAAAAGGGTCCGGGAAGCCTGTACGTATGTATGGTAAGCCTACGTCGCGTCTAAGCCGAAGATTGCAAGGCTCGCCACTTACGAAAGACATCTCTCTTGTATAGCCCATCGGCAGCGATAACTGCGACGTGTGTTAGCCGTACTGTCTTCCCGCGGACTGATATCCATGCTCTTGCTCACTGGTAACGCGCAGGTTGGGTTGCTGCGGTAATTCCATCGCTATGTCCTTGTCCTTATGCGATGCGGATCTCTCGGGAGGGGTGTGAAGTCAAACGTCCGCCGTTTCGGTAGGTGTTGGTTTGGCGTCGTCGTTCGAGTGCGCCGGGCGTCAGTAGTGACGGCGTCCACGTGGTATAGGGGTGTAGTAAAAAGGGTTGATGTCGCGGCGCGTGCCTAGCGAGCGCAGCGCAGAGAGCAAGGTGTGATGTTGGGATGCCTCTCGATGAGGTAACGGTGTGGCAGTGTAAGCAGCCTCAGGGAAGCGAAGGCAAAGCCGGCTCAAAAGGGTGGGTCCGCAGCACCGTTCTATAAACAAATGTTCGGCGGCGCAGGCGTGCTCAGCGGATAAGAGGGTGGTGCAGCTGACACTCACAGGTGAGGTTGGCGGTGGTACTGCTGGAGTGTTCTTGACGGCGCGCGGGGATGTGGTCGAGAACTCGGCAGGGCGGAGCGGAAGCCACCCAGCGCTTGTGCGAGGTGCCTCGAGCATCTTGCGGTTTGCCCCGCTATCGTCGCTGCGGCCGAGTGTTGCCGCGTGGCGCAAATCCTTGGTGGTCAAGACAATCAAAAGTACCACAATGTGTGCATTCTTCACTGGAGTTCTCATTGCAGCAAACAACCATATTGGACATCATTGTCCATCGCATTGGATTGAGTGGTGACGGGCAAGTAGCCACATCGTGTCTATATATCTCATCCTCCCAGGTATCGTACATCCCTAATCTACATATTGTATCGAGTGGCGAGGATGGAACATGAGCCAAAGCGTGAAGGAGAGAGAAACTCTCGTCGGCAACCTCTGAAGCCTTTCCTTACAACCATGAAGGCGAGAGCGTTTTCGCAAAACCATGAAGGTGAGATCGTTTTCAGAACTCCTCTCCGCAAGACAAAACAAACCAAACCCAGCCAAAACGCCCTATCCCAGCATAGCCGCATCCAACGAAATCCCAGGACTTAAAGAAGCCGCCTGGCTCATGACTGGCTTCATCAAAACGGTTTGTACCGGCCAATCTATCCAGCTCTTCCACTCATCACCCAGAGAGCCTACCACATCGCTGAGAACTCTCCGTCCCCAGCCGTTGATCCACCATCTTGAATCCAGCAAGTCCAGCAGTACAGTATAATACGCCAGGATAATCAGCGCCTGCGGAAGCCGCCGCTTCAGCAGTAGTGAGAAGTGGCTGGGATCTTGCTTGGGGAAGCACATAACCATCGACATGCCGCAGCTGGCTTGCGAGCTGAGCATCTGTGAGTAGAGCTGTTTTAGCTCCGCAAGGACCAGGACGCATGTCCGCCTCTCTTCGGGGACCATATTGTGCATGCCAATCATGAAGTCGAGATGGTTGAGCCCGAAGTCCATGCCCTCTGGTAGTTCGTCGTTAAGTACGCAGTCGGCGCCATTTGAATGTGACGTGCTTGCCTGGAAAGCGAACGCCATTGATAGTGCTGACCCATCGGATGACAGCCCTTTGCTCTCGACGAAAGCACGCGTAAGGATTGGTGCGAAAGGCCCTTGAATGATCCATATGAGCGACTCTTGCAGCACGATCTCGATCCCTCTCACGAGAGAAAACAGCTCGACCATGGCATCAATCGGTGAGACGGAAGAAGGGATCGCGAACGCGAACATCGCAACCAGCCATGTGAAGGTAAATCGCGCATCTGAATTGTCGGCCGTTGCGGGTCCGGTGTCTTGCCTATAGAATCCCAATGCCTGGTCCAGATGGTTGGTCGCACTGGCGCGGAGCAAGAGTGCTCGTTCGGGCTGTACCGTGGCCAGGTGTAGGGCAGAGAAGCCAAGCAGGCCATGCATCACGTACTGCGAGCGGAACGCTATTCGGGGCATCTCTTGCTGCCACATTGTTTCCATGATGTCGAAGTGTTCGGTCATGACTTCACTGTAGAATGCCGTGAAGTGGTGCATGAGCTCGAGGTCCAAGACCCATGCTCGATTTGTGAGTGCTGCATTGCGGTCGATGGAGCCTGTGAGGATTTGTATTGGATTGTAGCCTGTCGAGTCTATGGGACTTGCTCCTACACTTGTGACGGATGATGTTCTCGATGCTGGTGCGGCAGTGGTTGGGTGTATGCTGACAATGTCGTGTGATGACGTCCTGGTCGAATGGCTCGATACTGATGTGGCCGGACTTCGTTGTTGCTTCGCTTTTGCGTCCTCTCTAGGCACGTTCGGTCCACCAGCAAGAGAGCACGCCACGCTGTGTCTTGTGCAGTTTGAGCAGGGCGCTTCTTCATTACACTACGCGAAACCGAATACTCGTCAGCCTGACCCGCTCGCTCCGGAAGTGGTCGCAACGGATAAAACCCACCTTGACATGTCTTCTTTTACATTGCGCGCATCCTTTCCGTGACTTTTTGTGTCCCACTCTCGGTGCGCGAGACATATTACTGCCATCCATTGTTGTCAACCAAATCGGACTAACGGCCAGCATCGCGAAAGCGTGCCACCGACTAGAAAGAATAAACGCCGCCGAAGACGACAATGTCAATGTCAATGACCCAACAACGAGACAGTGTAGTAGTAAGCAAAGGGGCAGGGACCACAATAAACTCCGTGGCAGAGAGAAAACAAAAGAAGCGCAATCCTCAGGATGAGCAATAATTATAAATGGGGTTGACCTACGGCGGTGACTTCTTACTGCCTGGGAAGCCTCCGTTTACCTTTAACTCCGACGACCGTGTCCTGGCGCGTCGCACTCCATCCTCTGTGAGTCCACCCAGCGCATGCACCTCTGAAGGTGATGGAGGCTGTGTCGGCTCGATAAGACTGCCGTGGTGGCCGCGCTCGCCGACGACAGCAGCCCTGGTGACGATGATAGTTGCTGCCTGGGAAGCAGTTGCGGTATCACCGACCGCTCGGGTGGCAGAATCAGGTCGGCCGACAGCCATGGAGCAACGTGCTCGGGTTTCGAAAGCCTGAGCTGAAGGGCGGATCTTTCTGAATAGGCTAGGCACTAAGCGACCCGGGGAAGCGAAACGATGAGTCGAAGGTAAACGATAATGCGCAGCAATACGCAGGGAAGAGCAAGGTACGGGCAAAAGTGGCCGGATGGATTGGGTTGATAGGTGCTAATGAAAGGCAAGGGGCTGTCATGTGCTGATGTGCGTTGACAGTAGTTTACCAGAAGGATCATAGAATACATCCGGTTCCGTCCATTGTTGCGCGTGGCTCTGCACCAAGAGCACGACCTTGGACGCACCCAGGGCTAAACTCCTCGCATCTGTGCGGCTGGATGTAAGTTACTTAGCGGTAGGGCGGAGCTCAAGATCCTTCTTTTGTGACACCTCGCTTTCGCATTATTCCAGCTTGGCAGGTACCTGTTCTTCTCGATCGTTTGACATCTAACGGTGTTCGACGAGATGTTCTCATCGATTGAAACAGCCTCTTGAGAAATGCAGCATAACTACAATCATTCACAACAACACCAACAATACCGTTCCACGCATGCATAAAACCGCAGTCTCCCCCTCCAAATCCCAGCCCTATTCCAGCAAACGTTCTGATTCGTCCGTTCGCACAAACCCACGCAAACACGCGGAGTTCAAACAAGTCCGTCTCCGAGAGACCGAATCGGCGTCAATTGGATCCCGACAATCCGGATGCTAACCATGCTAAGGTACAGTAGCACAAAAACCATGCTCGCCATGCTCCTCAATCTAAAAAAGTAAGCCAGAAACTGACACATCAAACGATACCCACTTTGACTTAGCAAAGCCCAAAGCTCAAAGCCAGCCATTGGCAGGGGATGTGTTATATTGCCCGGCCGTGCGCTACCACCGAGATACAGGACACAAAGAACTTCGCTACATTCACCACTTCACTACAGAAAACTTACACAATTTGATATATGATTGACAAAGCATTAGCGAACGTTTACTACATCTTCTTCAGCAAGAGATAGCGTCACACGTCTAGTGTTAGAAGTGAGGTTGAAATCCCGCGCTAGTCCTAATCGGGACACACGATGGCCGGGTGTTATAACGCACTCCATCATCGGCAGCCCAACGACGAGCTGCTGACTGAGCACAAACAGGCTTCGAGAAGGATCCACGCTCGGCATCTCGAAGCAGCACAGCGCTGCAACTTACCCAAAACAGGGCAGCGGTGTCGAAGGCTTGGAGCTTAGGATGGATGGTTCAGGGATCTGATAAGTTCGCTTCGGCGAGTTGCCGAGCTGAAGGGATGACCAAGGTGATGCTGACATAGAGTTGTACCGGTGGCATGTTCTAGGGAGAGGACGGGACTTTTATTTACTACTTGGGTACTACTGTGGCTCACGTGCTCGACAACACGGAGACAATCGGATTGATTGTGGCACATGACCTTGCCAGCGTTCTTTTGATAGAGACCGCAGCGTGGCAGCAGTGTTGACTCCGAGCATGACTACACAGTACAGTAGTACCTCTGCCAAACCTCCGCCTAATATACCCACTCGGACTATAAACCCAAGGCATGTCATGTCAGACCTGCATGAGAGCAATTAGACTCCGCCACGAATGGCGTACCCTTGTACAATCGTGCCACAGCTGCAGCACACTCATCATCATTATTATCCTACGATGGCGCTTCGAGAAGATCGTATGATGTTTCTCTTGCAGCGCCGATCTTTCATTGTCATTGTTTCGTGATCCACAAGACCTCGGCGTGTCCGACTGCTGCCTAAGCACCACAAATTCTTGAGCCGTTGGTGTCCTCGAGAGGCCAACTAACAGGCCTACCCATATCTCGCTGCCTGGCGGTGGTGGCAGTGGTGTATTTGCAGACACAGATGGCACCACTACCATCACTTACCGCGACGAGCAGCGGTCAGTTGGCCAACGTCCTCATCATTGTTGCCTGGCAGTGGTGTGTTTGCAGGCGCGAATGGTACCATCTTCACTCACTGCCACCGGCAGCAGTCAGTTGACTGACATGTATCTGCGCCAGCACAAGCGACTTGATCCAACTCGTCCGGCTTCTGTTCCAACCGACTAACCTGTACAGCATGGCTCTCTCAATATTGGCTCTCAACTCTTTACTCTTTCACGGGATGGCTCTTGCTCCACCTCAGACATGGCAATGACTTTTCTTGTGGCTTCTTTCTGGTACACCCGTTTCCCGATTTATCTTTCTCATCTCTTAAGAGCTATAGCACACGCATGAATGGTAGTAGTAGTAGTGGAAAACAGCAAAACTCCTCGTCTCATCGCCTTTTTCCCGAGAACACACACGTGGGGCTCCTGCCACTTTCTGCTTGCCATCGGGATCTTTGCCTCGCACGAAGACTTACCGCATGTTGTCTGCAAGCGATGGCTTCGAAGCGCGCGCTGTGTCGAGTTTTGTTCTCGCTGGTCGTTGCTCAGTATGGGTTGTAGCCGCCGCGAGGAGCGCCACGACCGCCACGGTAGCCTCCGCGGTAGCCTCCACCTCTGGGTGGGTAGCCACCAGGGGGGCCACCATAGCCGCCGCGCATGGGAGGAGCGCCATAGCCTCCGTAGGGTCCACCACGACCGCGAGGTGCGCCGCGACCACCGCCACGTCCGCCGCGGTTCATGCCAGGGAGGTTTGTTCGCTTGGGAACGACCTGTAGTTTCAATTGTCAGTGTGCCTCCCTCTACCATTTCACAGCTTCTTGTGCATACCTTTAAGTTCCTGCTCCTGAACACACTCTCGTTCAGCACCAACGCCTGTGTAACCAAGCTCGGCTCCGCAAACTCCACATACGCGTAGCCCTTAGGCTGCCCCGTGAACTTGTCCAACAGAATCGTCACGCGGTTGATGCTGCCGCAAGTCTGGAAATGCGCCTGGATCTCCTCCGGGCTGGCGCCGTAGTCGACGTTGCCGACGAAGATGCTGCGGTTGTCGATGTCCTCTTTGCTCTCGCGCAGGTTCTCGGACTGCGAGTCCAGCTGCGACTGCATCTCGCGCAGTCGCGCGGCTTCGGCCTCCATTTCTTGCACGCGCTTCTTCATTGCTTCGATCTCTTCTTCGTCGTCGCCGTCGGCGGCGGGCTCGCGCTCGGTCTCTTCTTGCTGGGGTTCGCGCTCATCTTCGGCGGGGCGGGACTCGAGGGGTTCGGGCTCGCGCTTCTCGGTGTCGGCCATGATGGGTGGTTGTGGTCGTGAAAGGTTGTTATACTAGAGGGTCAATGTTAGCAATACGCGTGAAGACTTGAGATCTGCTGTGGACTCGTGAGCTAGGTCGAGGGCGTACCTTTTGGGTTCGAGGGGTCGCAATGCTAGAATGTATGAATTCGAGGTCTAAACTGCGAGCTTGTTGTTGCGATTGTTGGTGATGTGGTGGTGAAATGAGGTTGGAAACAAGGCAAATAAATCGCGCGCGACACGGGGAGCTTGCTGCTGCTGCCCTTTCACGAGATTAAGCTTCCGGCCTGCAGCGGCTCCACGATGAGCTAGCCGCTTGCAGCTGATCCCGCGACTCGCTTATCTGGAGTGAATGATCGCAGGGCTGTGGGCTGCATGAGCATGTGTACTCGAATGATGTTTGCACGGCCGTCACTGTCGTGCGTTATGGACTATTGGACTGCCATGAATTCATTGCCTGAACAGACTCACTCGGACATCTTACGTGAAGGTATTCATTCAACATTAATATTACCGATCACGTTCTAACATCTACCCCCACGCCTCACCCCAGTCATCATCGTCTTCCGCCACTTCCTGCTTCTTTGCAGGCTGCGCCTTTTTCGCTGACACGGCCTTACTCGCCGCAACACTCGGTTTGGCCGCCGACTGCGGCTTACTTTGAACGGGCTTCACTACAGGAGCCTTCTTCACAAGACCCTTCGGCAACGCTTTGTTGTTCTTGACCTTCGCCGCAGCCTGTGCATTTAGCCAACCCTCAAAGTCTGGCTCACCTCCATCATCGTAAGGCATACCAGGTTTGGTGCCCTGTGTCGAAGCAGCTGGCGTCGAATCAGGTTCGGCCCCCCAAGCGTCAGCCACCGAGGTGTCGTTATCGTCCATGTCACCCCAGCCATCGCCAAAGTCTTCATCCTCGACATCGGGGGCCGGCGTGGAGGCAGTACGAAGATTTGACGACGCGCGGGGAACAACCGGCGCTGACGGCATTGTGTGGTTTTGCGGGCGTGCTGGTGTCGCATTACCAGGCGGAGTAGATGAAGAGCGTTCCGCAGGCGTAGGCAGGGTACCGTCGCTGTTGGGTTCGATGTTTCCACTTGCTGAGCCAAGTTTATTCGTGAAGGAGGAGATGGCCCAACCCATCCATTGATTGCTAGGCTGAGGTGAGCTCATCCTCGTGGGTCCTGCAGATTGAGACTGCGGAGGAGGCAGAACGGAGTCGGGAAGCGTTGTTGCGTACTTTCGAATCCTGTCGAGGTAGATGTTCATGGTCTTGTTTGCTTGATCGCGAATCATTTTCTCCTTGTCAACCAAGCATGGACATACCGCTGGCAGCATTTTCGAAGCGCAATCGTCCTCAGGGTAAATGTCTGCTGTGGCCGCCAGGGCCATAAGAGCGGCATTCCTGCCGTGGACGAATGGATCTCTCAAGGCTCGCGAAAATGCTGCAGTCAGCACCTTGCCTCTCGAGCTGGGGCTCAGGTTGCGTGCGATCTTGCCTAGGCAAATTGTGGTGTTTGTGCGAATACCTGGTTGCTCATCGTTCGCAGTCTTGGCCAGATGTCGTAATAGTTCGCCATTCACGACTCGGTCCGAGAGCTTCGAAACAACTACCAGCACAGCCTTCACAGTCTGCTCTCGCACCAATGGTGCAAGATCACCAAAGCCAGTCACCATCTGAGGGAAAATCTTGTCGCTGACCACCTTCTGGCTGAGATGATCAATCATGAGGGGCAGGTTGTCCAGTAGACAGACTCGTAGAGCTCGATCCGGGCTGCTGAACAAGCGAATGATGACTGGTGTGATCTGGCTGTCGTACTCGTCGTCGCTCATCTTGGTGGCAATGCGTAAGACAATGCCAAACGGTTTTGGTCCGCCGCCACCAAATTCAACAGACTTGAGGAGCTCTGGCAAGACCTTGACCCGGAAGAATTCTTCTGGGAAGTCATCTGACTCTGCCACTGTCTCGAGCTCACTAAAAGTAGTCAGTAAGTGCTTTCGTATGGCAAGACTGATTCCACATACCTCAGAAATGCTTCCCTCTCCGAGTCGGATTTCAATCCGAGGTTGTCAATGCCATTCGTCAACTCGATCAGAGGCGTGTCGAAGAAACCGCCACTTCTGATGCCCTGCTCTAGGAAATGGCCTATGCTCAAACGCATCTTGGGCACAGCATGTGTCAAGCGTTTATAGCTTGTCTGCATAGTGAGTGGGATATTCTTGGTGTTGCCGATCTGATCACTGCCAGAAAAGCCGCCGTTGAAGACTTCTGTGACCAGGATTCCGTATCCATAAGAGTCGACAGCGTGAATTGGGTTGCTTCTCACAGCATCCCAGCCACTTCTGGCAATCTCTGGCGGTGTGTATCGGCCAATGTCCGGCACGAGGCTGCCCTGGGTGAATATGATTGCATCGTCTTCTTTCATCGAAGAAAGAATCTCGAGTCCTGCAAGTTTCCACTCTCCACTGTCTGAGGTGAAGATAGATGCTGCTCGTACACTTCCGTGCACAGAAGCTGCCTCTTCGTTGATGAATTTGAGTGTTTTCTGCTGCTGTCAGCATACGATTCAGTAGGTAATGGGAATGCATCCACCTACAGCAATATTGTGCAAGCCCCACTTGAGACTCTCTTCCGATAGAGCTTTACGCTTTGTCGACCATCCGAGGGGAGTCACACGCTCCGTAGCAATATAGATCCATTGGTCTGTCTGGCTTGTCCTCCAATCAGCGCCGCGCTCTTTTGGTACAGCGTGTATGCAGAAGCATCACCCACCTCGACTGTGTCCAACACTCTCACAACACCAGGGTGACGTAGCGTCTTGAGTTTCCTCAGCGCATTCTTTGCTAAAGGAAGTCGGGAGCGGTTGGCGTTGATGTCGAAGGAGAAGATGCTACACTTGGAGTTGTCTTCCTGATAGATCATCAGCGTTGGTCGTGGAGCTGATTCGTTTCAGTTGCTGGGAAGTCGCACCCTCCGTGTGCCGTTGTGCAGCGTCCAGATCGATTGGTCGATGTCGACACGGTCGCCGAAAGTGTAAGGGAACGCTGGGCCTTTCGCTATCGAGGCGACTGCAGACTTGAGGAAGTCCATTGTGGATGTTGGAATGTAGTGTGTGGTCGTCTGCCAGTGCAGGTGTCTGCCAACTAGGCGGCGGGCGTTGTAAGGATAGTCAGATCAGTGGTATACTACCAAAAGTCAGTATACTACAGCCGTACACAACGATGACATCCCACCACCCACGCTCCTACTAGCGGATCTGGATGAAACGTAAGTTCGCGGGAGACGGGAAGGGAATGCCGAAAGTCACGCTAAGCCAACTTTGTCACCTAATCCCTGCAAGTCGCGCCTGCTGTGCTGTATCAAGACGACTTCGAGGGCGGCGTTTCGCTCACGCACTCTCGCACCAGCACTTGCGACGAGCAATGCCATCTGCCCATTCCTCTCGCACCACCGTCAATCACACTCCTTTTGGCGACTGACAACAGACAGATTCGCTCCCTCGACCACCCGCAACTGTGTCTACAGCAAATATTGTCGCGTGGTCGCTCACACTCGTCTATACCGCCACACCTATCCAGGTTCTAGCTGGATTCAGGCGCCACAACGCTCTAGGCCGATGTGCTCTTGATACGCCTTCCCTGTGAGCACACCCGCAACTCTATGCAGTGGTGCTCAAAAATGTGCACCTACATTTTCGGCAACGATCACACTTGACCACCCCAATGAGTGCACGCTATTCAAGTGGACGCCCATCCAACATGGGCCAAGAGAATTCCACTCTCGCACAGCAGAGTATCAACATCTCTGCCGGAGTTTCTCGTGCGACGCCGACTCACGTAAGTTCTCGTCTCATTGTTTCTAACCTTTCGGCCACCACGAAGCCGCCCGTCATGATGATTTTAATTGGTAAAAGGTCCGACTGCCTCGTAATGCGTTTTGGCTTTGCGCAAGCAAGCACTTAACCTTCGAGAACAGACTGCGGACAACCTTTCAGTCTGAACTTGTACTGCTATCGTAGCACTGCATCACGTCAAGTACAAATTCAATGTTTTCATTACTGACTGCATGATACAGGAAATGCAGACTCCCAACACCATCAGCAGTGCTACAAGCCATTACCATACAGGATCTACAGAGCGTGATCATAGTAGATCACCACAGAGCAGATCAACGACCAGATTTCCCTTGCCCCAAAATCCGCGTGCACAGTCGTTCGAAACCCGCATGCGGCCACGCAGTCCGCTACCGCACAGCACTGGTCGGTTCCCGTCGCCTGGTAGTGTACGCCACAAATTTGTCCGTGAAGATGCCGAAGAACGACGACAAACGTACGACGCCCGCTCCAACTTCCAGCGATCATCCCCACAGTCGCCAAATGCAAGATACAGCACGCGAGACAATGCTCCCTATCCACGTTCCCCTGATTTGAGGCGTCACTCAGACAACTACAAGAACTGGGCACGAAACGCCGGTTCGCCAAACACTCCTCGCGAACCTCTTGCGCAGCGTCTTGACGTCTCAACGACCGAAAGGACTCGCAGTCTCGGAGGAACTATTGACTACCATGGTCTTCGAGATGTACCAACAGGGCCGAGATCCAAGGCAAGAGATTCTAATGCACGGTCTCCACCAAGACCCCCAAAGAAGGATTTCATTCCACGGTCTCCGCCAAGAAGCAAGAAAAAGGATTTCATTCCACGATCTCTATTCAAACCCAAGAAAAGGGATTTCATCACACAGTCTCCATGCATCTTCATATCGTTTGATTATCTTCCCGACCTGCCCCGTATGATTAAGCATCTTTACGGGATGCTAGGCACGGAATTCAGGCCGCAGGACGTACACATTGATGACTACGGATGGAATCTCATTTTTGAAAGCTCGTCTGCCGGGTTGGAGAGACTTGCACGATGTTTCGAAAGATACCACGATGAGTTGCTCTTCAGTGAATACAAACTTCACATGCAATGCTACCCCAATGGAAAGCAACCACGGCCGCAACAGGATATGGACATTGACAGCAGCGGTGGAACCAATGGCAGAAGTGCTTCGCAAGTGCCACATGAGCGCCCCGACAGCTCAGGGATGTCGAGAACCGCTGGATTCGAAGGACGTCAGCTCACCTACCTTGAGCCCATCACAAGCCTCGAATCAAAAGTTGACGCTGCTTCACCAAAACCTGCAACGGTCGACGCTGTCGCAAATCCCCGCAGCCATGTGCTGCCAGTCAACCTGTCCAGCCATTCATCCGACACGATGCGCACCAATGAGATGCCTCCAATGGGGACAAGCACGTCTCTGCTATCACTTCGATCGGATCGAGATGAAACTGGATCTATGGGTAGCGCTGTTACACGATCTGACGGCTCGCGCATCAAGCGCGACAGATGCCACAGATGCAACGGTGAGGCTGTTCCTGGAAGCTCGGTACTTGTGCGATGCTCAACATGTCCGAGACGATACCACAGACGATGTCATCAAGACTTCCCAATACCGGCTAATCTTACTGAGACTTCCGCCTGGAGTTGCGCATCATGTGTCAAGAAAGAGGCGGCTAGCAAAGAAGAACCCAAACAGGACAAACAGAAACCTCTTTCTAAGCCCGAAGAGCTTGTTTCCAATACCGACCCTGTCCCCGAGGATGCACCAGACAAGTTGCAAAGTGAGATACCAGATGATCACGGCCCTATTGTGACGAACGGTGATGAAGAGTCGAACGCACAGCTCCTACTCTTGCGATCTGATTCCAAGAGCCCGCAGCACGATACCCAACAACACAGCGATCCAACAACAAACGCGAAATTAGGCACCGGAGATGAACATGCTCCGCTTTCTGATGCAGATGATCTCGTTGCTAGAAGTTTTGCAGCTGCAGAGGCTCAGTCTCACTCGAAGCCACCCTCGCAGAAGCCTGGTAAGCTGAAGATCACGAGAACAAAACTACCACCCAAGCCGCCTATCACAGTAGCCACGCAATCGCAGCGTGAGAACCAACCAGACCAGAATGGCTCATCTCCATCAGACACACCCGTCGCCACGTCGTCAGGTATTAGCACCAAAGCCACCAACACGAATGGAGCAGTTGGAAGAGGCTCTGCCGCAGATTTGCGCGCTCTCGCTCACGAGAGACATCGGACAGCCATTAAGAATGGTGCTGAGGGACATTTTGCGAGCGAAGAGCAGCGACTTCGTCACAATGCTTCAGAGAACACATCCAGGTCATCGCCAGCGCATCAATTACCAAGCGACACTGCAGCGCCTCAGAAACAATCGAATATGGCACCTGACCCTTCTGCGCCTGCAGTTGCGAAGCGTGTGACTGAGCGAGAGATACCAGAATCACCAGACGAAGTTCGCCGCGGTGAAGCAAGCAGTAAGGACCCGATCATCAACCCTCGAATATCAGCACTGCTTCAACCGACTGAAGACGCCTTTGTGTCGCCCTCTCGACAAACTTCGAACGTGACTCCGGCGCAGGACGCAAAGTCTCCTGCCCTTATGAGACCAAGAGCACCATCTGCTGTGGTCCGATGCCAGAATTGCCAGAAAACGATCCCAAAAGATCCAACTGGGAAGAGAAAGCTTTGCTCTGGATGTAAGAGAGATGCAGCTGCGGTTGCAGGCTCGAATGCTCCCATTGACGCAGAGGCGGCCCCTCAGACTTCTATTGCACCACTGCAAACGTCTTTTGCGCCTGTTGCAAACATGGGACACAGTCCGCAGGTTGTTGTTGAGTCTGCAAAAATGATTCCTCGGAGTGAGGACGTCATCGGGACCGACCAACAACAGCAAGGTTCGTCAGTGAGCGATGATGGGACCAGGCGTGTCGCATGCGATGCTTGTCGCAAGCATAACACAAAGTGCACTCACCACGATTCCGTCGCACAGGCGCTGACGCCAATTACATCCAATGAGCAAGGTGACGACGCAGCGCGCGCAGACAAGCCGGTACGAGGGACGACTAGTGATATTGTGGACGACGCTTTACTCGCGCAAGAAACTAAACCTCCAGTTGTACACAATCCGCTCGCAGCCAAGATCTTAGGCGATTTGCAGTTTGCGCCTACGATGCAGAGTCAGTTGCGCGAGGAGCCCTCCATGGCAGAGTCAAAGATTCTTCTGTTGAAGCAGATACTGGACGAGAATGGCGATGCAAAGACGGATGCTTTAGTTTTGGCAATAGAACTGGCTGAAGCTCAGAGATTGAATTTCGTCAAGAGTGTAGTCGGAGATTCAAGTGATCGTCCCAAGGGCTCACGTCTGATACTCGTCGCGATGGCGCTAGGCAGTGCTGCTTCCCGCCGCATGCAAGCTAAAGACGTCATGGATTGGATCGACGATACGATACCCGGATACAAGAAGGGCGAGGGCAATTGGGTAAGCAGAATCTCGGCGATGCTTAGCCAGGGCAGGCTTCTCAGCTCTGAAAGCGGGTACGGTGGGTACAGTGGGTACTGGCGAGAAGATGAATGGCAGGTCGGCGACGGTGGCAAACCAAAAGCCAAGTGGTATCAGTTGCTACCGGAGAAGGAGGAAGAGATGTGGACATGGTGTCCGGTGCTTAAGGAGCCTCTATCACCTTCAGCCAGACGTGAGGCCAAGAAAGCCGGCAAATCTGCAGTTAAACGTGCCCCGGCTGCGGCACGAGCCTCTACAGCAGCACCAGCGTCTGGTCCCGCCACGCCAAAGTCCAGCACCAAAGAAACTGTGAGCATTTACTGTGGCTCTTTCGTTCAAGGAGAGGATGAGAAGCGTCCCAAGGCCAACAGCGTAGACGCAGCAGGAGACAATGCCATGGACATCGGTGGGATCAAGGAGAACGACCCACCGCAACTGCTTCATGGGCTGAAGCGAAAGCATCCATCACGCTCCAAAACGACCGAGTCGTTCACTCCGAATAGAAAGGACGCTTCTTCGAGCGAGGACGAGCCTTTGTCGGCAAGCTGGAAAACAAAGCGAAGGCGTGGTGAGACATTGCTGCATGATCGTTCGAACCATTCTGCGGTCCACCAACCTCCGACCAACGGAGCATTAGAGGACCAAATGGATCTTGACCCTTCGATGAGCGCTACCAATTCTGCAGAGCGTGGAGATCGCGTTCCAGATGATCCTAACAAGGCGAGCAAGGCAACAGGCACTTCTGTGGGTCGAAGGAAGTCAGGCTTGGTGATCCTCTACTTGAACGGGTCACGAAGGCCTTCCACCGCTGAATCCGCTGATCACCTTTTCGTTGCCAAGCGCGAGCGACTGGCACCGTCGCTGTACGACGAGTGGCCAGAGTACCGCCAGCACGCATCAGATGAGCACGACAAGCTCGCGGAAATCCAGAAGCGCCCAAGAAAGAAGCAGTTGTTCGGCAGGTTGGCATCACACACCCAGATGCGCTTTGCGGGAAACTCTGTTACCCAGCCCGTCATGCCAACCACCTTCTCGCCGGAGAAACGCTCTAGAGCGAGAATGATCGACCCGAGGCCTGACGATCCCTATCCTTGGGAGAACTCGGACAACGATCCCACTCGCAAGGAGTACAAGTGTCTCGAAGAGTTCTTCGACTTCCCGGATAACATGATTCCGATAATATCGGAGGGTCAATTGGCTTACCGTGATGGCACGAGGACTGATGACGGACGCTTGCCGCGTGCGAGGGAGATTTTCAAGCTTTGAGATTGCGTTCGCGCATGATCAAGAGCCCCAGGCAAGGTGGGTGTTTACGAAAAGTTGTGGAACATACGGTTCGTGACGCCCGAAAAACAGCATGGCATTACGAGGCAGTGTTTATGATGATAGCTGGTACTTGCTCACCCTGTAACACAGTAGCTTTAGACCAGTCGGCAGTAATCATGCACGAAAAGCATCCAAATCAGTTGAGACAATTTTCACTCAAAAGTCTCATGCCAGTGTACGTATTATGATGTTCCCGTTCCATTTGTGCTTCACAAAGATCATCCCAGACACGCAAGCAAATCGATCATAGCTTGCTCCGCTCTTGCACCAAAGTATAGCTCTTTGGATAGCTCTCAAGCCAACTCTTGTCAATCTGATCAACGCTCTGAATTCCAGAAACATTGAACAATATGTCCAAGTCAGCAAGCAAAGACTTCATCACGTGTCTCACGCCGTGCTCGCCCATGATGGACAGGCCCCATACCCATAGCCGGCCCACGAACACGAATTTGGCGCCGAGCGCAAGAGCCTTGACGACATCGCTGGCTCCGCGAATGCCGGAGTCGTACATGATGTAGGTCTTGTCTCCAACCGCTGTGTGGAAAGGTTAGCTCAAAATCATCAAGAGAACCACAACACCACCAGGAAAAAGGGGAAAGAAAAGAAGAAAACATACCCTCGACAATATTCTCCAAAGCGTCCAAACTCGCAATCGCCCCATCAACCTGCCTTCCCGCATGATTAGAAACCACAATCCCATCAACCCCCAACTCCTCAACCGCCCTCTTCGCATCGCCCACATGCTGAATGCCCTTCAACACAAAAGGCTTGCCCCCCGAAATCCTCTTCCACTGCTCCTTCACCCACGGCATCTTCTCCCAAGAATGTGCCCGACCGTGCCACACATTATCGATCCATTTCGCGCCGGCTTCGTTCGGCATCGTCTTCGGATCAATCCCATCCGCCGCGAGACGCTTCTGGAAGACCGGGTCCGAGAGTCCGAGATCCGCGCCCTGGCCGTGGTAGAAAGCGTAATTCGAGTTCGCGACATCGTCGTGGCGCCAGCCGAGCTGCGGCGTGTCGAGCGTGACAATACAAACCGAGAACCCCGACTCATGCGCACGCGTGAGCAGGGAAACCGTCAGCTCGTCATCATGCGGCTGATATAACTGGAAAAACCTCGCTCCCTCCCCATTCGCAACACCCACATCTTCGATCGGCTGACTCCCCGCAGTCGACAGACAATACGGCAAATTCAATTCTTTGGCGACTTTGGCGACGGGTAATTCGCCGGCGGGGTTGTAGATTTTGTTTATACCGATTGGCGCGAAGCCGATGGGCGCGGAGACTTTGTGGCCGAAGATTGTGGTGGCGGTGTCGCGGGTGTTGGTGTCGACGAGCATGCGTGGGATTATGCGGTGGCGGTAGAAGGCTTGGCGGTTGGCGAGGTGGGTTATTGAGAGGCCGGCGTTGGAGGAGGCGTAGTACCAGCCGCCTTCGGAGAGGCGTTGTTTGGCGCGGTCTTCTAACTTGCCAGGGTCTTGACAAGAGGGTGTTAGTGATGGTGTTTACGAGGGTTGGGTGTTTGGGGTTTGGGGATGTTGGGTAAAGTACCGGTGTTGAAGGGTGGGACTTCGCCCTCGTTGCTCTTCCAGAATTGATCGCGCTGGTACTCTGCGTACTCGGGCGTTGTTCTGTGGTCTTTGTTGGGGTTGTTGGCGTCCATATTGGAAGGATGTCACAATGTCACGTTCAGAATTATCTATGTGGTGGTAGTCGATGATGATCAATGAGAAGATGGAAGGAACGTTCCCACAAAAGAGAGCACGCAGTGAGATACTTATCCTTAAAGTAAATGGTTGATCCTGCCGCATCTTCATCGACAATCCGGCTAGGATGGCATCTCTAAAGACCCGCGCAGTACCCGGGGAGATTGATTGGAGGTTGAAAGAAGCGTTAGACATGACGACAGCAGAGCGGCTCTGACGGGTTGTGGTTACATAGACGTGAAGTCATCGACAGGCGTACAGGGTTTGGTCGGAAGTCTGCATCCTTTGAATATCGCATCACAAACATGTGCAACATCAATGTTCTCAGATGCCGTACTGGCGATCGGTGCTGTTAGAAAATGCATTGGAGGTTTGTATCACCTAAGACTTCTTACCATCTAACCACTGCAACGTATGGCCGTCAGTTCCAACAGAACATCAATGACTTCGCATGTAGATTTGTGTCAAGCGAACACAGCTAGACTACAACAGTCAGCATAGACCAATTCAAATACAAAATCGCAACGACAGACACAAAAAACCCAAGTATAACAAAGTATTAAATGCATTATATGATACAGTAGTAGCTCCGATGCAGATCATCAAAAGGCGATGACATACAGACAGACACGGAAACGCCCTTGCGCCTTCGCTATGATCCAAAAAATAAAAGAAGAAGAACTGAAGAGAATAGAAGAAGAAACAGTACATTAGAGAGCATAAACGCCTACTACGCTTGCTGTGCCTGGCCCTGTCTTAATGCTAGCAAGGCTCTCACGTCAGACACGTACTGCAAGCCCTCGAAGAGCGGGATGAGGTGCAGGAGCTCGTGGTCTGTGGGGTCGCTGATCCAGCCTTCGATTGGGACGGCGTTGTCTGGGGAGGTTTGTCAGTCAGAATCACGATTTATTAGCATAGCGGATAAGACTTCGCATACCTTCATGGAAAATGTACGACATGGGCGAGTTATCCAGGATCATCACGCGGCTAAGGTCAGGCTCGACTTGCGCTAGATCTTTGATATACGCGCCATTGCGGTACGTGCAGTGCTGGCGGTAGTAGCGGCCGGAGAAGTACTTGCGCTCGCGCTCGAGCCAGTCGATCACGGGGTCTGCGTATTCTTGCACGGAAGCCGTGAAGACGATCAGGTTGTACCATTTGCATACTTTGCGCAGGAACTCGTGGCAGTGGGGACGCTCGTGGACGAAGTACAGGATTGGAACGCCGGGGCCGAGGCTGACGCCTGAGTTGGAGACGGGGCCGCCAAGTCGCACTTCTACCATGTGACCGGTTGACATGCGCCCGCCTTTGGCCATGGAGTGGATCAGAGTCTCGTCAAGATCGATAATCAAAGTCTTCTTGGGGCCTTCCATTGGGTAGGACATGGAGTATGACGGTTGACGACGAGGAACTAGAGGTCTAGGCGGAGCAGGTGTGCGCGGATAGCGGGTCATCTTTGTCGTGGGTCCGGATGATGGTGACTTCAAAGAAGAGGCTACCTTTTCGACATCTTCGGCGTTCCCGCGGCTCCGTTGCTGGGCCTTCTGCGCCTTGCGTTTCAGCAGGGCTTCTTCATTGTGCAGTTTGATGCGTATGCTTTTGTTCTGTGGCTTGATCTCGTCTTTCTCCAAGGCAGCAGCAGCAGTTTTTGAGCGCGTATTCCTAGCAGGACTGTCTTCTCGTTTTTCCAGGTCTGGCTCGGTATCGGAGTTGGCGTATGTGGAATTGGATGAGACGGTATCGACGGAAGGTGATCTTTCATGGGAGGTTCTTCGCTGCGCCTTTTCCTCGCGAGCTTCTGACAAGTCTGTAGAGTCTAGACCAACAGATGCGGCATTTTGCTTCTGTCGTCTTCGCATCATGAGATTCTTGAAGTTCCGGATAGGCAGCAGAGCGGAGAAACGGCCATGCTCGTCGTAGAAGCAAGCGATGACATAGCGGCCAGGCGCGGTGATGGTGTTGTAGACGACCTTGAAGCTGTAGACCACGGCATCTGCGATACGTCTGTGTAGGCGCCAGCCTCCGCTCGGCTTCGGCTTCTCGGAATCATGCTCGCCTTTGTTCAGGAGCGGCGCGGTTTCGTCGAGGGAGATGTGCTCTGCGCCATTCCGGTTGGCAAAGTCTTGAGAGTTGATCTGGCCTAGCTTCTCGGAGAGCGAGTCGAAGGTGGACTCTTCGTGGGCTCGTCGCGACGAGGCGAGGGTTTCGACGTGGGCCGAGCTTCCAGTACGCGATCGAGGAGGAGTCGAGGGCGGGGTGGTGGTGAGCCCCGACAGGATGTTGAGGCTGTTCATTGCGCTTACGATGCCATGGAGTTGAGTGTGAGAGAGCGAGTGACTATAGCGCTGGGCGAGTAATGGCCGCTAAGAGAGTACGATTACCCGAACAAGATGCGGAGGGCTGGGGCTGAGAGACAGAAGAGGCGATGCGCCGGCGGACTGAGGATGCGCGAGAATTGGGCTGCCCGTGGAATTCGGTCGCTATAGCAGAAGGCGGAGGAGAATGCAAAGGTGTAGTTGTACAGGAGTGGTGAGCGACAAGGACACGGTTGGGGTGGTGGGAATGAAGGAGCCTGTGGTATGAGGTAGCTTGCATGCGAGAACGAGGGAACGTGGGGGCGACACTAGTGGGAAGTTAGAATATGCACCAGACGACACAATCACATCGGGGAAAACGACGTGCATTGTTCTACCCCTCGCGCGTTAATTACTGAGAGGAA
>Ga0265797_10003958_pt1 | contig 23087 bp, 23 predicted proteins | sample P2T30metagenome_FD_192433 | JGI IMG/M metagenome (GOLD analysis project Ga0265797, IMG submission 192433) | Plant litter microbial communities from East Loma Ridge, Irvine, California - P2 T30 | ecosystem: Environmental > Terrestrial > Plant litter > Unclassified | place: USA: California... | reverse complement strand
AGCCGGGGTCGGCATGAAGTGTCGTCCCCGCGCTTTTTTGGGAGATCGAATGGCAAGGAACAAGGATAGTGGCGGCGTGCAAGCGACCATCGAGCGGCTCACAGAAAAGACACCGTGTCCGCGCTACCTGCGCGACGCACTCAACAAGTACCTGTACCGTGAAGAATTGTTCGACGGTGCAAGCAGCAAGACCAAGCAAATGGGTCAGCTGAAGCGTCCAGATACCGACAACCTGGTACGGAACCTGCTGGAACTCGACGGCCTGTTTTGCGGCGACACGAGCACGGTGACCGCCCTCGTCACGGGCAAGCTGGATAAGGCCGACCTGAACGAGAGGCTGGACCGCATCGAGCACGGCATGCGGCAACGTCTCGAGATCTACAGTTACTGGCTGGAGCGGCTGCCATCGGCACGGGCCATCCTGGCGGACGGTCGGCTCAATCTGAAGGAGGATAGGCTGGACCATAGCCTGACCGCCGAGGCACGGCATGCCGAACGCGCAGCGCCCGTCTTTGCGCTCCACGCCCTGCGCATACAGGAGGAAAGCGAAGCGAAGGTACGCATGGGTCCACCAAGCCCGACCGAGTATTTGGAACGCGCCGAAGCCTACCTGGCGCTGAACGACCACGAGAATGCCGATCGGAATGCCTGTCTTGCGCTGGAGCAGGATGCTCGCTGCGCGCGTGCCTGGTTCCTGCGCGTTGCAATCGCACTGCGCGGGCGTGACGCGGCAGAACGCAACTACCGGCAAAAAAGCATGGAGGCGCAGGAGATTGCCGAACCGTGTTCTTCCCATGAGCAGTGGGCGAGGGAGCAAGCGGATGAAGCAGTCGATGAAGTCATGAAACACCAGCGCAAGCTTGATGACATCTTGCCCAATGCGCTCTCGTGCTGGCCGCAAGCGGCGGGACGACGCGCACACCCGGAATCGTGGCGGCAAGTGCGCAGCATCTTCATCGACAGGATGTTCTCGGTTGCCGTACAAGACACCCGGTGGGCCGGCACCTACCAGCAAAGGGCAGCGTGGAATGGCTTCGAACCCGAATGGGAGCTGAAGCGCCAAAAATACCCGTACCTGCACTGCGACGGACTACCGGAGGGTTTGCCATTTACTCCAGACGAGACCCCAAGCGCTTGTCGACTTGCTGACCGACTACGATAGCGGCCCCGAGCAGTTCTTCATGTACATCGAGGATGGGCGGCTTGCTCGGGAGCTGCGCTTGTTTCACCTGCGCTACGTCCTGCGCATGGATGGCGGCGCCGCGCACTGGGAAAGGCTTCACGCAGCTGTCACGCAACATGCAGCCAGCCACCAGGTCGCGCAGTTGATGCGCGATACATCCGTCGCCAGGATTTGGCAGATGCACTACTGCCGCAACCTGCCCCCATCGGACCTGGCGAAATGGTATGCGCAATGGCACAAGGACGCGGAAACGCGCAGCGGCGCAAGACTGCGCCATGAGCTGCTGCGCCAGTACGCCTTTCTCTATCATCACCAGTTCGCGCGGCAGCAGTTTCATGAATGCGGCCAGATCGCTGCCGGCGCCCTCGGCTTGTTCGATGGCGCCGCGGCATTGGCGGACTGGTTCAGTGGCGAGCAGCACCCCGACGACGAAGCGGTAAGCATGCCGCTCCATCGCGCCCGCTACTGGGACTATCTTGCCGCACTCGCTGCTGTCGAGCAGCGCAAGCGAGCGCAAACGCTTGCACCGCGTGCACAGGCGCTGTTGGCGGACACGACACACTGGTGCGCCGCGTTTTCCGAAGACCGGGAATGCCTATGGACAGAGTCCGAGGAATACGACGATGGCGGAGGCGAAGACTGGCCTGCGCCACCCTATGGCGTCGACCTGCGTACACCTGAGGGCTGGAAGTGAGCGCGATCGCCGCCAGCCGGTCTACAGCAGTGCGCCCAACTCCACCTGTATCTTGATCATCGCCGGCAAACAGCGCTCGACCATCTGCTCCACCGGCAGCCGTCCGGCATGCACGCTGACATTCATCGCCGCCACCACCTCGCCGCGGAAGTTGCGCAGCGGGACAGCCACCGTGCGCAGGCCCAGTTCCAGCTCCTGGTCGACCAGCGCATGGCCCTGCGCCCGCGCCCTTGCGATTTCCAGGGCCAGGCGCTCCTTGTTGACGATGGTGTGTTGCGTGATCTGCTCCGGCTCGGCGCGATCCAGGAAACGTTCGATCTGCTCCTGCGGCAGGCTGGCCAGCAGCATGCGCCCGTTCGCTGTGCAGTAAGCCGGCACGCGCGTACCGGGCTGCAGCGTGGCCGACACCAGTTGCCCGGCGCTGACCGCCGCCACGCACACCAGCTGGTCATGGTCGAGCACCCCGACCGACGCCGCCTCGCCCAGCGAATAGGCCAGGCGGTACAGCAGCGGCTGGGCAATGCGCGGCAGGCGCGCCGAGTGCAGGTAGGACTGGCCGAGGCGCAGCACGGCCGGTGTCAGCGAAAACAGCTTGTTTTCGTGGCGCATGTAGCCGAGGTGAGTCAGCGTAATCAGGTAGCGGCGGGCGGCGGCGCGGGTCAGGCCGGTGGCCTCGGCCACCTCGGCAATCGTCAGGCGCGAGCGTTCCTGGTCGAAGGCCTCGATCACCTTCAATCCTTTTTCGAGGCCGGCGACGAGGTCGCGTTCGAGCGGTACTTCCATTTCCTGGGCCATCGCGTCAAATAAAAGTGGATTTGTGCGAGTATCGCACAATGTGTGCGCAGGGCGAATGCAGCCAGCTGCTTGCCGCTTGCGATGGCTTGCGGGTTTCTCTACGATTTTTGGCATCATAAGACCACACGAAGGAGACACGCCGTGAAATTCGATACCGTCGAACCGGGCACCTGGCCGGAACTCATCTATCCCCCGTATAAATCCACCGTCAAGCGCGGCCCATTGCAGCCGAACCTGCGCATCGAGGCGCCAGTGCCGGTGTCGCAGAACATCGCCGCCACCCCGCGCATCCTGCTGCCGCACGACGCCGATTTGACGGCGCATGGCGAATCCGAGCCGCTAGGAGAGAAGATCGTCGTCAGCGGCCGCGTGCTCGATGAGGACGGCAAGCCGGTGCGCAATTCGCTGGTCGAAGTCTGGCAATGCAACTCGGCCGGGCGCTACTGGCACAGCCGCGACCAGCACGCCGCGCCGCTCGACCCGAATTTCTACGGCCTCGGCAAGATGCTGACCGACGACGACGGCCGCTACCGCTTCGTCACGATCAAGCCCGGTCCCTACCCCTGGGGCAACCACGACAAGGCCTGGCGCCCGGCCCACATCCATTTCTCGTTGTTCGGCAACGTGTATGCCCAGCGCCTGGTGACGCAGATGTACTTCCCGAGCGACCCGCTGTTCGACTACGACCCGATCTTCCAGAGCATTCCCGACGAAGCGGCGCGCCAGCGCCTGGTGTCGCGCTTCAGCCTGGAGCAGACCGTGGGCGCCGAGATGCTCGGCTACGAATTCGATATCGTCCTGCGCGGACGCAACGCCACGCCGATGGGCCTGTAAGGAGAACACCATGAGCCAAATCACTACGTCCCAAACCATCGGCCCGTTCTCGCACGAAGCCTGGAAGTGGGCCACCGACGCCGCGCAGCCCGGCACCCTGAAGATCGACGGCCCCAGCATCCTGGTCAGCGGCGTCATCTACGATGGCGACGGCAACCCGATCAACGATGCCCAGATCGAAGCCTGGATGCCGGATGGCGCCGCCATTGAAGCCGAACAGGCGATTCCCGGCTTCCGCCGCGTGCCGAGCGGCGCCGACGGCGAATTCAGCATGCGCGTGCCGCTGCCGCAGCCGGCCACGCGCGGCGAGCCGGTCATGTACGTCACCGTGTTCGCACGCGGCCTGGTCAAGCACCAGTTCACTGCCGTGTTCCTGGAAGACGACACCGGCCTGGCCCAGTCGACCATCCTGAACCAGGTGCCGGAAGAACGCCGTGCCACCCTGCTGGCGCGGAAAACCGGCGACGAGCAGTATCATTGGGACATCTGGATGCAGACCGAGAAGGAAACCGTCTTTTTCGACTACGCCTGAGCATTCACTACAGGAGCTTCAATGAGTGTGTCGATCTTCGACAGTTTCCTGACCACGCCCGACATGATCGCCGCCTTCGACGACGCGGCGGTCGTGCAGGCGATGTTCCGTTTCGAGGCGGCGCTGGCCAAGGCCCAGGCCGAGGAAGGCCTGATTCCGCAGGCCGCCGCTAGCGCGATCGCCGGCGTGTGCAATGCCCAGCTCTACGACATCCCTGCCCTGATCGTCGCCGGCCGCCGCGCCGGCAGCCTGGCCATTCCGCTGGTGAAGGAACTGACCAGGACCGTCGGCCTGTACGACGAAGCGGCGGCGCGCCACGTGCACTGGGGCAGCACCAGCCAGGACGTGATCGACAGCGCCATGGTGCTGGTCACGCGCGAGGCCCTGCAACTGCTGGACGACGGACTGCACGATTTGTGCGGGCATTTACTGCAGCTGGCCGAGGATCACCTGGCCACGCCGGTGCTGGCGCGCACGCTGATGCAGCCGGCCCAGGTGACCAGCCTCGGCTTCAAGGCCGCTGGCTGGCTGGCGCCGCTGGTGCGCGCGCGGACGCGGCTGCGCGAGGCCGCTTCACGGGCGCTGCAACTGCAGTTGGGCGGCGCGGTCGGCACCTTGTCGGTGATGGGCGAGCTTGGGCCTGCCGTAGCCGAACGCATGGCGCGCACGCTGGGCCTGAAGGTGGCCGACGCCGCCTGGCATACGCAGCGCGATGAGTGGGTGCGGCTCGGCATGGAAGTGGCCGTGCTGACCGGCAGCCTGGGCAAGCTGGCCACCGACCTGAGTTTGATGGCGCAGGGCGAGATCGGCGAGCTGGCCGAGCCCTCGGGTGGCGGTCGCGGCGGCTCGTCGGCCATGCCGCACAAGCGCAATCCGGTGTCGTCGATGATCACGATTGCCGCGGCGCGCCGCACGCCCCAGCATGCGGCGGCGCTGCTGGCCTGCATGAGTCAGGAACACGAGCGCGGGCTCGGCAACTGGCAGGCGGAGCTGGCCGAGTGGCCGCAACTATTCCTGTCGGCGCAGGGCGCCCTGCGCGCGCTGGACGAAGCCTTTGCCGGCCTGAAGGTCGACGGCGAGCGCATGCTGGCGAACATCCACGCCCTGCACGGGCTGGTGTTTGCCGAAGCGGCATCGAGCTACCTGGCCTCGGCCGTCGGCCGCCCGAAGGCGCATGCGCTGCTCGAAGACCTGAGCGGCCGCGCCGCGGGCGGCAAGCGCGGGCTGGACGAATTGTTGAAGGACGCGGTGCAGGCCGATCCCGCCCTCGCCTCGCACGTCGACCTCGGCAAATTGGAATCGATCTTCGACCCCGTCGCCGCCGCCCTGCCCGCGCGCCGCCTGGCCGAACGCCAGCTGGCCAGCCTGCGCACCGACATGGCTGCCTTCAGCCACCACCATCCCTTTCACGAGTGATCCATCACCATGAGTTTCGACCCCATTGATCATGATTTCGAACGCGGCCTGCAGAACCGCCGCAATGTCCTCGGCGACGCCTGGGTCGACCGTTCGCTGGACAAGGCCACCAGCTTCAACGCCGACTTCCAGAATTTCATCACCCGCTTTGCCTGGAACGAGATCTGGGGCCGGCCCGGCCTCGACCACAAGACGCGCCGCGCGATCGTCCTGTCGATCACGATTGCGCTCGGACGCTGGGAAGAATTCGAGCTGCACGTGCGCGCGGCGTTGCTGGGCGACGAAGGCAGCCGCCTCACGCCCGATGAGATCAAGGAAATCCTGATGCAGTCAGCCATCTACGCCGGCGTGCCAGCGGCGAACACCGCCTTTACGCACACGCTGGCCATCCTGCGCGAAGTAGGCGAACAGATCGGCTACAGCCTGGAGCCTGCCGCGCCGGCCGCTGCAAGCCACAGCGGCATCGGCCGCGAAGGCCGCACCGCCAGCAGCCCGGTGCTGCACTACAGCGTGCGCGAACCACGCAACGGCAAGGCGCCGCGCCACACGGTGGTGCTCAGCCACGCGCTGGGCTGCGACCTGACCATGTGGGATGCGCTGGCCAACACCCTGGCTACCGATTGCCGCGTGATCGCCTACGACCACCGCGGACATGGCAGTTCGGATGCACCGGATGCACTGTATTCGATGGCCGAGCTGGCCGACGACGCGGCGCGCCTGCTGCGCGAGCTCGATACGGGGCCGGTGGTGTGGGTCGGCCTGTCGATGGGCGGCATGGTGGGCCAGGAACTGGCGCTGCGCCATCCTGCGCTGGTGCGCGCCCTGGTGCTGGCGAATACCACGAGCGGCTATCCGGAAGCGGCGCAGGCGGTGTGGGAACAGCGCATCGCCACCGTGCGCGAACAGGGGATCGAGGCGATTGCCGATGCGGTCATGGGGCGCTACTTCCACGACGGCTTCCGCGCGCAGAGGCCCGGCACCGTGGCGCGCTTCCGCCGCCGCGTGGTGAGCACCGATGCGGTGGGCTATGTGGGCTGCTGCAATGCGGTGGGCAAGGTGGATACGGCTGCGCGCCTGGGGTCGATCGCCGTGCCGACGCTGGTGATCGCCGGTGAACTGGACCAGGGCACGCCGGTGGCGATGGCGCAGGCGCTGGCCGACGGCATTCCCGAAGCGCGCCTGGTGGTGCTGCAGGAGGCGTCGCACCTGAGCGCGGTCGAGCAGCCTCAGGCGTTCGAGGAGGCGGTGGTGGGGTTCGTTACCTGGATTTGATCGGGGCGGCTGATGGGATGCTAGGATGACGGGACTTCCTTGGCATCCATCGGAGCGATCATGGTCCTGCATCCACAGCACACCTATATCCATCTCGCTGAAGACGGCGCAGCGCAGGCCTGGTCCGCGGAGGACTTCTGGCAGCTGCCCGCGGCCGAGTCGGACGGCAACGGCCAAGGCTGGCTGATCAGCGAGTACGAATTCACTGCGGATTGGCCGACCTGGGAAATGCATCCCGAGGGCGATGAATTCGTCTACCTGTTGTCGGGCGCGGTCGAGTTGCTGCTCGACCGCGACGGCGACATCGAACACATCGCCGTGGAAGGCACCGGTGCAGTGGTCGTACCACGCGGCGTCTGGCACACCGCCAAGGTCCGCACCCCAAGCCGGATGCTGCACGTCACCCGCGGCGCCGGCACCCAAACCCGGCCGGTTTGATTTTGTAGGGTGGACACCTGTGTTCACGCTGTACGGCACCTGCGAATCGAAACACCACCCGGTGGGTCGGGACGCTGGCACAGCTCGTAGGGTGGGCTCTCGAGCCCACGCGGTACGGCACATCCAGGTCGAAACACCACCCGGTAGGATCCCGCATCAGGCACGGTGATGCGCTTGCGGGCGACACCTCCCCGCCACTGGTGCAAGGACGAACGCGTAACCGCGTGGGCACGGAGTGCCCACCGTACGGGTAACAGCCGTGGCCCTTTATAAATCCAGCACCAGCACCGGCGTCTTCGCCCTTGAACAACACGGCGTAAACTGATCGTTCGCCGCCTGCTCCTCTTCGGTCAAATACATGTCGCGGTGATCCGGCACGCCCTCGATCACGCGCGTCAGGCAAGTCCCGCACACGCCCTCCTCGCAGGAATACGGAATCACGACGCCCTGCTCTTCCAGTATCTTGATGACCGTCTTCCCGGCCGGGATCGTAAACGTCCGCCCACTCGACGCCAGCCTGACCTCGAACGCCCCATCGCCGCTGGTATCCACCGCCGCCGCACTGAAATACTCCACATGCAGCTGCGCCGCCGGCCAGCCCTGCGCCTTGGCGGTATCCAGCACATACGCGATGAAACCCTGCGGACCGCACACGTAAACATGCGTGCCCGCTTCCGGCTTCGCCAGCAGCGTAGCCATCTCCAGCTTCTGCCCCGCATCCCCGCTATCGTAATGAAACTGCACCTGCGCCGCAAAGCCGCAGGTCGCCAGCCGTTCCTTGAACGCCGCCTTCTCCGGCGAGCGCGCGCAGTAGTGCATCTCGAAAGCCGCCCCCTTGGCCGCCAGTGCTTCCGCCATCGCCAGGATCGGCGTCACCCCAATGCCGCCTGCCAGCAGCACGGTGCGCTGCGCCTCGACCAGCGGAAAATGGTTCTTCGGCGCGCTGATCTGCAAGACCGATCCCATCTCCACATGGTCGTGCATGGCCTGCGAACCGCCGCGCGAGTCGGTATCGCGCAGCACGCCGATCTGGTAGCGGTGCGTCTCGCCCGGCGCGTTGCAAAGCGAATACTGGCGGATCAGATTCCCGGCCAGGTGCACATCGATATGGGCGCCGGCCTCGAACGGCGGCAAGGGCTGACCATCGGTACGCACCAGCTCGTAGCTGCAGATGCCGTCGGCTTCGCACACGCGGTTCGCAACCTTCACCTCGATGGTGCTCATGCCGCCACCTCCTGCGTCTGCGGCTGCTCGCGCGCCAGCCACGCGTCGATGATGCGGCGCGACTGCACGCCGCCGGCGTCGATGTTCAGCATCAAGAGCTTGCGCTCGGGGTGGCGCAGGATGTTCTGCTGCTGGAGTTCCAGCATCTCGCGGTCTTCGCTGAAGATTTTCCCCTGGCCGGTGCGGATGGTGTCGGTCAGCGCCTGGTCGTCCGGCTTGAAGTGGCGCGCCATGCCCCAGAAGTACCAGTGCGAAGTCTCGGTTTCGGGCGTGATGAAGTCGACCACGATGCTCGACGCCTTGCATTCGGCCGGCGCATGGTAGCCGCCCTTGCCCGCATGCGCCACGCCGACCTCGATCATCACGTGGCTGGGCGCGTTGAAGCGGCAAATCTGCCAGCGGTCGACCGGCACGTTGTCGGCCAGCCCGTTGCCGCGCAGGGCCGCCTGCCAGAACGGCGGCGGCATGATGTTCTCCATGAAGCGGCTGGTCACCACCTGCTCGCCTTCGAGCTTGGTGGTCACCGGCGCCTCGTCGATTTCCTTTTGGCCGATCGAGGACGCATGGACGTAGGTCTCGTGGGTCAGGTCCATCAGGTTATCGACCATCAGGCGGTAGTCGCAGTTGATGTGGTACAGGCCGCCGCCGTAGGCCCACTCCGGGTTGTCGGCCCATTCCAGGTGGTGGATGGTGGCCGGATCGGCCAGTGCCTTGTCGCCCGGCCAGACCCAGATGAAGCCGTAGCGCTCTTCGACGGCGTAGCTGCGGATGCAGGGAAAGCCGCGCACGCGCTGGCCGGGCATGGCGATGGCCTTGCCTTCGCAGCCCATCTCCAGGCCGTGGTAGCCGCAGACCAGGTTGCCGTCGCGGACGAAACCGAGCGACAGCGGCGCGCCTCGGTGCGGGCAGAAATCTTCGACGGCGGCGACCTTGCCGCCTTGTCCGCGGTAGAACACGATCTTTTCGCCGCAGATCTGGCGGCCGAGGGGCTTGCTTTCGATCTCGTCGGGGGTGCAGGCCACGTACCAGGCGTTTTTCGGGAACATCGTTGTCTCCTTGATGGTTTAATCTTCAGTGCACTGAATGTAGAAAAAAGTATCACGCGTTTGCGGGACAAAGTAAACTGCGTTTTCACACTTTTCGATGGTGCAGTGCACCAGATTTAGATGGGAAATATGCCGACAGAAAAAGCACGCGACAACCAGGGCTCGATGCTGGATTTGTACGAACATCCGGGCCACTTGCTGCGCCGGGCGCAGCAAATTTCGGTGTCATTGTTCTACGACGAGATGGGCGACGAATTGACGCCGGTGCAGTATGCAATCCTGAGCCGGCTGGCGGAGCATCCGGGGATCGACCAGGTGTCGCTGGCGGGACTGGCGGCGATCGATACCTCGACCGGGGCAACGGTGTGTGCGCGGCTGGAAGAGAAGGGTTTATTGGAGCGGAAGGTGTTGCCGCATAATCGGCGGCAGCGGGCCTTGACCATTACGGTGGCAGGGGCGCGGCTGTTGCAGGGGCTGGTGCCGGGGGCGCAGCGGTTGCGGGACCGGTTGCTGGCGCCGCTTGATGCGCAGGAGCGCGAGCAGTTCATGGCGTTGCTGGGCAAGCTGGTCCGCGAGAACAATGATCAGAGCCGCGCGCCGTTGACGTTGTAGGGTGGGCCGGGCCGCGAAAGGCACTTGTGCCCACGCGGTCTCATCACATGATCATCGGCGCGGCGAATCAACACCGTTTGCATGCGCAAATGGGGCTGTTGCCTGTGCCGTTATCGGTGTGTTGAATCCGCGTGGGCACGAGTGCCCACCCTACGGGAATCTCCCGGACTTGCGGTGGCAAGACCCGGGAACCGTTCATCAATCCACACCCGGGTCCTTGAACTTCTCGACCTTGTCGAACTCGACGTTGTAGATCCCGCCATCCACCTGCTCGGCCTTGCGGATATACACCGTCTGCACGATATCCCGCGTGGCCGGATCGATCGACACCGGCCCGCGCACGCTGTTCCACGACAGGCCCTTCATCGCTTCCACCAGCTTCGGCCCGGTGCTGTCGCCATTCGTTTTCTTCAGCGCCGCATACAGCATCTGCATGCCGTCGTAGGCGCCGACGGCGTGGAAGTTCGGGCGCATGTCTTTGTTCGCCTTGGTGAAGGCGGCAACGAAGGCCTTGTTTTCCGGCGATGGGTGGGCGGCCGAATAGTGGTGGCTGCTGACCACGCCCAGCGCGGCGGGGCCGATGCTCGGCATCAGGTCGTCATCCAAGACGTCGCCGGTGGCGATCAGGCGAATGCCGGCGGCGGCCAGGCCGCGGTCGGTGAACTGCTTCAGGACCGCGGCGCCCTCCCCCGACGGCACGAACACGAAGACGGCATCCGGCTTGGCATCCTTCACGCGCGCCAGGAACGGCGCATAGTCGGGGTTGCGCAAAGGGGCGCGCAGCGAGGCGACGATCTTGCCGCCGGCCGCGCTGAAGTCCTTCACGAAGACCTTCTCGGCATCGATGCCGGGGCCGTAGTCGGACACGAAGGTGACCACCGACTTGATCTTGTTCTTTGCCGCCCACTGGGCCATCGGCGCGGTAACTTGCGCCAGCGTGAAGCCGCTGCGCACGATGTAGGGCGAGCGCTGCGGGATGACCGAGGTGGCGGCGTTCATCACGATCATCGGCACCTTCGCTTGCGTGGCGACCGGCGCGGCGGCAAAGGCCAGCGGGGTCAGGCCGAAGCCGGCCAGCACCTGCACCTTGTCGCGCGCGACCAGTTCCTGGGCCAGGCGCTTGGTGACGTCCGGGGAGACGCCGCCGTCGTCCTTCAGGATGATCTGCACCTGGCGGCCGGCGACGGTGCTGCCGTTTTGCTGCATGAAGAGTTTGACTGCGGCGTCGACCTGGCGGCCGGTGGAGGCGAAGGGGCCGGACATGGGGACGATCAGGCCGACCTTCAGGGGTTCGGCGGCGTGGGCGACGCCGGCAGCCAGGCCGGCGGAGAGCATGGCGGCGCCGAGCAGGATGTGGCGGCGGGTGGTGTTCGCTTTATTTGACACGTTGTCTCCTCGTTTTTATGGGGTTGAATCATCCAGTACTGCGTCTGGTATTGGTAACCGTACGGTGGGCACGGAGTGCCCACCGTACGTGGCAGCAGCCGACAATTACGCGACAGCCACCAGCCGATCCAGCTTTTCGCCATCGGCCAGCAAGCTGGCGCTGTCCGAGTCATGCACGATCCGCCCGCGGTCCAGCACGATGGCGCGCGAAGTCAGCGACAAGGCCAGCCGCGCGTGCTGCTCGACCACGATCACCGACATGCCTTCGTCCGCCACCAGCCGCCGGATCACGCGCACCAGTTCCTGCACGATGATCGGCGCCAGCCCCTCCATCGGCTCGTCGAGCAGCAGGATGCGTGGGTTCGTCATCAGGGCACGGGCGATGGCCAACATTTGTTGCTCGCCACCAGACAATTGATTACCCATGTTCGCGCGGCGCTCCTGCAAGCGCGGGAAGATCTCGTAGATCTTGGCCAGGTTCCACGGCCCCGGACGCTCCACCACCGTCAGGTGTTCCTCGACGGTGAGCGACGGGAACATGTGGCGCTCCTGCGGCACCCAGCCCAGCCCCGAGCGCGAACGTTTATAGGTCGGCACGCGCGCGATGTCGCCGCCGGCCCAGCGGATAGAACCCTTGTGCAGGCGGGTCAAGCCCATCAGCGTCACCAGCAAGCTGGTCTTGCCGACGCCATTGCGGCCCAGCAGGGCCAGGCTGTCGCCCTCGTTCATCGTGAACGATACGTCCTCTAAAACGATCGATTCGCCGTAGCCGGCGGTCACGCGGTCAAGCGCAAGCAATTCAGGCATGTTCAGCCTCCCCCAAGTACACTTCCTTCACGCGCGGATCGGCGGCGATGTCGGCCGGCGTCCCTTCGGTCAGCACCTTGCCGCCCACCAGCACCGTGATGCGGTCGGCGAAGCGGAACACCAGGCCCATGTCGTGCTCGATGAAGAGCACCGTCACGTCGCGCGGCAAGCCGGCGATGACCTCGAACAGCTCCTTGCTTTCCAGCGAAGGGATACCAGCCGCCGGTTCGTCCAGCAGCAGGATCTTCGGCTGCGTCGCCAGCGCCAGCGCAATCTCCACCAGGCGCTGCTTGCCGTAGGCCATGCTGCGCGTGATGCTGTTCGCCTCTTTCGTCAGCTTGAGCGTGGCCAGCAGCGCCATCGCTTCCTCCACCACATCGGCATGGTTCGCCACCGTCTTCCACCACACTTTTTGCAGGCCGCGCCGCTCGCAGATGGCCAGCATCACCGATTCCAGCACGGTCATGCCCGCGAACAGGGTGTTGATCTGGAAGGTACGGGTCATGCCGCGCTTCACGCGTTCGTGCTGGGCGAGCCGAGTGATGTCCTCGTCGCCCAAAAACACCTTGCCGCTCGACGGCGGGAAGCCGCCGGTGAGCAGGTTGATGAAGGTGGTCTTGCCGGCGCCGTTCGGGCCGATCAGCGCGTGGCGCGCGCCCGGCTCGAAGCTGAGCGAGATATCGGTGTTCGCCTTGAAGCCGCCCCACTGCTTGCACAGTGCTTCGGTACGCAGGGTCATGGTCATGGGGCCTCCTTACGCTTGAATGTGGCGACGATTTTTTCCAGGCCGCCCAGGATGCCGCCGCGTGCGAACAGCACGATCAGCACCAGCAGCAGGCCGATGTAGAACTGCCAGTAGGTCGGGTCGAAGCCCGAGATCTTGTCCTGCGCGATCATGAACACGGCCGCACCGACCAGCGCGCCGTACAGGCGCCCGGTCCCGCCCAGCACCAGCATGATCAGCAGTTCCGCCGAACGCGGGAAACCCAGCACGTCCAGGCCGACGAACTGCGTGGTCTGGGCCAGCAGCGCGCCGGCGATGCCGGCCACCGCCGCACCCAGCGTGAACACCGCGACGAGGCGGCGGTCGACGTTCGCGCCGATCGCCGGCATGCGCCGTCCGCCTTCGCGGATGCCGCGCAGGGACAGGCCGAACGGCGAATTCACCACGCGCCGCATGACGACGAACAGGATGAACAGCACCGCAAAGCTGTACCAGAAGGCGGTCTTGCCGTACAGATCGAACTCGAAGGCGCCGAACAGCGGCGACATCACCATGCCCGACAGGCCATCGACACCGCCGGTGATGAAGGCCGCCTTATTGGCGGCTTCGAACAGCATCAGGCCGATGCCGAGCGTGACCATCAGGCGCGCCAGGTCTTGCCCGCGGATGACCAGGAAGCTGACGATGAAGCCGAAGATGCCGGCCACGATGGCGGCCGCGAACAGGCCCGAGATCGGTTCGCCCCAGCCATGCACCGACAGCAGGCCGGCCGTGTAGGCGCCGAGTCCGAAGAAGGCGGCGTGACCCAGCGACACGATGCCGGCATAGCCCAGGATCAGGTCGAGCGACATCGCGAACAGGCCGATGATCATGATCTGGCTGATCAGGACCAGGTAGTCCGGGAAGAAGAAGTAGGACGCGACCGGCAGCAGCCAGAACGCGATTTCCAGCGCCTTCCAGCGATCGTTCGGCAGGCGCAGCGTGCTGCGGTTCACGGCCTGCGCATCCTCGCCAGGTACTGCGGCATCGGTCTTCGCTTGGGTGTTGGCACCTGCGGCAGTCGACGAATAGGCGTTCATGCTTTCCTCCGTACCAGGCCAAACGGGAACAGGATGAGCAGCACCACCATCAGCGTGTAGATGACGAAGGCGCCCACTTCCGGCACATAGTATTTACCGGCGACGTCGAACACGCCGAGAATGATCGCCGCGATCAGCGGCCCCTTGATCGAACCGGCGCCGCCCACGGCCACCACCAGCAGGAAGTAGACCATGTATTTGATGGGGAAGCTCGGATCGAGACCCAGCACGTCGATGCCAAGGCCGCCGCCCAGGCCGGCCAGGCCCGAGCCCAGGGCAAACGTAAGCGAAAACACGCGGCTGACGTTGATGCCCAGGCCCTCGGCTGCCGTCTGGTTGTCGACCGAGGCACGAATCTGCGCGCCGAAGCGGGTACGCTCGATCAGCAGGTACAAGCCAAAGGTAATCAGCACCACCACGCCGATCAGGAACAGGCGGTAGGCGCCGAGGTCGAGGCCGAGCACGTGGACCTGGCCGCGCAGCCAGTCCGGCAGGTGCACCGGCTGCTGGGTCGGGCCGAAAAGGAAGGTGGCGCCGGCCACCGCCATGAAGGTCAGGCCGATCGAGAACAGCACCTGGTCCAGGTGGGTCGCTTTGTACAGCTGGCGGTACAGGGTGCGTTCCAGCACCAGGCCCACCACGGCCGCCGCCACGAAGGCCAGCGGCAGCGTGGCCAGGAAAGGCAGCCCGAGTTTGCTGAGCAAAGTGACGCAGACATAGCCGCCGACCATGGCAAAAGCGCCGTGGGCCAGGTTAATGAAGTTCATCATGCCCATCGTGACCGACAGGCCGACGCTGATCAGGAACAGCAGCGCGCCGTAGGCGACGCCGTCGAATAGCACGCCGATGAAGTTGCCGATCATGGCAGCCTCCCGCGTGAAGATGCTTTGTATTTCATGTTTGTCTCCTGCTTCTCTTCTTGTAATGCGGGTGGATCAGACGCGCTCGATGACCATGGCGATGCCCTGCCCCACGCCAATGCACATCGTGCACAGCGCATAGCGCCCGCCGGTGCGGTGCAGCTGGTACATCGCCGTGGTGACCAGCCGCGCACCGCTCATGCCCAGCGGGTGGCCGAGGGCGATGCCGCCGCCGTACGGGTTCACCCTCGGATCATCGTCGGCAATGCCGAGTTCGCGCAACACGGCCAGGGCTTGCGATGCGAACGCTTCATTGAGTTCGATGATGTCCATCTGATCGATGGTCATATTCAGCTGGGCCAGCAGCTTCTTCGACGCCGGCGCCGGGCCGATGCCCATCACGCGTGGCGGCACGCCGGCGGTCGCCATGCCGACGATGCGGGCACGCGGCGTCAGGCCATACCTGGCTGCCGCCTCGGCGCTGGCGATCAGCACCGCGCAGGCGCCGTCGTTCACGCCGGAGGCGTTACCAGCCGTGACGCTGCCTTCCGGATGCACCACGCCTTTCAATTTCGCCAGCGCTTCGAGACTGGTCTCGCGCGGATGCTCGTCATGCTCGAACTTGATGTGATCGCCTTTTTTTTGCGGAATCAAGACCGGCACGATCTCGTCCGCGAACAGGCCCTCTTTTTGCGCCCGCGCCACCTTCTGCTGGCTGGCCAGCGCAAAGCGGTCCTGGTCTTCGCGCGACACCTTGTAGTCGACCGCCACGTTCTCGGCCGTCTCCGGCATCGAGTCGGTGCCGTACAGGTGCTTCATCTGCTTGTTCGGGAAGCGCCAGCCGATGGTGGTGTCGTAGATCGTGGCCTGGCGCGAAAAAGCGGCATCGGCCTTGCCCATCACGAAAGGCGCGCGTGTCATGGATTCGACGCCGCCGGCGATCATAAGCTGGGTCTCGCCGGCCTTGATGGCGCGCGCCGCGATGCCGATCGCGTCCATGCCCGAGCCGCACAGGCGGTTCACGGTGGTGCCCGCGACATCGGGCGGCAGGCCGGCCAGCAACGATGCCATGTGGGCGACATTCCGGTTGTCTTCGCCGGCCTGGTTGGCGCAGCCGTAGATCACGTCGTCGACCTGGGTCCAGTCGACGGATGGATTGCGCGACATGAGTTCACGCAGCGGGATGGCGCCGAGGTCGTCGGCCCGCACATCCTTCAGCGCGCCGCCGTAGCGGCCGATCGGGGTGCGGATGGCGTCACAAATGAAAGCGTCGGTCATGCTGGATCTCCTGATTCGGGTGGCAGCAGGGGTGCTGCCGTAACGGCCTGCAGTTCGTACAGGCTCAGGCCCGGCGCCATTTCGCGCACGCGCAGGCCGTGCCTGGTCACGTCGAGGACGGCCAGGTCGGTATAGATACGGTTCACGCAGGCCACGCCGGTGAGCGGATAGGTGCATTGCTGGACCACCTTGCTCTCGCCGGTCTTGGTCTGGTGGTCCATCATCACGAACACCTGCTTGGCGCCGATGGCGAGATCCATCGCGCCGCCGACGGCCGGAATCGCATCCGGGGCGCCGGTGTGCCAGTTGGCCAGGTCGCCTTTCTCGGAGACCTGGAAGGCGCCCAGTACGCAAATGTCGAGGTGGCCGCCGCGCATCATGGCAAACGAATCGCCATGGTGGAAGTAGGCGCCGCCTGTGAGAATGGTCACCGGCTGCTTGCCGGCGTTGATCAGGTCTTCGTCTTCCTCGCCCTCGGCCGGCGCCGGCCCCATGCCGAGCAGGCCGTTCTCGCTGTGCAGGAAGACTTCGCGGTCGGCCGGCAGGTAGTTGGCGACCTTGGTCGGCAGGCCGATGCCGAGATTCACGTAGGCGCCTTCGTGGATGTCCTGCGCCACGCGCGCGGCGATCTGGTCGCGGGTAAATCTGTTCATATTGCCTCCTTCACGACGCGCTGGACAAAGATGCCCGGGGTGACGATGACCTCGGGATCGAGCTCGCCCAGCGGCACGATGTCCGCCACCTGGGCGATGGTGACCTTCGCCGCCATCGCCATGATCGGGCCGAAGTTGCGCGCGGTCTTGCGGTACACAAGGTTGCCCCAGCGGTCGCCGCGGTGGGCTTTAATCAGGGCGAAGTCGGCGTGGATCGGCGCTTCCAGCACGTAGTGGCGGCCGTCGATCAGGCGCGTTTCCTTGCCCTCGGCCAGCAGCGTGCCGTAGCCGGTGGGCGTGAAGAAGCCGCCAATGCCGGCGCCGGCGGCGCGGATGCGTTCGGCCAGGTTGCCCTGCGGGGTGAGTTCGAGTTCGATCTCGCCGGCGCGGTACAGGGCGTCGAAATGGTGGGAATCGGTCTGGCGCGGGAAAGAGCAGATGATCTTGCGCACCCGCTTTGCCGCCAGCAGTGCGGCCAGCCCGGTGTCGCCGTTGCCGGCATTGTTGTTGACGATCGTGAGCTCGCGCGCGCCCTGCGCGATGAGTGCGTCGATCAGCTGCGCGGGCATGCCCGCATTGCCGAAGCCGCCGATCATGACGGTCGCCCCGTCATGCACGTCGGCGACGGCACGCTCCAGCGATTGATAGGTTTTGTCGATCATGTCTCCGCCTTGGGGCCTGATCCATCCGGCCCACTTGAAATGATGTTGCCGTTGTTCGATAATCGAACTATTGTTTGATTACCGCCCAACGCAGTGTAGTAGTAGCGTAGCCGAAAGGTCAAGAAAAAAGACCAATCGAAGCGCACCTCGCTGCATTACAATCCCGCCATGACAAATATTGCGATCACTAACAACGAGGCCGACAGCCCGGAAACGCCCGAGACCGGCGACGAGCGCGAACTCAGCATCGCCGAGCAGATCGACGCCCTGACCGACCCCAGTTTCATGACCTCGCTGGCGCGCGGCCTGGCCGTGGTGCAGGCCTTCAGCGACTCGCGCAAGCCCCAGACCATCGCCCAGGTCAGCCAGAAGACCGGCATCCCGCGCGCGGCCGTGCGGCGCTGCCTGTACACGCTGCAGCAGCTCGGCTACGTCGACGCCGAGCACAACAACTTCTCGCTGCGGCCGAAGGTGCTGACACTCGGCTACTCCTACCTGTCGTCGACGCCGCTGACGGTGTCGAGCCAGCCCTACCTGAACAACATCAGCCGCGAGCTGGGCGAATCGAGTTCGCTCGCCGTGCTCGACGACGGCGAAGTGCTGTACGTGGCGCGCGCCGCCACCACGCGCGTGATGTCGGTGGCCCTGAACACCGGCAGCCGCCTGCCCGCCTACTGCACCTCCCTGGGCCGGGTGATGCTGGCCCATTTGCCGCCGGAGGAGCTGAATGCCTACTTTGCGCGCACCAAGTTGAAGGCGATGACCGACAAGACCGTCACCACGCAAAAGCGCCTGCGCGAGATCCTGGCGGGCGTCAGGCAGAGCGGTTATGCCATCAACGACGAGGAACTGGAACTGGGGCTGCGCTCGATCTCGGTGCCGGTGCGCGGCGCCTCGGGCCAGGTGGTCGCGGCGCTGAACGTGGGCGCGCAGGCGGCGCGGGTCAGTGTCGAGCGGATGCAGCAGGAGTTCCTGCCAGTGCTGCTGCGCGGGGCGCAAGAGTTATCGGTGCTGCTGCCTTGATTGGTTGTCGGCGCTACGGGCATACACCGCCACGCGTCGGGATTACGGAACTGCCATCGCCATGGGCCGCGTGTCGACATGCGGACGCTGGCATGGTGGGTTCGAGAACCCACCCTACAAATTCGCGGAAACCGTAGGGTGGGTTCTCGAACCCACCAGGCAGCACCGTAGCCGGTCAATCAGAAGTGGTGCCGCAGACCCAGCATCACACCATTCTGCGTCTTGCCCACACCCACCGAGCCGCCCGCGTCCAGCGCCACCGCCGAGTTGCCATCGTTGTCCATGCGCCCGATCGCCGTGTACAGCACGGTGCGCTTCGACAGCGCGTAGCTCAGGCGCGCCACCAGCATGGTGACGTCGTCGTCGGAATGGCGCGTGTTGCGCGCCGCCGCCTGCACGTCGACCACGAAGTTGTTGACCGGGTGGCTCACGCCCAGGTACCACAGCAGCGACTCGGTCTGGCCGGTGGCGGCATTGGTCTCGCGGTCGATGGCGCCGCCGCCGATCTTGGTGGCGCCCAGCATCAGGTAGCCGTTGACGGTGGTGCGGATGTCGGTGTTGTTCGGGCTGGTCAGGCCGCCGGCAGCGCCAGTGTTGCCGTTCAGGCGGTCGTAGGACGCATTCAGACCCCACTGCTTGTTCTCGTAGCCCAGCAGCGCGGTGTACTGGCGGCATGCCTTCGAGTTACCGGCCACTTCGCCGGCGCAGTTGGTGGCGGCCGGGCCGCCGGCGGCGGAGGCATCGCGCCCGAAGCTGTAGGTGGCGCCCACCACGACCCCGTTGAAGTTGCCCATGTAGCCGATGGCGTTGTCGCTGCGCGCGTTCGGCAGGTAGGGGTCGATGCTGCCGATGGCGAACAGGTGCGGGCCGAGGACATCGGTCTTCAGGCCCGAGATATACGTCATGTTGTTCTGGCGGCCCAGGGTCAGCGTGCCCCAGTCGCCCTTCAGGCCGACCTGCGCCGCGCGCCCGAACATGCGCCCGCCCTGCTGCGAGGAGCCGTTGTCCATGGCCAGGCCGCTTTCCAGCACGAAGAACGCCTGCAGCCCGCCACCGAGGTCCTCGGTGCCCTTGAAGCCGATGCGCGAGGGGAACGAGCTGGTCAGCGACGGCACCTTGGTGTTGGAGTCGCCGGCAGCGTTCACGTTGGTCAGGTGGGCGACGCCGCTGTCGACGATGCCGTAGATCTGGACCGAAGTCTGGGCGTGGGCAGAAGTGCTTGCGGCGGCGGCGGCGAGGCCGCACATCAGCGCGGCGGCGCTGGACAGGACTTTCTTCATGTTGTCTCCATGGGTTTATTGGTATGGCGTGTGCGATTACCGAACAAGAGGTTGTTAATCGAACGCTAAAACGATACTATTGTTGTCACGTAACCTTGTCAACAATATGATTGCGTCAATTGTTGACCCGGTTGCGGCTCGGCCACGATGCCAACCGGGCAGACAAGCTGCCCCGCGAGACCAACCAACAGGAGACAAGCATGCAGTTCAAGAACATCGCCGCGCTCGCCGTGGCCACCGCAATCAGCGCCGCCGCCACCCCGCTCGCCTGGGCCCAGGACACCATCAAGGTCGGCGTGATCGCCTCCTTCTCCGGGCCGTTTGCCGACTACGGCAAGCAGATGCAGGGCGGGATCAAGGCCTGGATGGCGCAGCATGGCGACACCGTCGCCGGCAAGAAGATCCAGATCATCTACAAGGACACCACCGGCCCGTCGCCGGAAATCGCCAAGCGCCTGGCGCAGGAGCTGGTGGTGCGTGACAAGGTCGACTTCCTGGCCGGCTTCGGCCTGACGCCGGAAGCACTGGCCGTGGCCCCGATCGCGCAGCAGGCGAAGAAGCCGATGATCATCATGAACGCGGCGACGTCGATCATCACCACGAAATCCGACTACATCGCGCGCTTTTCGATGACGCTGCCGCAGATCTCGGCGCCGATGGGCGACTGGGCGCTGAAGAACAAGATCAAGAATGTGGCGACGGTGGTGGCCGACTACGGCCCCGGCATCGATGCCGAAAAGGCCTTCAGCGACCGCCTGGTGAAAAACGGCGGCAAGATCGTCGAATCGATCCGCGTCCCGCTGCGCAATCCGGAATTCGCGCCCTTCATCCAGCGCATCAAGGATGCCAAGCCGGACGCCGTGTTCGTGTTCGTGCCGGCCGGCGAACAAAGCATCGCTTTCATGAAGGGTTATCGGGAACGCGGCCTGGCTGCGGCTGGCATCAAGGTCATCGCCACCGGCGACCTGACCGACGACCACGTGCTGCCGGCCATGGGCGACAACACCCTGGGCGTGATCACCACCTTCCACTACTCGGCCGCGCACAAGTCGCCCGAGAACGACGCCTTCCTGAAGAGTTTCGCCGCCACCAACCCGCAAGGCGGCCGCCCCAACTTCATGGCCGTTGCCGCGTATGACGGCATGAACGCGATCTACCAGGTCAGCAACAAGCTGGGCGGGAAGATCGACGGCGACAAGGCGATGGCCGTGTTGAAAGGCATGAAGATCGCCAGCCCGCGCGGCCCGATCAGCATCGACCCGGCCACGCGCGACGTGGTGCAGACGGTGTACGTGCGCAAGGTCGAGAAGGCGAACGGCGAACCCTACAACATCGAGTTCGACCAGTTCCCGAACCTGAAGGATCCGGGCAAGCAATAAGCAAGCTGAACAGCCGGGCTCAGGTCTGACATGTCGACACGAGCTTGGCTGTTACCGTGCAGGTGCCCCGCATGAATCGCTTAATTGTATTTACACACAGACCCATGCAGCGTTAGACTGGCCGGACTGGTATTCGGGAGCGATCGTGAGCGACGACACGGAACAGCATGCGGACGGCAGGCCAGCGCCTGCCAGCGCCCCAACCATCCTCAGCCGCGGCTTTACCGCCGCGGCGGCCATCATCTTCGGCTTCCTTTTCCCCACCTTCATCCTGCTCCAGGCGTATGCGTCGATGCAGCAGCTCAGCGACACCTTGCGCTCGGCCGATGCCTTTCCGTTGCTGCGCGAGTTCAAGGGTCTCAAGGAGCAACTGACCAAGCCCGAGGATTACGCGCTGGCCAGCCAGGTTCTTGCCGAGAGCGCCAGCCAGCGTGCGATGATCAACAAGCAGGTCATGAAGGCGTCCGCCATGCACGTTGGCTTTGCCACCATGAGCCTTGGCATGATGCTGGTCTTGTTGGGCTTCAAGGAGTACCAGCAGCTGCAAGTCAGTGGCGGTGGTGTGTCGGTCGACCTGCGCCGCGTGACGAGCGGCGCGCTGGTGTTTCTTGCCGGGAGCACCATGACGGCCGTGGCCGCGCTGGTTCCGAACGAATACCGTACGGTGGCGCCGTTCTATTTCGGGGTCGAACGGACCGAAGGCGCCGCGACGCCCAAGGCCGATGGCGATGACTACACGCGACGCTGCTTCAAGACCTACGATCCGAATACCAGGGACATGGCCAGTTGCCTGGACTACGCGGAGGAAAAGCGGATCGACGATTGGGCCAAGGCCGGGAAACTCGACGAGCCGACCTGCCTCAAGACCTATGGACAACGGCCGCAGCTGCTCAGCCTGTGCAAGGAGAAAACCGATCATGCGCGCAAATAGCATCCTGGCCTGCCTGTTGGGCGCCTGGCTGGTCCTGCCCGGCCTTGCCTGGGCCGGTTGGGTCGACGAGGTCTGCGAACAACATCCGAAGAAGGAATACTGCCGGGCGACTATCTGCGAAAAGCTGTCGCAGGGCTGCCTTCGCTTCGCTGCCGATAGCACCGGCGGGAGCACGCGCTACGTGCTCACACCCTACCGGGGCGGCGCGGGCGGGAGCGACTACAAGGGCAAGTGGCTGAGCGACGGTCCCATCGTGGACACGGCGGGAGTCGACAAGGCGACGGTCGATCCGTCCAGGCTGTTGGCCGACTATGCCCGCACGCACGGCAAGCCGGCGCTCCTGGCCACACCGATCAGCACCGATACGACGCGCATCACCGGGCAGCCGCTTGCGACCAGGCAGACAATGACCAGCGCAGACATGGAACATGCCGGGAAGTTAATAAAGAAGAACCAGGACTTGCAAAAGGGACCGCACGGTAAATTCGGTGACGGCACGCCTTTCTCCACGCAACAGATCGAAGCGATGAAAAACAAGCAGTTTCCGAACAAGGGCATGCCGCCGTCACGGTAGGCAAGAACACGCACCACATCAGCGCGCCTGTGCCGCACCCGGCGCCGCGCGTACTGTGCTCACCAGCACCGGCAACGACCAGGCCCCGCCCGGCGCGACCAGCCGGCAGTCGCCGGTGTCGCCCTCGCTGGTCTGGACGAAGCGCCGTCCGTCCCAGGTCCACGCCTCGAACGACCAGCAGTCGCCCAGGCCGCGGCCCTTGTGCGAGCCGCCGATGGTGCCGCCCTGGTAATCGGAGCCGGCGGTCGTGACCAGCTGCGGCGCATACGGCGGATTGGCGTTGATCACCCAGTAGGCATAGCCCTCGTTGTACGCCGCGCGCCAGCAAGGCATGGAGGCCAGCAGCTTGCCGCCCGACAGGCGGTTGACGGTAATCTCGCCGGGTTTGCCCTCGCTATCCGTCGT
>Ga0265797_10003957_pt1 | contig 23089 bp, 14 predicted proteins | sample P2T30metagenome_FD_192433 | JGI IMG/M metagenome (GOLD analysis project Ga0265797, IMG submission 192433) | Plant litter microbial communities from East Loma Ridge, Irvine, California - P2 T30 | ecosystem: Environmental > Terrestrial > Plant litter > Unclassified | place: USA: California... | reverse complement strand
CGGCGCGAACATACACCGGGATATTGGCCTCGACCGGTTTCACGGTTTCGAGGATGCCGCCCTTGTGCGCCTGGCCGGTATGGAAGTCGAACCACACGCTGCCGCTGTTCGGGAAGTAGACCTCGGTGCGGGTGGCGCCCGGCTGCACGACCGGCGTGACCAGGAAGTCCGGGCCCCACAGATAGGTGGTCGAACGCTCGGCCGGCTGGGCCGGGTCGGTCTCGACGAACATCAGGGGCCGCATCAAGGGCATGCCGGTCTGCTCGTTGTCGAAGGCGATGGTGTAGTTATACGGCAGCATCGCATAGCGCAGCCACACCGCTTCGCGCGCCAGCACCTTGGTGCGCTCGGAACGGAACACCGGCTCGGACGCCACCGCCTCTTGCGCATGCGGACGGAAGATCGGCTGGAACACGCCATACTGCAGCCAGCGCACGTACAGCTCGTCGTCCAGCACCGCGCCGGCGAAACCGCCCAGGTCGGAGTGCATATAGGCCAGGCCCTGCATGCCCATCTGCAGCGAGATTTCCATCTGCGACTGCAGGCCGCCCCAGCTACGGGCGACGTCGCCCGACCACGGGATCATGCCGAAGCGCTGCGAGCCCGAATAACCGGCGCGCATCAGGATGAAGGGGCGCTCGTTCGGGAACTCCTGCTTGTAGCCCTCGGCGATCAGGCGCGCCCAGTCGTGGCCATACACATTGTGCACCTGGTCGGCCGAGCCGGTGGCGTGCTGCAGGCTTGACGGATGCACCTCGGGCTCGCCCAGGTCGCCCCACCAGCCGGTGGCGCCGCCCTGCTTCAGGCCGCGGTAGATATTCCACCACCAGTCGCGGCCTTCCTTCCTGTAGATGTCGATCAGGCCCGTGTTCCCGAAATAGAAATCGTAGGTATACGGCTTGCCCGCCTTGTCGGTGGCCAGCACCTTTTGGTCGACCGCTTCCTGCCAGCGGTTCGAGGTGGTCAGCACGAACGGTTCGGTGACCAGCACGGTCTTGACGCCCCTGGCCTTGAAGTCGGCCATCATCTTTTCGGCGTTGGGGAAGGTGTCGCGGTCCCAGGCCAGGTTGCCCATCGTGCCCTGCACCGTCTTGCCGAACCAGTAGAGGTCGAGGATGACGGCGTCGAGCGGAATCTTCTCTTGCGCGAACTTGTCCACCACGGCGCGCGTCTCGGCTTCGGACTTGTAGCCGAAGCGGCTGGCGAAGTTGCCGAAGGCCCAGCGCGGCGGCAGCGGCTGGCGGCCGGTCAGGCCGGTGTAGCCCGCCATCAGGTGGTCCCAGCTGTCGCCGGCCACGACCTGGTAGGTCTTGCGTCCGCCGATCACCTCGTAGCGCAGGGTGCCGTCCTTGCGGCTGTCGAAGTCGAGCCAGCCGATCTGCGGATTGTCGAAGTGGATCGCATATTTTTTGGACGACAGCGCCACCGGAATCGTGTAGTTGAGCAGGGTCGAGCGCTCGGCGTAGCCGTAGTCGGCCTTGTTGTACAGGCGGAAGCGGTTGCCGCGGCGGTTCATGCCGACCGCGCGCGCGCCGGCGCCGTACAGGGCTTCGCCGTCTTCCAGTGCGAATTCGATGGTGTCATGACCGTCGGCGCGGCCGAAGCCGCGCTTCTCGGCCACCAGCGGCTTGCCCTTGTAGGCATAGCTGATGCGGAATGGCTGCTTGTCGACCGTGACGCTGATGCCGTCGTCGACGGCATAGGTGATGCGGCCGCCCTCGTCCTTCAGCGTGGCCTGCACCTGCACCGGCGCCAGGATCACCGCGTGCGAGGCCGGATCGAAGCGCTCGCCCTTGGGGATGAAGGTCGTCTCGACGATCGTGCTCGAATAGGGCTTGATCAGGTAGCGGCCGTCGTTGGTCGCGATCTCGAGGGTGTTCTGGTTGCGCGTGACACCAGCCAGCTGGCGTTCGGCGTTCTGGGCGGATGCAAGCGGGCTGGCGGCGAGCGGGATGGCTGCAAGGCTGAGCGCCAGGCGGGCAATCGGGGCGTTGGTCATGTCTTCATTATCGTTGTGGTGAGGTGCAGGCAAGAGCATGACAGAATTCCGCCCGCACAGACAGTCTTGACGCAAACGAAACGCCCCACGCTGCGCTGGGCAGGCGTGGGGCGCTGAAGACAATCTGAAGCTTCGAATGAATCCTTAATTGGCGCCCAGGGTCAGCTGCATCAGGCGGCCCTGGCCGTCGGCACGCTCGTTGGTGACCACGATGATGCGCCCTTCCGGATCCTGGGTGAGCGCCGCGACCGACGGGGTGCTGTACTCGTCCTCGTTGGTGCGCTCGTAGCCCAGCACCATCTTCGAGATGTCGGTCCAGGTACTGCCGCCATCCTTCGACCAGGCCAGGTAGGGACGGCCGTGCATCTTGTCGAAGCCACCGACCACCAGGGTGTCCGGCTTGCCCTTGAGCGGCAGGAAGGCGCCAATGTAGGGATAGCCCTTGCCATCCGAGAGCGGCTCGTGGATCACGAACTTGAAGCTGTTGCCGTTATCGAGGCTGCGCAGCAGGCCGCCCTCGACGCCGACGAACACGGTCTGGGTGTTGGGCACCGATTCGATGAACTGCACATTGCGGTTTTCCATCTCGGGCAAGCTGACCGGCAGCTTGTCTTCGCTGGCCAGCGCGCCGCCGTCGCCCGTCAGGCGGTAGGCTTCGACGAAGGCCATGTCGAGCGGGCATTCGCCACCGACCAGCACGCGGTCGCCCAGCACGTGGAATTTGCTCGGGTAGCACATCTGCGATTCCTTCGAGCCGCGGATCACCTGCCAGGTAGCGCCCTTGTCCTTCGAGGTCAGCAGGTTGTTGCCCGCGCCGGCATTGCTGTACAGGCGGTTATTGGCCCCCTTGAGGTCCTGCATCGACAGGGTCTCGCAGTAGTAGGGGTTGCAGCTGCGCAGGTCACCGTCGCGCGGCATGAAGCTCGCGGTATTGGCCACCAGGGTGCAGGTCGAATGGCCATCGCTGGCCTCGGGCGTGTCGGCCCACGGCTGCATCAGCCACATGTCGCCGTCCACCATCTTGAGCTTCGGCGAGCGCATGATGAAGTCGCCGACCGGACCCATGGCGCAGGCGCCCAGGCCCACCGGACTCCAGGTGGAACCCGCCGACAGCGGCAGCTTCGCGCTCAGGACCGCCGAGCCTTCGGTGGCGCTGTTGGCCAGCGAGAGGTAGGCGCTGCCGCCATGGAATACCATGCTGTCCATCACGCGCGCGGTGCTCGAGAGCAGCTCGAGTTTCGTGGTTACCGGATCGGCCGCCACCGGAGGAGGCGCCGCCACTGGAGGCGCCTCCGGTGGTAGCGGCGCCTGGACATCGTTGCCGGAACCGCCGCAGGCGGCCAGCAGCAGCGCGCAGGCCGTGCCCATGACGGTGAAGGTAATGTGTCGTTGCATGCGAATCCCCAATCAGATGAAGCGGAAAAGGGCCGCAGTGCGGCCCTTCGTCCGGAGAGTGGCATTCTAGGCAAGCCACCTGCTCCGTTTGGGGGATTATTGTCGGCAGAATGTCCTGAAAATGTAAGCGCTCGGCCGCTCAGTGCAGCTCAGTGCACCTCAGTTGCCGCCCAGATTCAGCTGCAGCAACTTGCCCTGGCCCTCGCCGAGCTCATTCATCGTCACCAGGATGCGGCCCTGCGGATCTTCGGTGATGGACTTGATCATGACGGTGGCCCCGGCGGGCGGCGTCTTGCCGTGGTTCGGCGTCAGGTTCGAAATATCGGTCCACGATGCGCCGCCATCCTTCGACCAGGCCAGGTAAGCCATTTGCGTGGCCTTGTCGAAGCCGCCGATCACCATCGTATCGGGCTTGCCCTTCAGTGGCAGGAAGGCCGTGATGTAGGGGTAATTCTTGCTGCCCGAGAGCGGCTGCTGGATCACGAACTTGAAGCTGACGCCATTGTCTTCGCTGCGCAGCAGGCCGCCTTCGACGCCGATGAACACGCGTTTGGTGTCCGGCACCGACTCGATGAACTGGACGTTGCGGTTCTCGAGCGCCGGCAGGTTCAGCGCCAGCTTGGCCTCGCTGGCGAGGGCGCCGCCGTCGGCACCCAGCTGGTAGGCCTCGACGAAAGCCATGTCGAGCGGGCACTCGCCGCCGACCAGCACCCGGTCGCCCAGCACGTGGAACTTGGTCGGGGTGCACACCATCGACGCTTTCTGGCCGCGGATCACGGTCCAGGAAGCGCCGCCGTTATTCGAGGTGAACAGGTTCACGCCGGCGCCCGGATTGCTGTACAGGCGCTTGCCGTGCAGCTTGATGTCCTGCATCGACAGGGTTTCGCAGAAGCCGCCGGTGCACACGCGCAGGTCGTGGTCGCGCGCCACGAAGCTGGCGCTGCTCGCCATCAGCGTGCAGGTCGAACTCTCGTTCTTCGATTCCGGCAGGTCGGCCCACGGCTGCATCAGCCACATATCGTCGCCCACCATCTTGAGCTTGGGCGCGCGCACGATGAAGTCGCCCTGCTTGCCCAGGGCGCAGGCGCCCAGCGGCACCGGGGTCCAGGTCGAGGTGCTGGTGACCGGCAGCGGCGCCTTGAGCACGGCCGAGCCTTCGGTCTTGCTGTTGGACAGCGACAGGTAGGCGCTGCCGCCGTGGTAGGCGACGCTTTCCATGCCGCGCGCGGTGCTGGTGAAGGTCGTGATGCTGGTGGCGGCCGGCGGCGGCTGGACGACGACCGGCGGCGCGTCGTCCTTGTCGTCGGAGCCGCCGCAGGCGGCCAGCAGCAGCGCGCAGCCCAAGGCCATGGCGGTGTGTTTGATGTGTTGATGCATGCGTGTCCCCTGTCCTGGAATGTGTATTGACGAACAGGGCAATTCTAGGCAAGCGGGCTACGGCATGTTCCGGATTATTGTCGGCGGAATGTCGCCAAACTGTAAGTCATGGCGCGACGACACGCCGCCGTCGGCGCCGCCCGGACTGCGCATTCCATGCGAATGGCATAGAATCACCGGTTTTGCGCCGGCCCGTCCGGGGCCGTTGTCAAAGGAATCATATGCAGCACCAGCCGCAGCATCAGCCGAATCCCGGGGCCAGGCTTCCCGTCGACCCGCCCGTCAGCCAGACCCGCTCCTTCCTCACCATTGCCCTGATCGAGTTGTGGGAACGCTTCGGCTACTACGGCATGCAGGCGCTGATCGTCTACTTCATGGTGCAGCGCCTGGGCTTCGACGATACCCGCGCCACCCTCGTGTGGGGCGCCGCGGCGGCCCTGATCTACGTGGCCCCGGCCATCGGCGGCTGGATCGGCGACAAGGTGCTCGGCACCCGGCGCAGCATGATCATCGGCGCCATCATCCTGTCGCTCGGCTACGCCCTGATGGGGATCCCGGTCAGCGGCACCTGGCTCACCTTCGTGGCGCTGGGCGTGATCGTGGTCGGCAACGGCCTGTTCAAGCCCAACACCGCCAACCTGGTGCGCAAGATCTACGAAGGCGACGACGCCAGGATCGACAGCGCCTTCACCATCTACTACATGGCGGTCAACGTCGGCTCGACCGTCTCGATGCTGGCCACGCCGGCGATCAAGGACCATTTCAACGCCACCTCGGGCGGTGACCTGGGCTGGCATATGGCGTTCGCCGTGTGCAGCGTCGGCTTGTGGGTGGGCCTGCTCACAGTCGGTGTGCTGCGCCGCACCGTGAACCATATCGGCTCGCCGCCGGACGAACTGCCGCTCGATTGGGGCAAGCTGGCGCTGGTACTGGGCGGCGGCGTGCTGACCGTGATCGCCTCGACCTTCATCCTCGAATACCAGTGGCTGGCCCGCCTGTTCGTCTACGCCGCCGGCCTGGTGGTGCTGGCCATCTTCATCCACCTGATCCGCACCAGCCAGGCCAGCGAACGCGCCGGCCTGGTGGCGGCGCTGGTGCTGACGCTGCAGACGGTGTTCTTCTTCATCTTCTACCAGCAGATGTCGACCTCGCTGTCGCTGTTCGCCCTGCGCAACGTCGATCTCGACTTCACCCTGTTCGGCAACCACCTGTTCACCTGGTCGCCGGCCCAGTTCCAGGCGCTCAACGCGATCTGGATCATGGTCCTGAGCCCGGTGCTGGCCTGGATCTACGCGCGTTCCAGCGGCAGCCGCCTGGACCTGTCGATCGCCGCCAAGTTCGCGCTCGGCTTCGCGGTGGTGGCCGCCGGCTTCTTCACCTATGGCTTTGCCGGCTCCTTCGCCGTGAACGGCCTGACCTCGTCGTGGATCATGATCGCGGGCTACGGCCTGTATTCGCTGGGCGAACTCCTGGTGAGCGGCCTGGGACTGGCGATGATCGCGCGCTACGTGCCGGCGCGCATGGGCGGCTTCATGATGGGCGCTTATTTTGTTGCGGTCGGCATCTCGCAGTACCTGGGCGGTGTGGTGGCCACCATGGCCAGCGTGCCGGAAGGGATGAGCGACCCGCTGCAGACCCTGCCGATCTATACGAGCCTGTTCAACAAGCTGGGGCTGGCGGCGATCGCCTGCACCTTCATCGCCCTGGCGGCGCTGCCGCTGATGCGGCGCCTGACGGCGGCGCACCACGCGCATCAGTAATTCCCATCAAGCCGAGCCGGCGCGCGCGCCACGCGCGCCGCCGGCTTCCAGTAAGATGGCGGGGTTTCTTCTTCCGGCCACACAGCATGTCTTCTACTCCCTTGCATTCCCGCCTCCAGGTCGCCCAGCGCGTGCACGCGATCGAACCGTTCCGCGTCATGGAGATGGTCAAGGCCGCGGGCGCGCTCAAGCGCGCCGGCCACGACGTCATCAGCATGAGCGTCGGCGAGCCGGACTTCACCGCGCCCGACATCGTGGCCAGCGCCGCGATCGAAGCCATCCGCGGCGGCGTCACCCAATACACCGAGTCGCTCGGCCTGCTGGAACTGCGCGAGGCGATCTCCGGCCACTACGCTGCCGTGCAGGGCCTGGACATCGATCCGCGCCGCATCGTGATCACGGCCGGCGCCTCGGCCGGGCTGCTGCTGGCCTGCGCCGCACTGGTGTCCGAAGGCGACGAGGTGCTGATGCCCGACCCATCCTACCCATGCAACCGCCATTTCGTGGCCAGCTTCGGCGGCAAGCCGGTGCTGGTGCCCTCCTCGCACGAGGATCGCTACCAGCTTGGCGCCCACCACGTGGCCGAGCGTTGGAGCGAGCGCACGCGCGGCGTGCTGGTGGCGTCGCCGTCCAATCCGACCGGCACCTCGATGACGCCGGAGCAGCTGCGCGAGATGCTGGCGGCGGTGCGCGCGCGCGGCGGCTTCGCCATCGTCGACGAGATCTACCAGGGCCTGTCCTACGACCACCGGCCAGTGAGCGCGCTTGCGCTCGACCCGGACGCGATCACGGTCAACAGCTTTTCCAAGTATTTCAATATGACCGGCTGGCGCCTGGGCTGGCTGGTGGTGCCCGACAGCCTGGTGCCAACCTTCGAGAAGCTGGCCCAGAACTTGTTCATCTGCGCGCCGACCGTGGCCCAGCACGCGGCCCTGGCCTGCTTCCAGCCAGAGGCGCTGGGCATTTTCGAGGAGCGCCGGCGCGAGTTCCAGCGCCGCCGCGACTACCTGGTGCCGGCGCTGCGCGAACTCGGCTTCGGGGTGCCGGTGATGCCGGACGGCGCCTTCTATGTGTACGCCGACCTTGACCGCGTGGCGCATCCGCTGCGTGGCGACAGCGCGGCGTTCAGCATGGCGGTGCTGCATGACGCCCATGTGGCGATCGTGCCGGGTGACGATTTCGGGGTGGCGGCGCCGCAGCGCCATGTGCGTTTTTCGTATGCGACCAGGTACGAGCGGATCGAGGAAGCGGTGGCGCGCCTGCGGCGCCTGATTGCCTGACGGCCGTGGCGCCTAGGACGCCACGCCCGCCAGCATCTCGATCAGCACCCCGGGCGCCACCGGCTTGACCAGGTAGCGGTCAAAGCCGGCCGCCAGCGCGCGTTCGCGGTCTTGCGGCTGGCCGTAGCCCGACAAGGCGATCGTCAACGGCTGCGCGCCGGCGCCGGCACTTGCAGCGCGCAGGCGCGCCATCAGTTCCAGGCCGTCCAGGCCCGGCAGGCCGATATCGCACACGACCGCGTCGAAGCGGCCTTCCAACGCCAGCGCCAGGCCGGCATGGCCGTCGCCGGCGATTTCCACCTGGTGGCCCTCGACTTCGAGCAGCATGCGCAGCACGTCCGAGGCGTCGGCATTGTCTTCGACGATCAGGATCCGGCGCGCGACGCCGGCAACCGGCGCGGCGCCCTCGAGGACAAGGCCGGGGACCGCTGCGCTCGACAGAGGCAGGGACACGGTAAAGGTGCTGCCCTGGCCCAGCCCCGGACTGGCGGCGCCGACGCTGCCGCCATGCATGGTGACCAGGTTTCGCACCACGTTCAATCCGACTCCGAGCCCGCCCTCCGAGCGCGCCAGCGTGCGCGGCCCCTGGGTGAACAGGTCGAAGGCGCGCCCGATGGTTTCAATCGACATGCCGGAGCCGTTGTCGTCGATGGTGACCAATACGCCGCCGTCGGCGCCTGCCTGGGCCGCGACCGCGATCCGGCCGCCGTCCTGCGTGTATTTGGAAGCATTGTTGAGCAGGTTGGTGAACACCTGGGTCAGGCGCACCCGGTCGCCTTCGACCACCAGCGTATCGGGTACCGAGGCGATCTCCAGTTCCTGGCCGCGCTCGCGCACGCGCGGCATGACGGTTTCCACCGCATGTTCGATCAGCTCGGCCAGCCGCAGCGGCTCGATCGCGAGTGTGATCTTGCCGCTGCTCAGGCGGGCGGCGTCGAGCAGGTCGTCCAGCAGGCGCGCCATATGGCCCACCTGGCGCTGGATCACGCCAGTCAGGCGCTCGAGCGTCGCGGTGTTCACCGGCGAACGCTCGAGCAGGCTGGCCGACACATTGATCGGCACCAGCGGGTTGCGCAGCTCGTGCGCCAGCATGGCGAGGAATTCGTTCTGGCGGCGGTTGGTTTCCTCGGCGTCGTCGCGCGAGGTCTGGGCGTCGACCGCGGCCAGCACCAGGTGTTCATTGGCTTCGCGCAGGCTCGCGCTCAAGGTGAGGCTGGCCGCGAGATCGCCACGCAAGCTCGCGTTCTCGAGTTCCAGCGCCGCCAGGCGGAGCGCCAGGGTGCCGTCATCAGTGCCTGGAGTCGCCGCCATGAGATTCATTCAGGGATTCCCGCGCGCCGTGGGCAGGCCGTGCAGCACGCCTTCGTATTCGGTCGCGACCGGATCGATACTGATGCCCTCGTCGCCGATGCGGAACTCGCGCAGGTCGGCGCTGTGGGCGCTGCCACGTACCTTCACGACCGAAATGAAGCGGCGAATCTGGCCGCCACTCTCGCCATAGCGCATCAGGACGATGGCGTCGGTGAGATAGGCGACGTCGGCCTGGCCGAACCTGAGCTGGGTGAAGTCGTCGTCCAGGCCCATCGTCACCAGCACGCTCACGCCGCGCTTGGCCAGCGAGGACAGCATCTGGAACACGGTCGCGCGCAGCTGGTTGCGGCCTTCCGGCGCCAGGTACAGCGCCAGTTCGGACAGCGAATCGACCACCACCCGGCGCGCGCCGGTGCGATCGATCGCCTCGGTCATCTCGTCGAGCAGCTCGTCGACCGTGAGGTCGATCTTGCGGCTCTCGACCATCTGCACGTCGCCACTGGCGACCAGCGCGGCCAGTTCGGCATTGCGCAGGCGCGAGGCGCCTTTTTCGAACGAAACCGCGACGCCCTTCTCGCCCTGCCTCGCGCCCTCTTGCAGGAAGCGGGTGCCGAGGATGGTCTTGCCGCAGCCGCTCGGCCCCGACACCAGCAGCGAATGGCCTTGCGGCAGGCCGCCGTGCAGCAGCGCGTCGAGGTCGGGCGTGCCGGTGGGGATGCGCCCGGCGTCGCGGTCGACCCGCGCGCCCTGGTGATGGTCGGCCGCCAGCGGCGGCAGGATGCGCGGATACACGCGGATGCCGTCGTCGGTGATGCGGAAGGTGTGCGAGCCGCCCAGGTGGGCCTGGCCGCGCATCTTCACCACGCGCATCTTGCGAACCACGGAATTATCTTCGTGCACCGGGGTCAGCGAGATCATGCCGTCGGCCACCGTCATGATGGGGCTGGCCTCCGCGTCGCCGTGTACGTATTCGCCGATCAGGAAGGTAGTGGCCTGCCAGCTCGTCATGCGGGTGCCGAGGTCCTGGATGAAGTGCTGCAGATCGGCCACGCCTTCATTGCCGGCGCGCGCGGTCTGCGCCACCGAGCGGAAGGAGTCGACGAACACCAGGCTCGGAGAAAAGTCTTCGACTTCCTTCATCAGGCGCGCCAGCACGCCGCTGAAATCGCCGGTGCGCAGGTCTTCGGCCAGGTTCACATAACGCACGCAGTTGCCGACCATGTCCATGTCGAAGAAGGAGTACTGCTGCTGGTAGCGCAGCATCTTGAGGGGCGGCTCGCCCAGCACCGTGAAGAACAGGGCGCGGCGCTCGTTGCTGGCCAGCGAGAACATGATCTGGTGGGCGAGCGTGGTCTTGCCCGAGCCCGGCGGTCCGGCGATCAGGTTGAAGGAAAATTCGCTCAGCCCTCCCCCCAGGAGAACGTCGAGCCCCTGCACGCCCGTGCTCAGCTTTCCAAGGGATACTTTATCGCTCATTACTTGTGCTCCTGTGCATTCTTCTCTTCCCCGTCCCGCGCGGCGGCATCGAGCAGGCGCCGTGCGAGAGCCTGGCCGATCAGGGACGCCAGTAACTCGGTAAACGTCTTGAGCAGCGCCGCATGCGCGGCTTGTGCTTGGTCGGGTGACACGCCGGCGAGCAGCTCGTCCAGCGCATTGATTTGGGCGTCGCGGGTCTTGCACGGCGGCGTCTCCGCCAGCCATTTGAATTCGGGACCGACGAGACGACATGCCCGTCCGTACAGCGCGCAAAAGCCGCTGTCGCCGATGAGCGGACCCAACTGGTCGGCCAGGCGCCGCCAGGATTGGATGAGCTGGATATGCTCTTCAGAACGCCCGGGGCCGCTCTTACTCGTCATCATGTCTGGGTTGAATAGCAATTGCTGCCGTTGTCATCATGAGTAGTCCATGCGCACCGTAGTGCGGGGTCGCCGTGCGCTTGCCTGGCGAAGGTTGGCGAACATTATATCTTGGCTTTCTACCATTCCCCGGGCATGTGGCGAATAAATGTGCGCCGCAACATGAATAAGTACAAGTATTTACCTTCAAAAACCTGTGGTAGGCAGGCCCGGTTTTCCCAGCTAAGATGTGTGTCGCCGAGCAATCATGCTCTTAAACAAGCAGGGGATCAATGGAAAACAAGAAAAAGCTGGGCGCAGCCATGTCGGCCGCTTTCGTGATGATGGGCCTGGCGCTCGCGCCGGCGGCCGTGGCGGCCACGGCGAGCGCAAGCAAGCCAGCGGCGGCGAACAAGCAAGCCGGCGCGGCCGATGCCCGCTTCAAGGCCATCCATACCAAGGAGTGGAAATGGCGCATCGCCGAGCGCCTGGCGCGCGACGAGGACGCGCCCAACGCGAATCCCGGCTATGCGCGGGTCGACGCCGCAGCGCAGGAATCGCGCCGCGTCTACTGGGCCGGCATCCTGAAGGAACTCGATGCGATCCAGCCCGCCTCGCTCTCGCCCGCCGAGCGCATCAACTTCGCGGTCTACCGCGCCCAGATCGCGTCCCTGCATGACGCCCAGCGCTTCCGCGAATACGAGCAGCCGGTCAATGCCGACACCGCGTTCTGGTCCGACGTGGCCTATGCCGCGCGCCGCGTCCCGAAGAACGCCGACGAATACCGCACCTACCTGGCGCTGCTCGAGGGCCTGCCCGCCTACTTCGACCAGGAGCTGGACAATATGCGCGCCGGCCTGGCGCGCGGCTTCACCCCGCCCAAGGTCACGCTGGCCGGCCGCGAAGGCACCTTGACCTCGGTGACCGGGGCGAAGACCCCGCAGGACGTCGTGTTCTACAACCCGTTCAAGCAGATGCCGGCCACGATCCCGGCCGCCGAGCAGGAAGCATTGCGCGCGCAGGCGGTGGCCATCATCAAGGACAAGGTACAGCCGGCCTACACCAAGGCGCTGGCCTACTTCCGCGACGAGTACGTGCCGAAGGCGCGCACCACGCTGGCGGCCCAGGACATGCCGGGCGGGACAGCCTATTACCAGTCGAAGATCGTGGAATTCACCACGACCGACCTGACGGCCGACCAGATCCACGCGATCGGGCTGGCCGAGATGGCGAAGATCCGCGCCGAGATGCACGACATCATGAAGCAGGTCGGCTTCAAGGGCGACCTGCAGGCCTTCCTGCACTTTTTGCGCACCGATCCGCAGTTCTATGCGAAGACGCCGCAAGAGCTGCTCAAGAGCGCGGCCTGGACCTCCAAGAAGTTCGACGCCAAGGCCGACCAGTTCTTCGGCCACCTGCCGCGGCGCCGCTTTGCGATCGTACCAGTGCCGGACGACCAGGCGCCGTTCTGGACCGCCGGCCGCGGCGGCCCCGGCACCTACTGGGTCAATACGTACAACCTGCCGGCGCGTCCCCTCTACAGCCTGCCGGCCCTGACCCTGCACGAATCGGCGCCGGGCCACGCCTTCCAGATCCCGCTGGCGCAGGAACAGAAAGGCGTGCCACCGTTCCGCCGCGCCTATATCTCGGCCTATGGCGAAGGCTGGGCGCTGTACACCGAGCGCCTGGGCACCGAGATGGAGATCTACGAGACGCCGTACGAGGTCTTCGGCATGCTCAGCTACCAGGCCTGGCGCGCCTCGCGCCTGGTGGTCGACACCGGCGTGCACGCCAAGGGCTGGACCCGCGAGCAGGCGCAGACCTACCTGCTGGAGAACACCGCGCTGTCGAAGCACGAGGTGGAGACCGAGGTTGACCGCTACATCTCGTGGCCGGGCCAGGCGCTCTCCTACTACCTGGGCCAGATGGCGATCCAGGAAGCACGCGCCCGCGCCGAGAAATCGCTGGGGTCGAAGTTCGACATCCGCAACTTCCACGACACCGTGCTGCATGTGGGTTCGGTGCCGCTGCCGGTGCTGCAGCAGCGGATCGACCAGTTCATTGCGGATGGGGGACCGAGTCCGTATCCGAAAGAGGGCTGATCGTTGCATGACTAAAGGGCCGCATCGCGCGGTAATGCCGTCAAGTTAAGAGTAACCACCACGTCGTTCCCGCGGAGGCGGGAACCTAAGTAATGCATGAGCTATCGATACGCTAAACTTGGGCCCCAGCCTGCGCTGGGGCGACGGCTCGACGGCTAACTGAACGCCATCACGCATCGCGCGGCCCTTTTTTATTTGTCGAACAGCTTGAATTTCAGCTGGAACGAGATGCCCCCATACAGCCGGTCTTTATAGTTCGGGATGATCCCGACGTTCACGCCGACCCGCTTGTATTCATAGGTCAAAGTCGGGATCGCGCCCGGGAACCAGCCGCCGTCGCGCGTCTTCGGATAGCCGTCGAAGGCGGCCAGCGCCAGGCCCACGCGCACCGGGCCGACCGCATACGGCTGCCAGATCACGCCCGCGTAATTCGACCAGGCGCGGTCGCTGTTGTAGAAGCGGCCGGCGGTGGCCGTCATCGTGCCCTTGAAGCGGTATTCAAACGCCAGGCCCTTGTTGTTGTCGTTCAGGTCCTTGTCGCCGTCGAAGTGGGCGGTATAGAAGCCGGTGTCGATCCACAGCTCGCTGGTGGGCGACGGGTCGATCTTGGTGAAGAAGTCAGCGGCGGATGCCGCCGGCGCGGCCAGGCAGGCGCAGACAGCAGCGATGGGAAGGAAGGCGCGGCTCAATCGTCGGCTCCGGGATCAAGGTGGGGGAACATCACTTCGGTGAAGCCGAAGCGGGAAAAGTCGCGGATCCGCATCGGGTACAGGATGCCCAGCAGGTGGTCCACTTCATGCTGCACCACGCGCGCATGGAAACCTTCGGCGTCAACCACGATGCGCTTGCCGAATTGGTCGACACCCTCGTAGTGCAGGCGCGTATGGCGCGGCACGCTGCCACGCAGGCCGGGCACCGACAGGCAGCCCTCAAAACCCTCTTCCAGCTCGTCCGACAATGGCGTGAGCACGGGATTGATCAACACCGTCTCGGGCACCGGCGGCGCGTCGGGATAGCGCTGGTTGCTGCCAAAGCCGAAGATCACCAGTTGCAGGTCGACGCCGATCTGTGGCGCGGCCAGGCCGGCGCCGTTGGCCGCGTGCATGGTCTCGAACATGTCGGCGATCAGGGCGTGCAGTTCGGGCGTATCGAATTGCTCGACCGGCTGTGCCACACGCAGCAGGCGCGGATCGCCCATCTTCAGGATCTCGCGTACCGTCATGACAGTCCCCTTCCGTCCAGTAGCCCGGCCAGCGAAGCGCGGAAGCCTTCGGCCGTCTCCGGGTGCTTCAGGCCGATCGCGGCGGTGGCCTGCAGATAGCCCAGCTTGGAGCCGCAGTCATAGCGCTGGCCGGCGTAGCGGTAGGCCAGCACGCGTTCGTCGCGCATCAGGGCCGCGATGCCGTCGGTGAGCTGGATCTCGCCGCCGGCGCCCTTGCCGATATTTTCCAGGTAGCCGAAGATCGACGGCGACAGCACGTAGCGGCCGACCACGGCCAGGGTCGATGGGGCGTCCGCCGGCTGCGGCTTCTCGACGATGCCGGACACCAGCTCCAGGTCGGTGCGGTAGGGCGAGGCGCTGACGATGCCGTACTGGCGGGTATGCTCGCGCGGCACGTCCTGCACCGCCAGGATGCTGCTGCGCTCATAGCCATACACGTCGGCCATCTGGGCCAGCACCGGCTTCTGGCCCTCGGCGGTGTCCATGAAGTCGTCCGCCAGCAGCACGGCGAACGGTTCGTCGCCCACCACCGGACGCGCGCACAGCACCGCATGGCCCAGGCCCAGGGGCGAGGACTGGCGAATATAGATGCAGCTGACGTTCTTCGGGATTACGCCCCGCACGGTGTCGAGCAGGGCCTGCTTGCCGGCCGCCTCGAGCTCGGATTCGAGCTCGTAGGCCTTGTCGAAATGGTCTTCGATGGCGCGCTTGTTGCGGCCCGTGATGAAAATCAGTTCAGTGACGCCGGCGGCCACCGCCTCTTCGACCGCATACTGGATCAGCGGTTTGTCGACGATCGGCAGCATCTCTTTCGGCTGCGCCTTGGTCGCCGGCAGGAAGCGGCTGCCCAGGCCGGCGACGGGGAATACAGCTTTGCGGATCAGGTTCATCGTGGTCCAGTCAGCGGTGCGGTTATTGGCCGAGAAGCGCCAGCAGCGCCGCCTCGTCCAGGATCGTGACGCCCAGTTCCTCGGCCTTGGCCAGCTTGCTGCCGGCTTCCGCGCCCGCCACCACATACGAGGTTTTCTTCGACACCGAGCCCGAGATCTTGCCGCCGGCCTGCTCGATCAGCGCGCCGGCCGCGTCGCGGCTCATGGTCGGCAAGGTGCCGGTCAGGACGAAGGTCTTGCCCGCCAGCGGGCCCTCCGGCGCCGCTGCAGCGGCTTCGGGCAGCGACTCCAGCAGCGAGCGCCGCAGGGCCGCCAGCGACTGCACCAGATCCCGGTTCTCGCGTACGGCCATCCATTCTTCCAGTGCCTGGGCGATGCCAGCCGGGAGACCGAAGATGCCGAAGTCGGTGCGCACGCCGATGTCTTCCAGCGTTTGTCCTGCACTGATGACCTGGCGCGCGCGCGGCTCGGTCAGTTTCGGGATGTCGAGCGCGGCCAGCAGCTTGATTTCGTCGAGCTTTTCACGCAGCTGCGCCTTGGGCGGATGCTCGTCGCGCGGGCCGACGCCAGCCTTGAGCAAGGCGTCCAGGGCGATCTGGTTCTTTTCTTCGGCGAAGAATTCGGCGATCGACTCGGCCACCGTGCCGCCGATATCGGGCAGCACACGCAGCAGCGCGGCCGGCGCGCGGCGCACCAGCGCCAGGCTGCCAAGCCAATCGGCCAGGGTCTTGGCGGTCGACTCGCCCACATGGCGGATGCCGAGCGCGAACAGCAGGCGCTCGAGCGGCGGCTGCCTGCTGGCGGCGATCGCCGCCAACAGGTTGTCGGCCCACTTGGTCGCGACCTTGCCCTGTTTTACCGTCTCTGGCGTGGTGCCGTCGCGTTCGTCGGCCAGGCGCTTCATCTTGAGCAGATCGTCGAGCGTGAGCTTGTACAGGTCGGCCACGCCCGTGACCAGGTTGGCCTCGACCAGGCTGTCGATATAGCGGTCGCCCAGGCCTTCGATGTCCATCATGCGCCGGCCCGCGAAATGGCGGATCGCCTCCTTGCGCTGGGCCGCGCAGGTCAGGCCGCCGGAGCAGCGCGCGATCGCCTCGTCGGCTTCACGCACCACGTGCGAGCCGCACACCGGGCATTGCTTGGGCAGTTCATAGATTGCCGGTTCCGGGCTCGGACGGCGCTCCAGCACCACCGCCAGCACCTCGGGGATGACGTCGCCGGCGCGGCGCACGATCACGGTGTCGCCCACGCGCACGTCCTTGCGCCGTACTTCGTCTTCATTGTGCAGGGTGGCGTTGGTGACGGTGACGCCGCCGACCGACACCGGCACCAGGCGCGCCACCGGCGTGATGGCGCCGGTGCGGCCCACCTGGACCTCGATCGCCTGGACCGTGGTCAGGGCCTCTTCGGCCGGAAATTTATGGGCCAGCGCGAAGCGCGGCGCGCGCGAGACGAAGCCCAGCGCACGCTGGTCCTCGATGCGGTCGACCTTGTACACCACGCCGTCGATCTCGTAGGGTAGCGACTTGCGCCGCTCGCCGACGTCGCGATAGAACTCGAGCAGGCCGTCACGGCCCGCGACCACCTTGCGTTCCTTCGCCACCGGCAGCCCGAGCGCCTCGAACCAGTCGAGCAGGCCGGAGTGGGTCTCGGGCAGGTCGGCGCCATCCACCTGGCCCACGCCATAGGCGAAGAAGCGCAGCCGGCGTTCATTGGTGATGCGCGCGTCCAGCTGGCGCAGGCTACCGGCGGCGGCGTTGCGCGGATTGGCGAATTCCTTCTGGCCGGCGGCGCGCTGGCGCTCGTTCAGGGCCTCGAAGTCGCGCTTGAACATCAGCACTTCGCCGCGCACCTCGAGCACCGCCGGCACGTCGCCGCCGTGCAGGCGCATCGGAATCACGCGCACGGTGCGGATATTGGCGGTGACGTCCTCGCCGGTATAGCCGTCGCCGCGAGTCGCCGCCTGCACCAGGCGGCCGTCCTCATAGCGCAGGCTGATGGCCAGGCCATCGAACTTGAGTTCGGCGTTGTAGACAACCTGGCGCACTTCGAGGCCTTCGCGCGCCTTGCGGTCGAAATTGTCGATGTCCTCAATACTGAAGCCGTTATTCAGCGACAGCATCGGCACCGCATGGGTGACCTGGCCGAACTCGGGAATTGGGGCGTCGCCCACGCGCCGGGTCGGCGAATCGGGGTCGACCGCCTCGGGGTGACTCGTCTCCAGCGCCAGCAGCTCGTGGTACAGCTTGTCGTACTCGGCGTCGGGAATCGTCGGCGCGTCGAGCACGTGGTAGTTGTAGCTGGCGCGGTTCAGCTCCGCGACCAGCCAGGCCATCCGCTGCAAGTGATTCTGTTGCTCGCTCACCGGGCATCCTTCAGCTGAACAGGCGCAGCGCGCGGGTCGAGCCGGCCGGGATGTCGGCCGCGTCCATCTCTTGATAGAACTCGCCCACCTGGCCCTTGATCTCGTCGAGCGCCTCGTCCACCAGCGGCTGGTCGAAATCGTCGACGATCGTCGCGTCCAGGCGCTGCGTCAGGCCGCGCGCCGTGTCGACCATGCGGCCGAAGGCGTCGCGCGCCGGGGCGACGCAAGGCACGTCCAGCAGCAGGGTCAGGCGCGAGGTGGTGTCGGCGCCCAGGGTGACGTTGGTCGACAGCGTGAACAGCACGCCGCCGCCTGCGCTTTCCTTGTCGGGCATCGCGAAGCGGCCGTCCGGACGCACGTCAAAGCCGGCATTCTCGAGGGCGCCGATCAGGGTCGACATCGCCCATGGCGCGCCATTCGCGGACAGGTTCACGCCCAGCTGGGCGTCGTGGCCGGCCACGAAGCGGTGCAGGATGCGCGCCTCGGCCATCACTTCGATCATGTCCGGCACTTCCGGCTCGGCCCCGATCTCATCGGCCACCGCGCGCAGGCGGGTGACCAGTTCGGAGTATTCGAGTTCGTTCAGCGCCGTGGTGCGGGTCGCCATCTGCACGCCCGCCTGCAACTTGGTGTACACGCCGCCATGCACGATCGGCTCCCATTCGCCGCTGACGGCGAAGCCGATGAAGTGGATCGGCTTGTTGCCGACGCGGCGCAGCGTCTGCAGGGTCGGCAGGACCTTGTCGCCGCGCACGGGGGCCTCGAGCGACAGCGGGATCAGGCAGTCGATCAGCGGATCGACCAGGCATTCGGCCAGTTCGGCCGGCGGCATGCCGGGACGGGTGCCGGGCAGCGAGGCGGCCACCGCATCCTGGGCGGCGCTGGCGCCCGGGGCGCGGTAACTGGTGGTGGGTGCGTTGGCGGGGATCGGCATCGCTGGCGCCGCCGGGGCCGGCGCGGGCGCGGCGGCTGGCAAGGAGGATGGCAACGGCGCTGGCGTCAGCGCTGGCGTCGGCTCCGGCGTCGACGCTGGCGCATCGAGCTGCGGCTCGGGCTTGACGTCGGCCGGCACGAAGGCGTCGGCGTCGAGCACCGGCTCCTTGGCGACTACCGGTGCACTGCCTTCGAGGCCGGCGTCGAACACCGGCTCGTGGCGGTCCACCGCCGGGGCCTGCTCGCCCTCGCGCATCAGGACGTCGTCGTGGTCGGAGGCGAAGGCGCGTTCGACGCTCTTCCTGGCCTTGTATTCCTGCCACTTGTTGTAGGTGATGACGCCAACGACGAAGACGCCGCCGGCTGCGATCAGGCTCATTTGGAAATCAGTCATGCTGCGTGTGCCTCAATAGCGAAGTTCGCGCCGGACGCCGGGTCCTGTTGTTATGCGCGAAGGTTGATTCGATCGAAATGCCATCCGTGCGGGCGCTCCCCACGAAAACTCGTGCCATCATACCAACTCCCCCGCCCGGATGCCATGGATTGGCGGCGCATCCCCCATTTAAGACCGTTCGCAGGCGGGCAAGGCCACCACGACCTCGCTGCCCAGGCCCTCTCCCGGGCTCGACGCCCGCACCCGGCCGCCGTGCAGGTGCACCAGCTTCTTCACCAGCGCCAGCCCGATGCCCAGGCCGCCCTGGGCGCGGTCGGGCGTGCGCTGGCCCTGGCGGAACAGCTCGAACACGCTGTCGACCAGCCCGGGCGCCATGCCGATGCCGTTATCGCCGACCGCGATCTCGACCATGCCGTCCACCTGCGCCAGCGTGACGACGATGCGCCCTCCCGGCGGCGTGTACTTGGCCGCATTCGCCAACAGGTTGGCAATGACCTGGACCAGGCGCTTGCGGTCGCCGTGGACGCAGGCGCCGTCCGCATGGTCGACGATCGCGAGCGCATGCGCGCGCGCCTCGATCAGCGGGCGCGCCTGTTCGACGGCCTCGTCGACCAGCCGGCGCACCGCCACGTCGTCCTGGACCAGCGCGATCAGGCCGCGCGTCACGCGCGACACGTCCAGCAGGTCGTCGATCAGGCCGGTCATGTGGGTGGACTGGCGCGCGATCACGCGCCCGATATGCTCGACCCGGTCCGGATCGGACTTGGCCAGCGGCAGCAGCGCCGCCGCGCTGCGGAGCGGCGCCAGCGGGTTGCGCAGCTCGTGGCCCAGCATGGCCAGGAACTCGTCCTTGCGCTGGTCGGCCTCGCGCAGTGCGTCCTCGGTCAGCTTGTGTTCGTGGATGTCAGTGCAGGTGCCCATCCAGCGCCCGATCGCCCCTTGCGCATCGCGCACCGGCAGGGCGCGGCCGAGCACCCAGCGGTAGCCGCCGCTGTGGTGGCGCAGCCGGTACTCGATCTCGTAGGGTTCGCCGGTGGCGAGGCAATGGCGCCACCTGGCCCAGGCGGCCTCCTGGTCGTCCGGATGGAACATATCGTTCCAGCCCTCGCCATCGGTCGATCCGGGCGGGACGCCGGTGAAGGCGTACCACTGGTCGTTGTAGTAATCGTGGAAGCCGTCGGGCCGGGTCGACCAGACCATCTGCGGCATCGCGTTGGTGATCGCGCGAAAGCGCGCTTCGCTCTCGGCCAGCGCACGCTCGGCAGCGCGCGTGGCCGAGATGTCGATCACCACCCCGAAGCCCTGGCGGCGGTCGGCCAGCAGGTTGCCGGCGCCGACCAGCACCGGGATGCGGCGGCCGTCGCGGTGCAAAAATTCTTTCTCGATCAGCGGCATCAGGCCGTGCGCCTGCAGGCGCGCCAGGCCCGCGTCGTCGGCGTCGCGCCACTCGGGCGGCGTCAGCGCGCGCCACGACAGGCCGCGGCGGCGGTCGTCCTGGGTCAGTCCCAGCATCGAGAGAAAGGCGTCATTGCAGTCGAGGATGTCGCCGTCCAAGGTATAGCGCACCACCCCGACCGGGCTGAGTTCGACCAGCCGACCCAGTTCACGCGCCGCCTGGTCGGCCGGCGCTGGCAGCGGCGCGGCCACGCCCAGCACGCCGACGACGGCGCCATCGGCGTCGCACACGGGCGACAGGGCCAGCTGAAGACGCGTGGGCAGTTCCAGCTCGGTGCTGGCCTGGGCCAGGCTGCCGTCAAGGATGCGGGCGGCCAGTTCGCCGGCGCCGGGCAGCAGCGTCGCCAGCGGATTCCAGTCGGCAGGCACGCCTTCCAGCAGCGCCGCGAAGGCCGGATTGGCGGCGGCCATGCCGCTGTCGCCGCGCACGATCAGCATCGGCGCCGGCGATGCTTGAATCAGCCGCAAGCCCTGCTCCAGTGCTGAAGGGATGGGATCGAACTGCGGTGATCTGGAGTGGTGAGTCATTGCAAGCATTCAAACGGTGGGGCGTGCCCGGTAGAGCCGGCCCAGTGTAGCACGGCGCCTCGGGAAACCCGGGTCCGTTCAGGCGGCAGCCAGGTCGGCGGCCGCCTCCATGTCCACCGCGACGATGCGCGAGACGCCCTGCTCCTGCATCGTCACCCCGATCAGCTGGCTGGCCATCTCCATCGCGATCTTGTTGTGCGAGATGAACAGGAACTGGGTGTGCTCCGACATGCGCTTGACCATGCGGCAGAAGCGCTCGGTGTTGGCGTCGTCCAGCGGCGCATCGACCTCGTCCAGCAGGCAGAATGGCGCGGGATTGAGGCGGAACATCGAGAACACCAGGGCGGTGGCGGTCAGCGCCTTCTCGCCGCCCGACAGCAGGTGGATGGTGGCGTTCTTCTTGCCCGGCGGCTGGGCCATCACCTGGACGCCGGCGTCGAGGATCTCGTCGCCCGTCATCACCAGCTTGGCATTGCCGCCACCGAACAGGATCGGGAACAGTTCCGAGAAGTGGCCGTTGACGCGGTCGAAGGTGTCCTGCAGCAGGTCGCGCGTCTCGCGGTCGATGCGGCCGATCGCGTCTTCGAGCGTGTTGATGGCCTCGTTCAGGTCGGCGTTCTGCGAATCCAGGAAGCGCTTGCGCTCGGTGGCCTGGGCCAGCTCGTCGACCGCCGCCAGGTTGACTGCGCCCAGGCCGCTGATGGCATTGGTCAGCCGGGTCACTTCGGCCTGCAGGTACTGGGGCTTGAGCTCGGGGTCGAGTTTTTCGGCCAGCACCGCTTCGTCGGCGCCGGTGGCGGCCAGCGCCTCGGCAAACTGCTCCTGGTTCAGGCGCGCGGCCTGCTCCTTCAACTGCATCTCGGTGATGCGGTCGCGCTGCGGCTGCAGGCTGCGCTCGGATCCCATGCGTGCTTCTTCGGCCGCGCGCAGCTGCTGGGCGACCTGGTCCAACTCATGGCGCGCGTCGGACAGCGCCACCTCTTGTTTCGTGCGGCGGTCGAGCAGCTCTTGCAAGCCCTCGTGCGCCGTGCCGCTTTCCAGGGCCTCCAGCTCAAGGCGCGCCTGGGCCAGGCTGGCGCCGACCTGCTCGGCCTGGGTGGCGGCGGTCTGCATCGTGCGCCGCAGTTCCTCGATGCGGCTGCGCTGGGCGCGCTCGGCAAACTGCGCCTCTTGCGCGCTGCGCTCCAGCTCGCGCAGGTGGTCGCGGGCCCTGGCCAGCGCCTGTTCCTGGTCGAGGAAGGCGGTCTGGCCGTCTTCATGCGCTTCCTGCAGCTCGGCCAGTTCCAGGTCGAGCTGCTCGAACTCCTGCTCGGATTCAAGCTGGGCCTGGCGCTGCTCGGCTTCCTGGGCCGCGATCTCCGACAGGTCGGTCGCGATCTGGCCGCTGCGCTGGTTGAACCTGGCCTCGATCTCGCTCTGCTTGAGCACCTCGATCTGCAGCGCGTGCACTTCACGTTGCAAGGTGGCGACGCGCCCGCGCCCATCCTGCAGCCGGCGCGACAGATCGGTGACGGCGGCGTCGGCACGTACGGCCCGTGTGTGCGCCTCGTCGGCCAGCAAGGCCTGGGCTTTCAGCTGCTTGGCCGTATTCTCGATCTCGTGCTGGCGCGCCAGCATGCCGTCCTGCTCGGCGTCCGGCGCATGGAAGCGCACGCTGGAACGGGTCACCATATGGCCCTCGCGGGTGACGAAGGCCGCGCCCTGCGCCAGGCGCGCGCGCTCGGCAAAGGCCTGGGCTGCGTCCGACGCGACGTAGACGCCGTGCAGCCAGTCTTCAAGTACGCCGCGCACGCCGGCGTCGTTCACGCGCAGCAGGCTGGAGAAAGGTTTCAGGCCGTCGACCGCCTGGACTTGCGCGCCCGCCTGTGGCGCGTACAGCGCCAGGCGGGCCGGCGGCGCATCAAGCACGAAGGCCTTGGCCCAATCGATGTTCGATACCTCGAGGGCGCCGGAGCGCTCGCGCAGCACGGCTTCGAGCGCCGTTTCCCAGCCCTCTTCGACGTCGAGCTTCTGCCACAGGCGCGGCAAAGCGGCCAGCTCGTGCTTCTCGAGCCAGGGCTGGACCTTGCCCTGGGTTTGCACACGCTCCTGCATCTGGCGCAGCGCATTCAGGCGCGCCTCCAGCTGGGCGTTGGCGGCGCTCTCGACCTGCACCTGCGCGTGCGCTTCCTTGCGTTCGAGTTCGACCGCCTCCTGCCGTCCGGTCGCCTCGTCGAGCAGCATGGTCTGCTCTTCCAGCGACT
>Ga0265797_10003956_pt1 | contig 23096 bp, 27 predicted proteins | sample P2T30metagenome_FD_192433 | JGI IMG/M metagenome (GOLD analysis project Ga0265797, IMG submission 192433) | Plant litter microbial communities from East Loma Ridge, Irvine, California - P2 T30 | ecosystem: Environmental > Terrestrial > Plant litter > Unclassified | place: USA: California... | reverse complement strand
TCGTAGCCGTGCCTTAAATTACTCACTATGCTCAACATGTTGAGTCATTTTATGCTAAGCTGAAATTTTCGTTTTTATTGTTTGAAGTTTGGTAGCAGCATGAATGAACGAGTGGCCAAGGTAAGAGGTATAAGAGAGCGGCCCTGACTCATCTATGCAACCTCAACAAACACCCCCCCAAAATACCCCTCCACCCCCATCCCACCCATCTCATCACACTCCCCAATCCACGCAACATACCCATCCGGCCTAACAACCACCACACATCCCCTCTCCCTACTAACCCCATATCCCCGATACGCATCCTCCCACCCCTCATGATAGCTCTCGTCATCCACATACACGCTGTCGTAATTCCAGCCCATGTTCTCGTCGTACGGGTGCAGTATCTCCGGGATGTCGCGCAGTAGCTCGACGTCAATGCGGCGGGAGGCGTGTAGGGTTAGGATGTTGATGTTTTTGTGGAGATGTGGGGCCAGGAAGGCTGATTTCTCGAGGGAGGTGCAGAAGGAAGTGAGACGGGTGTGTTGTTGGGCGGAGAGAATGTGGCCTGCGAACACAATGAGGTGAAAATGTCCCGAGCTGACGAGCTTGGACTGGAAGTCCCATGGCCTGGCGTCCGCTTGATTCAATACCTTGTAGCTCGGAAACCTCATTCCCAACTTGATACCCGTAGCGAGTTCCTGATCTCCAGTAACATTCGAAGTAGATATCTCCGTGCCGTCACCTTGCTCTTCGACACTTCCCTGTTTAGCAACGAGCATACTCTTCCCATAATCCACGCTCAGTCCAGACGCAAACATAGCGCCATTCAAAAACGCGTCCTTGAACGCAGACATACTCACGCCCTCTTCATCCATGAGATCTTTCGCTGGGCGGCCAGAAAACAAGCGAGAAAATCTGTGGTCGAAGTCAATCAAATCCTGAGCAATCTTCCTCCTTTCACTCTGATATGTAGTCAGGATCTCGGGCTTCGCAATGCCTTTGACGACAAGTCCAAGTTTCCAGCCGAGATTGTACGCGTCTTGCATGCTTACATTCATGCCCTGCCCAGCTTTCGGACTATGTGTATGGACTGCGTCGCCAGCTAGGAAGACGCGGTCGCGGTAGTCGAAGTTTGTGCCTACGCGTTGGCCGATTTGGTAGGCGGTCCACCAATCGCAGTACTTATACGTGATTTTGTACGGCGCGATGATTTTCTGTGCTGCGGTGATGATGGTGTCGGGCGTGATTTGGGATCTGTCTGCGCGGCCACTTGCGTCGGGCTTGATCTCGTTGAGTTGTATGTAGAAGCGCACGAGCTTGTTTTCGCGTGGGATGATCATCATGGAGCCGGATATGGCGGAGTGGATGGCGCAGCGCATGCGGATGTCGGGGAAGTCGGTTAGGGGGATGATGTCTGGGTTGAATGTCAGTCATGCTGATGCGATATTGACTGAAGGGGGAGGATGACACTGACCGAGCACGCCCCAGATATAATCCGTGGGTTCACCTTCGAGTTGAAAGCCAAGCTGTTTCCTGACCCAACTATGCGCACCATCACATCCAACCAAATACTTCGCCCTCACTGTCTCCGTACTCCCTTCCTTCTCCCTACTCTTCGCAATCAAGTCATCCGTATCATCTTCCGCCAAATTACTCCTAAAAAGCCCATCACTAACACCACTCCCTTTACTCTGCGCAGGCTTCGCCTCTTCCTCCGTCAAATGCTTCAACTGCACCGTAATTGGATACACATCCTGTTCATGCCGTCCACACTCATCCTCATCAATCTCCAATCTCTCCGGCAAAACACCTCTCTCAACCACAATCTTCCCACCACTATGCTTCCTAATATGATCCAGAAAGAATCTCTCGATGCGTCCCTGATGCAGCACAATCTGCTGAAATCTGCTCAGTCCCACAGGAACATCCGGCACACGATCACTCCTGCGTATGACCCCGTCCTCGCCAGGATTCCACATGCACATCTCAATCATGTGGTTCGCTTCTTTCCACGCGCGGTCCGCAAAGCCGAACGAGTCGAAAATCTCAAGAGACCTAATTTGTAGGCCGTCGGCTTGACCCGCGTAGATTTTGGTCCCGCGCTTGTCGACGATGCGTGTGGTGATGCCGAGACGTGACATCCAGGTGGCGAGCATCATGCCTGCGGGCCCGGCGCCGACGATGAGGACGTCGCAATTTGAAGATGAGGAATATGTAGTGGCCATGATTGTGGGTTGGTGTGGTTGGACTTTGGGTGATGTCGTTCAGCTACCTACCCCGCAAGTATACGAGGTTTTGGGAAGGAAGGAATAGATATGTACGCGAGCGCGACATTCATGAAGCACGCAGATGTGCGCCATCATATACGTCTTCTGCATTCGGTAAACCGGTCACTCGGCGGCAGTAGAAATCGGCGCGATTGGGGGGTTGACACATTGGAACTGCGCTGAAGTGGAGAAGATCGCGAAGCTACCCCACAACACGCGATGCGGAACCCGGTAAAAATTACGCCTCTTATGCTTCGCTTCCTACGTGATTCGTAGATAGAGCTGTAGGTGGGGCAGGGTGGGTGTCGAAGAGTAATCTGGAGTTTGTCAGTGGTTTGTAAGTGATTTTTGGCGCTAGGGGTCGTTGTACCTGCATGCAACTGTGCTATGGTCAGTAGGAGCTGCGCTTGCTATTAGATTGGCGGACAGAGCTGTGGGCTAATTAGGGCAGATCTTCCATCCGTGGTTTGTCAGGACTTTGTAACATGTACTTTGTGCCACAACCTGTCCGAGGAAGCATGTCGAAGATCACCAACACACCAAATGGTAATAACGTAACGAATATTTGCTCGCAAAAAAAGACAGCCCGTACATACATAACGTAGCGCTCATAACATGAAGAAGTCAACGCCAGGTATCAATCGTAGCACCATTGCCCCATCATTATATCCCTGACCAACGCCACCACTCACAATGTCCCTCACTCGTCCTCAAGTACGATTCTCTTGCTCATCGAATCCACCACCTTGCAATAGAACTTCGCTGCTTGCCCGCGTGGGAAACAAATCTCCTCGGTAAGATAATCGGGCAAGAGGTCAAGCAACTCTTTGTCGCGCTGGTCGTTGAGAAGAGGCTGGTAGATGAACTCTGTGTCTTCGTATGCGTTTGAGTCGCCGGACGCGACGGTGAGATGGAAGTGCAGTGCTGGAAAAATGTCAGAAAAGAATGGATGAGAACAGTGACAAGGAGGAACGGGACGGGTTGAGTGTGATGTGGTGAAAGCGAAATGGACTTACTCCCGTTACGACCAGTCTGTAGGCAGTCGTATATGTCTTCGTCGTCTTCGTTGCGCTTCATACCCAGAATGACCAAATTCGTCAAGTCGCTGTACAGATCCACCTTCTGTTTCGCGAGCACGGCTTCCTTTGCCGCCTCTGCCGTACCGGGAAGTACCACGCCATTGGATCTCGCCTTCATGGCGCTTCCAGGCGCGTTTTTCTGCTCTGGCTGTGCGGACGATCGCGCTGCTGCGAGCTTATTAGAGAGCGCCTTGCTCTCGTTTTGCGATTTGGTGAGCGAGTCGGTGAGCTTCGAGTTCTCGGCGGTGAGACGTGCGTTGTCTTTGGATGTAGCTGCGAGTTCCTTTTTCATGGAGGAGAGGTCGGATGTGCGGTTTTGGAGATCGGTGACCTGTTGCTTGAGGGCTTTGATGACGGCGTCTTGGTCTGATTTGATGTTAGCATTGTTGAAACGACTATGAGACTGTAGCGTACCTTTCGCAATCTGCTCCGTCCGCTTCTTCAGCTGGTCAAAGTTTGACTCTTTCCCTGCCGACGCGGCCTCCTTGAGCGTGTCGTACTTGACCGTCATAGCTTCCAGCTTCCGCGTGACGTCGCCTACTTTCCGTCGCAGAGCTGGATCTCGCTCGGAGTCTGAAGCGCTTCCTGCTCGTCTTGCGCCAGCTGAGGGCTGCCGTGATCTGCTAGGCTGTGCCTGTGCGCGTCGCGCGGATGGCCGTGGTGGCGGCGGCATGCTCTCGGGTATCTCATCCACCTCTATCGAATCCTCGACGTCCATAGGGTCGTCAAGTGGCTCGGGCTGTGTCTCTGGAATCGTGAAGTGCGCCGGCTCGTCGTCGACCTGCGCCGCCTTCTTCGAAGCCTTTGGACGCGCTGCCGTCTTTGCTTTGGGCTCCTTCTTCGCTGCAGGTGCCTTTGCGGCAGGCTTGCGACCCCTCTTTGCTGGCACCGGCTCATCCACGACATCATCTTCTTCCGGCACGGCCTGCGCCTTTGCCGGCCTGCCACGCTTTGTCGTCTTCGCTGGCGCAGCGACTTCCTCCTCGAACTCGTCCGCCTCTTCCGTATCACTTGCGTTGACGTCTTTGCGCTCGGCAAGTGCTTTGCGCCCGCCCCTAGCAGGCGCCTTCTTCGCGACTGCTGCGCCGCCTTTCTTTATGCTCAACACGCTTGCACCACTTGTCCGACGCGTCGCTGGCCTTCCTTTAGCGATCGCTTTGGTCGCGGGTGCAGTAGCTTTGATTTGTGCGGCATTACTACGCGCTTTTCGCGTCGGCGCCTTGTTCTCAGCATTGGACTCGGGTGTGGGCAGTGCGTTGAGCTCGTCGTAGGTCATTTCGTCTTCTGAGGCCGAGTCGACGGTGAACGAGATGTTCGCGACTGCATTTCGGGGCGCCATTGTGTGCGAAAAAGTGGTGCGCGTAGATATTTGGTGGTGGTGTTGGTGTTCTTTTGTTGCTCGGCACAAGATAAGATGGGAGGAAGTGGGATGTAAACAACGCCCAAGCGCCACTCCATAGCGGGAAGCGACGATCGTGCATCATGCAGGGCCCCTCAACTTCGACCACAAATTACGAATGAATAATCTATTCAATGATTTCTCACGTCAATACCGTCCATCATCAGAGCATTTTAACTCGACATGCTAACACTTCCCCATCCCCTACAACCATCCCCCATCAATTGCATACACACTCCCACTAACAAACGTACTATCCGGCCCAAGCAGAAACGCAACCAAACCCGCCACCTCCTCCGCCTTACCCTGCCTCTGGAACGCAGTAGGCTCATCAAACGGCGCGCCTGCCTCTCTCCCACTCTGATCCCACGCCTTCTGCATCAACGGCGTGTATATGGCCCCAGGAGCGACCGCATTGATGCGAATCTCCTTCTCGCCGTTTTCCTTCGCAGCTACGCGCGTGAGGCCAATCATGCCGTGTTTACTTGCTGCGTAGGCTCCGTAACCCGGCATTCCTATAAAAAGCTTAGTAGGACAGGGGGTGCGAACAGGTCGAGGGTAGGAAAGAACCTTTGGTGCCGTGTATGGAAGCGATATTCACGATTGAGCCGCCTGGCGAGATGCGTTTGAGTTCAGCACGCATGCAATACATGCAGCCCGTCAAATTGACGGCAATGATCTTGTCCCACTCGTCGTCGTCCTGATCAGCGACTGTGGACTTCCCATGATCCTTTCCAATGATGCCCGCGGCATTTACAGCTCCGTCTAGACGCTCGAATTTGGCGATGATGGCATCTAGCCAGGCTTCGACCCGGTCTTTTTTCGACACGTCTAGACTGGTAATCATAAATGGGACAGACTTGGAGGTGAAGTAGGTTTCTGCCGCTTGGCGAGCAGAGGAGTCGATGTCGCCAAGGCAGACAGTGGCGCCGCGCTGAGAGAGGAGTTTCGCGGTAGAGAGGGCGATGCCGCTGCAGCCGCCGGTGAGGGCGAAGATCTTGTTGGTAAGAGACATGGTAAGTTGGACGTTGGCGAAGGAATATACGCAAATTGTTGACTTTTCTTATTAGCCCTTCGAAAACAGCAGTAGTAACCTTGAGAGAATGGAAGAACGACGCCAAAAATCGGACAACCACGACAATGGTTATCAGTCGAGAGCTGGCACGGGTAGCTTTCCACTTTCGACAACTCTAGTCTCGGCTCTACTCGGCAATCTTGCTGCATGCCGGTATCCATCCGAGCACACTCCTGACAACAATCTTCTATCCCACCTTCTCCCTAAACACACTCCCCATACTCTCCTCCCACCTCTCCACAATCCCCTCCGCCATCCCCGCCCCAATGATCTCATCACCCCTCTTCCACTTCTCCATAACCTCATCCGTGAACTCCTCGACACTCAGCGCCTGCACATTGTTAGATCCTAACCTCCTTGCCTTTCTAATAGAAAATACCACTCACCGCACTGTTCTTCTCTTTCTTATTATCATCTGGATCCTCTCTCTCACGATGCAAATCCGTCGCCACCGTCGGCGGCGCAATCTCTAGTACCTTGACACTCGATTCTGATAATTGTTTGCGCAGCGCCATGCTCCAGAAGTGCATCCACGCTTTCGTCCCGTTGTACACAGGATTGATAACGCTAAAGGGCACGAAGCCCAGTACACTCGAGATATTAACCACCAACGCATGTGACCTGCTTTTGAAATGCTCAAGCAGATGTAAAGTCAAGTGCATCGGGCCGCGAATATTAATATCAATCTCGTTATCTGCCTTTGACGCGAAATCCAATGCGGAAAGCTTGCCAATCTCAAGAGGGCGCTGCACGCCGGCGTTGTTGATCAAGCAATCGAGATCTGGATGTTCTTCGATGAGCTTTGAGCAGAAGGCTGGGATTGAAGCTGTGTCGCCCGTATCCAGCACGTAGTATCCCGTTGCACCGATGTCTTTAGCGGTCGCGGCGAGGGTGGATTCTGTGCGGCCTGCTAGTATGATTTTTTTGCCGTCTTTGATGAGTTGTTCGGAGAGGGCGCGGCCGATTCCGCCTGCGCCGCCGGTTATGAGGGCTGTGTTGAAAGAGTATGTTGAGGACATGGTTTGTGAGGTTGAAAGAATGGAAGTGGTGTTGGACTCTGGATATGGTGATGTTCAATGCGCCTGGAGTTGGAAGATGTTACCAACGTGGGATCGACCAATGACGTGTTGTCGGAGAGATGCGGCTGTTGAGACTCTGATGCCAGAATTGCGTCACGAATATTTACTTGGGGTCAAGGTAAACGCGAGTTACTACAGTACTGAGTCGACAACCCATTTTCATTTTCTAGTCTCAATCCCGTGGGCTTGGTTGTTCGAAAAGCATCAAGCATACCATGATGGTCTGTGCGTTACATATTCTCTACACCCACTCATCCTTTCCGTTCCGATCATGAAAATCATACATCAGCTCAGATCATCTCTCTGACTATTTCAAGGCGCTAAACTCCATATGCCCCCATTCCACCCTCCCCAGCTGCGCCTGCAACCGCCACGGAACTGAAGCGTTCAAGCATTGCGGACACGAGCCATTTTATCGAGAAGCCTGGCTGAGACATGTCGGCCGTCATTTTGGTGTACGTCAGTTTTGGCGGGTCGCACATCACGCCCGTCTTGCTGAAAGCCTGAGAGGGCTTGTTAGCTATTGATCTGAGTGGAGTGAGTACTGGGGAAGCACATCGCAGTCGGAGGTGTCGAGGCTCCACTTGACAGTTTTCGTGACCTCTTTCTCGGGGGCAGGTGGAAGAGTGCTGGTGGTGAGATTGCCACCGGAGTGTACGCATTCTTCGCTGGTGAGGGTGCGCCAAATACACATAATGCGAGGTGCGTAGTGGTTGTGTTGGTTCATGAAAAGAGGGCGATAGAGGTTCTGTGTCGCGGCAAAAATAGGCTGACAACAATTGGCGTTGATGTAGAGAAGTCGTGTGCTTCGGGGTTTGTATGAAAGTTCAGCATAGCGTAAGAACACTGTCACGAAGCGGACATATCTGCCAACCGGATTGGACATTGATTCGCGTCGGTGAATGTTCCAATTAGAAGCAACGTCATTTCATGAAGCGATGCGAGTGTGAATGCCTACAAAGCGGAACAGACAGCCGACAATTCTTCTTGACGAGATCATATATTATAATAGTAAATGTGACCGGCCAATAGATATGCGAGGGTAGTCAAGCAGAATTCAATGTAATACATAACTTACAACAAATGGCCGAACACTATGAGAATTGCCCTTTCTACAAACTACAACCTCAAATTTCCGTCACAGCACCACAAACGAACAAAAACCGCGCCTTAATTCTACTCAGGAACGACCACGGGATGACAAAATACATAATCACGAGTCCAAATTCTTCCAAAGTCCCCCCCCTTTGCCCCAAGCACCTTCTCATCTTACACAAACGCCAAAATTCAAATTTCCCCAACCACATCAAACAAAGTAATCCCCACCGGCGTCACCCCCAATTCTTCCCACAGCCAGCAACTAACCTGGTAACCTCTGCACAGCGGACACTCACCAAAGGTACCATACTATTCGCTATTGAATTCGAAGTCCTCCGGTTCCAACAGCTCGTACCCGGGTGCATACAAGTCTGCTGTCAACTCGGTGTATGTGGGTTTAGGTGGATTGCATTCGATGCCCGTGGCTTCGAAGGCTTGCAAATGTTAGTGGGAAGGGGAATTGCGTAGGGTAAGTAGAGTGTGTTGGGGGTGGTACGTACGGCGCACCCATCGGTGTCGAGGTTCCATTGCACGTGATTCATGAAGTGAGCCTCTGGAGCGGGTACGGGAGTACCGTCCGGGAGAAAGTCGTGGAACACGCATACCAAGCCAGTTAGGGCGTGCCAGATACACATGGCGACGGGTGTACGAGTGTGTGTGCGTGTGCTGTTGGAGTAGAGGTGTTGTTCTATTCGTGCTCTTGGTGGATGTGGTCTATGAGCTGGTGGTACGGCGGGGAGGTTGAGGTATGTAGATAATAATGGGGTTATATAAGTATTCGTGTCTAGGGTTAGCCTTCGTGAAGCGGGGGTGGCTGTCATTAGGACCTTTCACGGCTCCAAGGCGCTAAATTATTGAATCCAATGCTTCGTATTATGGAAATGTAGGCACTGCAAATGTCCTATGTGGCCTTCAGCCCATGCATCGAACCTCCTGGGAATGCAGGATGGCCTTGCGTTGCAATCGAATTTGTTAACGAAGTGCTGTATATATACATTATTTTCTGAGTGGAACGTAGCGTCGTGAAGATTATTTACAAACTTGAGCAACTGGACATCATCATTGTGCACTTATCATCACCTCCACAGCTCACAGCTCCTTCAGGTGGGCTGATTGACTCTCCTCTTTGCGCAACTCCTTCGCACCTGTCACCGGCCGTCCTTCAACTGCCGCGGGCCCACCGAATGTTTTGAATGCGTTGTAGAATATCCATTCGGTCGCGTGCTCGACGGGCTCGTCGAACATGTAGGGTAAAAAGGGGACGGCTGCGAGACCGAGCTAGACATTATCGTTAGCCAGAGTCCTCAATCTATGCTTGGGAGATTTATGACTCGGTTTCTAAGACTTACTCCAATAGGTCCCCAAGTCCTCAATGTCTTGTTCTTCGCATCCTTGAGCGCTCTGCCACTATATCGCACGATGCTGTGAATAGTAAATGCCGGCAGGCCCATGGATGCAACGGCCTGGAAGATAGCTCGCTGCGCCATGACAGCCCTGTAATCCTCAATCGCCGGCACCAACCCAGGCGCAATTTGCCCACCCGTAATTGCACTCGTTGCACTACCCATCTTCACACCCTCCGTACTTCCCACACTCTTCGCAGCCTCCTTCACCTTGTCGAATATGTTCATACTTGTGCCAACGAGTTCAACCTTTCCATCTGTCTCGGTCGTCTCGAGATATTTTTCGGGATGCAGCGTCTTTTGATTCCGGCAGTACGCCTTGTATCCCTCATGGCTCACATCGCCGAGCAAGTATAGCCACGAGACGCCGTACGCGCCCTTGACGAGATAAGGGTGTGCAATAGGGCGGAATGACTCGCCAATGTCGGAGGTGTAGGCGACGTAGCGGTGGGCGCTGAGCATTATGGTGCGGATGCGGGTTGCGTAGGCGGCGTAGCGGATGGACGTGTCGGTTGTGTCTTCTGCTTTGCCCTCGTAGAGGACTTCCCATAACTTTTCGTCATCATCGAGGGTGTTTTGTATTTCTTTTGGGAGGCGTTTTCGCGCTGGTGGTGTCGAGAAGTCTGGTCGTGGGTCTTTGCGCTCGTGGGGTATGTCATCGAACTTGTCAGTGTTGTTTGGGTTCTTGGCCATGATGATTGCGTGTCTCTCTTCTTGTGTCTATCTTTCTTCCTCCTCAAAATTGTCCTTGCTCTAGCACGTAGCGTTTGAAAGCAGATATCAACGAGTGAAAGTTGGAAGTTTAGTTCGAGTCCAGCGTTGCTGCCTCGGTCAATCAGACGTCACTTCCCGCCAACGCCACACCAAAGCACTAGCCACATATGCCAAGCTTCAAGACTTCCGCGCAAGTCTCCGCAACATGACCGCGAACCTCCACCACCACGACTCCCATCCATTGCCCTCCGCCACGCCATCTCACGGCCCCTCGCATCACACAATACCGCAAATATGGTTGCTATGTACACAATTGCTGGCCGCCAGGTCGGATCGCACGTCGTACGTTGCCCTGGAAGATGTTAGAAAAGCTCGCGGAGCTTGCAAACAGCATTAGAACAGCCATCTTGAGAGCACGGAAATCTGACTCAATTGACTGCAGCTCGCGATTGCCACCCTCGGCATAACATTCGGCGGCATCGCCCTTTCCATGGGCGGCAAGAAGGCCGAAGCCCCAACGTCGCCTCCCATCAACGCGAAGAGCAAGGACGAGGAGAGCTTTGTCAAGTACGTCGACGCCGTATTACATCTACCGCGGTAGATTCACGCATACGCCTTCCATACCGGGCTGATTGGTACACAGGGAATACGTCCAGAAGGCCGCGGACAAGGTCTCTGGGAAATAAGCATATGAAGGTTAAACGAGGAGGACGACGGAATGTGAATGATTGGAGTGTAGATACGCCGATTGTACCAACAGAGAGATTCGGAATCGAAAACATCACATTCGCGACACTTCGATGGCCTCTTGTTCACATCAGATTTGACTGCGCTCGCCGTTGGGATTCGCACATTTAGCGTCCTTTAAGTGATCAGATGATGCGCTTCACAGTCCCTCTAGGTACTTTGGAAGCATACATTATCATGTTTTGCCGCATTTCCTCTCGACATTATCCTGCGCACCTTACTGCGCCATCAACTCATTCAATTTCACCTCGAACACACCATCCGTAACATCCTTTCCTACCTCCTCAGCCGCCTGCGCACGCGCGCCCTGCAAGTGCTGCAGCATACACCCACTCTTCATACCCGCAACCCTCGACACATGTGGAATCCAAAATTCCTTCGCATCCACGCCCTGGAAATCCCTGAGCTTTTGCAACTGATACCAGCCATTATTCACCAACAGCGGATGTCTCGAAGGTAGTGTTCCTGGTAGCCTGTACTGCACAGGCAAAACGAATGGCTTGAAGCTTTCATGAGTTAGACCATGGAACTCAAACTTGCTAGCTTGGTCAACGCGACCGCGGTGATTTGCGTCCACTTGGCTCCCCGCGCACTGCATACACGACTCCGACCTCGCATTACCCACACGGCCTGCGACCGTGCCTGGTGGATCTGTGGCTTCTTGGGCGAGTACCCATTCCTCGCTGGGTCCCTGCTCGAACAGTAGGATGGGACAGCCTTCGACCTTCTCAGAGGGATTGGCGAGGTATCGCTCGTATACCCGGGGGCATGCGTAGCCACGAGGAGCGATATCGATGAACCAGCACCAGTGCAGATTATTAGGGGTCAGGATGGTCTTGCCGCCCGTCTCTTTGGGGCCTTTGACGAGATACTTTTTGCAGTCCTCGCCAGTCCAGATGGTGAGTTCGCAGAGACAGCCGAAAAGTTCCTTGGAGTGCATTTTGCCGTGATCGATGAAGTCTTTTCTGGACTAGGCGGTGGCAAGTATCGCTCTTTTGGCGGCGTCGTCGAGAGGTGGGATGTTGTAGCGTAGCTCTGAGCGAAGGGACTTCGGGTTGATGCTCTGCCAGCCCTTGGGTGATTTTATGGGGGCTTCGCGGTCGCGGGTGCCGTGCTGGTCTGTGGCTGTGGGCTTCCGGCGGTCATTGAGGAGCTCCGGATATGGGAAGAAGTTGAGGTTGCCGATTTTCATTGTGCCACTGTAACTTTGTTCGCTGTCTAGTTATTAGTGTAGATCAACGAACGTACCGAAGTTGAACTGACTATGGTTAAGGCATTTGCTCTTGTTGTTTGTTTAGATGTCTTCGTTGTTGTTTTTTGCAATCGACGTTTGTGGTTTTGGAGAGAAAGTCTAGGTTGATAATGGTGTACTGATCGTGTTGGTCGTGAAGCCTCGAGCGCATCTTTATATGTTATGCCGAAGTGACTGTTCTCCCTGACTGAAGCGACTCTGTGGGTTCTCTCATCATTTGTAGCGATTCTGACTCCACGCAATTGAGTCCGACTTCTTGTGCTCTCAGCCACCATCCGAATTGCTTAGTTCTGTGAGAAGTGACGGAGTTCATTGCATGATTTGCAAAGGGTGCAGTATGGCTGGAGCGTCGTACCACGCGCATGTTCTGCGCTACTGATGTTGGACCTTATTAATGACAGCGCTGGTGACTGGAGAGACGTGTCATGGTTAAGCTTAGATGACGATCCGTGAGGGTTGTGTTCACCGGGAGCATGGACGTCAATGTGGTTATCCAGCCTCGAGTTTTACTTTGACGAGTCACATTCTGACGCCTCTAAATCGCACGGGCCAGAGGAGCAGCAGACACACACGCCGAGACAGGGCACAAACTGGTCCGCGAATGGTCTGCGTGTCGGATCGAGGTTGAACATTTTAGTGGTCATCGGCCATACTCGTAGGTTTGACTTATGTGTGGGTAATAAGCCACCGATGAGTGTTTGCAAAAATGACACGTTGGCTTGGAACAAGGTGTCCTTCATTGTGATTTTTCTTGAGAGTTTTCTCTAGCAAATCCTCAATTGATGAGCCATCCACACATGCTGCAAGCTCCATGAATACGCAGCCGAGAGAAAATATGTGCACAGTTTTTGCACGAGGGAGCTGGATATTGCTTAATGAATGAAGTGTCACCTTCGATTTCCATTTGCTTCTGCGGTATCATACGATTGCGCAATTTCAAAGTCTGCAGTGTTAACCATGTATTCACTCCTGGGAATTTCGCTCATGTACCAGAATGTTTTGTGGGTTGATGTCCATATGCTTGGTGAAATTCAGATGTACATTTCGTCGTATTGCGTTGCTGAGACAAGCAAATAAGTGTCGAATGTCTAAGCTAGAAACTGTGCAGGCACGGTGCACATGGATTGATTGAAAAGACGCTGAGTCTCCGAGGCGCTAACGCTAAGCCCGATTGTACGAAGTATGGAGGATGCAACATACGCATGGATACATCTACACGTTCATTAGACTATACAGCTGTCATGAGCTATGAACTATTCTTCAAGCTCTAGATCTATGAGCTACGGATCGGTAGACATTATTTAGTAGCCCAGATATCGAGTCGATATTGAGCAGGGATCTCAGTGCGGCACAGCGACTACCAATTAGGTGCGTCATCAGGCAACCATTGCTACCTCTACATCACAACTTACAAGTAGCAGCGTGCCACGACTTGAGAAGCTACTCAATCAAAAAATCTTTCCACAGCAGCAATTGATCACCGATTGCACGAAAATGTCCGACAAGACAGCTCAGTCCAAAATGTCGTCCAAACCAGGATCAGCCACGCCACTCTTCAACCGCGAAGATGTTCTCGGGTGTCCGAACGAAACGCTTTACGCAAAAATCGCGGACTTCGCTGTCCGATTTGCAGTTCTCGGCTTTAAAGAAACAGCCTCGAAATTTGTCTCCAAGCTCAACAAAGACGATTGGTACCACGCCTACCCCAACCGAGTACGGCCCCTCCAAATGCTATGGGATTTGATCGGCCATTGGCCAGAGGGCGAGCTTATCCGTGTGCATGAAGGCATTCGAGACGATAGGCAACGATCAGCGAAACAGAAAGTCACAAGTGATGAAGGCAATGAGACAGGCAAGAAGGTCAAGCTAGAGTTGGACGAGAGTCCAATCACGGACGACGACGTAAAAAAGTACGTGAACAAGATGTACAAGGATTATGCAACGTGCTGGTGGTATCCAGAGCGACCGCATCTCTGGGGATATTCGAGAAGAGAAGACCTACCGCCAAGTCCACACGACCCCGAACTTAAGCTGTCGGCTGAAGAAGTAAAGAAACGGGTGCAGAGCCTACTCGATGCAATGGAAGAGCAGGCAAAAACTCCTGGACGCTTAAGGCCTGGCGCTCAATCTATGGTGATGCCTGCAGAAGCACTAGTGAGCGCGTTGGATTTGCGTATCCGATTGCAAGAGATGGGACCGACCGAAAGTGCGGGCATAATCTCCGCGGAAGACTTGTTGACTAGAATTGCAAAGAATCTGGGTGAGAGAGATATGCTCAGAGATCTGATACAGTCAAAACGAGCGTGGTCGTTACTGAAAGACGGGATTCTACTCAAGCTCTTGAACATCGACAAAACCAGACTCGACCTCTTCGCCTCGCAGCTCGAAGACGCCATAACAGAACGCCTAGAGAAAGGCCGCCAAATCCCACCTATCCCATCCATCAAAGACCTCCTCAAAACCATCGACAAGAACACCCTCACTCATCCCGACTCTGTGGGATGGTTCGAAGAAATGGATCGCCCTGCCCCATCGACCATTCTCCACGCCCCAGCATCCGACGTACTCATCGCTGAGACCGAAAAGCGTCTCGGAACCACACTCCCAGAAGACTACAAAGAATACTTGCGCATCACCAACGGCAACGACAATGCATTCGGTGGCATCATCCGCGAAGCCCCCTTGTTCAAGTGCGAAGACATCCGCTGGATCGCCGACGACGAAGACTACTTCTCCGAGCTAACCCTCGATATCCCCGCCAACAGTGCACGCATTGCGATCGCACTAACTGGCGACGGCGGAGACTGGCCAGCAGTCGGGCGCGGCATCGTCATCGGCTCCGAAGACATCGACAACACGTTTCTCATCAGGCCCGAGACAGTCAAGCAAGTGAAAGATAAAGTGCGCAGGATCCTGGAGAGCGAGGACGTTACCGATGATATCAAACGAAGTGTGAGGAATGGGGCGCAGGATTTTGCGGGGAGTTTGGAGGAGTTTGAGGAGATGGATTGGTGTTTGGTTACGTGGGCGAGTGGGGGCGCGGCACAGATGGATGGGCATAGTAGCTTTACGGCGTATTTGAGACACGTGGCGGAGCATAGTAAGGTGGTGGAGAAGGATCTGTGGAATTTGGGATACAATGAGTTCTTTGGGTATATGTTAGTGGCTGGGGAAGAGAAGTCTTGAGCATGCACTGGCAGCATTTAGTCTGTTAGTTGTTCTCAATAACTCGTTGCTTGAGACGAGTGTTTACGCCTTGCCTTTGCCCTTTCCCCTCCCCCTTCCTCTTCCCCTCGCACTCTTTCCACCTCTGGCCGCTTTCTTCGGTGACGCGCGATCCGTCATGTCCGTCAAGTCAGTCTCGCCATCACTCCCCTCGGCAAAGAAATGGCTCTTGACTTGCGCATCACTCTTACGCGCGGCCTTGCGCTTGGGTGCTGCGCGAGTGGAAACAGGTGACGTTGGTGGAGGATCAGATGGTAGAGAGTCCTCTTCGTCAGACGAGTCCGCCAAGATCGATTTGCGCTTGCGCGTACTGGCTGGGGTTGCTTTGGTGGCGCGACCACGTGTGGCGGCGGCTTTGCGACGCGGCGGTGGAGGCTCTAGTTCCGAGTCTTTTTCGGTGTCGGCGGCTTCATCAGCATCCATAGCTTCGTCGTCTGGTTCACTGGTTTCGTTCGCGGGCTGTTGCAGCGTGGATGTGAGTGACATGGGCATTGTGTAGGAATACTCCACCTCAGTATTGCGAGTCTCAACTTCTTTGTCGCCGTGATCGATGGTCAGGTCACTTTGTTCAGGCTCCTCTTGGCTAGCTGCGAGGAAACCACCCGCCGTTTCATGGCCATCGTGCTGAGCTTGACTTGATGCTTCTCGCACAAAGCCTCCCTCAGCTGTCCCATCCTCGCGAAGAAATCCACCCTCAAAGTCTTCGTGATCCTGAAACACTTCCCATTCCGACTTTTTTCCCTTTGTCTTCGCTTTCGGCGCAGGCTCAGCCTCCTTCGCCGGAAGTTCAACGTCTTCGCCATACTCTGCTTTCATGCGCTCGACGATACGCAGGCCGCTCATGAACTTCTTCCAAAGCTTGAGGACCATTAATTCCCGCTTCTCTGCTTCTTTTCTCGCTTTCTCAGCTTGCTCTACTTCCCACGCATCGATGACCATGTCTTCATTCTCGAGCGCGACGACAACACCGGTGATGACTGGCACCGCGCGTTGCTTTCCGAATTCGAAGCCGGTGCATGCTTCAGCATGTTCGATATTGAGCTTGCGGCAGATGCGCGCTGTGCCCTTTAGTGGTATGTGCACGGCACCTTCAGGTACCATTGTCGGCACATACACATCGATATTGTTGAACGCATTGCGAGGGATCTTGCCATCCACGATGGGAGGCGGTATGATCCAGTCTGTCTGGTGCCGAGCATACAAGCCCTGCTTTGGCTTGACACCCTCGTCACGCTCTCGTTCTTCAATCTCACGCTTCCGTGTAACAGTGACGGCGCGCATGGGTACAAACTTGAGCGGCTGTTGGCCTTTCATGACCTCTCTGCCCTCCTTGTGCCACGATTCAACAGTCTTGCAATTAACGATGTCTTTCCGGCGATACACAGGCTCGGATTTCTCTTTGTCTCCTTTCCCAGAGACAAAGTGTCGCACGATCTTCGCGCCTGTCTTGAGCGCCTCTTCGCGCCTCAAGTGGCGCTCAAGCACGTACTCCGCAGAACTCTTGTAGCCTTGCAGCGACTCCTTCCCGCCTTCTTCATCCATCTCTTTCTTCCTCTCGGGATCTGCAGGTACGAGATCGCCTTCCTCTTCTACTTCATCCCACGGCTGCCGCTTGTGGTGAGGTCGGGCGTAGGGTCGCAGGACGGACTTCCACCAGTCCCACTCTTCCCATCGCTTAACTTTACCGCGCTTGTTGTGTATGGGTATTCTCTCGATGGGCATGCGGAATCCTTTGGTGCGACCCGGCCATTGACGCTTTGGCAGGTAGCGAGTAGTGACATCCTTGGCCGTGCCGTCGGAAGAGAAGGCGATGAGGTATGCAAGGACCTGTCTAGCTTTGTCGGCTGGTGCACCGCGGGCATAGAAGTCCTGAAGCTTCTCTGGAGATGAAGCGCTTGCAATAAGAACGCGAGGCAGAGGAGATACGGAGACTGGTGTGTGTGTGAGATTAGAGATTGCTTCGGTCCAGTAGGTCGGGTATGGTAGCTCTTCGCTGTAGTCGCGCCGCTTGGGTGACTTCTTCACGGGCTTGTTATCGTCTGTGTCCGATGAGATAGAGATAACACTGCTAAGGTCGCTATCATCCGACAGACTGTCCCCGGATGCGTTTTTGGACTTTCGTTTCGCTGCGCGTTGTGGAGGCTTGCCATTCGCGGGTGATGCCTTCGCAAGCGTCGCTACAGGCTTCTGGACAGCGTCCTTCAGCTTGTCGAGATTCTTTGCTTTTCCCTCTTCCGCCTGGCTGAATCCAAAGCCAGCCGGCTGCAGACTGACTACCATGCGTGCTTCTATGCCAAGGCCACGCAGTAAGGCCGTGAAAAGCTGCTCGCCTACATCTCTGCTACCCTGACACTTGCGTGCCACTTCTCGAAACGCTTCGACGTTTCCAATGCGCTCTCCAAATGTGTCAGGATGCTCAGGCGTCTCTTTCCAAGCTTTGATCTCAGCCCCTAGTGTCGCTGGAGACAAGTATCCGCGCTTGCGTAGACTAGGTGCTGTGATCTTGAACTTCGACTTCCAGTATGCGGAGAGGTATCTCAATAGTCTAATTAAGGGGTCGCCCGCAGATAAGTTCGGCGTTGTTGGTTCAAGTGGCTCCGATGTTGCGCCCCAATCGCGAGCATTTCTGTCGCTTTTTGCATCCTTATCTTTGCTCTTGGAGGACTTCTTAGAACTTGAAGGAGCAGATGATCTTTTCCCATGTGGGCTCTCAAAAACCTTGACGCCCTTCTTGTCGGTCTCTTTCCATGTGCCCTTGGCCGCAGGCTTGACCTTCGCCGGAGTTTTGGTGGGCTTTGGGCGCTTCGTGATCGCACGGCTCGATCCGTTCGTGATTCCTGCATCTCGCCAGTATCGGTCTATCTCGTCCCAACAGCCTGCTGAAAGGCCCTCGACCATCGTAGTCTGCACTTCCTTGTCCTGGATCCAAGTATTCCGCAGAAGATTATGAAACATCAGAAGCTGGACGTGCATGCAGTGTGTAGCATTTCGGAATTGCCGTTCCTTCTTTGATGCCCCCTTTTTGCCATCTGGCTTGTATTCGAATGCGGATTTCGGTACGGCGGAGAGCGTGAGCGCGATGTCACCAGTGATGACCGGCGCAGGGCCGTGGTCGTGCTTTACATGGTGTTGCCCTCCCAATGCATCTTCCCAAGCATCCTCTGCGCTTTCATCGCTGTCTCCATCATCTCGCGCCTCGGCTTTGTCTTTGCCCTTGTTTACGCCGTTCAGCGGAACATCCTCAAAGTCGTCCTCACTGCTCTCTAGCTCAGATAGCTCACTGTCATCATCTTGCTGCTCTAAGAAAGCCTTTGTTTGCGAGAGTGTGCGCTTCACTTTCGGTGCTGAGTCCAAAGTCTGGAATACAGATTCTTTGCTACGGCGCGTGGATGACGGTTTGCTGGCGCGCGTGCGCTTTGGTGGCGGTTCGGTCTCAGGCGAGTCGGAATTTAAGCGCTTTCGCGACAATACAGGTGGCATTTTGCCTGGAGCTATGGCTATCGTGTCATGGGAACAGTGTATGCAGTCATTGAAGGTTGAAAGGTACAATCACGAAAATGGCTGGAATCATGACGCAGTTCGCCCTGCCAAATTCCGATCGCGCGGGAGCTAAGATCTCGCGTGCTCGAGCCACCTTTGTCACGCTGTCACGAGTCGTCCCTTCTTCAACGCCAAACTCACTCCCACTTCCAATCACTATACTTTCTCGGCATTGCGGGGCGATGCAGCCCGTCGTGTCTCACCAGGGAAATCTTACCAGCGCGCAAGCCCAACATTTGATGATCCTGGCACCTTTCGGAGTCTTTATAGTCGCAAACTTCTGCCTGGCTGCCCAGATGGCACCGCCTCATAGCCCTGCGGTTAATATCGTCCACTCACGTCGGCCTCTTCTACTACTGACGGCCTCTTCATTGTCCTTCTGCCTTCCCAATCACCTGAAGCAGTAAGAGTTGCATAACAGCAAGGTATTGCAGTGCACCAACAGCCGTGCCGACTTGCCTTGTGTCAAGCCTCGGACGTGTCATTGATCGCATTGCACAGGGAGGCCACCCATAAAGCACCACAGCCCTCAGGCTGAACAGCGCAGTCCAATCGTCAGAAAGCCTGTCGCATGCGTGCTACCAATGCGTCTTAGGCGCCGACTTTAGCTTCCCTTCGCGACGATATTTATGGAACCAGATATGCGGAACCTGTTGCCTTGCCGCGTCCATGACCTTATGCATGTGCTATGCGAGACTGTGAGCAAGCCGAAGAGGTTGGGGGACGTATATCTGGAGCACACGCCCGATGCGCGGCGAAGCTGTGTTGGCTCTACATCAAGCCGTGCCCCGTCTTCTTGAGGCTGGTTTTCCTCGTCTGCATTAAAGCTCATTGTTCGTTCCTCATTTTGCAAGATATTCACAAGCATCTCCACAGTAACATCTGCCCGCGACAACTTCAGATCGGATTCCGGACCATATGTGCACCCGATCTTCCCAGCAAATCTGCTATTCGAGAGCAATAGGGAACTCTTCCAGCACGAGAGTCATGGAAAGTATGGCTGCAAGAATGACACAAGCCACTGATGCAGAAGCACATGAGTTGAACAACAACAACGACTACCAACTTCCAACGAGGTACTTCTCAGATCTACGTACGCTCGATATGAGGATGAGCTCGCATTGTGGACCGGTCGATACTGACTTGCTTCGATGGTTGAACATCGAGAAAGTCACGAGTTTATGTCAGCCGCATTTTCCCCTCACGGACCTCTCGAAGCGGAAAGGTGCAAATCTGGTTTGACGGCGGCGTCCCTTGATCGTTGCAAAGCCATCATCGTCGCTCCTGACACAAATTGCACAGTTGCACACATCAGCGACCGCAGAACTGCACATTCATCTCTACTAATGCATCAAACTGACGGACGTGCAGCTACAGAATTGCGCGAAACGATAGCAGCGTAGAAAACGTCATAGCGCACAGCCACAGCCTGAGGCCGACCGTTACTCTGCTGCGTTCTTCTGCCTCCCACCCTGGCTCAGTGAATGCGCACCTGCGACCTTTCGCCCTCCAAACTTTTGCACTCCAATCCTGCCGCCTGATCTTTCTCTTCTACAAACTTTGCGACGTTCAGACTTCCTGGCATCGTTGTCATTCTGTTCCTGCCTTGCACACTTCTCATCCCATCGTCGTCCTCATTGCACAATCTTTAGGCACCAGCACCCTGCCCACTGCCGCCGCGTAACTTACTCCTCGGGCATGAGCACGTCTTCTGCCTGCTCACTACTCACCAAACGGGTATCGTGAAGCCACACAACACTATTAGCACATTGCAGCAATCACCATTTGCTAGCGAATACATTCAGGATCTGGTACTCCGTGCGGAACAGACAGAATGTACACGCTACTCCTCATTGTTATCGTGCTAGCATTCTTACTAGAGCCAGCTGCTGCGTCGAACTCCGTCATGGATTATACCACTGCTGGAGCTTCAATGGAGCCATTCTTCGTCTCTCACGATGCTTTGCTCGACCCGATGTGCAATTTCTGCGCTATTCCATTTTACCAGTGCATGCATGCCATGGTAGGTCTTGCATAGCTTCGAAGCATGTTCGAGCTGATGTACGTAGCCGCAATTACCATACGTTGCTGCAGCACGGATGCTGGAGTACGCACCTCAAGCATACGATCCGGAAACGTATGAGACGCAGCAGAACGGCACGGAGCCGTTCCACCCAGCGCTCACGGCTGCCGACCTGGCGCCTATATTCGCATACGTCGAAGACAGACAGACTCTTATGAACGATAACATCTACTGCCTCAACACAAATGAGACCACCGTGCAGCCAGTAACTGTGCAAGCTCATGTCGAGGACATATACACTCCAGGCGACCGCCTAGAGCGGCGGGCACCACATCGGCGGCAAGCACCTCGTACAGCAGGCTATCCTTGCCTGCACGGCGGGTGCGGCAAAACCTTTGACCGTGCTTGCGAGCTCAAGTAAGTACTCTTTTTGCTACACGCGATCATTTGGCGAGAATTATGGCCGTACTTGCTACCTTGGCCCATGAACCCTAATGGTCTCTGATGATGTGCAGGCTCTCTGTTCACACGCTGACCATCGTTCGTTAGTCGCCATCGCAAGACGCATCTCAAGCGCGCTGAGCGCCCTTACCAATGCCCGATCTGCCAAGAAGGCTTCCTTTATCCAAAGGACCTTCACCGGCATCACAACAAGCACATCGAGCAGCGCTCTGCCCAGACTACATATTTCTGCCGACATCCCGGCTGCAGCAATCTCGAAGGTTTCTCCAGACGTGACAACTTGCTCCGTCACCAACGAAAGCAGCACGCTACTATGGTTGCAGCAGCATAGATCACGTCGTGGCCTGGATGTTCTGGGCGCACGCCGACACTCTCGTACGATTGCGTTGACACGAGTGAGGACATCCAGGCGACCTCGTCATACTCTCATGTTTCATGATTTCCACGATGTTGGTTTCCTTTATTATACCCAACCAAAAACATTGGTTCGTTCATACGCATTGCTGGTTGGCTTTCTTTAACACACGTGTTTGTATCTCATCCCTCTCCTCTTATCATACCCATAGTTTTTGGGTGCTTCGGCCCTCGTAGGTTCGCAATTTGTTGTTGTTCTCGTTCACTCCGTCATTGCGGTGCAAAAGCATAGGGTCGTTTGTCGTCATCAGATTGGACATCTACATGGACATAGAAAAGGCTCGCTGCGTATTCCGTTTGCCCTTATTGTCATTCGCACCTCGGCATCATTTGCTGTTCCGCACACAAGCTCATGCTGTCGGCGTATTTATAGTTGAGCAGATCGGTCAATACTAGCTCCAGCTATCACACCACTACGCCTCGTCCAGTCAGGAATATTTTCCTTGTGATCGATTGATGGGGACTTTGGATGTGGTCTCTCACCAAAAACATCTACCTTCTCCGTAGATTGCCGCTGCGCCGTTACAAGATAGCCGACGTTGAGCGCGTGGGTGAATCACCCTTAGCAATCGGCAATCCTGATACACTGCACCGTGGACTGCGAGATCACCCCCAGTATCACGTTGCAATGACAAACGTGCTTTCACGTGCAACAGCAAACGACCGATGCCCTCCCCTCCCCATATGTATACCTATCATCGCTGCACCTTATTTCTCATCACACATCCTCAACACCCACTCCTGCGTTCTACCATCATCCGTCTATACACACCCGTGCAACATCTGCAAATTATACCAGCAACCCAACACCTTCCTTTCGACACTTTATAGCAGTCCAGCGACAATGTCACCACAATACCCGTACGCGAAGTACCCAACGTCAGCCTCCTGACCACCCCAAAATCTTCCACTCAACACTAACGAACTCCAGTTTCTCCTCTGGCGAGCCCATCATTTTCATCGTCGGCCCCTCGAATTCGCCTCGGCGATTCGACATCCACCAACTCCTCCTCGGCACCGGTTCGCACATTTTCAACGTCTCCGAGTGCAAGCCTCGTATCATCACCCGCGAGATCTGCGAGATCCGCCTGCCAAACACCGACCCCGATGTCTTCGAAGTCATGTGCCACTGGCTGTACACCAAAGACGTCCTGCTGCCTACAAAGGCGGAGCAACTCGCAGATCTCATGGAACTGTGGGTTGTCTATGCCGAGCTGGGACTGCATCTCAAGATGAACGCCATCATGCGCAGCGGAATGGCACTCATGCAGCCTAAGGACTTCATTTGCCCCGTGAGCACGGTCGAGTGGGTGTATGCACACACGAATCCGAAG
>Ga0265797_10003955_pt1 | contig 23102 bp, 22 predicted proteins | sample P2T30metagenome_FD_192433 | JGI IMG/M metagenome (GOLD analysis project Ga0265797, IMG submission 192433) | Plant litter microbial communities from East Loma Ridge, Irvine, California - P2 T30 | ecosystem: Environmental > Terrestrial > Plant litter > Unclassified | place: USA: California... | reverse complement strand
CATATCGCATCAATCCAAAGGACTCTCTTTGTTGTCGGAAGGCGCATGCGGCGCAAGACAGCTTCAGAGTTTGCCGGAACCTCAACCTCCACGTCGTGCAATATGATTGTGTTTTTGACATTAGGATCCCCACACACGTACGAGATTGTTTCGTACGGTCGTGCCGGAAAGCGGTCAAGAAAGGTGTGCTCGAGCGCGCAGCGGACAATGTCCGTTTCACAGCCTGGTTCGAGAAGGAGAAGTCGAATTTCTTTGCGATCGCGATCGAGCTGACGGTAGCAGTACATCTGTGGCTGAAGAGGGTGTGATTCTGCAGCTTATGCGAGCGAGTATGAGATTGGATGTCTCGGCGGTAAAGGATGTAGATGACTGTGAGTGATGCCTACGCTTCCAACCTAGTAGCTTCAAGCTGGCGCAGTCTGTCAGACGCGCGGTGGCGCAAGTCATGCATGAACAGCCCCAGCACATCAGCACATTGGGCCTCAAAATGGGTACCTACATCGTTCAAGCTTGTTAACACAGCAACAATGCACAGCAACAGTTCACAGAACTGAGCAGCTCCAGTGGAAACACACTTGTGTGTAAAGACATTTCGAGAAATCGGCGTGAGTTCATGTAAATGAGGTTAAAGTGTGAGGTGACTTCAAATTTGTATGCGATCTCAGGAGCGAGGTCGGCAGATCGAAGACTCCGGTGTCGCTCATTGCCGACGATACCGCCGACATCATCGAAAGTCAATCTGAGAGCTTAACAGGAAGCGCAAGACCATCATCGACATGCCGAGGTACAGAGGGTCGGTCAGTCAATTGTCCACTGCATACGATGGCCCAGTACCAGTGGAGATGGATCTCAACATCACGCACCGGACCAGAGAGTGATTCATCCCGTGTCGGAGTCGACAAGTTACAGCTACACTCGAAGGTGGAGCCCGAACCACGCACGCACGTCGATCCAGTATAAAGGCGTATCGATCCACGACCCTGAAGAACATCCAGCGAACACTTCCAGACTTCATACCTGATCAAGACTGCAAATCAACATGGCCGACCTCAAAGACTGGCGCTCCCTAAGCGACAGCACCCCAGAATGGGAAGCCGTAAGAAGACACACCACACCACGCCAATGGCAGTATTATTCCCACCAAGTCCGATCAAACTAATACCTCTACCTCCCCCAGATTCTCGAGTCCATGGGCGGCGAAGCCTTCGACATCGGCATGTTCGGCACGATCGCAACCCTCCGGGACTTCATCTCCGTCTCCAAAAAGAACATGACAGCGAGCCACGCTCCCGTGCCCGGAGTAAAAGAAGAGAAAGACCACCAGGTGACAATGCGAGATGGCGAGAAAATCACCGTCCGCACGTACACGCCCGAAAAGGCCGGTGGGCCGCTGTATGTCATGTACCACGGCGGAGGGTGGTGTATTGGCGGTTTGGAGAACGAGGAATTGCTGTGTCGACTGATATGTGGGAAGCTGGGGTTCGTGGCTGTGAACGTGGATTATCGGCTTGCGCCGGAATATGTCTTCCCGACGGCTCATGATGATTGTTGGGATGCTACGAAATGGGTAAGGAAGGGAGGGCTAGAGCAAGAGCAAAGATGTGTTTGATCTAGCAGCTAACGCAGTCTCTCAGGCCGCCGAAAACGCATCTAACCTGGGCGCCGACCCAAGCAAAGGCTTCCTAGTAGGCGGCACATCCGCAGGCGGCAACATCGCCGCGACCATCGCCCATCTCGCGCGCGACGAGAAGCTCAGCCCGCCTCTGACCGGTTGCCACCTAATGATCCCAGCAATCTGCAACATCGACGCCTTGCCGGAAAAGTACATGAAAGACCAACACTCCTGGGAGCAGAACAAAAACGCCGCCATCCTGTCTCGTAAAGCCTGCGATTTGTTCTGGGATTGCTACGTCCCTGAATCAGAGCGCGATAACGAATTGTTCAGTCCGCTTGTTTTCAAGACTGGGCATGCTGATCTGCCGCCGCATTACCTCCAGATTTGTGGTGCGGATCCTTTGAGAGATGAGGCGTTGATTTATGAGAAGGTGTTGCGCGAGGAGGAGGGGTTAAGCACTAAGGTCGATGTTTATCCTGGTTTGCCGCATGGGTTTTGGTCGGTTTTCCCGACGATCGAGTCGAGTAAGCGTTTCGTTGAAGAGTCTGTGAAGGGGGTGCAGTGGCTGCTCGAGCAGAAGGCTTAGGTGTAGCGAAAGCGAGAGACTAGGTAAGCATCGTATGGATCCCTCGGCGGAAAGCTGATTCGGTGTTACTTTGCCTCAGCCAATTGCGGCTGTCTGTCCTCACGAGGCATAACAGCTACAGAATAGCATAATCCCGCAAGGCCCAAAGATTACTTCTCCGCGCCGGCGTAGCGCCCATGGCCTGAGCAAGCGCCGCAGCAAACAGATCACTCAGCCGCCGTCCCGGAGGCCACTCGCTCGATTTGCGGAATCTTTCCATCGCCGTAGAGCCAAAGGTCTCATACCACCGCTCAATTCTGCTGACGCGGTCCTCTTCGCGCCAATACTTGTCGTGCAGCTGGATCTGCGCTGTCCATTGATGGCTGAGGTCGTGCCTGTCGAGATGAGAAGTGAACCGTTGCGGATCACCTGTGTTGCTCTCGTCGGCTTGCCAGTGTAAGCGAACCGACACCATGTGAGCAAACAGATCGTTGTTGTGAGCGGGAACAAGAGGAGCGTACCCGCACGAGCGGTACTGCTCGCCGACGTTGAGGACGAACGTGTGTTTTGGGTAGTTCTGGTAGGCTGCCCTGTACATGGCGTTGGTTTCGCTCCGGAGCACACGGCAGGTCATGACGAGTGCTTTGCTGGGAGGTTTCGCGGCTTCGAGGTCGATGCTGTTGTCTTGGTTCGTCTCGGCGGCGAATACCATGGCGTAGATCTCGTTGCGGAGTTCGATGGCGAGCTTGAATAAGAGGCTGACGTCTTGGTTGATTACTTTTTGCGGTGGGTTCATTGTGCTGGAGTCGCTTTGAGGTGGCGGGCAGGCGGTTTGCTGGAAAAGTTTGCTTGGGTCTGAGGATGAGCGTGGAGAGAATTGTAGTGTGTGGCGCGGTATGTAGATGGATGAGACCTGATTCCTGCTTGTGGTGGAAGTGAGCGAAGACGCAAGTGGTGATGTGGGGTCGTGTTTGCTGATGTGCGGTCTAAACGCGATGCGCCGAGAAAGAAGACGACGGGGAAGACGACAGTGCAAACGGCCGGGATGGGAACGGGAACGGGACAGGCGGTGAGTTATCTAGTGAGTGAGTGAGTGAGTATGAGAAAAGTGAAGTATGAGCTGAGAGCAAGACGGAACGGCAATGAAAGTGGCGTTGGCGATGTCTTTGTCAAACATTGGATCGTCAAATGCAATTCATTAAGACATTCGTATACAGGTTCAAACAGCTTTCAGTCGCACTAGAACTCTGTGCAAGTCTGAAGCGATACGAACGCAACGTGCTTAGACAGGCCGCTATTCTATCGATTTGTGCCTCACATGTTCTCGGAAGCATGCATCGCATCACCATCTGCTCAAGCATGATCAAGTCGCTCACAGCGCCAGAGGTCATTCTGGTCAGGTGTCACTGTCCAGCTTTAATCCGTAGTACACGGACTCGCGCACTGCAGAAGCAAAGGCCTTGCTCGACCTTATCTCCATGCACTCCCAAGGAAAATTCGAGAGGTAGAAACTGTTCAGGGTTGTCATGGCCCAGTAGCCGCTGCTGTAGTTGACGAGAAAGATTGACCTGCTACTTCCAGACTGAGGACTCCAGGCGCTGTCATGAACGTGAACGTCGACTCGCGCTGTCCATCCCCTTGACCTGTTCGTCGGTTTGCTGGGCCTCCAGAAGTGGGTAGTAAGGTGAAGCGGTTCCCCGTCGTGGTGCTCATGAGGCTTATAAAGTCGCCAAGTTACGCGGAACGAATGCAAGCGATGGAAAAACTCCCTGCTAAAGGCAGTACTGGAAGGCTCGTGGTCGTAAGTGGGCATGTCGAGGGTGAAGGTGTGCTTCGCTGGATAGTGGCGGTAGGCGAGTTTGAACACCTTGTGGCTCTCGTTGTAGATTTGCTGACATGTCGCCGTCAGGGCGTTGCTCGGAAGTGATGCGGCTTCAGCGAGATCTATAGCGCCATCATCGTTCGTTTCGACGGCGGCGAACACGAGTTCGTAGATTTGGTTGCGAGTTTCGGCGGCGAGTTTGAAGAGCGGACAGTCGTTTTGAAGGCTCGTCGTCCTCGATGGGTCGATTGAGGTCTTTGATCTTTTGACGGGTGTGACGTATGTGCTGGGTGGACTCATGGTTTGTTGGGTGTCTGGTGATTAATGAAGGGAGCGAGCTTGAGCTGCGACGTGAGGTGCGGCCGTATGTTCTGGTCGACGCTCGAGTGTCGGGTAAAGGTGCTGGTTAGTTGGGTTTGTGGGTGTGGATTGTGTGGTTTGAGCAAGAAGGTGATCAGGTGGAAAATGTGCAGGAACGGGACCGGGACAGGCAGTCACGCAGTGAGTGAGATATGAAGTAAGAGTGGGATTGTGTAGCAGAACTTACAGCAATAAAGTAACGCTGCTTGCCCATCAACAACATCATGCCCTTGATCATGAGACACCAATTCAAACGATCCTCGATCAAAAACATGTGCTCAAGCCCATCCCCCGAATGTCCAAAAGTAATCCAATCCAATCCAGTCAAAGGCGAACGGTCTACCACATGCTCGACTTCTCACGCGGTAGAGGGCAGACAACATTGTGCACAAGATACGAGAATGTCATGCTCAGCACCTCCTTCCTCAGAATCCCAGGGCCCCGTATGCAGGGTTGCGTGTCTCGCACCGCCTCCCGGCCCGTATACTGGAATCTTTGGATGATGTTTCGAGCGAGTCTCTTGCCTTTGCAATAGTCGTCGTGCATTTCGACTTGGACGCACCAAATATGCCGTGGCCAAAGACGCTGTACCCAAAGCGGTAACTTCTCGTACTGAGTGAAGTGAGTGGTGAGGCGGAGCGGCTTGCCTTGGTTGTGTTCGTCGGCACGCCAGGTAACGCGGACAGAGTTGATGCGAGAAAAGCTGTGGTTGCTGAAGTCAGGGATGAAGGGACGATCATTGCGGTCAGACACGTGCAAGGTGAAATCGTGTTCAGGATAGTGTCGATAAGCTGCTTTGTACATAGTGTGAGCCTCTCGGTGGATCTGTTGGCAGGTCATTGTGAGGGCTTTGCTCGGAGGTGGCGGTGTGGTTTTGCTAAGCTCGACGGCGCCGTCTTCGTTTGTCTCGGTGGCGTAGACGAGCTCGTAGATCTGATTTCTGGTTTCGGCGGCGAGTTTGAACAATGGGCAGTCGCTCTGCGCGTCGACTTCTTTCGAAAAGGTGGCCATGGTTGCTTTGTAGAGATGGTTGGGGTTGTATGAATTGAGAAGTCGTCGGAAACGAACGAGGTCAGCCTGATAAAAATGATGGTCGGGTTTGTGTGATGTGGAATGTTGTCGAAAACGAATGAAGTCGGCCTGATGCGCAGGTATGCTTCCGCTGGTGTGGTTCAGTTGTCGTGCTTCGGGGTACTTCGATTGGCGTGCTTCACTTGATGTGCTTGAGTCGGTGTGGTTCAATCCATGTGCCCAAGGACGTGTGCCTTTGCCAGTATGTTTTTGTCGTAGACAGCAAAGGAGAGTGTCAGCTGCCGTGAGCTCGCGATTTGGAGAGCAAGTCGGTGTCCTTGATTGTAGCAGGTTCAAGAAAGCACGTGTATCGTGAAGTGAAACACCAGCGTCTGTCCCAGCGCAAACCTGCATGTGATGCGACGGGAAGGCTGCGGCAGCAAACATGTGACCCAAAAAGAAGCGGAACGACGCCTAAGGGAGTGTATGCAGAACGACAGGTCGAAAGGAAGAAGGAAGTCTGCCACACTGTCGAGCAGATGGATGTGATTGTCGGATTGAAAGACTAACCTCTCTTCCATTCCAAGTTGTCGTCCTGCCGTGGTGATCCTGATGCATGACCCTACCGCTCTACTGCTAGACGCGAATGATTGGTCAGCAAAAATCAAGGCACATCGGACTGTACAGAGACGATTCTCCTTACTGATCAAGTCCCATCCCACGACCAATCTCAACAACCTCCTCTAAAACCCCCACCAAAGCCGTTGCTCAGTGCCATCAGAATCATTCCAAACGCTCCTCATAACGCAATAACCCAACGACTCCGCCAGAGACCACCCATTACCAAGATTGGACTCGTGGTCAAATACATTGATCATCCTAAAAGCATGGCCGCGGTAATGCTGAATAGCCCTAAAGACCAACCCCATCCCACGCCAGTACCTATCACCGGGGTGGACCCTCACCTGCGTCCTAAAAACCTGAGACGGTCCATCCCGATCAAAACTCGTAACAAAGCGCAGCGGCTCGCCTTTATTGTACTCATTCGCGTGCCAAAACACGCGAAAGGAGCACATGCGCTTGACGAGGTCGTTGGCAAGGTCGCGAGGGATATCAGCGGGGAGAGGGCGGACGCTCATGTCGATGTTGAAAGTGTGGGTTGGCCAGTTTTTGTAAGCTGCTTTGTACAGTGCGAAGGTCTCGTTGTGGAGTCTCTGGCATGTCAGGCTGAGGGATTTGCTTGGGGGTTTGGTGGCTGTGTTGAGGTCGATGGTGTTGTCGGCGTTTGTTTTGATTGTGAAGGCGAGGTTGTAGATTTGGTCGCGGAGTTCGCGAGGGAGGATGAAGAGGAGGCTGCTGGCTTGGGGGTTGGTTGAGGTTGAGTAGGACATTGTGCTTGTTGTTGTAGGGTTGCAAGGCTTGTGAGTCTGAGTGGTCTAGAGGTTGTGTTGCGGATTCTTGTGGTGATGAAGAAGAGTGGCGTTTCTTTTCGCAGGGTTGAGATGTTTCCTTTCCCTGGATGATCGAGAGCTCAAGGTGTGGTGGTTGAGAAGTGTTAGAACTCCGTACTTGTCTTAGCAGGATGTTTCTTATCTTAGTTTATCGAAATCCTGAGCTGCAGCGTCCGGTGGTGTTGAAATACCGTGATTGTCAGATGATTGGAAGCTATGCAGTCCTCAAGCGTTAAGGGATCTTAGCTGTCGTTGTGCTTTGGTGATCAATCAGTGATCTCGTGAAGTCGCATCAAAAGTCGCAGCAAACGCACAACACCCGCAGAACATCAAACCCCCCTTTCACAGAACAAGGCAGCAACGTCTCTTCAACCCTCCACATCCCCATTCACATTCCCATTCACATCCCCACCCCTCGCAAACCCCTCGCAAACCCGCACCCTCACTCCCACCTCGCTCAGCCTCCACCAGCAGCCAGCCAGCCAGCCAAATCAGCCTCCTCCACGCTCGTCTCGTGCTATCGAGGCACCGCCTGTCCAGTCGAAGTACCTCAAGACCCCAAGAAGAACCAACCGGAGTCAGAGCAAACAAACAAACAAACAAACAAATAGAACAGATGAACGGATGAACTGATGAACAGATTGATTGATACGTTCGATTCGATGTTCGATGAATGCACTGCCTGCAAAATCTAATCAGCGAGAGGCAAAAAAAGAGGGTATGTACAACAATAACAATGATTGAAGGAACAAGAACCGAAACTAAAAAGAGGGAACAGGAAGAGAAAGGAAGTCAGAAAGACAGACGCCATCTTCTTCTTCTTCTTCTTCTTCTAGCCGAGCCAACTCCATACTCCCAAATGAATCAACACGGCGCCGTGGTGCAGGATACTTCTCGAGGAGACAGACAGAGGGGACCGACCCAACCCGTACGAAACTTCACTGACTGATTCCCTTTGCTCTCCATCTCGTACCGACCTTCTCGAACGACCGCGACCGTTAGTTTAAATCGCTTCGCGGGTGAGCCACCCTCCCTCCCCATCACCTCACCCACTCACTCACTCACTCACTCCAGCCCTCAAAAAATCCTCCCTAACATTAACCAACCCCGCCTTCCCCCCAGCCTTAGCAGCAGCAGCATCAAGGAAACCCTGCGTCTGCGCGCACAACTTCTCAATAGCAGCCGAAGCGGGTTTGCCCAGGGAGACGAGAATCGCCCCATTAACCCCCTCCGCAATCCCTTCCCTCCCCCTTCTATCCAGCACCCTAGCGACCACACTCTCCCTGGGATCGACGTAGGCCATGATGGCGAAGACCTGGCGGAGCTGTTCTTTGACTTCTGGACGGGAGGCGGTGTCGTCGCTGCCGAATTCGGCTTGCAGGTCTTGGCCGTAGAGGAGGGCGGCGGTGAGGTATTCGTCTGCGGTGGCGGTGGGGGAGGGGGGGTGGGTTGTTGGGGTTGTTGTGGGGGTGGTTGTGGGAGGAGGAGGGTGGGATGAGGGTTTGGTATTGGTGGGGTTGGTGTTGTTGTTGGGAGGGAGGGAAGAGGTGGAGGTGTCCATGTCCACGTCCACGTCTTCTGATGAGGAGGGTTGTTTTTGTTGTTGTTGTTGGTGGTGGGTACTGTTCGACTTGGTTGATTCGCGGTGCAATTGATCGTCCAATTCCATTTGGTTGTCGAAAGTTTCCTCATGCGCCGGGTGACCATTCCCATTCCCATTCCCATTCTCAGTGTTGCCAGTCAAGCCCGACAATTCCGCATACCGCCGCATCAGCTCGACAAACTTCCTGCACCGCAGCTGGAAGTAGACATCTTCATTCCGCTTGTCCTGCAGCACCTGCGGATAAAACGAGTGCGTGTACTTCAGCGCCCTGTCGATATCGCCATCCAGGATCGCTCTGCGGATTTTTTGGCGGTTCATCGTTTGGACGTCATCTTCGCCGCCCAGAGATGGGATGTCGGACCCCGTCGCGGCGAATGCTTCTGCGCGGTTTCGCACGTCTGCGGAGAACGCTTTAGAGGTCTCCACGTAGCCTTCGTGTGCGAGGTACTGGCTGACGAGTTTCTGGATGAGGGTGTTTTCGTCGTCTGGAGGGTGCAGGGATGTGACGTCTGCTTGGGTGATCTGGTTGCGGATGTGTTTTCTTTCTTCCGCCATCATGCCGTCGATATCGAATACGAAGCGGCTGCGTCCGAAGTTCGCTCGTAGATGTTCGCCCGGTTTCTTGATGCCGATTGATGGGTAGAGTTCTGCATTTTTTAGGCCAGTAAAAGCCGTGCCTGCGAGGAATGTCAGTATCGAGCGACTAAGCACAAGCTGTACTGCCAAACCTACCGAGATGCACCCCGTTCTTCGTGAAGAAGGCGTGTCCTGTTCTGAAATTGATGCCACATCCGACGACATCTTGCGAGACAAACTTGGGACCGTAGCTCTTCCCGTTCGCACTGCAAGAGAACGAGTAGCCGTCGTCGCCGTGGTAAGCCCAGCTCTCGGCTTCCCACCCTGGGAGCCTGTTTAGAGGTGTCCTCCTGCCCGAAAAGCCAATTCCTATCAAGCCCTCCTTGCATCTTGACAAGATTGTGACCTCGTAGTAATAAAGCCCGCATTCAATGGGCATTGGATAGTCCGTCCGGATCGACGCCGCTTCGTCTGATGTCTTACAAACACCAGAGAACCGCACCTCACTGCCGTCGCCGAGCACTTCCAGGCCAGTCCACTTGTCGTTGTCACTCCATTTGCTTGGCAGACCTTTGAATATGTCGACTTCCTCCTCACCCGCTGATTGCGACACACTCAACAGGCCTGGAGGCTGTCTTTCGAGAACATCTTGCGTCATTCCTCCTCTGAGTGACACTGAGCCTTTCCTCGAAACCTTGTGCTCCTCTCGTGCATCGCGCCTCGCCTCCAACTCCGCCAAGTGTCCGTCCCAAGTTCGTTTTAACCGCTCCACGAACCTGCTCTTGCGCAAGTACGAGGGTGTGAAGAATGGGGGATGACCGTCATGCACTGTACATTCAAGATCGTCTTCGTGTCGTAAATTCTCGCCGCTCCAGCGCCGTTTGTAGGATCCCTCGCGCCTCGCCATGCTTTGCTGGTGTTGCTCCATGTTTTGTATGTGTTGTTCTTCTTCTGCGCCAATATCGCTTGTGTTGCCGCCAGTATGCTGATTGGCAATGCTGGTCAAGGACTGGAATCTTGGAGGACCGCTTGAGGGTGAGGTGTTGTGACTTGGGGAGGAAGAGAATCTGGTTGTTGGATGATGGGCTGATGTGTGGTATGGACCGCTCATAGTTTGCGCGGGTGACCGCGGGTGGCAAACAAATGGACCGCTTGGAAGCCTCAGGATGAATGGGCAGGCTGTAAAGAGAATATGTTCGTGTGGAAGTTGACGTGTATGGCGGTATAGCTATGGATGTGCCGTTGAAACCCGGACTGAGGCAAGCAGGCGGCAAGCAAGCGAGCCCAAGCAATCAATGCAGCAAGCCGCTACCGAGTGATGATTCCCACGAGAGCAAGAGACATGGCAGGAAAAGAGGATGTTGAGATATAGAAGGTAGAAGGTGATTCATTCACATACACAGAGTAACCGACAGACAGACAGACGTGCATGTGATGATGCCAGACGCAGCTCGGTGGTCGGCCGACTTCATGTTGCGGGGGGGCAGTGGATCCGAGCCTGGAAGATCGTCCTTGATCGTCTCGCAGCCATGGGAGGGAGCAACACCGACCAAGAACGACAGCAGCCAACCAACGAAAATGATATACAGCACAGTACAGCACGGTATTTAGAGAGTTATGAATCAAAGTCACAAAATTGCAAAATGCCTGAGATAGTATACATTTGACCGAAAAAAAAAGTCCTGACCGATCCGTTGTCGCATACACCGGTGTCCCAGTGTCTATACCCATCAAATCCAGCCCAAGGCAAAGAGTCAACCATGAGCATGAGCATACCCTTTCCCACCTCTGCTCGTCGTGTGTTTTTGCAGAGAGAAAATTATAGCCCGTGCTGTTGACCGAACGCCTCGCTGGTTGTATGCTGCTCCAAGAACAAAAACATTGTAGAAAAGTCCTCCGCTCGCCTTGCCAGGTCTCTCTACCTTTGATCGTATGCCGACGTGTTCGAGAGGGCGCCGTCCTTGATAGCAATCGCTTCGCGGGCCACCACCTCCCCCACCCACCATCCTCTGCTCCAAAGATGAAAACGAAAACCAAAGTTAAAAAGTCCTCCACTCGCCTTCGCAGGTTTCACTCCCTTCGATCGTATGCCGATGCAGTCGAGAAAGTGGCGTCTCTGGTATCAATCGCCCCGCGGGTTTCCATCGCTTCGCGGGCCACCACCCACCATCCCCTAGAAACATTCTACCACAACTCAAGCAGCAATAGCAGGCGCCGGCGAACTCTCCAACCCAGTCATAACAGTAGTATCACCAACATCGCCAACATCGCCGCCATCACCATCGCCACCATGACTCTCCTTATCACTCGGCAAAGCGCTACTCCCCATCGGCTTGACCTCGCTCGAGCTATCACTCTTCATCTCGCCATTGGCATCAACGCCACTGGCGCGCGAAGGCGCGCCCCAAGACGACATGCCCCACACCGCGCCGGTGAAAGACTTGAGCTGCAAGCCCTTCTTCTCCCATCGGCGGCAGGGCTTGCCTGAGCGGTCGAGGGCGCGGAGGCCGGCGTTGATGGCGCCCGTGTTGGCTTTGGGGCCGAGTTTGTGCGCGGCGGCGGGGCCGATGGGTTTGATGGGCACGCCGCCTTCGGCTGAGCGGTCGATGGAGCCGTCTGGTCTGTGAAGATGTTGTTAGTGAAGTGTTCTTGCAGGACAGAAAGCCTGATCGCAACATTGCGCGTGCGTGGCAGCAGTAAGACTGGTAGGCTGCGCAGTGCTCTCACGTGTCAGGTATACTTACAGTCTGGGCTTCTTCTTCGGGCCCGGCCTGCCTCGCTCCCTAGGCGGCGCATTGGGATCGATCATCGGCGCCGCTCTCTTGCGTCCAGCAGCGGCACCACCTCTCTTCCGCCTGCCATCGACCTTTGGCGGCGGTGCCAGTGAGTTGGGATCGGGCGTGTCGGCGCCAGTGGCTGGCACGGGCGTTGCTGCGTTGGAGTCGTCCGGATTCGAGGCCGGCGAAGGCTCGGGTTGTGTGATTGTTGGAGCAGGGTCGAGGGTTTTGGCGCCGGGTGTTGATGAGGATGCCTCTCGTGATGAGGACCCGGAGCCGGATGTGAATTTTGCGAGGTGTTTGGACGCGAGGTGGACGGTGACGATTAGCGTCTTCCCTCGTGAGCCTTTCGGCGTTGACTTGGCGGGTGTCGCCATGGGTGTTGTGGTGATGGTGTTGTTTCCAGTCGATATTGCGAGGGTGGTGTCGTGGTTGGGTCGATACGGCGAGGTGGCCGCGCACAGCAGGGGCTGCGAGTGGGTGTTGGGATTGAGACAGCCAAGCTTGTGTCGGGGTCGTCGGGTGGAATGCTCGCGTGGGTGTAGCAGCGGTGGTAGGTAGGCAGGTATATCACGGGTGATGGTGGTGGTCAGGATTGGTATGGGTGGTGCAGGGAGGAGGGAGGTTTAGTTGGCGGAGGGGAGTTGCTTTGCGTGGCATTATTGTTGAAGAGACTGGCGCGTGCCGCTCGGGGCCGTGGATGGTAAGCTTCATTGTGTCTGATCATCGGCGTTGCGGCTGGCCTGCTTTGCTCCCCAGCCTGCTTTGCTGGCCGAAGGAGACTCCAAGTGCGCTGCTGCCACCAAATAATCAAAAGCTCGTACCAACTGAGCTTGACGCTGATTGGCTGGTCTGCCATCACCGCTCGTTTGCTATATACCACAGTGGATTGAATAATAAAATCGAGTTAAAGTTGTTGCTGTGTATTACTGGAAACAGCTCATCTTATCCATGTCGCTGTATTGGATGCACAAATAACCCTCCTATTATCATGTGAATTCACTCACGAGCCATCATCTCCCGATTCAAGCAGGCGCGTTCCGATCGTTCCTTCTTCGTTTCCTTCTCTCGGCTGCTTCCAGGACTTTGCTCCCGTTGCGTTCTAGTACGTTTCAGGCGACACCTCGACTACCAAAGGACATCTCACGTGATCCTGTAGGTACAGTATGCATCGAATACAACATCCATTAGTGTACACCTGGGCATCACCATACAGTACAGTGGTATGAAGGCATGCAATAGCCATTCCCAATCAACAAAGCCACACTTCAACCGGGCAATCAGCACGACTACTCTTTCGCCATCACCTCCTCCGGCACAGCCTCCACTCCTCTCAACAACAGCCTAGCATCAGCCATCTCCCCCCAGCCCATAGTCTTAGTCCTCTCATCCCTCTCCCCACCCTCACCCTCACCTCCACCCTCCTCATCATCGCTCAAACCCGCCATCTCAAACTTCCCATAAACCCTATTCCCCTCCCCATCATACTCCTTCGGCGCCAAATCCCGCACAGCAACCCTGACCTTCCAACAGCTCTCACTCCCACTCCCCTCTTCGCCCTCCTTCCCAACCAACAGCACCGTCCGCGTCAGCATCTTAGGCTGCCAACTCGTCGCAGGCGAGCACACGAGTTCGGAGTAAGCGACGTAATCGCCGCTGCGCGCCTCGTCCTCCGCGAGGCTAGCGAGGGTGGAGATGTCGGCGGGCAAGGGGGGGAAGTCGTCGACTGGGGCGTTCGCGTTGGCTTCGTTCAGGAGCTGCTGCTCGGCGAGGTCGTCTTGGTCTTGGTCGTCGTCGTCGAGGAGGGCGCCTTCTTCCCAGTAGTCGTCGTCGCTTCCACCGCCGTCGCCGTCGTAGTCTAGCACGTCGCCGTAGCCGTCTTGATTGTACTTGTCGTACGATTCCAGCAGTTCGCCTACCATCGTCGCTTGGTTGTTGTTGTTGCCGCGGCGGCGCTTGCGCGGTGGGTTGGCGTAGGTGGGCATGTTGCGGTTCTTTTTCTTGCGGTACTGCGAGTCCCAGCGCTGGTAGAAGGGGAAGGGCGGTGTGCTGAGCTCGACGCCTTCTTCGCAGCATTCCACCGCTTTGAGGTCAATTCTTTGAAGCCAGGCATCTTCATCGTCGACACCTGCCTCTTCTGTGACTGCTGTTTGTTCGGCCTCCGCGCTCGCTTTTCGTTGAGGCATCTCTGTCCCTTGACGGTCTGCAAGTCGCTTTTGCAGCGTATCTTTCTGCTCTTGTGTCTTGGGCGGGCGTACGCCCAGTGAACCGTAGAGCATCCGCTGTGCGCTGTTCACGTCGAGCCCGCGGCGACTTGCGGAAGAGGATGCTTGATCGGAATCGCCGGCGGTCTTGGAGATGTTTTCTTGACGCAGACGTTCCGCAAGTGCGGCCTTCTCAGCAGCAACCTTGTTACTTTGCACTTCTGGCCCCTCGTCCGCGTCTTCATCTTGCTTTGCCTTCCCATTCGAGCCGAGTTCGATCCCGCCAGACGCGATAGACTGTAGTAACTGCTGCCTCCTTGTGGCTAGATCAAGCTCTTCGTTTTGCTCTTCGTTGCCCATGAGTGTTGAGCTTGAGGCCTCAGTGGCGCTCGTGCTCATGTGCTTTGACAAACCAGGGACTTCGTTCTTCCAGTCAGCCGTCTTTTCCCACGCGCGAAGAGTGAGAAGGTCGGCGTTCGGTGGAAGGATGTTGTGTTCTTTCAGGTAGGCGAGTTTCTTGGAGTCGCGACGTCTCGCATTCCGCTCTTGCGTTTTCTTTTTGCCTCCGTGGGGGATTGCACTGGACTGCGGCGCGCCAAAAGTGGTCTGTTGAGCCTGTTGTGTAGCCTGTGTCTTTGCCGCTTTCGATGGAGCTGCTGCCTGCTTGGTTGGTTGCACCGGCGGTCCAGTCGTTCTCCGTCGTGATTTTGCTCGTGATGAAGCTTTGACGCTGCCCTCACTCGACTCGTCACTCGAGGACTCGCTCGTGCTGTCGCTGGAGTCGCTGGAGTCGCTGCTATCGCTGCTATCGCTGCTAGCGCTAGAGTCAGACCCGCTCGAAGAAGAACTCGCATCCGAAGATTCAGATTGCGCATCAGAGTCCGCATCATGCTCAAGCTCGAAATCTCCATCGTCTTCCTCATCGTCATCGTCATCGTCATCCTCATCCTCACTATCCTTCCCCGAAACCACAACAACAGTCTTATGATTCCCAATCGGCACACCCTCAACCTGCCCCGGCGCAATCGCAGCCTCCTCACCAGCCGCCAAAACCCTAACCCGCCTTTCTCCCTCCTCCTCCAAATCCCCACCCCTCTTCCTCTTCCTTCCCGGAATCCCCACCTCAGGCCTAACCACCCCCCTCAAAACCGGCCGTCCAAAAGCAACCCCATCCTCCAACTTCCTCCCATCCCCACTAATCGTGCTCCTCCCCAAAAGCGTCCTCGCCCTCACCTCCGCATACGTCAGCGGCCTCACAACAACCTCATCCTCGTCCCTGCACACGCTGCCGATCTCGTGGTAGTGCAGGCATTCGTACCCGGCGACCGTCACGACGTAGTCCTCCAGGCCCCATTTGTCGGTTTCGAGCGGGAAGGCGTTGTTTACGGCTTCGAGGAGCTGGGCGATGGTGTGCTTTTGCTGCGTGTCGCTGAGGGGCCAGAGGGTGTTGACGGGGGGGAGTTCGTTGCGCTGGATGCGCAGTCGGAGGCGCATTTTTGTTTGAGTTTTATTGTTGGGTTGGTGAGATGGGGTTCATGATCTGGGATGGATTTGTCGGTGTTGCGAAAGTGCAATGTTGGAGTCTCAAAGCCCGAACGAAGAGAGAGAAATGGACGGACAAGAGCATGTGAAAACGCGGGGAAAAGATGTGTCAAAAGTCATGGTAAAGGAAATCGCTACAGACAACCTTGAATATACACGCTGTGTTACAGTAAAGCAGCAGTGGGAAAAAAATAACATGATGACTTTGTTCTACCTGCGCGCAGACCTTTCTCTTACCACAAGAGTCTTCTGCTTTGCCTCTTCATCGATCTTCGCATCCTCGCTCTCGGTCAAAAGCGTTCCGTAGATGTTGATGCTTCCGCTTCCCGTCTCAGCACCAGCCGTCGCCTCAAAGTCCTTCACTTTGAAGATGATCTTCCCTTCCACCTTGTTTCCCTCTGCATTAACATAGTGGCCCGCAGCATCGCGACGGCCCTTGCGTGACATCTCTCCGTTCTCCTCCGCCGACTCGTCCTCGACCCATTGCCAATCTTTTGGCAACCGCGACCGTTCAATGCCAGCGTTGAAGTAGTTGTAGCAGACCAATCCCAGGATACTTTCGTTCTGCAGATTGACATAACCCTCCAAAACAGTCCCCCTCTGCGGCTTGAAGATGATCAGATCGACCGTCAACCAGACGAATGTCACAGCGTACTCGTCGACGCTCGTGCCCAGCACAGTCTTTGCGTCCTTGCCCTTGGACTGCTTTGCGCCCTTCTCCGGCGATTCCGAAAGTCGAGGGTCGCTGTACGATAGTACCACACCCTTCAACGGTGCGTAGTATGTGAGGATCAGCGGTGAGATGTGCTCTGCGCATAGACCCTCCAGAGGGAAGTGATGCGCGATTGGTGACAGGGCGAGGTAGAACGAGGTGGTTTGTTGGACAAAGGGCGATTTCGAGTGCAATTGCTTGCTGCTGATCGCTGTGGTTGTGGTTGCTGAAACGACGGGCTTGCTCTCTTCCGAACCATTGGTCTCTGCGGTCTCGCTAGTGGTGTGCTTGGATTTCCTCTTTGACTTTTGCGGCTCCTCTGCCTCGCTGCTCTCGTCCTCGTCTGAATTCGCTCCAGAAGCTGCTGGGGTCGCGTCCTGAGCAATTGTCTCCTCTTCCGGCTGGGCCTCGGTGCTCTTTCTCTTTTTCTTCTTGTCCTTCTTTGCCGGTGTCGCGTTCTCTGCCGTCTCCTCGGTAGTCTCCTGTTTTGCAACACTCTCGCGATCTTTCTTCGACTTCTTCAACTTCTTCGCAGGCGTAGATTCGGGTTCGGCGGTCGCCTTGCTTTGCGCGAGCTCTTCCTCTCTTCTCCTCTTCTTCGACATCTTGTCCGCTTTGTCTTTGGAGACGGGCGACATGGTTTCGGTGGACATGCTGGGACGCTATTGGCGCATGCTCGTCGCAAAACCAAAGGCAGACAAAAGTGAAGCCCGTAAAAGTTAACGCGCGAGGATCGGCGTTGCGGCAGATCCCGCCACCGATGCCGATACAACTTGGAGAAAGCGACCGAGAAAGGATATCAAGAACAACGCTGTGAGTGAAATCTATTTCAGTTGAGTGAGCATGCTCTGGGTAGATTACGCTTGACTTGAGCTGAAGAGTTGGCTATGTTGTTTGGATCTTACCTGAGTTGCTGTAAGAACCCACACGAACTCGGCGTACCTCTTTCCAACAGAAGTTTATTCATCTGCCCAGCGGGAACGAGTAAAATAGAAATACCGGGCGAATAATCTCTCCGACCCGGATGCACCTACAAAGGTACATAGGTGTGAGCTTGTCCATACCTCTAGTACCTGCCATTCGACTATTCTGTCGGTAGCTAACAGGGTTGTAGCTTGATGCCTATGATTTCAAAAAGCGATACCTCAGTCCGTAGTGACTAGACATGGATAGGATAAAGTTGGAATAGACTATGAAACATTACAGTCATCAAAGTGCATACGATATAAATAATAATGTTGGATGGGTAAATGATTCGAAAAGGGAGACCCTGCTTAGGGTTATTTGGCTTTCCGGCGCGAACGCGAGGCCTGACGTTGCAAGTTCAAGTCGTTGGGTCCTCACATCCAATCCAACCCACTACCTACCCACGCGCCCGTCCCCTTTCACATTCACTTGCCACTTCCCTTCTCGGACCAGCACCAAGCTGCCGCCCTTGGCATTTGGAGCAGATTCGACCAACCATGGTCAAATCACACCTCCCGGCGCACATGGACAGCGTTCGAGAAAGGCTCCGACCCAAGCATCAGCTCCTGGTCCTCAAGTGCTATCCCAGGCTTCCGCGGAACAGCACGGCCGACGTCAACCCAAACGGCTCCGAACTCAGCTACCTCCTCTACTACGCCAGTACTCGTCGCAGCAAACTACAAAAAGTCGGCACATTTCTCGAACGCAAGACCACAAATGACGTCTACAAGGCCCAGAGTGCGCGCGTCTTCGTCACCCTGCAGATCCTCACTGCATTACTAGAAAACAAAGTTGTAGGCAGCGCCAATAGCTTCAGCCTAATCGCGCCATACGTGCTGCGGACGATAAGCGGCGTATTGCTCAACACCAACGATATCAGCCTGATTGAGGCCAGTTTGAAGACATGGGAGGTGTTCTGCAGACACCAAGATCCTGCAACTCTTGCGGCAGACCACGAATACCAGGCGCTGTACGAGCATGTGGTCCGGCAATGGTCGGAGTTTGCACACAAAAGCAATACGAAAAAGATTGGAAAGTCAACAACGCCTGTGACCGTCCCGGACGCCGTACGTTTGAGGGAAGCGGGACTTGGTGCGATCAAGGCCGTACTTGTGGCTGATGCTCTGTCTTCCGAGATTGGACGCCAGCTCAGTGGAACCACGCCGGCGATCCTGAGCAATTTGCGTGGCGAGAACGCTCTCTATCTCTCGCATCTCCAAGCGATTAGCCTACGGAATGAGGAAGAGGAGAAGGAGAACGCCTTCAAACGAAGACAGAGCTTGAACACAGTACGGACCGATCCAGGTACTGCTTCTTTCGACTCGGATGCTCGTGCAGCTGCAGGGACGGTGCAAGATGCAGACAAACTCGCCGAGGAAGGTGTTGCCATAATGGCTTTGGACTGCTTGAAATCAATGTTTGAATCGGATGATCGTGCTCAGGTCCGATCCGCTACCAATGAGGTGCTGAAATACCTCTTGCGATATCAACTGGAGAATCGACCAGAGACGTCCCTCTCGCAGCAGGCCCCACACGTTAACGACTGGACAAGCTGGGCGGTGAAGCTCTTTGAGATTCTCACGGCTTGCACTGCTGTTCAAGACAGGTACATCCTGCTGGTCACGGCCGTGGAGAGTCTCACACACCTCCCAGTGAAGGACTCGGACCTTGCGCAGCATCTGCTACTCACACATTTGATCGATGACATCCTTCGTTCTGACCTGAACCTCATTGGGTTATCGGTAATGGACGTCTTACTTGGCCTAGTGCAGCACATTCTGCGGGTGCTCCAGCTGAGCGGTCCACCCAGGACCTCACGCGCATCTAGTGCTGGACTTCCAAGCCCTGACGATCCCAAAGACAAGCAGTCTCCAACCGCCATCCCCTCTGCACCGCGTGTCGAGCTCTTGACGAGACTGAAGAGTTGCATAGCAGACTTGGCAACGCACGTCTATTACACGGACCAGATCGGTGATATGGTGTCCGCCATCCTGATGCGCCTTAAACCAAACACTTCACCTACAGCAGAACAGAACCCAGCAGCTACTGCCGCAGCTATAGAGGAACCCATGTCGGCAGTCTCTCAAAGCGCAACAAACATCAGCACGACAGCTCGCGAGAGGTCTCACTCAGTAACCGGAGGTTTCTTTACATTTGACACTGCTCGGCACGTCGCACTCGAACTTGCTAGAGACGTCATGATTGTGGCAAATAGCTCACGTACAAAGGCTTCAGGCGGTGTGGCCGAAAGCCGCAATACAGTACCTCTGTCGACATGGGAAGGAACCCAATGGCTTCTCCGCGATCCCACACCTGGTGTCAGACGCGCATATGTCGACGCATTGTGCACCTGGCTCTTATTGGAAACTCGCAAGGCAGATGCGAGGATCCAAGCACCCACAGAAATCAAGAAGAGAGCAAAGAGTGCTGATCCGAACGGAACCCTCGCTAGGCGAGCCCTGTCGAATGCATCCAACCGTCACAATAAGAGTAAGAAGGGTCGGAATACATTCTTGCAGCTGCTCAACTTGGCAGTCTACGAGCACGCGCTGCAATATGCGGCTTCGTCAGAGCCGGACATTTTGTTGCTGCACCTGCTCAACACGACATTATTGCATGTTTTGGGAGTCAACGCTGTTCAAAGCAGTTTGCCTATGATCTTCGCTCTCCAGGAGGAGATCCCCAAAGCAGACCCACCGGTTGCCAAGATAAGACTGGGCAGTTTGGTCCACGGGTACCTTTGGCAGTTGTGTGAGGAATTCAACTCGGCGCCTGACGTTGTCAGTAAAGAGGTGTACGAAGAGGTCGCGAGAAGAAAACAACATGGTCTGTGGATGCAAGCAATCAGTGTCCCGGCCGCGCCCCTTGAGCAGATTCCTCTTCGTATGGATGCCAGCTCCTCGATACCCCAGCTTTCGCCAGACAGTATTGCCCATGAAGATCTCAAGGCCATGGATCACCGAACTGCACTCGTCACCCGTGTTGCCGATGCTTACGACTCCAACTTTGCAGGCCCTCCACAGCTGTCGCCACCCGCAAGTCCCGGACGTAGGGTGTCCGTCTCTGCGATTGACCGGTCAACTTCCTACCTCTCCAGTAAGACAACCAACGATCTCGAACTACCCGACAAGGTCAGAGACGCCATGTCCGCAACGTGGACCAAGGAAGCTTGCCTTTCAGCCGTGGCAGCTGCGGCTCCGAAGTCTATATCTCTTTCCGGCACACAAACATCACCAAGGAACGGCAACCATCGTCATCTCCTCGGCGCCGCCAACGCCTCATCGTCCCGCAACAGCTCAAGTCCTCACCTCGATTCTGGCGAAGCATCTTCTGCACAATTGAACGGGACTTCATCCCCACCAAACTACAGACAACAAGCCTTCGGCCTCATGTCCCGCCGCCTAGACTCACGCTCGCCCGACGGCCGCTCACCAGATGGCCGACCCAGCGGCAGCACGCACGACCAACGCAGCAGCTCCGCTGCCGGAGGAAACCGCGCTCTTCGAGTCGAAGAGCTCAAACGTGTTCTCGCCGGAGGCGGACCGGCACCAAGCACTTCTACAACCAGGGCCGATCCCGGCGAAGACACGGGCAGTGAAAGTCTTGTCGAAGTGGGCGACGGCGACTTTGGGAGCGAGAGTGAATTCGGCCACAGCACAGAGCGCAGAAAAGTCTCACGGAAGCCGAGTAAAACGGATCTCGAAGCATTGCTGGAGGGTATTGGTATGGAAGAGCTTGAGCAAGATGGCGGACGCCTCGATAGGGGAGCGGGGATGGGCAGACCGCCTTATTGAGGTCGGGGATGACTTGATTGCTTGATGTTTGCTTGCGACTTGTCATGTTTTCATTGATCTCGTCTTTTTTATCTCCTTTTGTTACATCTTATCCGATTACACAGCCGAGTTTCTTTCTCGTTTATTCCGCCGATACCCAATTGGTTTTTCTTTTCTTTTATCGTTGCGGAGCAGGTACATTGAGGTGGGTAATGGAACTGTAGATAGCAATTGAAAATGACACAAATCTCGCAAACGATCCTTATCGTGACTGGCTCCTTTTTGATCGTGCTGTGACCCTGCGATGTAAGACAAGGGTCCTATCGATCAATCTAATTGATCGCAGCCCCGAGATCGCATCCTCGGTTTATGACGTGCTTTTGAAGGTCCCGCTTTCGCAAACGCAAAGCCCGCGCCCAACAACACATACATTTCCAACCATGCTACACCGACTGCCATTGAAACGTCTTGCATTTGTTACTCCCAGTCTACGGCTGCGGTCACTTCCAATACATCTTCTCCCGAGTCAGGCTATTGGATCAAGAGCATTCACCGCTACAGAAATGGTCAAGGAACCCTTCAAACCGGCAGCGAGGGTTGCCGGTCAGAGGCAGGATGTTTGGTGAGTAATACCATTCCATTCACTTACACCTTAGCTCCTTCCACTTCACCAGGCCAAATTAACCAACCATGTCAGGTCTATCGTCAATGAAGCCGCGCAGGCCTCGCCGGTCCAGCCCATCGTAAACATGGGCCAGGGCTTCTTTGGCTACAACCCGCCTCAATTCGTCCTGGATGCTGCCCACGATGCGCTGGGAAAGGTCGAGTGCAACCAGTATTCGCCAACGAAAGTACGCTACCTCATTGCAAAACATACAACCAACACCGACTAATGGCACTCAGTAGGGCCGCCCACGTCTGAAGAAGGCCATCGCAAATGCCTACTCACCCTCCTTCAACCGAGCCCTCAACCCAGACACCGAAGTCACAATCACCACCGGCGCCAACGAGGGCATGCTCTCTGCCTTCATGGGCTTCCTCGAGCAGGGCGACGAGGTCATCGTCTTCGAGCCCTTCTTCGACCAGTACATCTCCAACATCGAGATGCCCGGCGGCAAGGTCGTCTACGTCCCGCTGCACCCTCCAGCCAACGGCGCCACCCAGACAACTTCCGCCGGCGAGTGGACATTCGACATGAAGGAGCTGGAAAGCAAGATCACGGAGCGCACCCGCATGATCGTCATCAACACACCGCACAACCCGGTCGGCAAGGTCTTCTCCCGCGAGGAGCTGCAAGCCATCGGCGACCTCTGCGTCAAACACAACATCCTCATCCTCTCCGACGAAGTCTACGACAAGCTGTACTACGTGCCCTTCACGCGCATTGCCACTCTGAGCCCTGAGATTGCGGCACTCACTTTGACTGTCGGTAGCGCGGGTAAGCTGTTCTACGCTACGGGATGGAGGGTAGGCTACTTGATTGGTCCCGAGCATTTGATCAAGTATGTCGCCGCCGCGCACACTCGCATCTGCTTCTCCAGCGTCAGTCCCTTGCAGGAGGCCACGGCCGTCGCTTTCGAACAAGCCGACGACAGGGGCTTCTGGGAAGAGAGCAAGAGCGAGATGAAAGGCAAGCTGGACCGCTTCAACAAAGTCTGGGACGAGCTGGGTCTGCCTGTAAGTTACAGTACCATCCCCCATCTCAACGGACGTATTTGCTAACAAATCCTCAACACAGTACTCCGAACCAGAAGGCGGCTACTTCGTCCTCGTCAACCTCGCCAAAGTGCAACTGCCCGCAGACTACCCTTTCCCGCCCCACGTCGCCAGCCGCCCTCGCGATTTCAAGCTTTCGTGGTTCTGCATCAAGGAGCTCGGCGTGGCTGCTATCCCTCCTACTGAGTTCTTTACGGATGCTAATGCGCATCTTGCTGAGGATTGGTTGCGGTTTGCGGTTTGTAAGGAGGATGAGGTGTTGGAGCGGGCGAAGGAGAGGTTGAGGGGGTTGGGGAGGTTTATTAGGGAGTGACGAGAGGGGGAAATAAACAAGCTACAGTTTACACGATAGCACATAGTTGTGATCCATACAGCAGGGTTGACTCTCCGTGTTTTCAGCCCGTGTCAG
>Ga0265797_10003954_pt1 | contig 23103 bp, 12 predicted proteins | sample P2T30metagenome_FD_192433 | JGI IMG/M metagenome (GOLD analysis project Ga0265797, IMG submission 192433) | Plant litter microbial communities from East Loma Ridge, Irvine, California - P2 T30 | ecosystem: Environmental > Terrestrial > Plant litter > Unclassified | place: USA: California... | reverse complement strand
TTGGAAAACAAGCTTGATACGAGCACAGTCATTCACGGCTACTGAAAATTACTTGGAGTAGTAGATGGATGTGTTGTGGATACCGCATGGCTGTCTATCGCTGGAGCTCCCATAAGAACGATTGCACCGATGGTGGCGGCCTAATATCACATATACGAGATCTGCAAGTGTCAGATGTGCAGACCTTTGATACGGAGTAGGCAACACAATCGCCAGATGACACGAAGACAGAACGCAGAGCACTGGAATAGTTCTTCCAATCCATCAACGACGATTATGGTCGACAATAATCGACGACCTATCAAGATTTGTCGCTGTATCCAAACCCGTCAAAGCGCTCAACAAAGGCATTGTTGCAATGTTCGACCATTGTGCGGGAGCAACATTCACATTCGCTCCCAAGCAAGAACGACGTAAGTCACTTAAGCTTGGGGCGAACACAAGGGCGTTGACCACGGAAGCGTGATCTCCTTTCACATGACGCCAAACGTGCTCAATAAATGCACGGGATCCCCTCCTGCTTTCTCAACACACTTGTACACCATCCAGCTACCTGCAATCTCCCCACCTATCTACACACTCTCCACTCACCTACGCACCCTCCATCGCACACCAACAATGTCTTCGAACAAACCCACCGAGATGACAACACCAAAAGGCCTGTCGGAGAGCATCCTCGGGCGTCTGCCCAAGGAGTTGAGCAACAAAGTCTACGAGCTTGTCATGGACGCTGACTTCACCTCGCGAGATGGACACCACCGACTTCAAGGGACCGCGAACACACCACAAGAGGAGGAGCCTCTTACACTCCGCCAGAGGCTGGCTCCCCTACAAGTCTGCCGTGAGATGCGAGCTGAGGCGATCGGTTACTTCTTCCAGAAGCCGGTGTGGCTTATGCACCAAAAGCGAACACCGAGCGAATACCACACGACGATGGCGGCCCCAACGGACGAGGAACTCAAGGTTTGGTCGGCCATGATTGCGAATATCCCTATGCACCTCCGCTCGCGCTGGCTGACTTTCCAGTACTACTACGAGTGCGAACTCAGCATATTCTCGGAATTCAACACTACGCCACGCGAACCCGGCCCCGAGTTTGAAGCTGGCATCAGGGCGCTGGTCAAAGCAGCACGACCCCCCAAGTCGTCGTCGCCATCAACCTCTTCTTTCACAGGATGGGCGTATTCGGAGTGTCGGGTATGGGTCCAACGAAGCCGGTCTGCATTCACGACGAGCCAATGACGGTGACTGAATGCGAGAGCATCCTTGTCAAGATCCCGACCAGCGATGCGGTCAAGGCGTATCGTATGGCCCAGGACGCATTTGCAGAGAAGCGCAGGAGACTGGAGAAGCACCGCTCTCACAGGGTTTGCTTCATCAGACTCAGCCTCCAGAAGTCCTTGGAGCGTTTGGAGATCGCTGAGCAAAAGATTCGCGAGTTGATGGAGAACATCCCGGGCTTCCCAAAGCCCTCTTGAGAGTGTTGTCTATCAATGCTGGGGTATGACCACGCACTGGTCTAGATTTGTATTCACACACTACTGCAAGATACTGGAGATGTTGAAGGAATTTATGAGATGTTTAAAAGTATGCTGGTAAAGTTCTCGATGCGTTCGACACTGTCTGTAAACATTAGCTGGGAAAAGCTTTTGGCATTGCAGGCGTTATTGGCGTTTTGTTTTTAGGGAATCAGTTGCTATCATCGAATTCAAAATAACACTCACACTTCATTAAAATGTAACACGTCTCATTGGTAATAATGCCGTTTTAGTAGCGAGTAGCTTGTTCGTAGGCTCGATTTGGTGACACTCGCCTTGGTAGAGGAGGATCTCCTTGACCGGCAACATCCTTCAACACATCTTTCGAGAGGGTCTTACAGCACGCTAAATAGTACACCCGAACCACTGAGAGTTTCTGAGAGCCTCAAAAATTTGCTACTTCTGCATTTTAGCCAATAAGAGTAGTGGCTCAGTGTTCATCCCGTGCATCGATACAAAGGTTATTGAAGGACGTTGCTGGTCAAGGAGAGGTGAATACTGTATGTGAGGTATCGCACATGACAAATTTCGCAAGTTTCCATGCAGAAAATAAACTGCATACCTGAGATTTTAAGCACATGCGATCAAGGAAAAATAATTGAACCTAACCGGCTGTGGTGAACGTGCATGCCTGTTCATGCATGTGAGTTGAGTCGAGATGCAGTCGCTGGGACCCTTGTTGCCATGTCACGCTAAAAATCTTGGCGGGAGCGCGTTAAGTGGTCTGTCGCGCTTGCCACACGCTTTACGCGCTCTAAGTTCGAGAGCCCGTCCTCTGTTGTTTGCACATGTACCAACAACCCCACCTCCTCTAATACATACACCTGCAACCATGCCGGGCCTAGTCGCTCAGTCTTCATCAACTTCGCAATCGAAGCGAATCCTACAAGACAGCACAAGCTCCCGCCGCAATGAACAGGCATCACCTTCAAAGAGACGGAAGCTGGAGGATGGCGCAAACAAGTTCGTAAAGCCTGCAAGAAGAGATGTCAATGGCGGTCTGGTGGGATCCAGCCAGCCGAAGAGTCAGTTTGAGTCGGAGGTGCTGGAGAAGCTCACTCAGGATATTGGTACATTGAAGAAGAAGAACGCAGAGAAGGACCAACATTGGGGTCGACCAAATCTCGACGACTTCAACGAGAAGACCGACAGACTCACTTTCCAACAAATTGATGCCGAAGAAGGCACGTTCCAGGGTGGTAACGCGAGTGTCAAGCTGTTTGGTGTGACAGATGATGGCCACTCCGTGCTACTACACGTCACTGACTTCAAGCATTACCTCTATGTTGCTGCGCCTGTCAATTTTGGTACCAAGGATTGCGAACCTTTCAAGGCCTACCTGGAGACTACGCTAGCACAACACCAACCTGCCATCTTTTCGGTACAGATGGTCATGCGCGAGAACATGTACGGCTTCCAAGGCAACCAAAAGAGCCCGTACCTCAAAATCACTGTCACGGATCCTAAGTTCATTCCTCGACTGCGCACTGCCATCGAACAGGGCAACGCAAATTACAAGGGCCTCTGGAAATCAGCGGACAACAGTGTATTGACATTCGACGCCATCCAATACGTTCTTCGCTTCATGGTCGACACTCACATCGCCGGCATGTCATGGGTGTCAGTCGATCCAGAGAAGTACCACATGATCCCTGGCAAGGACAGACATTCTCACTGCCAGATCGAAGCCTACTGCCATTACCGAGATCTCATCGCACATCCGATCGATGGTGAATGGGCAAAGATGGCGCCTTTGAGAGTTCTGAGTTTCGATATCGAGTGCGCTGGTCGCAAAGGTGTCTTCCCAGAAGCCAACATCGATCCAGTCATTCAGATCGCGAACGTTGTCACAAGATATGGTGAAGAGAAACCGTTCGTCAGAAACGTGTTCTGCCTGGACACATGCAGTCTCATCGTCAATACCCAAGTTTTCGAGTTTGGCGGTGCAGATGCAGAGAGCAAGATGCTGATGGCGTGGCGGGATTTCGTTGAAGAGGTGGACCCAGATGTCATTATCGGTTACAACATCGCAAACTTCGATTTCCCATATCTGCTCGACCGAGCAGCGCACCTTAAGGTGCAGAAATTCCCGTACTGGACAAGGCTGAAGAACATCAAGTCGCAAGCGAAAGAGACCAACTTCTCGAGCAAACAGATGGGCAACCGAGACACCAAAGCGACCAACACCAACGGCCGTTTGCAGCTTGATCTGCTTCAGCTAATTCAGCGTGACCACCAACTGCGAAGTTACACTCTCAACTCCGTCTGCGCTCACTTCCTAAACGAACAGAAGGAAGACGTGCACCACACCATGATTACGGAGCTATTCAACGGAACTCCCGAATCACGGCGCCGTCTTGCAGTCTACTGTCTGAAGGATGCCTACCTACCACAACGTCTGATGGACAAGCTCATGTGCCTGGTCAACTACACCGAGATGGCAAGAGTCACAGGAGTTCCATTCAACTTCCTCCTGTCGCGTGGTCAACAGATCAAGTTCTTGAGTCAAGTCTACCGAAAAGCACTGACTGAACAGCTTGTGATTCCCAATCTCAGCTCCCAGGCGACCGATGATCAATACGAGGGTGCTACTGTCATTGAGCCAACAAGAGGTTACTACGATGTGCCAATCGCGACGCTCGATTTCGCATCGCTGTACCCTAGTATTATCCAGGCGCACAACCTCTGCTACACCACATTACTCAACAAGAACGCCATCGAGAAGCTGAAGTTCGTCAAAGATGAGGACTACATCGTCACGCCCAACGGCGACATGTTCGCAACAACCAAAGTTCGCAAAGGTCTCCTCACAGTCATTCTGGAAGAACTGCTGGGTGCGCGTAAGCGAGCGAAGAAAGAGTTGGCTGTTGAGACCGATCCGTTCAAGAAGGCTGTGCTGAACGGTCGTCAACTCGCTCTGAAAGTCAGCGCCAACTCGGTCTACGGTCTCACAGGTGCCACAGTGGGTAAATTGCCCTGTCTGGCTGTCGCTTCCAGTACAACAGCCTACGGTCGTCAGATGATTGAGAAGACAAAGGCAGAGGTCGAAAGTCGCTACACCATCGCAAACGGCTACACTCACGACGCACAGGTCATCTATGGTGACACCGATTCCGTTATGGTCAAGTTCGGGCCTAACGATCTTGCCAAGTGCATGGAGTTGGGCAACGAAGCTGCTATCCATGTTTCCGACAAGTTCATCAAGCCCATCAAGTTGGAGTTCGAGAAGGTGTACTTCCCGTACCTGCTCATAAACAAGAAGCGTTATGCGGGATTGTACTGGACTAACACTGAGAAGTACGACAAGATGGACACCAAGGGTATCGAGACTGTCAGACGTGACAACTGCAGACTGGTACAGACTGTGATTGAAACAAGTCTGAGAATGTTGCTGATTGACCGTGACGTGCAAGGCGCGCAAGAGTAAGTGCAAACATGTATGCCTGTATTGCGAACAACTGCTAACACATCGATAGTTACGTCAAGGAGACCATCTCTGAGCTCCTGCAGAACAAAGTCGACATGTCCAACCTCGTCATCACCAAAGCTCTTTCCAAGGTCGACTACGCTGGCAAACAAGCCCACGTCGAGCTCGCTGAGCGCATGCGCAAACGAGACGCGGGTTCTGCGCCTGCTCTCGGTGACCGTGTTGCGTATGTCATGATCAAGGGTGCTGCTGGCAGCAAAGGCTACGAGAAGTCCGAAGACCCCATCTTCGTGCTTGAGAACAACCTGCCCATTGATTCGAAGTACTACCTGGACAATCAGCTCGCCAAACCACTCGGACGTATCTTCGATCCTATTCTGGGCGAGAAGCAGGCCGCGTCACTCCTTACTGGTGCGCACACTCGATCCATTGCTGTTGCAGCGCCCACCATGGGCGGCTTGATGAGGTTCGCGAAGAAGACTGAGACATGTCTTGGTTGCAAGAAACCCTTGACGAGCGCCGAAGAGAAACACGGTGCTGTGGGCGCCGAGTGCAGACCAAGATTCGGCGAGCTCTACACGAGGACTTTGAGCAAAGTGGCAGATGTCGAGGTGCGATTCTCAAGATTGTGGACGCAGTGCCAGCGCTGCCAAGGCAGTATGCACAACGAGGTCATCTGCTCCAGTCGCGATTGCCCGATCTTCTACATGAGGATGAAGGCCAAGAAGGACGTGGAGGATGCCGGCAAAGAGTTGGATCGATTTGATAAGGATGCGACGCTTTGGTGAAGGATAGTGGTGGGGATGGGTTACGGACCACTGGACCGACCCAAGGAATGGCGGTGATAGTGTACGATCGCGGAGCGATGGACCTACATACGCGGGTGTCGATCAAGGCGTTGAGGAACTTGTTTTTCGTTCTCCTGTGTCAGAACGGGAGGAGGGTTTAGTCAAAGGGTCAAAGGGTCAACAGAGAGCAAAGACAATGTAGGACTTGTAGGCAAGGCGTTATTATGCATTAGATCGAAGCGGTGTTCACGGGCGGTGTGTGCTGTCATTTTACCTTATGCAACCTTGCGCGAAAGAAACGCGAAACGGTCTTTGGCCGTTGGGACAACCCTCTTCCGGCCTCGCAGCCATTGACGCAAGCATAACGTCCCAAAGCATAACTGCATTGCGTATGTATGTGCTTTTGTGCAACGTTCCCAAGGAGGGGCAGGTCGAGGTAAGAAGGCAGGGCGAGAGACATGTCCCGATCCAGTCGGCATCGGCAGACGAGGGCTTGCTTGCAACGTGTAACGGTCGAAACGTTGGCAATTTCCCTGCACCGCGAGTTAAGCTTATCCGTACGCAAACTAAGCGTCAGCGCCGCCCGCTATCAGGCGAAAAGATGTGGGCGGGTTTGAGCAGTGCGTCATAGAGAGAGCGTTAGGGAGAGTCGAGACACTCGCATCGGGGAGACGCGATGGCTTAACGTGTTTCGGAGGGCCAACTCTGATATCAGCCTATTCCGCTTGCATCCATCGCGTACCACCGCCAAACCTCACTTCGCGCCTTCGCGCGACCGCCATGTCCCGTGATATCGCATCCGAGTCGCGCGCACGTCTGAGCGGGCGGTCGCTGCGTCCTTCTAATTCTTCTCTGCGATTCTTCTAGTGCGTCGCGCATCGACGTGTCGTGTCAGTGTGTCAGTGGTTGGAGGCTGTGCGTTGGACGAACGATTCGCCATTGCGGCCAGTTGCGAGTCGGTCAGTTTCGAGTTGTGACATCTTGCGAGCGACGTTTTCGGCTGGCGAGTCGTGGGCGTCGTACGTTGTGGCCCTATGTATAGTATGTTGGAGTGTAGTGTATCCACCCACCTGGTCGTTCATCAGCGATCTGCGATATGGATGTTGGGCATATCGCCAGATGCGCATGGGAGGCGGCGACCTCTCATGGGAATCGCTTGGCGGGTTGCCTGCCTAGTGTGCCGTACGAGGCGGCGGCTGGCGCGGAGAGACCTTGGGATCTGCCTTCTCCACAGAGTTTGGCTTGCTCGATTTCTCCCGGGTTGGCCTGCCTCGTCTATATTGCGACGTACGTTGTCTATGTGCCAAGAACAAGACACGAATGGCGACACGGACTCGAGAGCAGAACTCGGAGAATCAGGCCGGCCATATCGCTATCGTTCTGGAAGCATCATGTGTTCCATCATCAGACATCGCCAGACATCGCTTGTCTACTGCGACAGCTACGAGGCAGTGCATCGAACCATGAACTCCACAACTTGCTGGAATATGCCATTGGCCGATACTCGGAAGACGTGTAGGCACTATACAGCGCGCCCACTTCTGTGCTGGTGCATACAGTCGAGCTTGTGGCGCGCGGGATCGAGGAGAACATGGGGCTGACGTTTGCTTATATGCCACTGCGTTCCTATACCAGACTTGCAGAGTACGGGCTGCAGATCTGTCGTGCGGCGATAGGAGGCCAGATGTCTTGCTAGAGCGCAGACGGCCTCGGCAATCCTGCACCTGTGGGCAATGCGGGCATCCCTGCTACGCTACAGGACGCGATGTGGGTGGCGTGCATGCAGCGGTGTGTAGGCGCCGTGTGTCGCCAACCATGCTTCACCATGCCGTCTGCGCCGCAGCCACGCAAAATATTCTCCGATCTCACTCGTGGGCGGCGACTTGGCACGATGCAAGATGCGTTTACCCGCTGCAGGTCCAGCAGCACTACTCAGGCGATAACACGAGTTCACAGCGACGGCGGCTGGATGTCGCGGCCGCCTATGGTCATGCGGCCCTCTTGTGGTACGGCGAGGGCGGATGCACGATGCAATGGCCTGTCAGCAGTCGGGTGGACTCGGCCGTGCCACGACAGCCACGTAGAAGAGCACCGCACGGAGGAAGAATGACCACGGCAGTGGTAGGGCAAGTAGGTCAAGCTCTGTGCTGCGACGATCGAGGTGCGAGCGAGAGAACAAAGCGCGGTACGGTCAAGCATGTATAGGGCGGTAGTAAGTAACAGCGTTGGCGGTGTCGCAGACGTGCAACGGCGCCTCCCTGCTGCCAACCCACCCCGGGCGGGAATAGTGTGGATAGTTTACTGGTGCTGGAGGAGGCAATGGCTCGATGGCGATGTCGAGACGAGCAATGGAGTGCCATACTCGACAAATAATGGCATCTACAGGACAGGATATCACGATGCTCCCGCGCAGCCGTCATAGTGGCATATACTGCCGACTGAAGATGCTTTGTTTACTTATAGCACACGGCATATTCCTCCGTCAGGGGGCGAGTCAGTCCCGGGCGTGCCATCATGAAGAGTCCCCGACCTGCAAAGACCCACTTGGTGCACGCTCGATCAGTCCCAGTCAGGTACTCCCGCCTCACGCCCGCGCTCTCGCGTGTGTGTGAGGCTGTTGCGCACAGACGTCGAGTACGCCTGAAGCTGAGACTCCGGAGGTCTGCTCGGACCTGCACAGTGCCCCCTGGACAATTGGTTTCCTTCCTCACCACCACCACCGCCCGCGCTGTAGACTGCCTTATCTCGCTCATCTCCCACTCCGGACCTCACTTGCCTCTCGTCATCCACACGAGCACCGCACTGCATCATCACTCTCTCTGGTGCTTTGCAACAACTCTTCCTTTCATTGTACCCGGGCCAGCCGTCACTCTTTCCGGCACCCTTCGCTTACTTACCTACCATTCTTTGTCCCCGGCGACCTCGACACACCCGACGCGTCGACGACCCTCATTCTACCACCGCTTGCTCCTGGTCAGCAGCCATACTATACCTTTTACCTCTCCGCCTGGTTGCTGGACGCCTGTGCTCGACACGGCTCTCATCTCATCCCTCCCAACCATCTCGTCTTCTTCACGGCTAAGCTTCGGTCCCAACTACCGCTGCCTCGCGCATTCTTAACGACGACAACATACGACAAGCGGATCCAATAATTATTTTCACGCTAAACGGCAACCGACACGAATCACTACGAAGCTCGAATACCAAGTGCAGCACCCAGTAGCAATCATGGCGGACGTCATGCAAGCACCTCAGCTTCCGCAGCCACAGCACGACGATCAATCGAGCATGGCACCTCCTCAAACCACACCGACCTCAGCGAGTGCTGCCGCGGCCGCAGCTGCAAGGAGGCCTCCGCGCAAGAGCACGCTCACACAGCAACAGAAGAACCAGAAGCGTCAGCGTGCGACCCAGGACCAGCTTATCACACTCGAGGTCGAATTCAACAAGAACCCCACTCCCACTGCTCTCGTTCGTGAGCGCATTGCCCAGGACATCAGCATGACGGAGCGATCTGTACAAATTTGGTTCCAGAACAGGTGCGTACATTAAAATCGTTGGATGTCAAGCAAATCTTTACTAATGCAATTGATAGGCGCGCTAAGATCAAGAACATTGCCAAGCGCAGCATTGAGAGCGGCGAGGATTGCGATAGCATTCCCGATTCCATGAGGCAGTACCTGGCTATGCACGCATACGGCCCTAGACCTGTTGGCGGCATGCCCGGTCAAGGTTTCCCATACGGCAACGCAGGCCTCATGCTCAACACTGACACCACATCTGGCAAGACCGTCATCCAACACTTCCACTGCCGCTCTCTGTCAGTTGGCACATGGCGTCGTGTCGGCCAGAGCACCATGGACCTGGTCATTTTCTACTCGCCCGAAAAGGCGTGTATCACTTACTACATTCACAACGACGCCGCAGGCTACAAGATTGAGTACCCCTTTGCATGGATCAAGAACATCTCTCTGGAACAAGGAGACGTTCAGTCCGCAGCCGAGGGTGCTTCCCAACGATCCGGTGGCCTCGTCGTTGAGCTCACCAGGCCTCCCAAGTTCTACATGGACAGCTCCGGAAGCGGTGGCTTCTACGAGTGTGGCGATTTCACCGAGGACCAGCAAGCCAGCCGTATCTTCGTTCACCACCTCGGCGGTCCCTCCAAGGTTCTCAGCGGACAGCTTGCGAAGCTTGTATCCCTCGAGTCGTACCAAAACAGACATCACGTCTTCGACCCCAGCGCTTTCAGCGTCACCTCAGCCCCGGTATCACCTGTCGTGCACCGCCCTGCCAGTCAGCCCAACCACATGGTGCACCCTCACCACCAGATGAACCACCTCTTCGCCCCAGACCACACCTCTGGCCTTATGGGCCCGCCTGCGCCTCGTGGCCACAAGCGTCAAAGAAGTCGCTCGGTGCCTGCTGCTATTGATTTCTCCATGATCCGTCAGCCTATGCCTTCTTTCCTCATTCAGCACGAGGCCCAGTCCCAGGCCGCTACATCAGAGCCCGCGCTGTTCGCACCTCAACCCCAATACAGCCACCAGCCTAACTTTGCACCTGGACCTGCCCCAGGCTTGAGCATAGATACTTCTGCTCAGTACGGCATGGACTTCCGCTTCGCTGGACCCATGTCGGCAACCACAGTCAACTCACCAAGCGAGTTTGGCACGCCAGCATTCTTTGCCCACGGCTCAAACGACGCTGGTCTTCAGCCACAGGTCAGCACGCCATACAACAATGGCTTCCTCGCTGTCGACCAAGCCGCCATGATTGGTACCACCAACACACCGCTTTCCATGGCCAGTGGCGGCGACCCAGTAATCGCGGATCACTCACCACCTCTCAACGCCATGGGCCGCAGCCAAAGTGCCGACATCTTTGGCACCCCTGGTGACAACTCTCAATTCGGCGATGACGGCCTCTACCTGTCTGAGTCATTCAACAAGCAGATGGCGCTTCCTTTCAGAAGCCCCATGAACGATGAGTTCAACTCACCTATGCCTGATGCTCAGTACAACTTCGAGCTTCCTCCACAGAGCGCCGAGAGCTCGATGAGCTTGCCTTACCGCGGCCAGGATGGTCCCATGAGCTTCCAGAGCCCGCCTCACCAGACTCCTGATCACATGTCGTTCCAGTCTCCCACACCTGGCGGCAACATGCATCAAGACAGCGGCATCGCTTTCTCAACACCATCGCACATCCCTCAAGATCAGCAGTACAACTTCAACAGCCCCAAGGACACTGGCATGGTCTACCAAGACTCCAAGGTTTACCAAAGCCCTGCACCCATGCAGCACATGGTTGATGACAACAACGTCTACCAACAGAGCCCACTCGGCCAGAGCACCCCTGGTCAAGCCTCTGATATGGACATGCAAAACATGGGCTTGTACATCGACCCCAACAACCTGAGCCAACAGCACCACTAGGCAGGCAGTTGAGCTGGTCTCGAATCACATTACGCGGACAAGCGATCGGTCTCGACTTTGATACGCTCACGTCTTTTTACGCAGCTCAGAACGGTCTTTCATCATCTCTTTATCACCCGAGCGGTCTTTCGTAAGCGGAAGGCACCATTCGACTTTATTCTTTTTTCTTCTTTTGACAAGCGAAGCAACCACAACACGCACACAACATATGTTGGACACATAATACTAGTGCTTATTTTCTCACACGACCGAGCGGAAAGACGTTCACAAAACTGCGCCGCAGAGCGAGCGACGGCAACGGATTCGGAGTACAGGCGAAAGAGACATGTAGCCCACGGGCCTGTCGTCGCGCAGAAGCTGAGGGGTTCTTTGGGACATTTGCTTTTCACACATTCTTGCAAAGATCAAGAGAGCTGCCGATGTCCATCTTTTTGTTTTTACTTCTTCTTCTTCTTCATTCATGCGACTTCTGGGAATTCGAGTTTTCTTTTTTGTTTTTATCGGAAAAAGGAGTGATTGGGTGATTTGATACCCTGTTTTTGATTTTTCTTCTTGTTTGGATTTGCTGGCCTCCTTCAACAATTTTTGTGGTGCATCTTTTCTTTTAGTTGGTCCTTTTTCTTTTTTTGACTACTTTACCATTAGCAATACCGAGAGAGATATGGAAAAAGATAGAGTCTTTATTCTCATACATCCTGTCCCATTTTCCGTGATCGTTCGTATTTGATATGTCATGAGCTGACAGACACGGACCCTGAGCCTCTCACTCGGGCGAAGACTGTCACTCTCGGAGTTCAAGCCCATGTGAAGAACGTCCCCTTGTCATAGATGAAGCAAGAACTGGAAGGAGAAGGAGGTGCCCTCTGAGGTGAGAGAAGTGAATGTACTGTAAGTGAACACACCCTCAAGGCATGTGCCTCAGGCCACAAGGCAAGAGCGCGTCACAGAACTGCCCCGCGTTAGGCAATGCCCCAATCGTTTACCAGTGTTGACCTAGAGAGCTTCAGACAACCCAAGCACTTGAACACATCACTTGCGACAACGGCACATCTTTCTCAACATGGACGCGCTAAAGGCCTGGGGTACGATTACATTTCTTCTATTATCATAATACAGCACTAACGTATCTTATTAGAGGTCGAGAACGCCGTGAAGCTCACTGACACTCACCGCGACGCCCTCTACGCATTCGATCCCCAAGAGCAGAAGAAGATCCAAGACGCAAAACCATGGCGCACCGACCCACAACACTTCAAGTATGTCCGCATATCAGCTGTGGCGCTCATCAAGATGGTCATGCACGCGCGATCTGGCGGCAACCTTGAGGTCATGGGCTTGATGCTGGGATACGTTCAGCACGAGACATTCATTGTCACGGACGCTCTGCGCCTGCCCGTCGAGGGCACCGAGACACGAGTCAACGCACAGTCAGAGGCAGACGAGTACATGGTGGAGTTCTTGCAGCAGTCGCGAGAAGCTGGACAAATGGAGAACGCGGTCGGGTGGTATCACAGTCACCCCGGATATGGTTGCTGGCTGTCCGGTATCGACGTGGCGACGGAAGCAACTCAGCAGATGTTCCAGGATCCTTTCCTTGCCGTCGTCATCGACCCGGACCGCACCATCAGCGCTGGCAAGGTCGAGATTGGCGCTTTCAGAACATACCCCGAAGGCTACAAGCCAGTTGGCCAGGAGTCCGCTGCTGAAGGTATGGCGGCCGTCCCTCTGGCAAAGGCTCAGGATTTCGGTGCACACGCGAACCGCTACTACTCACTCGAGGTCTCTCACTACAAGTCAACCCTCGACAGCAAGCTATTGGAGGCACTCTGGAACAAGTACTGGGTCCAGACACTGTCCGCGTCGCCACTTTTCACCAACCGCGAGTACGGCACTCGCCAGATCGAGGATCTCGCCGGCAAGATCAAGCAGGTACAGGAGTCACAGAAACAGCGCTCAGGCATGGGCCCTATGATGCCCTCCAAAAAGAAGGGAGGCGACGAGGCCATGGCAAAGGTGGTGACCACTGCCGAGAAGATCGCCAACGAGGAGAAGGCTGGCTTGATGGCCGCGATGGTCAAGGAGAAGCTGTTTGGAGGCGCTGTTGCTGTGGACGAGGCAGCTCACGCGATCGAGTCGAACGGACAACAAGACGCTACCATGTCTGATGCAAAGGCCGCATGAAAAGAGTTGCCTGCATTCAATACGGAGTTTATGATGTCCACGAGCGTGTTTTCTGGCATGGGCGGCGTTTGGGTGTGATAAGATCGACTATGGTGTTGACACGCTATGGAACCAGCGACAGTGCGTCAATGCTGCTTTCCTACATAGCACAAAGCATACACTAGACTAGCAATGATACCCGATGGTCGTTGATTCTTTGCACATGTTGTTTGATCTAGTCAATGCATGGCTCTTGGTAGGGCTTTGGTTAGGGTGCTTCAAAATCGTACTCCATATCGACATATCGAGATTTGAATTTACATCGAAGCCACATCCTTGCCCTCACGTCATTCGAGACCGTTGGATGTGGAGAGCGAGGTGGATTCCACGCGCAGCTTCCGCGCGCCGCCGGATGGTCTAAAGCATGCCAACAGCACCATGTGAAATCGTACATAGATCGGGACATCTCCTCCCGGCTTGGACACCTTTTATTAATTAATCTTTGAGGCTGACTGGACCCCACGCGACTCGCCTAATATCCTGATCCTAGCCTGAGCTAGCCTTGCGCCGCGCGCAACACCGTAATCGATAGCTCACGCACGCGACATTATTCTCGAAATACAAACCGGACACCTGTTAGACAACAATGCGCTGGTGATTCTGCAGTGCAATTCGCACTCCCAAAGGACATGCTGCTACGACCGAGCCACGGACCTGTCCAGTTTCCGCGCCACTGCATGCGCAGCTAATGGCGCCGACACCGACACCGACACCATGCCTGTCCCCACCGTCTCGTTCCTCGTCGGGCTCGTCGTCCTCGGCTACCTGTTCACTTTTATCGTCTTCGCCATCCTCCGCGTGATCACGGGCATATCGATCCAGCGCGTGGGATACTCGGGCTTCAGGCGCATAGCGCTTTCGCCCAGTCCTGGGATCAAGATCACAATCCGAGGAGTTGGACTTTCTCCTCATAGGCCGACTTTTGCCCTTCCTACTTGGTGTAGTCTGGTTGTCACCGAGCTTTGTATTACGGTGGATTTGAAAGCGGTCGAAGACAGCAAGAGATCGCGGAATGAGGGATACAAGCATGCGAATGGGAGCGCTCGCAAGGCGAACGGCTCCGTTGATGGATCTGCTGAAGATGAGGGTAGTGACGAGGGCCATGGAAAGCTTTGGCGAAAGCTGACGGAGGTCAAAGAGAAGATAAAGAGGTTGCATGGCAAGATCCAGTGGTTAAGGCTGGTGGACCTGATTGCGGATGCTGCAGAGGTGAATATTGTGGGAGTGGGAAGTCTGCGGGTAGAGCGTGCAACACTCTGCGTGGATACTCGCAGTCAGACTGTGGATCGAGGCCGGCTTTTCCAGCACCACCAGAGCAGACTGGAGTCACAGCAGCCAGCTGAGTGGAAATCGATTGTCCGTAGTGTGCTCTTCACGCCCGAGGGGCGAGAATCCTCGGAAGTTCTGGACTACTTTGCGCTCAATATTCATGGACTGTTGCACCGAGAGCTGCAGGGTCTCAGAGATGCTTCTATTACTTTCAAGCTTGGCCGACTGAATGTGCCCTACGACGATATCGAACATGCGATGAAGAGCGCAGACCTCATTCGTGGAAAGTATGCACAACCGCACGAAGCCGGGGAGTCAAAGCATGTGTCTCTTTCAGATGCTTTGGACGAAATGGAACAGCCTGGAAGCCGAGAAGAGCGCATAGTGCAGACTGTCTCCGATTCTCGAGCTTTCATTGCGTCCATCCTGCGTGGAATACAGGAAGTTCAGGTTGCTGTGGGATTCTTTGGATTCTCGAAGAAACTCTCAGTCAAGACCGATTCTGGTGCGAGCGTATATTTCAACATGGCAATGAAAGAGGTCGGCATGGATATCCTCCGCTTGGATCCCAAGACTCCCGCTCACCGCATGTATTTCTCAAGAGAGGATGTGGCGCACCAGGGACTGTTAACAGCTATATCTATCGCTGCGGGTATCGACGACGGGCATGAGCGACCCGAAAGGATGGTGTACGTTCCTATGATAACAGCTACGGTGAAGACTACGTTACCTGCGAGGACACTCCATTACTCCAAGAACGACAGTGCGGGAGAACGCAACTCCAATCTTTTATACGCCAACGTTGTGTGCACGTCACCATCCATCGACCTTGATCCTAAGCATCTACCTCTGATCCTGCAAATGGCCAACAAACAGAAAACAGCGTCTTCGAAACAGACTAAGAAGTCGAATAGCCACCGTATAATCTCCCAGCTGCTGCCCAAAGCGAGCGTGAAGCTTTCGATCCAAGAGCCGGTTATTCGAGTGTCTCTGCCGCCAATGGACAAGAATGCTAGCCCCGAAGACTACGATCTGCTGATATCTTCTGTGTCGTCCATGTCCCTGGAAGTGGAATCGTCCCATTCGCCAGGTGATCATTTGCACTACAGTCTGGCATCTAGCTATCGACACACGACACATCAGTTGTATTACCAGACTGCAGCATCTGAACGCCACGACCTCATGCACAGCGATACGGTGGAGTTCAAGGTAGACATGAATGCCATACCCGGTGCTACTGTGACGGCCTTCGGTCGTTTCCAGACCTTTACGATTTACCTCGTGCGACCGGACATCTGCGAAGGTGTACGACAGATTGTGAAGCAATTACGGAATAACGTTCTTGGTCCGTCTGAGCACAAGGATCGATCGCAGATGAGCTTCTTGCGAAGATTGCCATCGTGGTTGCACACATTCCGCCTCGAGGGCCATGAGTTTGGTCTGCAACTGGCCGGAGTTGATGATAAGGTGTCAGCAGACACTCGTGGCTTTGCGCTGGAACTAGAGACATGGTCTTTTGACTACAAGGTCAACAGAGATGATGTTCAACCGATCGATCATCGCCGCAGATCGAGCAGTCGCGTGTCGATGAGCATGGATAGAGCAACTCACTCTCCAGCAAGATCCGGCTCGCCTCGAAGGAAGAAGCAGAATCCCACTGACGGAAGGCGCCTGGCTGTTCACATACATAACTTGGATGGCCTAATAATTGACTCGATCGAAGGCTCTGAGCCACAACCTTTCATGTCGCTACCGCGCTTCGAAACCGCCTTTTCGACGTCGACCGACGCACATGGGCCGATCTTCCACATCAACTCACATGCAAAGAGCCTGCTACTGCATTACTCTCTGTATAGCCACTTCGCGATAGGAGTGGCATTCTTAGTCGTGAAAAGAACATTCCTGGACCACCATGGCGGCAAGACACGCCACCCAAGGCCACCTCCGCCAACGAAACGCGCTAGTCTGCAAGTGCCTGGGTCTTTCACGAGCGCAGAGGAAGTCGCGAAACACGAGATCACTACTGTCGATTTCAAAGCTTCGCTTATCCAAGTGAAGGCTACATTGCCTGCGGACCCTCCGATGATGCTTCAAATATTCGGTTTGGAGGCAGGTCAACACCGTTGGGCAAGTGCGTTCTTCCGAAACAGACTCACAAGGCTGTACGTTCGTGCACCCAAGACCAAGGCCGCCTGGAGCAGGATTGTCAGTATCAAGGCGCCTAGACTAGACCTCCGAGATGTCAAACGCAAACAAGGGAGCAACACTATTACCGAGAAGTCGGTCGATCTAGCTATGGAGGCCATCCGCATCGGCGTTCCACATCAGCTGCTAGTTCACAGCATTTTCGACAATGTTGCTAACATCATCAAGACCACCAAACAGTTGCACCACCACTTTGCTACCGGTACCTTGGATGATATCTTGATGAAGGAGCCGGAGGGACCTAAGAATATACCTCGCATATCGCTCAGGTCTCAGATATTCATATTTGAGGTCGAGGATAGCAGTTTCGAGTGGAAGCTCGGTGCGATTTACCGTGCCGGTCTCTTGGAACAGAAGCAGAGATTAGCGAGACAGGAACTATTCGACGCGAAGGAGAAGAGACTCAGACGTGCCGCGCGACCAGATTCCCGTAGAGCGAGATCACAACATCCAGCGAGCCGCTCTCGATCCAATACAAGGCCAGATGAGACCAAACCAAGAAGTAGAAGTGTGCAGCCGACGCCCGAGATGGGCAGCCATCGCAACGGCCGTCGTAGGATGCGCTATGATACAGAGGGCAAATGTGGCATTAGTGACACCTCTGCTTTGACCATTGAGCAAGCTCGAGACCGGCTTCATCGACTCAATGCCGATACATGGAAGGCTCGCATCGACAAAGTTCTCAATTTCCAGCAGCGTACTATCAAAGATCTTCGCACCCTCTTCTGGGGAGCTGATGAGATTCCAGAAGAGATTGAGCAACACGAGCCTATACTTGCTATGACGCAGCGGCCTGCTCTTCTTGCCATCCACATGAGCAACTTGGCAATCACTGTGGACAAACCGTCTTTCCCTGTGGAAGAATGCCCCAAGTTCTTGCATGACATTGGCAAGGGCATGCCGTACGACATGAAGTATGGCCTCCTGGTGCCGATGAATCTCCATGTCACCATGGGCGAAGCCAGGGTTCAGCTTCGAGACTACCCGTTGCCTTTGCTTCATGTCCCAGCTCTGGCTAATGGCCAATCCCCTCGACTACCTGCCATGTCTCTCAAGACCGATTTCGTCATTGCGGAGGAGTTCCGAGATCTAGAGTCTCAGAAAGAGGTCAACATTGTCATTGTTCCCAAAAACAAGATGGGTCCTGGGCGAGACGACGCATTCTCTTTCACCGTGCGCCGAACCATCTCCCCAGTCAAGACATACTCGAATATGAAGTTTGAGATCCACACCAGCCAACCAACCAGGATCACATGGGGAACATCGTTCCAGCCGGCTATACAAGACGCTATGCAGTGTATCGAAGGCTTCACAAAGCCTCCCATCGACCCTTCAGACCGCGTCGGGTTCTGGGACAAGATTCGCTTGAGCTTTCACTCACGTGTCAATGTGGCCTGGAAGGGCGATGGTGATGTCCATCTCACACTCAAGGGCTCGCGTGATCCTTACGTGGTTACCGGAGATGGTGCGGGCTTGGTCATGGTGTGGCGCAACGATGTTCGCTGGAACATAGCACAGCACGAAGACCCCCGTCAATTCATGACTGTCGACAGTGGTGATTACATTCTGGCAGTTCCTGACTTCAACAAAGTCGCTCGATACGACGCCGATCCAGACCACAGCGATGACGGCTCTGTTGGATCTAGCAACAGCTCAAGACGCGATGCCATCTTCAAGAAAGTGATCATGAAGCTGTCTGGCGAGGTACGATGGATGGCTGGTTTGATGTTTGAGCGGGACCTTGCGGATGGCTCGCGTTCGTTCGACTTCAAGCCTCATTACGATGTGGTGCTCAAGCACCCCGAGTTTGCGAAGGCGCCTCCAGGAGGCGAATACGATGCTTTCCGCGATTTCCGCAGTCACCACATCCACATGTCTATTGCTATCGCTGCGCCACACAGCCGAGATTGGTCGGTGTCGAACCTCAAGCCATCGAACAACTACAACTCCTTGCATCTCACACCGAAGTTCTTCTCACACTTCTTCAGCTGGTGGTCGATGTTCTCAGGCGTCATGTCACTGCCAGTGAGACAAGGTCCATTGTGGGGCATCACGCAGAAGAAGAGCAAGAAGTTTGGTCGGCACATTGCGAGCATCAAATACAATCTCCTCTTGTCGCCACTCTTTGTGAGCCACATCTACAAGCACAAAGATGCTGAGGAATACGCCGATGATGGCACAGTATCTGCTACGGGATTGAAGATGAAGTTGGACAGCTTCATGCTTGATCTTCATCAGCGCCGAGAGTTCTTCGATATCAAAGGCCACGATGATGCCGCTGCGAAGAGATCAAGCGGCATGCGCATCAATCAGACTCAGGTCGACTTCATTTCCGCAGACTTGCGTGCGGTCTCCGCCAGCATAACAGGTACTAGTGCACAGGAAATGGAGAAAGCGACTGACGAAACCTTGGCTGGATTCCAAACTCAAACACCTCGGGTGAATCTTTCAAAGTTCACAATTCCCGACAATGACTTCACATGGATTGACATGGACGACTTTGTCGAGCTTGATTGGATACTGCCTGCAGAATCCGACCCGGAGACAAAGATCCTACCGCTTGGATACGCTCCCAGATTCACCTACTTCCGGCAGACCGACCACGGAGACTCGATCTCTGGTGATACTACAAGGTCCAGTCCGTTCGGCGACGAGCTGACACATTACTGTGTTATATCGCCCAAGAATGACCCTCGAAGAGTGCAGGCTGAGCTAATTGGTGACCGTCTGAAAGCGCTCAAAGCGCAACGGGAGAGTAATGAGAAGGCCGAAAATGATCAAGAGCTTAAGATGATCAAATCAATCGAGAGCGACGTTGACGCAGCAGAAACCAAGATGGATGCTATCCGTGCTCACGGTGAACAGCTTCTGCAAAAGGAAAGATTCTTGCGCCAGATGTTGGAGACGCTGACCGATCGACTTGAACATGATGACCCAGCTGCTGTTCCTGAGCTCGAAACTGCGGATGAATTCTACGAAGCACATGAAAGTACGCCTACTCCTCTTGCTGACCCTGATATGCGTCGTATGGACTCTGCGCCTCTTGCGGACTATACCAGCGACTTCAACAACCGTTTCATCGTGCACAATCCGCAGATCAAATGGAACAACTCACTTCGGAACATCATCTTGCGCTACATCCACCAGAACAGCCAAAGGCGAGGTTTCGTCTACTACATGTCTCAGCGAGCTGTTAAGTTCATCGTCGACATTCTGGAAGAGCAGAAGAAAAAGGATGGCAGCTCTACTCCCACGCGAACAAAGTCTTGGACAACCACGCAAGGACCAGGGTCGCCGGACATGGACGATGATATGACTGTTCAGGATCGCATCGAGGAGCTGCTCCGTGACGGCCGTACTTACGTCAACGCTGATGATCCAAATACTGACCAAGATCAAGAGAAGACCGGGAACAGCGGGCCAACAGATGAAATTTCCCACGAGTTCACCCCACTGAACACCTACCATTTCCGCCTTATCGCGCCTCAGATCCAGCTGCACAGCGAGAAGAATCCCAAATCAGCTGTGCTCGTCACAGCCAAGGGCATGCAATTGAAGGTGGTACAGATCATGGACAAGGATCGAGTCAACGATGAGGTCAGTGGACTGGTGCAGCGTCGCTTTACAGCCGCCATGGACAGTCTACAGATGTTTGTGACCAGCACCAAGACATTCTCTACAGAGTATCTGCGGATGTACTCCGGCAACCGATACGGCGTCAAAGCTGGCACATGCTGGCCACCATGGGTTCCGCTGGAGATGATGTTCGAGTTCGAAGACAACCCATACGGCTTCAACAGAGTTGTACACCGGACTTCTGCCAGTCTCCGTTACGATAAATACAACACCTTACGTCTCAAGTACAACGACGACGTGTCTGGTGGTGACTCGAAGGCTACCAAGAGCGATGATGAGACTGAAAACCGCATGGATCACGTCTGGCTCGAATTCCCACAGTTCCGCGCGATATGCGATTCAGCGCAGTACTTTGCGCTGTACATCATTGTCATGGACCTCCTGCTGTATAGCGAGCCGCTGGAGAAGACGCGCAGTGAACGCCTCGAAAAGATCATGCTGGCGTCTGACTTTAGTGACCTGACTGGTGCGCCGGAGATGGTTCAGATGCTCCAAGGACGCATCAGACAGCTCGAAGAGATCAAGTTGCAATTCCAAGTACATGAGAAGTATCTCGACAGACAAGGATGGAAGGACCGCATCAAAATGGATCAAGATCTCGCAAGCTGTGAGGACGAGCTGTTCTTCATGATGAAAGCTATCACCACTGCACAACAGCGCCTGGAAGATCGCCGCGAACAGGAAAATGCAGCAGGCTTGTTGCATCTCAACATGTCCGCCAAGGAGATCGCCTGGCATCTCATCAGAGACAAAGGCGAGTCTTTAGTGGAGCTCCAGCTGAAGAATGCATCCTTCGACCGCACGGACAACAATGACGGTTCCAACTATAACTGCATGCAGATCGGAAGGATCAACGGATTGAACTTACTGCCCGATGCCATGTATCCCGAGATCATTGGACCTTACATCGATTCCACCCGAGGCTTCCACGAACCCGGTGATGCCAATATGCTCCGTGTGCAATGGCTGATGCTTGACGCCATTGCCGGTATTCCTGTTGTTGACTACTTCGAGGTCGACCTGGTGCCTCTCAAGATGCAGCTGGAGAGAGATATCGCAAAGAAGCTTTTCGAATACATATTCCCGGGCGAGGGTGGAAATGCGTTCGACGGCGGCAGTGGGTTCTCTCCATTCCTGGTCAGGAACATGATTCCGCCTCAAGAAGACGACGTGGACGAGGATATCTCAGAGAATGCTCCTGCAGATGCCTCCGAGTTTGGGACTCATTCCGAATCAACCAATGGCAACAACGAAGGGACGGGTGCTGGATCTCTGGAACGCAGACTCGTGCCGACGCTTCACTTGCCGAAGCAGAAGAAGGCCAAGGTAGAAAAAGATGCTCGAGGCCTGGGTATCTCAAGCAGCTCTCACCAACATGGATTCAATCTGTTCCACTCGGACAGAAATCGCAACCAACTCAATCCTAGATCCGCGGCTTCGAGATCGGCGCTCTCGCATAGCAATAACTCGTCAGGTATGGTCCGATCTCCCAGCGAGAGGTCCATCAATACCATGCGCAGCGACGCGTATAGCATGGAGACCGACAAAACCAAGCGTTTCGCGGCGTCGCGTCACTCTGGTGAATCGAAGAGGAAGGTGGAGAAACGAGGAGACGACTTGACCGAGATGATGAACCGAGCATCGAACTACATGACGTTGGCCTTTGTCAAAATTCCAAGCATGGTCTTGTGTCTCAGCTACAAGGGCAAAGGACACCGCAACATCGAGGATGTGCATAATCTTGTGTTCCGCATGCCTACTTTGGAATACCGCAACAAGACATGGTCTAACCTGGACCTTGCACTCCAGCTCAAGAAAGACGTGATCAAGGCCTTGATTTCGCACGCAGGTGCCATCGTAGGCAACAAATTCAGCAACCACAAGCCGACCAGACAACAGATCAGTCGTCTACGCGAGAAAGCCAACATGAGTACTTTGCTGAAAGATAGCAGCTCTGCCCACCTCTCTGCCACCTCGGCCAGCACCCATGAGTTTGATCTCGATTATGCAAATGGAAGGCCATCAACCTCCTCAGCTCGACCTAGCACTCTTAGTAGGAGTGTCTCCTTCAACTCGACGCCTTCGCTCTCTGAACAAGAAGTAGAGAGAAGGCCTGCGACGAGTGGCGCACGTACCGTGGATAGTGTAGAGGCATCTTCGCAACGGCTGCTCGAGCCGCCTGATGTAAGTTGCAGACGTCATATTTATTATCTCCAACAAAGCTAACGTTATATTTCCCAGGCACCACATCGGTCACGTACTGCTTCGCTCTCGCGACGTCTAACTGGTGGTTTCAGTAATTCAAGGTCACGTACAGACACAAACCTCACAGCTACTTCTAACGGAGACGAAAATGAAGAGAACAGCAGGAAAAGCAAGCTCCTGCTGGGAGGGCAGAAGCTGTTGAGGTCATTGCGGGACTGATGGGAGGTAGCATTTGTTTATCTCTCCTTTTTGATCCATTTGTTTTCTGGCGACCTGGTGCGGAGACCATTTGATTCTTTTTTGGCACAATACCCACGACGCTGGAGCGGAACCCTGAAAAGTGCATTTCTCGGAGCAAGGGGTATGAGGAGATGTCAGTGTTT
>Ga0265797_10003951_pt1 | contig 23125 bp, 23 predicted proteins | sample P2T30metagenome_FD_192433 | JGI IMG/M metagenome (GOLD analysis project Ga0265797, IMG submission 192433) | Plant litter microbial communities from East Loma Ridge, Irvine, California - P2 T30 | ecosystem: Environmental > Terrestrial > Plant litter > Unclassified | place: USA: California... | reverse complement strand
ATATGAAGTAAGTAGGTAAATCGACCCTAAGCATGGGGCATCTTACTTCCAGTGCCAATCATCTTGTTCAATATGACGAAAACCGTGGCCGTGTAACCAAGCTTCTGCGAATCATCGTACACATACGCATTGTCGTCTTGGACACTGCCATGCCCGTATACCGGTGGAGAGGGCGAGGTTTCGTCGTTGGCATATCGCGCGACCTTCGCATCGTCATCGGGTTTAGTCGCCATGCTTTCAACACAGCTTTAGAGCCGTTGGTAAACCCGCTGCGAGTTGCGAATGAATGTAGAAACAAGCCTCTCGTCAAGTGCAAATGTGCGACTCGAGGACACTCATATACCAGCTGGGCAGCATGTGACAGCACGATAACGGCATCCGCATCATGCCGCGCGAGACATATTGCGAATGTCATCCTTCTATGTCGCGATCGACAAACGCCGCCGCCGCCATTTCAGAAGGGTTTTGGTTGCGATTCTTACGGTAGAGCCACACCCAAGACACCAGAAGAGGAAGGCGGAGCGAAAGTCTTGGACCGAGACTCTTGGTATGCCGTTTTAACGGTGCGCAGAACGATCAGAGCTGATTTCGTCATCTCTGGGCATTATTGGCATATATGTGATGCACTTGGCGACTGCAAGACATATTTCGGTGGACTACGTGTCGGTGAAGCTGTTATCCGGAGGCTCTCTGAACCGATCATGTTTGGTGTGGATTTAGTAGGGCTGTTGACAGTGTTGGCGTTGCATGATGGGGGGGCGAAGAGTGTTAAGAAGATTTTAGCTATGTTGGAGGTATGTCATTTCTCAATTCTTGAATTTATCCAATGGATTTGGTTAAAGTTGAACGGGATGCAGAGGTCGTGTTGACGATGCGAAGCACCTGAGCAGTGAACACTCCTGGCCACCGGATTCTTATCGATAAGTCGGCATGATACTGCATCGAACAAGCAAGAAGCGTAGATTACGCGACTTTTCTGCTTCTGCAAGATACGAAAACTCGGGCAAGAGTCTGTCCCGCCGTACAACAGACTGTTTCACTAAGAGTATCAAATGAGTATATGTTTACTGTTGCGTCTTTCTCGCAGTCCAAGGCTACCATTTTAGTCCCCGTTCCTCTCTGGAAAATGATTCTAGGTAGCTGAAGTTGCATGCCCGGTGGGGGAGGACATGGGCATCTACTAGCGCGCCGCCTACACAAACACCCTTTCCCAACGACACACCTAACTACCAACCCTTTCGATATGCCCCCCCCCCTTTATATGCGCGACTACCGGAGGTAACAAAGCTCCTGTATGGGGGTGCGGGGATGTTGAACTGAGTCATAGGCGGCAACATCCCCCGATGATATCACCAGTTCTGCATGGTGAGAACGCCCTGCATGTGCCGACATCTGACCTTCCTGCATGCAGCTGTATATGCCAAAACAAATCATAGCCGGTTATATCCTATAACTTCTCATAGGCTGCCAGCTGCCGCATAGACATGATCACTGGAGTAGCTACTCGATTCGCGATACTTCTTCCTACTTGTGGCTTGGGACCAAAACACCACCAGCATGACTGACAAGCACCCCTTGAGCGTCGCCATAGTAGGCGGCGGCATAGCTGGCGTAACCCTAACTATCGCCCTCCTCCAAAAATGTCCGCACATGCGCGTCACACTATACGAGTCCGCCAGCGCTTTCGGCGAAATCGGTGCCGGAGTCGGCTTTCAGCCGGTCATGGTGCGAACCATGAACCTCATCGATCCACGCATTGGCGCTGCCTTTGAGAAATGCAACAAGGGGAACGAGGATGTCTTCGACCCACCTCTATGGTTTAGAATGAGAGTTGGCGATGAACGCAAGAAGGACGTTAAGCTGGGCGAGCAGATTTTTGAAATTCCAGCCAGGAAGGGAGCGAGGGGTGGTGTGCATCGTGCACATTTTCTGGATGAGCTGGTCAAGCTGATTCCAGAGGGGGTGGCGCAGTTCAAAAAGAAGCTGATTGATGTAGTGGAGGCGGGAGACGAGGGGGGCAATGTGCTGCTAAACTTTGAAGATGGGACAAAAGCTATACATGATGTGGTGTTGGGTTGCGATGGCATCAAATCCCGCACGCGGCCTATTGTACTAGGCAGTGACTCCGAGGCGGCCAAAGCTGTCTTTTCGGGAAAGTATGCGTATCGTGGGGTGTTGCCTATGGTAAAGGCTGTGGAGATCCTTGGGGAGTCGGCAAGGGATCCACAGATGTTCATGGGATATCATGGACACGTTCTTACGTTTCCAATTGCGAATGGGAAGATGTTCAACGGCATGTGGCCAACGCCCACCCAACTTACCATCCACTAACGCTTCTACAGTGGTCGCCTTCTCCTCACGTTCTACGTGGGAAGATCCCAACTGGGTGGTTTCAACATCGCGCGAAGACATGCTCGAAGATTACAAGCACTGGAGCCCGTCTGTCCGTGCTATAATGGAAAGTCTCCAGAAACCAGATATTTGGGCACTCTTCAACCATCCACCTGCACCAATATATTACACATCGAAACCCCTGCTTTGTCTCGTGGGCGACGCTGCTCATGCCTCCACGCCTCACCAAGGCGCAGGTGCTGGAATGTGTATTGAAGATGCCTATATCCTCAGCGAGCTGCTATCGCAAAGTCATACAAAGAGCGATTTGCAAAAGGCTTTCTACGCGTACGACGCAGTACGAAGACCACGGACTCAGAAGCTGGTAAAGACTAGTCGGGAAGCGGGCATGTTATGGGACTTGGAAGGAGAGGGTGTCGGGGACGATTTGGAAGCTTTGGAAAGGAACGCGACAACGAGGATGAGCTGGATCTGGGATCATGAAATTTCGAATGATCTTGCGATGGCGAAGAGTATGATGGTAGATGCTTGACCAGCTGTATAGCTGATAATGTACTGGACTACAAGAGTTTGAGTGCGAGGTACATGGGTACAAGCGGTATTCGCAATAACGCTTCAGACGCCGCAATGAGAGACATTAGGGTATGCACAAAGGCGGATACTAAGAACTAAGACTCTTGAGTAATCGTTCCAAAATTGATCAAAACAAAATCCTATTACTAGCCTCTCTAGGCTCGCCGTTGTTTTACCAATGCAAAGCATATAGGATACGTATTGCTAAGAATTGTGGGGGAAATGTTATCCGAATGGGAAAAACTACGTAATGCTGGTCATTATTTATGCCCCTGTGTAGTCACGTGACAATCAACAAGATAGCAACTCACAAGCCATGCTCAGATGCCAAAATCCTTGCTCAGCTCCCTTCCTACAGCCTTCAAATTCTCCACAACCCACAGCTGCGCATTGGTAAAAACCAGCACTGCACCAGGGAGAAAGGCAAAATTGTTTGTTTCTACTCCCGTCCATATTTTCCCAACAAGTGTACCGGCTGGGTTCCAGATGTGGACGCCATCGCCACATCCGGCCCACACATTTCCATCGGTATCGCAGTGAATACCGTCGGGGAAACCGTTGTCCGCATATGCAAACACGCGTCTGCCAGTCAATCTCTTCATGTCCTCGGTAACGTCGAATGCGTAAAGGGTAGCCGGCCGTGTGAGATTCCTGTCGAAGCCCACGGCGCCGGTGTCGGAAACATATAGTGTCTTGAGATCTGGGCTGAACTCTAGGCCATTGCACTGGACAAAGTCGGTTGCTACAACAGCGATTTCGCCTGTCGCAGGGTTGAAGCGGTAAACTTGCTTTGGGATGGTAGGTGCCGGGCGGAAGTTCTGGAAGTAGCCGTAATCGGCGTCGGTGAACCAGAGATGGCCTGTTACGGGATGCTGGCGCACGTCGTTGACTGCGCTAAAGTTTCGCCCAAGGTAGTTGGTTAGGATGCGTTCTGAGACGCCGGTCACGGGATCTACGGAGACGAGACCAGATGGGTTGACAAGGTCGCCTTGGTCAGCGTATAGGACGCGGGTTGGAGTTGAATTGGTATTTGCTCCGGGTGGATAGTACGATGTCAAGCCGTTCGCCTCTGCAAGGTTCGCGTATCTTGTTGTGGTGTAGGAATAGTTGTCTGCAAGGTCGATGATGGTGACGTTGATGGGATTATTGAGGTCCTTGGCCCAATTACTCGTCACATAGAGCTTCTTGGCGTCCTTGTTGTAGACGCCACCTTCATGGAAAGCCTGCCAGTCGAGGTCGTACAATTGCCGTGCTGTCGCGTTTTCTCCGAGTATAGACGCGAAGCTCTGGTCGTAAGCGAGGAGATTGATGACGGTTGGGTTGGAGACATTGGTCGTGACTAAGCTGTCCAGATACGACGCATTTGTCGCATAGGACAGCAAATCGACGGGTATGATGCTAGACATGATGTGCGTAATGTAAGTAACAAGGACTGTGACCCAAATTACAGGCTTTTGTTCTTCCATCCCTTCATATACTGGTGCCGATCGTCGCGTCGGGTAGTGGTCAATTGCCGGTATGTGGTGTCGATACTTGTCACCACGTCAACGCCGCCATTTGCCCCTCAAAAGCACCGTGCAAAATGAGTTCGGCGAGCGAGGCTAGTTGGCCAAGTGGTAGATAGTTCCTTGTTCTAACCCGATGCACATCGCGATTCCCAAAGGATTGGGTGGATTGAAACTTTGGGCGGGGGTAGCCCTGAAAACTTGTCCAGTGATAAACATTACGGATCCCCAGACGGGGGCGGTCTTCCTGCCTTGAGCGGGTATGCTGTGGAGTGGATGGGGTCGCCGCGGCGTACATATATCCCGATATCTCGCGCTGTGAACGTAGCCCTGGGGAGCACCATCGACATGGACCCGATCCTGCCAATCACAACTCAAACAACGTGAATCCCGAGCTCAGCTGAGACGTGATGAATGCAGGTACTGCATCTTCTGCGATGCTTCAGGTCCTCGGACGCGTTTCTCGGGTTTCCTTTTTGAGATCTCGGCGAAGTCGGCATAGTTCCCGAGTTCGATGGGTGGGCCTCTGCAGCGAGATTGAGGGCGAACATTGTGATGCCGGAGGTCCGCTGGCAGAGTGAATGATCGCTTGGCCCATCTTCAGAAAGGTAAGTAGAGCATCAGTGACCATGTATTGACATCTCGGCATGGTATTAGCAAAGCATACCGAGGAGGTTGTCAGCTGACTAAAGCCTGCTTCTGGGCACGTGACTACTGTGGCGAAGCGCACGTCTTCGAGAACTTCTGTGGAGCGAAGCTCATGGGATCCTTATTTGCAAACTGCGGCCAGGCGGAGAAATATGCCGGTCTGGAAGGAAAAGGCAAAATGCTAAAGTGTCGAGTACGCGTTTCACGACACCGAGAGCACTTTATGTCATATAGTCAATTATTCCACTTGGATGCGATTGGACCCGAAAAAGACTTTATGTACAGCTGCTTCGTCTTCTCAGAAACACGGCACGGCACGGCTCGGCCAATTCGAGACGGCAGTAATGCGGGCCGTCTGCTAGACAGGCTTGCGCAATCCTCAATGAAGTTTGCTGATGAATGACAGGCGGTGTACCGTAGGCACAGGCTGCAATGGCAAGTCGGATAAGCATTGCAAAAGCAAAGCTTCACTCCAACAGACATGCAGCGGAGATATTTCAGCCTCGGAGGTTCAAGGGTAGCATCGAGTCATGATGCAGCTGCATAGTTCTTTTGTGAACCCTGGTGCGGTTCGTTCGGCCGCTGTAGTCCAGGGCTCGGCTTGCCCAAGCTCCACGACTTCGCGCCAGGCGTTCGCGACTGCATCGCATCAACACCATCGCTATCACCCAACAGCGAACATGTGTGCGCGCCGCAATTATTACTCGGTTTGGAATTCGGAATGTTTATCAACGGGACTGATCGCTAGCGCGAACTCGTCTTCACCGCACATAGCGCCCCCATGACCGTGAGCGGGCGGCTAGCCATCTGCGGGGCGCGCCTTACCTGCGGACTCGACTTGCGCGCGACCGTGAGCGCCTCGCACTATGACTGTTCCCTCTGCCCTTCATCTTCATGGACCGCAGCATCTGCTAGCATGCACATACCATAACGTCAGCCGCCATGTCAGACCACCGACTCCCAGTCAAACAACTCGTCGTTCTTTGTACGCCGCTACATCTCGCATTTTGAAGCTTGCTGACCTACGAATAGCAATATGCCGCTTTGCCGAACCCATAGCCCTCACCTCGGTGTTTCCATACGTGCCCGAGCTCATGGAATCGTTTGGTATTCCTCAGAATGACATTGCACGCTGGGCTGGTATCGCGTCCTCGAGCTTCTCCATATGCCAGGCATTCACTGGTATCCTATGGGGCGCAGCATCCGATCGCTATGGCAGGAAGCCAATCATACTGTTCGGCCTATTCAACACCATGTGGACCATGTTGCTATGGGGCTTCTCCGTCAACTTGGAAATGGCGCTTGTCGCGCGCGCATTAGGTGGCCTATCCAACGGAAATGTTGGCATCCTAAGAACGACGGTGGCGGAGCTTTGCCCGTGGAAAGAACTGCAGCCGAGGGCTTTTAGTGTCATGCCGCTAGTATGGACGGTTGGCGCAACCTTTGGGCCTACGCTGGGTGGTGCTTTGGCCAATCCATTGGGTGTTGATCCGCGGAAACCAAGAGGCGATGCATTCCTTGCAAGGTTTCCCTATGTCTTGCCCAACATTGTAGCTTCCGGGTTCTTTACCGTGGGAATTCTGGTCGGCTGGTTATTCCTCCAAGAAACTCTAGAGAGCAAGAAACACATGCCAGATCTGGGACTGAGAACTGGCGCCAAATTAACAGCCTTCGTTCGCAGCGTGCTGCGCTTACCCAACAACAAAAAGGACGCCCAATCCGAACGCGAGCCTCTTCTCAGTCAACAAAAATTACCCGATAGTCGGACAACGGTAGACACCACCATCAAACCCAAGGAGAAGTCACCAACCATCTGGAATGCTTTGACGTATCAGACATCACTGAATTTGATTGTGTACACACTTCTAGCCATGTATACTCAGGCATACGACCAGGTATGTGCAGTCCTCAGCATACCTACACTTTTCCTAACCAGATCCAGCTACTGCCAGTCTTCATGCATCATCCTGTACAGCAAGCAGACGACGCCAACGTGTCCCTCCCTCTCAAATTTGCGGGAGGTTTTGGCATTGAATCTCGCCGTATCGGCATCATCTTTACCATCTTCGCCGTCTCGAGTACACTGTGCCAATTCCTGCTGTTCCCACCCATTGCTCGCACCCTTGGCGTTCTCCGTTGTCTGCGTATCGCCTTCCTGATCTTTCCATTCTGCTTCTTCGTGACGCCTTTTCTGTCACTCATTCCTGATCCACTCGTTCGTGAGATTACCATGGTGGCCTTGTTGATGGTCAGAGGTGTGGCCGGTACATTTGCCTTTCCGACAAGCACAATCATGCTCACAAACAGCGCGCCCAGCCTACGCGTACTGGGGACCATCAACGGTCTAGCTACAAGTTTTAGTGCATTTGGAAGAGCAGCTGGCCCTACGCTAGGGGGTGGACTTTTCACTTGGGGCGTCAAGCGTGGCTATGTTATTGTGCCTTTCTGGACCATTTCTGCACTCGCATTCATCGCGGCAATACCGACATTCTGGCTTGTCGAGGGCAAGGGATTCGGCGACGATTCTGACATTGACGATGAAGAGAATGTGATTCTGACAGAAGATGAGGAAGTGGCTGATGACATTAGTGGAAGACACCAACCACTGACAATGTATGATGACCCTGCGCTGTCCGAGTCGGAATTCGGCGACGTGGGAGAGACGCCAAACATACTAAGCTACACAAACACGAGATCAAGCGCAGCGATGGCTTCCGATGACGAAGAGGACGCGTTGGAATGCGTCAGTCGAACAGAATCAGCAAATACGTTGACGCCGACGGCGAGTCGCTCGCAGGGTAGGAGGAACACTGTGAGGAAGAGATCATCGGTACCGATTGGTATGGGCATAGGCTTTAGACGATACAGTTCAAATCTCGGTAGTACGGGCATTGGCGGCGGAGGTGCTAGTTGGGGAGGTGCATAGCTTCTTCTTCTTCTTCTTCTTCTTCATGAGTGGGTGGCGTTTTGGTAATGAAAAACAAAATTGCAATGATTTCATTTACACTATCAATTTGTTCTGGGTTTGCACACTGTTCTTGTCTAGTATTCCATCTGTCAAGTCAGCATTTTACCTGATTACAACTCGAATGTGAAGGAGGCCAAGTTCCAGAAGCTGAAAAAGAGCACTCCTATCAAGTAAAAAGCGTAAAATTAGCATGCCGTTACTGTGCCATAGTAGACTACTCCTTCTCTATTTTCCATCATTCCCAGTGCCCCCTACATCTAATCCCTACTTCACCTACTTCACCATACCACTTCCATGTATTCGGCCCTTTTCCTCTCTTCTCTAGCCGTAGGTGGACAATTTCAAGCTTAAGACAAGTAGATGGAAATCATCTTAGGGCATTGGTAAGAAACTACTCAAACTTGAGCGTTTTTCTTCTTTCTTTCTTTTAGAAGGCTTGTGATAGAAGTGATTACGGATACATTGCTAGACGCAAGCACAAGGCACCACATGGATGAGATGAATGGATAGGTTGGATGTAGTAGCGACCATGGTGGTGCAATCGTAGATTAGTTTGTATTTTTTTTTCTTCTGTATTAGCATTATTAAGTAGGGCACAGTGTTGTGGGTGACCTGGAGGTTGCAGTTGCAGTTGGAGTTAGCCATAAGCTGTTTTTTTTAGTGGGGACAAGACGTTCACTGATGCCTGAGAGTAAGAGATGGTACGATGAGACGGGGAAGCTGTGTATGATTAGACTTTTTTACATGTATACAAACATGGGAGAGGGGGTTTTTTTTTTTTGCAATCTTGAATGCTTCTTTGATGAGGAGCACTGTTGTTTTCCTAGGATGCTGATGTCGTAGAACTGATCGGGGGGCTTTGACGGTGATGTGGTGTTGCTGTAGAGAAAGCAGATGATGAGACGTGATGGTGTGTTTGAATGATTACTGAGTAAATACTGTATTCAACTGAGTATAAGGTGCTGGGATAGCGCCTTTACTGCTTTCTTATATAGCTATTACTACAATACCGCCTGGTGAAAAATTTGCTGTTAAGCATCGATATCACTTGTAAAACAATAGTGTGTGAATAGAATACATGATGGTTGTGTTTTTCCGGCGTTGGGAAAATAGCCTTTTGGTTTGAGGGGTAGGTGTTGGCAGATTTATAGCAGAATGTCGACAAGTGCGATGTCAATATAGTCGCAATCAAGCTGAGATTAATATAGGAGATGATGAATTCTGATTCAGCTCTCTCAGCTTCTATTGGTAATGGTGACAATGTAGATGGTAAGGAATGTGAAGTATTTTATAAAAGACGAGCAGTATATTTCTTTGGATGAGGGTCGGGTCTCTAGCTACAGACTGATCTTTAGTCTGCTCTTTGTTGTCTCAGATATTGCTGGATTAAAGGCAGAGAATTTGTTCATCGCATTCAGTGGTGTATGCTAGAAGTCCTTGATCGCTGGTACTGAGATGCAGCCTCGAAGTGAGGAAATTTGGTTGAAAGTTTGGTATCGAGGTATGACGATTAGATGGTATGTGTGCATCTATCCACAGTAGAATAGCCACCTCTCCATGGTCTAAATTCAGTCAAGGGATCCAAATGATGGTAGTATGCAGCACTTGTATAGCCCAGGTATCGTCCAAGTTGCAAATCTCCTAGATTGCTCTGTAAGACGATGAAGTCATACCCAACAGTTTTGCCCAAGCCTTCCAAGCAGATCTACAGATTTCAGTTCTCTGTAAGTCGAGCCAAACCCGTAGATTGATATCACTATCGCTGTATACGTGAAGATGACTTTTCCTTGGGCCGTCAATGGCACGGAGATTGCCCGGGGATCGCCCGGGGTAAATGTACTTCATCACTCCCAGCCTTCCACATTTCTTGTAATCCAGCCTCGCGAATCCATCGCCGGCGAGTAGTTCACGATGCAACCAAGAGACGCCCAGAAGGATTTGAGATGTTGATGCGTTACTGCTGTAAGGTGGCAGTTGCTTCACGCCTGAAACGCCCACTGTTTTGGGCTGATGTTTCAGGCTCCACTGATAAATCAACAGGAGAAGTGGATTTTGGGCGACGACTTCTTGCCAACACTCCTCTATAATTCATCGGCTAATGCTAAAGCACTGGAACACTGCCGGCTATACCCATCGAGACTCAAGGCTGTGTACAGGCCAGAAAACGTAATGGTGAGCTGCCACTGCTACTAATCGTGCATTGAGGCAACACGGGGCCAAGTACTAACCGCCAGAACGCCGGACTCATTTCGCCTTGTTGCTTCCATAGCCAGCATGAAGCCGACAAATGGCTATGTCACCGGTGGCGTAGATCTAGATACCCCTTGAACCACATGCGACAAACCCATAGCCGGATCAACACTCTCGGGCATCATGATCACGCACTGTCAGAATCAGAGACAAAAGGAGCCGTATGCATGCTCATACTTGAGGGCTACCAGGAAGAGCAGAAAGCCAAACAGCGCTATCACTAGGGCCCAAAACGTACGCGGTGCAAAAGAAACTTCACGCACCTCAAGTGCCTGGGCCGACCACCACGGAGAAGTTCATGGTAAAACCCAGCACCGCTAAACATGTGGCAATGGAAGCGAGCACTGGCTATAATGCCCGTCGCCTAATCCTCATAGCCAACGACGCGCACATTGGTCAAAGCGACCTGGCAATAATCGCCGTGCTATTGCGCGGCGAATAATACCTGCCAACGCATCAACAGCGTGCTATCGTCAGCGTTGAGGCAATATCGACCAGGCAAGGGCAAGAGGGCGAGTGTGTTGGATCGCTCGCTACCAGATCAGGCCCACAGTGTGCACAGCAGTTCAGTGGTCTCCGGACAGATCAGACCGATCATTAGTGTTTTCCCGGAGATGGTTTCCTCTCTCCTGTTGGACAATCGATGGGGCTTGGAGACTGGACAGGGTGTCTGCAACCTGCTCACGGAGCGATGTGGGTGGGACCAGTATGGTCATTCGCTCAGCGAACCGTCGCTGCTGGGAACCCGTTGCTTGCCAGCCTGCAGGCGCAATCCACACAACGCCAGGTTACAGTGGATGCAACACCATCTTCTCCCGCCCTTTGTTGCCAGGCCCAACGTCCTTTGGCTAGCGACATCGCAGTGAAATGCCCCTTGGTTGCTGAGCAGTCTTGCCAGTGACGGAGAGCGAATCGATTGCAGGCGCCAGCTCAGTATCCGATAAGCTGACAGCAGCATGTCAAACCAGACTGTAATCAGCTTCAACGTCTTAGGAGTCTTCTGGGCCTTCCCATCGTCGATGCAGCAGTGTCTGTCCCAGTGAACGTTTTTGGTGGTCACGGAAGGCCGGCACTCCAAACCAGGAGCGAGTAACATTGACTCGGTTTGGCCATCTCTTGGATCCATTCTCATTCGTTCTCCATGGGACTATGTGCCACGCCGAAAACCTTCTCCTTTGGCACACTCAACACACTCAACACACTCAGGGGCACAGAACAACAAGATGGTCTGGATATCAGGCCATGGCTGCAGTCTCTTACTTTCCAAGTTCCTTGCAAAGTGGAACCAATTTTTTTCCACGTCGGTGTCAAGGACAAGTGTGCATGCTGTGTATCAGCCTTCATGCTGGGAGGCTCGGTGGAATGATGCACATGCATCTCCCCTACGAAACAGTCAGGATGATGGACTGATGGTGATGACGTAATCATGTCTAAACACAGCCTTGTTTGTACCCAATATGAATAGGCGTCTGACCATGACTAATCTGCCTTGTCAGTTTCAAAGTCGCAGACTTGCAGTCAGTACGACATTCACTCTCGCTCAACGACCTTGATCTCTGTTTGTCTTAGTGCACCGGGACTTCAAGAACATCCGGTGTCGCTTGCGCAGAAAGCCCCACAGGACAAACGGCTTCTTCCATGACCGTTGAGAAAGGGCCGCCAAGCATCCACGCAAGAACCGTGTGCAGCCATTATGGGAAACGGGGCCATATCAGCTCCGCATATAGCCTGTGTACTTCGCCCCACGCATGACCTGTGTGACTTGGAAACACGCAACTATCGCATACAAACTATTGGCCATGACTCCACTTTCCCTTTGTCACATCCGTCCAATGTCAATTTTGCGGGCCGTTGGCGGCGGCGGCGGCGGCGGCGGCGCTGCCATCCACGCACAATGCATGTTTGCGAAAGGAAACTTTGACGCTAGTGTACAGTACACGGCTCTCCGAGTAATCGCGGCAAAGAAAAACTCTAACCCTGCCCCCTATACGAGCAGACTAGCAAGAGGAGCCGAACGATACGAGGACGATAGCCCATCTACCAGGCTCCCGGTCCTTTGCCTTTTGACTATTGTTTCTGATGGTGCAGGACGGGGCGACGGCAGCAATGGGGCATGGTGCATCACTCAACGTCTGCCGGAGTATTAGTCGTACCCGCTCCACACCCACCATGGCCCGATTGACAGGGTATCGAGCACATGCAGCTGGTGGAGGACGCCAGTGCAGCGTCACGCAGCAAGGAACCGAGCTAGCAAGCCCTTGGTGGTCAATTTGTGACTTGCAGACCATGCCCAAGCCAACCGGTCAAACTGCCAGTAACGGATGTGAAGATCAATCGATAGTTCACGGCGGGGTGGGGAGCGTCACGGAGCCCAAAGTTGGAGGTTGGATGTGCGCGCGGCTTGGAGGCAGAAAGGTCCCAAGGGAGAAGCGCTACCCTTGCCCCAATGCGGGAATCTCGCTCATCGAGCCGGCAGGAAGACATGGTGCGCAACGGCTTTCATGGTTCAGAAATCCCCCCCCCCCCCGCATCTGACTGTGCATGTACGTACCTATTGCGGCATGAAGCAACAACGCTCCATCGGTTGAGGCGCCACTCTGCAACACGGGCCTGGCTAGCACAGCCCAATATTGACATAGATCGATGACCTCGGATAAGCGAGGGTGCTGCTTAGTTGTCAGACTCGATTTGATCACTACACTAGCAAACTTGCCGTCTTGTCAATGGAAAATCCCCACATCCCGACCGGTTGAACCCTGCGTCCACAGTATGGCTGTAAGCCAGAAGTGCTCACAGACCCAGAGGCGACCGACACATGTGACGATGATCGCAGAACCACAATCTCCGCCCCCCCCCTCGGCCGCATCGGCTCTTGACCTTTTTGACTGGGTATTGATCCGGTAGTAAAGATAGCGTTGGTGGCAGGGACGTAGAAAGATGAAACAATTGCCACTGTTGCACGGCCGAGTTTGGAATCCAAAGGGCAATACCCAAGAGCGGAAAACTCGAGGCTAATCCAATATTCCGTGCAGACGCGCGCTGATCTTCGTTGCTTGTTTGGCGCTTTCGCGTTCGGCGTATCCCGATTATGACCCAGTTTGGCGCGCTCCCATGTTCTGTTCTACGTCGTCGGCTCGCGTTTCCTGTACACCTCTTTGCTAGCGGGAAGCGAAAAGCGGAGTACAACGTCAATACGCGATCGCCTCGGCATACATACGACCTAGCGATGGATGGGTACACGGGGCGACTTATGGGGAAGCGGCCTAGCTAGCGGTAACGGAGTGCAAACCTAGGCTGTATGGCAACTATTGACGAAGATGCGTGTCCATATGCCGGGATGCCCATGGCTGCGGGTACCTACGTATCGAAGAGGCTTCATCATCAATATCAGCAGCTCACCGGACACCTATTGCCTCTAGCAGATATGGCGGCCGAGAAATCTCATACAACCAAGTCTTTTTACCCACCCCGGCCACACTCCCCCAATCCAGCTTGTGCATACCCTGCAGCGAGCCCATTACGTGCGCGTGGCCACCACCATCATCACCACCACCACCACCACCTTCTGCCCTCGCTTCGCGCCGGCAACTGACTTGCGCTGGTTTGCTAAGAGCAGGGGGGGCGTTTTCTGACAAGGTTGCCAGCCGTTGAACAGACGCGTTTGAGTGGAGGAGGAGCGATCTTAAGAACAGGGTCTAAAGGATCGTGCGTTTTTGAAACAGTTCACTGGCTTGCATGGAAAAGCGAGAAAAAAGAAACGAAAAAGGTGAAATAACGAACGAGTAAGAAGTCAGCATCACTTCCGTCAAACGTGATCCCTCTTGTGAAATCTTGATCTCTTGTCTTTTCCTCTTCACCGGCAGGTAACAAGTCCGCCGCCTCATTTACACGGCCTTTTTTTTTGGTTGCGCCAAAGGGTTGTGCTTTTTCCGGTCAAGCCAGCGCGTCTAGCCCCTCCCCCTCCTCTTCTCTCTCTCTCTCTCCCGTTTCCCTTCTTCGTTCACTTGCCCCTTCCCAAAATTGTGTGAGCTTGGCAATGCAAAGTCCATCCGTAGTGCGCCCGCGGCAGCAAACAGCGTACAGTACAATCGCGCCTTTTTTTCTCTCTCTCCTTCTTCCTCAACTTCGCCTCGCGCGCGCCATGCAGCCGCAAATGCACGTTCGGGCTCGCTCTTTTTTCTCCTCGCAGGGCAGCCCCCGTTTGGCGCAACAGTACCGAGGTGTGTGCGGGAACAATCTATCACTAACCCGTGTATTATACGCAGGGATGACGGGCCCAGATGCGGCATGGTCAGCACGCGTTCTTAATATCGAAAGTATGACGCGTTTCCTTCTTCTCCTTTGGCGAGTGACGCATGTATGTATGTGACTGTGATAGTAGAGGGCTGGTGGGCATGGTGTCGGGGGGTTTGACGAGAGGACGTCGGGAGCGCACGTGGTGATGTTGGGCAGCGTGAAGTGTACAATGTTTGTTTTGGTGCTAGCGTTGGTGTCAGAACACGAGAGTACCTCCCAGCCGAGCGCCGACCGTTAGCTGCAGCACCTGTAGGATATTACGCGAGGATTGTATAAGCATGTCAGGCACGTTTATCGGAGGCGTCTACGCGTTCGCAGATGACAAGAGAAAGACATATGCCAAGCTGATTGTTCTTTTAGTTTTCCTACGCCCAAGTGCTGTGCCAAACCAAGAGGCGGTGCTGACCTCATGCGCATAGCACTCTCATCACGGTTTACGTAGTTGCCGTTCAAAGCCCTGAAAGCGGCGCCACCATCTCAAATCTGTCCCTCCATCTTGTGGATCTTCTTACCAGAGGGATCATATACCCAAAAGAAAGCAAAATCCAGACGACCCTCTTCCAAATACCCCCAAAACGTCCGCCCGCCCTCTAGCCACACCCGTTCGGAGCGCATACGACCGGTCGGCCTGACCTCCGAACGGGCCAGGGCAACAACAAAAAAAACAGCAGGTCTAGCGCTTACGAGCCCACCTTGTGTCCCACACGATAACCTCTCGTTTCGGCTATGAGCCGGTTTTGAGATGACGCGATGAACAGGTATACGCAGGGCTGGCACCTTGAGAACCAAAAAACCAAAGGCAAATATGCCTTTCGGATCCGCGGCCAGGTATGGCCGATCTGAGACGCTGTGGCCAGGGGGCCATTATACAGCGTCGCATACTGTTTGGCAGGGGGGAAAGAGCAGATCTGAAACCCAACGGTCCAACGTTGCTGAGACAGAGTCCATACAGCGGCCTTTCTATTTTCTAGCTCGACCAGAAAGCGCACGTTCCCTTCCTCTTCTCCTCCCCAGTCCCCACCTTTTGAGAAGCGTCTGTTTATGCATAATGAATGGGCGGTTGGCATTTGGGGTAGTGAATTGCGAGCTTATGATTTACATAATCTTGCCCAAACGGGGCGATTGCGTGTAATACACTCTGCGCTACGAGTGCGAATTGCTTAAAATAGTGTGGTATGATGATGTGGAGACTGACAGAAAGTTTTACGTGTGGGATGATGTGTGCATGTACGATGACATGTTCAAGAAAGGAGGTCATGCATGAATGTTCGGTTGCTACAATCGGAAGAAGTTTGGAAATAAGCGCAAAGAATAGAATTCGTCTCAGGAACCGTCAAGTGCCAAGATGTATAAGTGTAAAGAAAATGTGTGTAAAGTATGTCGCAACACGGTGTGCGCAACGTATTATCGTAGAAACAGAATCCAAAAAAAAGCGCTGCATAAAGCAGCAAATGCATGACGAGTTACCGCCAATGTTGTACAAAGGGGAGCGAGGAGAGAGAGATAGAGCAAAGAAAGAGAATAAAAACAAACCAATGAAAAAAAATGCGCCCCTTGTAACTGCCTGGGTATCTTTCCTCCTCTTGCTCCCTTGTTGACACACCCTCGAGACACCTGCCTTATTGTCGCCGAGGCTCTTTTGCCAGCCTTGAGGTATGTGCGGAAACATCTTGCCGAATCTTTCTCATGCCGTTCCATCATCTCAAATCTTAAAACCCGCCCTATGATGATTGCCCGTCTGAACCAGTATCGCCAACGCCGGCCGTAATGCGGAATCCGCTTGTAATGTTCGCGCGTTTGAAAGAAAATACGTAGTCCCCGTAGTATGCAGTTGTTTTGGAAGGAGCGTGTAGTAGAAGAGAAAGGGTATACCGTGGCCCAGATCGTGGTACGTCGTAAAGGAAGATGTGATGATTAAAAATGCATGTATACCCCAAAGAAGTATCGCGAATGCTGGAATCGGTCTCGATGAGGACGTTTGTGGCCAGCACAAACCCCGCAATGCCTCCCCTCTCCCTCGTACCCCCAAACAACCCCTCCGATCACCAGGCACGGAGGCCCTCAAATTGGCAAGCCATATTCTCCACCCGACGGTCGGTCAGTCACTGATAGCTTTGGCCAGGATCGCTCGGTCCGGCTGCCATTTGCGACGAGGTGTAGGCGCTCTGGTGTTGTTGGTGTTGGTGTTGTTGTTGTTGTTGTGAATGCTCGTCGTCCTCGTCCTCATGCTCTGCCATCTCCACCGCCTCGAGTTGCTCGGCCTTGTCTCTGCACGCAGTAGGCGAAAAGCCACTACCCACCTTTGAGGAAATGATGCGCCAACGGTCGTTTTCGTACTCCTGCATGGCGTTGCGAAGCTTCACTACCTATGTGATCGTTCGTGGTTAGCACGTCCAAGGTTATGGTTGCAGTGCACAACGTCGTGCGTTTCATGACTAGGGGTGACAACTTACCATTTCGTCTGTCCAAACTGTCGTCTTTGCTTTGAGTTTGGTGCAGTACCGTACCTGCAATGTGCCAGAGCTGCGGCCCGGGAAGAAATCTGCAATTTGCTTCCATGTGAGGTTTTTCTTTTCCTTGAGATCGACGAGTAGCTGGTCGTCTTCGGGGGTGAACTTGAGCTTGGGGCCGCGGGGTCGCTGCGCGGGTGGGGGCATTCCCTCTTGGCCCACAACACTCGGTGGGCCATGGTGCTGTGCGGGAGAGGGAGACGCGCCCTCCATTGCGTGATGCCTCTTATTGCGATGCGTGCTGGGCAAATGATGGTGATGGGTGGGAGGTAAAGTAGACTGCGGGGCTGGCGGCGGCGGATACTGTTGAAGGGAGTAACCCTGGGAGGCGTGCTGTAGTGAGACACTTCCCGTTGCTTGTACGTACGGGTTGAGTTGCTGCTCTAAGCTCGGAGGGAGGTCGTGCTCCAAGTCGCCTTGGTGACTTCGCTTGCGTCCGGCGGTCTGTTGGGGCGGCGGTGGGTAGCCCACATTGTAAGAGGATGGAGAGTGTTGCGACATGGAGTGATGTCGCAGTAGATGGGGCTGGTGTAGTGAATGGGTTTCGATGTCTGTGTAGGTAGGGTGGTGGCCGGTGCCGGCATGTTGGAGTGTTTGAGACGGGTGTGGCTGCAGGAACGAGTGGTGGTAGCCCGGAGGCAGGCCGGCATGAGAATGAAGGACATTTTGATGTTCGACGTTTGAAGATGGTATGTGATGTGATTCCCCGGCATCGCCTTGTACGGTGTAGTCGAGGAAAGGGCCTCGATAGGGACTCGCCAGTGTTGCGAATACGCATGGAGACTACCAGAGCTAGCTTGCTCTGGCAGGCCGCCGTATGAGACCTTGGCCAGAAAAGAAGAAGAAAAGGTTGATAGATTGGGACGGTGTCCGGAGTTGAAGACTGAGTGTCGCAGGCCGTCTGGGTATTTCAAAAAATTTGTTATATTGACAAATGCTGGAGCGAGAAGAGCTTAGGGGAACGCGCCATCGGTCGAGGTCTTATCGCGTGTGTTAAGCGTTGGGGTAGCCGGATATAGGGTGGTAGCCTTGTAGGGAACAAACGAAAAGTAGGTATGGCTGGGGATGCTCGTGGAATATAAGATATTCGTGCCTGAGGGAAGAAGGCATTAAGCATTTCGGGCAATACGTCCCTTACAAAGCCCGGTCCGTCTTGTGCGATTGCCACACGGACACAGAATCCAAGCAAGTAAGTAATGGGTCCTTCCCACGAGACGCTCTGTTCCTGAGGAGGACCAATTGAGCTTAGTAGGGAAGACCCAGGAACTGATTCTACGTCAAGCATAATGCGGTGATCAATGACAAGGACGGGCCCCCCCGGCACACGATCTGGACGAGTACAATGCTGCCTGGCTCGTGTTGTGAGTGGCTGGTGATGCAAAATGAGCTGGGCATGAGGTACTTTGCCCGGCCGGCGAGGGCCAGTGGGGCCCGGAGGCGCGTGCGGGCCAGGCTATGGTCGTTTATTTCTAGAATGCCGCCAGAAAGATCTCCAGCGCCGTTGCGGTGTCTGCAGGAGGGATCCTGGCGCAGCGTGGTGGCCAGGAGATGTGCATTGAAGACGTTCTGAACCGGCTAGCGAGGCAGCCAGGGGCTGAATGGGCAAAAGACCCAAAGAGGGAACGCCACCTGCGAGCCCTCTATGGCACATGGGAGCAGACAATGTCTACCAGAAGCGGAGCCAGGACCGCGGGGGGATGCTGCTCGGGTCCAATTCGGGGGCGAATGCGTCAAGCGGCCTGTCAGAGGGTCGCGCGACCGTGAGGGCATTCGCATGGCCATGGGCCTGACATGCGCCGCCGAGCGTGCCTCAGTTGCGGCTCTAGGGCGTGCTTTCATGCCTGGAAGAGCCTGAACCGGCTGCGGGCCCCATTGAGGCATGATGCTGCTGGCAAAGACGGTACTCGGATCAGGGCAAGACAGCTGCCTCTCTGCCGGCATTTGCGCTGCCGTAGCACCCGCCTACAAGCAGTGGGACCGAGCGGTGGACATGCTCTGGGACATGGTTCTCTAACGCATAGGCATGGACCGCCTCAGATTGGCTCATGCGTGGGCCGTTTCAACGTATACATTGACCACCCCGGCCTATATGCGCTTCGTCATCCCCCCCCCCTCCCCCCAGGAGTTGGGATCTGCCAGCCACATCAATATCCCGACGCCCGCATCGGATGACGCAGCACCGCGCACTGCAGCAGTAGTAGCAGTAGTAGCAGCAGAGCCAGCGGGCGTACTTGCGGGGCGAGGAGGGGAGGGGATTGGGGACGCGCGCGCGGGGGGGGTGGGAAGGCTGGTGGCAATCAGAAATGGTCGTTGCAGGCTGCGGCAAACACCGAACGGCGACGGCAGGCCGTACCTAAGCCTGACATGACACAGTATCGGCCGTTGTGCGCGCCGGAGCGGCGTCAGTCAGGCGTTGTGTTGTGGGGGAGGAGGGAATAGGGAAGCAAGCGAGCGAGCGAGGCAGTGAGCGAACTCGGCTGTGATTCCAACTCTACGCCAGACGCCAGACGCTAAAATCGGGATCGATAGCGACAGCTTGGCGCTACTAACGCGGCCGCGATCTGCCCGCCCCGAGCCTCGCATACATCTCATCTCTCGACCGCATGCACGAGATGAGGACGCTGTTGCAGATGGCGCATCGTGAGTCCAATGCACCACCACGGCCCTCGCCCTCGCCGTCACGGCTGCGCTGGCTCCGGACATGAACCTGTTCCTTCGCCATGCCGCTGGCAGCCCGCCCACACGTGATCGATACACGACCGGCACCCTCCCTGGCCGCCGTCTGGGATCTCCCTGCCTTTGCATCCTTCGCTATGACCTCAGCGTAGTCGCGATGTGTGGCTTTCAGGCCCCTAGCCAGCTGCCAAAGCCCAACTACTCGACCAGCGGCGCATTAACCATTTAGGCTATGCGACGATTGCGAACCATAGGCTATGATACCGTCGCAAACCATAGGCTCTTTGCTCGACCACGCTCATTGCAACACACCGCGCATTCCGCGACTAGACCGTCATCTCACTGTGTCAAGACCGCAGCGCCTTACCACGGCCGTGGCCGAGTTGAGTAGAAGCACGTTGCAGTGCATGGTGGGCGACCAAGTATGTCACTCCTGCTTCATTCCTCAACAAATCCTTTGAGCACATGTCGACTTGCCTATCCCACGATCTCTCTCGAGTCTGTTTCAACCGTGAACTGCGCGCGTTGCATTGGTTCGGCAGCGCAGCCGGAACCTTCTCCTGCTCATTGCGTCGTCATGACCTGGGCCACTATCAAAATGGCTGATCGTACGAGCAAGTAGAAGGAACACCATCCACCGTGCCCCTCTTGCTACACAGACGGCGTGCTGCCCTGCTCGTGCCACAGCTAGCCAGCTGCTGGCCAGATGCGCACACCGGCAAGCGGCAACCTGGAAGAAGCAGCGCGTTTGCCGTTTGGCCAAGTCGATGAAACATTCGCTTGAACTACTGCAGCTGCCGAAACCAATCCCATCGTTGGCGTGAAACAAAGATACACCTAAGATCGACCAATAACCGTTATTACCATACCATGTTCTAAGGAAGCGCTCCCCACGTCTGAAAGATTGTTATGTCATGGGTAGACTACCAACTATTACTACGTAAAAACATGGTGGGCATCATCATGTCCATGATAACGGCACCCCGCATAATCCCCCCGCCCGAATATTGGGCTGCAAGGAAAACTGAAACTAGGAAACTGGCATGATTGACCGTCATCATCGGATTCCCCTAGACATTTTAGAGAGAAAAAAAGGTGGCAGATGTCCTTGTACTCCGCCGCCAAGAAGAATGTCCGGAAACACCAAGAAGGACGAATGGGATGCTCACAGCATTCTTTGTGCATGCAATGCTCGATCGAGATAAGAGAGCTGGTATCAAAAAGCGGGCCCCAAAGGTACTAGATTCGGAAAGATGCAGACGGTGGTCATCAGTGTCGTTCAATACCTGCCAGCAAAGTTCTCCTTTGCATACTGCTCACAAGCCTAGCTACGTCAGTACTCGACACAGGCTCCGATCCAGCAACGACGACGTACTTTTGCCGGCTTTCCAACCTTTTGTCCGATGACCTTCCACTTGTTGGCATCGTATTCTTTGATAGCGGCAAGCAACGCCGCACTCTTCTTACTCATCAGCATGCTTTCAAGACATCACAGGCGCTCGGAACTCACTTCGTCTTCGGCGAACTCGGCATAGTGCATATCCTTGAAGGTCAGTCAAAGACTGTGCAGTGGAGCAGTGCCGATCGCAGGCCTACCTTGTACCAGTGTTTCTTTACACTTCCCTCAGTTCGCTGCGGGAACGTCTACGATGGAGCCAGGTCAGTCACTGGTACACTGAAGCAGATACCACAATAGGCTCCATTCGAATACAAGCCCATCGAGTTCGTCTCTTACCTTTGCAATCTCGCTCCAGCTGTTTCCAGCATCTCTCATTTGTTTCAGTCTCAGCTCTTCGGCTGGTGTCCAAGGTGTGTTTGTCCGGCTCTTCTTGGTCTTGGGCTCCTGCGCAGCATCAGTATCGACAGGTGGCGGCGGCGGCGGCGGCGCTGCCGCACTGCTTGCTTGCGTCTCGGTGCCTTCTGATGTCGCAGTCATTTGCTCTTGCGACTGCCCGAGGGTTACCGACTTGCGCTTTCGGCTCGTAGGAGATGGTTGCGGCAGTTGGGCGCTAGGGTGAGAGTCTGAGTTGGCGCTTGTGAAGGAGGTGGTTGGCTGCAAACTAGGTACTTCTGGAGGTGCAGAGTACTGATGGCTCGGCTGCACGGTTGCGGAGATGGGTGAAGGCTTCAGGCTGCGCTTGGTGGAGGGTGAGGAGCTGTGGGCGGTGACGACGTCAGTACTCGCGGCAAGGTACCAAGCCAAAGGGCAAGTATTGCAGTGTCAAGACGAGAGTGGGACGGAGGCAAGCATGCTGGAGAGACTCACGACATGGCGGCAGAGGCAGCGATGAGATCTAAGGCGGGCGAGCAGCGACACGAGACAGCTTCACTGGGGAAAACAGGGTGCAGCTATAGAGTGTAGTGTCATGCTCGTATATTGCAACTTCCGAACCGCGTTCAAAGGGTACGACGGCCAGAGTTCAGGCGGTAGATCATCATGATATCCAAGTACAGTAGGCAGATGGCTAGAGGGCCTGTTGGTGCGAGCGCAGATCAAGTACAAGCAAGGGATACAAGAGGGTCAGGTTGGGGGCAGACGAGCGAATGAGCGCCTTACAGAGGCATGGTGGTGGAGGACGACGGAGACGCTGTGAGGTTGAGTGGCCGGGTGCTAGCGGGGTCAGGCGGCAGTGCTGGGGAGCCCGAGTACAGGTACGTGGGCGGTGGTGAAGTGCGGGTGGTGCATCATGTATCTGTACATGGCGATGCGCTGCAGATGAGAAGCGGGGTAATAGGCAGGCTCCAGGGCCAGGCTTTTTGATGAACAGGTGGCTTGAAGGTTACGGAGACCGCCAGACGGGAGCTGAGAGGACGGGGCGGAGAGAGAGCGAGCAGCGCGTGACAGCTTCCTGCATCGACGAGTCCATGCGAGCCATGCAGAGCTTCCCCGATCGGGTGTCGCGACAGGTCCATCTGTACACGCAGCCAACAACTAGGGAGGTGAAGGGGGAGCGGACGGGCGATATAGTCACGGGTCGATGCTGTCATGAAGTTGTCGTGAGTTGTGTGAGTGTCATGGCAGTCGTCGTACATGAGATGACTTCAGACGGTGGTCACTCGAGGCGCGGTCAGGCAGCCAAGTAAGTACGTAGGCCGGTCGGGCGATTGCAGCGCCGTCGCCGTACTGTAAGTCGTCACTGCACCAGGTGGTTGTTCGCGCGTGCGTGCGTGCGGAAAGAGCGGGGCAGCGTGCATCGACCGGGCGCTCTTTCCTCGAGCTCGTCACTGGCACGCCCGCGCCTTCCCATCGGTCATCGGTCAACGACACCAGGGCGGGAAGTCACGACTGCCACGGCGACGGTTACACAGGCAAGACCACGTCAGACGAGTGCATCCGCTCTCTTTCT
>Ga0265797_10003949_pt1 | contig 23129 bp, 23 predicted proteins | sample P2T30metagenome_FD_192433 | JGI IMG/M metagenome (GOLD analysis project Ga0265797, IMG submission 192433) | Plant litter microbial communities from East Loma Ridge, Irvine, California - P2 T30 | ecosystem: Environmental > Terrestrial > Plant litter > Unclassified | place: USA: California... | reverse complement strand
TTTCTTTCCAGTCCGGGAACAATTCGTTCATCGCGCGCGGATCCATCACCGCGCCCGACAGGATGTGCGCGCCCAGTTCGCCGCCTTTTTCCAGCACGCAGACCGTCACCTCGCGGTTTTTTTCGAGCGCCAGTTGCTTGAGCCGGATCGCGGCCGACAGGCCGGCGGGGCCGCCGCCGACGACGACGACGTCATACTCCATCGCCTCGCGCGGGCCGTATTGTTCGAGAAGATTCGTGGTCTCTGTCATGGTATTTTTTTCAAGTAAAAAGAGGGCTGAAGAAAATTAGCACGAGTGTGCGGGTTTTCGCTGCCGAATGCAACTTTCGCGCCATTGTAAGTGCAATATCCGATCTGACGATCTAACAACTCGGCATTTGTGGGATCATTATGCTTTCGCAACTGCGTGGCGCAGACAGCGCCTGGGAGCCGGCCGTGGGTATTGAAGTCAATTTCGAAGGAAAGATTGCAATGGTCACCGGCGCATCGAGCGGCCTGGGCGCGCGTTTCGCCAAGGCGCTGGCCGGTGCCGGGGCGCAGGTGGTGCTGGCATCGCGCCGCACCGAGCGCCTCAAGGAACTGCGCGCCGAGATCGAGGCCGATGGCGGCGCGGCGCACGTGGTGCGTCTCGACGTGACCGACCTCAGCAGCATCAAGGCGGCGATCGCGCACGCCGAGACCGAGGCCGGGCCGATCGACATCCTGATCAACAACTCGGGCGTGTCGACCACCCAGCGCCTGCTTGACGTGGGCGAAGACGACTACAACTACATCATGGACACCAATCTGCGCGGCGCTTTCTTCATGGCCCAGCAGACCGCCAAACGCATGGTGGCGCGCGCCAAGGGCGATCCGCGCAAGCAGCATCGCATCGTCAATATCGCCTCGGTGGCGGGCCTGCGCGTGCTGCCCCAGATCGGGGTCTACTGCATGAGCAAGGCCGGCGTGGTGCAGATGACCAAGGCGATGGCGGTGGAGTGGGGCAAGTATGGCATCAACGTCAATGCCATCTGCCCCGGCTATATAGCGACCGACTCGAACGAAGACTACTTCGAGACCGAGCCGGGCCGCAGGCTGATCGAGATGCTGCCGCGCAAACGTCCGGGCAAGCCGGAAGACCTCGACGGGCTGCTCCTGCTGCTGGCGGCAGAAGAAGCCCATTTCATCAACGGCGCCATCATCACCGCCGACGACGGCATGACGGCGCAATAATTCAAGAAACAGAGACACGTAATGAGCAGCGAGCAGTCCGTAGCAAATGCAGTACCGCAGTTGGTTCATACCATGCGCATGCCGATCCGCTGGGGCGACATGGACGCAATGGGACATGTCAACAACACCAATTATTTCCGCTACATCGAATCGGCCCGCATTGCCTGGCTCGAGCAGGTCGGCGGCCTGGCCAACCCGGCCGGCGAGGGTCCCGTGATCGTCAGCGCATCAATGAATTTCATGAAGCAGCTGACCTATCCGGGCGATATCGAGGTGCGTACCTTCGTGGCGCCGCCGGGCCGCTCGAGCGTCGAGGTGTCGCACCAGATCCGCCTGGTCGGCGCCGATGGCGAAGCCGGTGAGGTGCACGCCGAAGGCACGGCCAAGGTGGTGTGGGTCGACTTCAAGATCGGCAAATCGGCGCCGTTGCCGGCGTCGCTGCGCGCGGCCTTGCCGGCGCAATGACGGCTGCGGCGCGGCGCACGATCCGCTTCGACCGCGAGCGTTTGTCGCTGGCCGACGTACTCGCCATCGCGCGCGCCGATGCCGATCCGGTACTGTCGAGCGATCCGGCTTTTCGCGCGGCTATTTCGCGCGGCGCCGATTTTCTCGACCGCCTGCTGCGCGAAGACGGCGTCATCTATGGCGTGACGACTGGCTACGGCGACTCGTGCACCGTTGCCGTGCCCGCCGCGCTGGTATCCGAACTACCGCGCCAGCTGTACACCTATCATGGCTGCGGCCTGGGCGCGTATCTCACGCCCGAGCAAACGCGTGCGGTCATGGCGGCGCGCCTGGCCTCGCTGTGCAAGGGCTATTCAGGTGTCAGCATGGCGCTGCTGGAGCAGATCGTGCGTCTGTTCGAGGCCGGCCTGCTGCCGGTGATTCCGTCCGAAGGCTCGGTCGGCGCCAGCGGCGACCTGACGCCGCTGTCGTACCTGGCGGCGGTGCTGTGCGGTGAGCGTGAGGTGTGGCGCGCCGGCGCGCAGCTCGCGGCCGCCGAAGCGCTGGCCGCAGCCGGCATTGCGCCTTTGCGCCTGCGCCCCAAGGAAGGGCTGGCGATCATGAACGGCACCGCCGTCATGACCGGCCTGGCCTGCCTGGCCTGGGACCGCGCCGAGTACCTGACACGGCTGGCCACGCGCATCACCGCGCTGGCTTCGTTCGCGCTGGACGGCAACGCCCACCATTTCGACGCAACGCTGTTTTCAGTCAAGCCGCATGCCGGCATGCAGGGCGTGGCGGCCTGGCTGCGCCATGACCTGGGCAGCATCGATCCGCCGGAGCGCAATGGCCAGCGCCTGCAAGACCGTTATTCGATCCGCTGCGCGCCGCATGTGATCGGCGTGCTGGCCGATGCGCTGCCATTCTTCCGCAGCGCGATCGAAAACGAACTCAATAGCGCCAACGACAATCCGATCATCGACCCCGACGGCGAGCGGGTGCTGCACGGCGGCCATTTTTATGGCGGGCATATCGGGTTCGCCATGGACAGCATGAAGAACGCGGTCGCCAACCTGGCCGACCTGCTCGACCGCCAGCTGGCGCTGCTGGTCGACGCCCGCTACAGCGCCGGACTGCCGCCCAATCTGTCGGGCATGCAAGGCGAGCGCGCCGCGATCAGTCATGGGCTCAAGGCGCTGCAGATCAGCGTCTCGGCCTGGACTGCCGAAGCACTGAAACTGACCATGCCGGCCTCGGTGTTTTCACGTTCGACCGAATGTCATAACCAGGACAAGGTGAGCATGGGCACGATCGCCGCCCGCGATTGCCTGCGCGTGCTCGAGCTGACCGAACAGGTGGCCGCGGCGCTTCTGATTGCGGTGCGCCAGGGTGCGTGGCTGCGTTGCCGGATCAACCCGCAGCGCGCACCGGGGCCGGCGCTGGCAGACATGCTGGGGCAGCTCGCCGACGATATCGCGCCCGTGATCGACGACCGCCGCCTCGACCATGACCTGCAGCGTTTGCTGGAGCGCATCCGCAGCCAGGCCTGGGCTTTGTACGTTTGATCGATCGCGATTTGGCGCTGGCAGTTCACCTAAGCGCGTGCATGCGCCTTTATGATCAGCGATTCCCGACCAGCTTGTTGACCAGCTCCGACGACGTCGACGCCGAGAATTTGCGCATCAGGCTGGCGCGGTGCATTTCCACCGTGCGCGGGCTCAGCCCCGCATCGCGGGCGATCACCTTGCTGGTCTTGCCTTCGACCAGCAGCGCCGCGATCTCGCGTTCGCGCGGCGTCAGTTCGGCCGTCACCGGGCGCTTCTCGCTCACGTCCTCGAACGTCCAGACGCCGGCCCCGAGTGGCTGCAGCGGGTCGAGTGCGCGCCCGGTGACGTGGCACCAGAACAGCTCGCCGTTGGCGCGGCGCATGATGCGCTCGTCCGAGTAGCGTCCCTTGGCATTCATGATCGGGATGATGCGGTCGCCCGTGCGCAGGAATTCATCCATCGTCGGGTACAGCACGCTGAACGACTGGCCCTGCAGGCGCGCCGGCGGGTGGCCGAACATGGCGCCCAGGGCGCCGTTGCAGGTCTGGATGATGCGGTCGCGCGAGACGCACATGCCCACCGGCGCCTGCTGGAAGATCATCTCGTAATCGATGACGGTGGTGGCGGGCGCTGAGTTCATCTGGGGCGGGTCGACAGCGAAGTTCATGGGTGGTGCATCAAGGGCCGTGGCCGTAGTTCTACGGTATTGTGCTTGTGTTGTGCGTATTCTATGCTGAGACTCTACTGAGCAGGTCAGAACAGTTAGCGGCTTAACTATAAAAGGGACGGGTATGAATAAAGTGTATCCAGATGCACAATCGGCGCTGGCCGGCATCGTGCAGGACGGGCAGACGATTGCGGTGGGCGGCTTCGGCCTGTGCGGCATTCCAGAGGCGCTGATCGCCGCCTTGCGCGATTCGGGCGTGAAGAACCTGACCGCGATTTCCAACAACGCGGGGGTGGACGGCTTTGGCCTGGGCCAGCTGCTCGAAACGCGCCAGATCAAGAAGATGATCGCTTCCTATGTGGGCGAAAACAAAGAGTTCGCGCGCCAGTTCCTGGCCGGCGAACTCGAACTCGAATTCACGCCGCAGGGCACGCTGGCCGAAAAGCTGCGCGCCGGCGGCGCCGGTATTCCCGCCTTTTTCACCAAGACCGGCTACGGCACCATCGTTGCCGAAGGCAAGGAAACGCGCGAATTCAACGGCGAGCATTACGTGATGGAGCACGCCTTGATGCCCGACGTTTCCCTGGTCAAGGCGTATATGGCCGACCGCGCCGGCAACCTGGTGTTTCGCAAGACTGCGCGCAACTTCAATCCGAACGTGGCCACGGCCGGCAAGGTCTGCATCGTCGAAGTCGAGAAACTGGTCGAGATCGGCGAGATCGATCCCGACCATGTGCACACGGCCAGTATCTTCGTGCACCGCATCGTGCATAACCCGACGCCCGAGAAACGCATCGAGCAGCGCACGGTGCGCGCCGCCGGCAACTAAGACCCCAAACGGAGACACAACATGGCATGGACTCGTGATGAAATGGCCGCGCGCGCGGCTAGAGAACTGCAGGACGGTTTCTATGTGAACCTGGGGATTGGCCTGCCGACCCTGGTGGCGAACTACGTCCCCAACGATATGGAAGTGTTTTTGCAGTCCGAGAACGGCTTGCTGGGCATCGGCCCGTTCCCCACCGACGATGCGGTCGACGCCGACCTGATCAACGCCGGCAAGCAGACCGTGACGGCGCTGCCGGGCGCGGCCTATTTCAGTTCGGCCGATTCTTTCGGCATGATCCGCGGCGGCAAGATCAACCTGGCGATCCTGGGCGCGATGCAGGTGTCGGCGCAGGGCGACCTGGCCAACTGGATGATCCCTGGCAAGATGGTCAAGGGCATGGGCGGCGCGATGGACCTGGTTGCCGGCGTCAAGCGCGTGGTGGTGGTGATGGAACATGTCGCCACTGCCAAGGATGGCTCGACCAGCCACAAGATCCTCAATAAATGCGACCTGCCGCTGACCGGCGTCGGCGTGGTCGACCGCATCATCACCGATCTGGGCGTGATCGACATCACCGAAGGCGGCCTCAAGCTGGTGGAACTGGCGCCGGGCGTGACGCGTGAAGCGGTTATTGCGGCCACCGGCTGCGAGCTCGATACGTCGGCGCTGTAAGCCGAACGCGGGCAAGAAAAGGCGCTGGAACGTCCAGCGCCTTTTTTACGTCTATGAACCGGTTCCGGTTTTCCAGACGTATTGCACTTCGGTCCAGCGCTCGACCGGCGCGCCATTCACCGTGGCCGGCCTGAAGCTGCATTTCGAGAGCGCGCTGCGCGCGGCGTCGTCGAGCGACGTGTCGCCACTCGACTTGCGCAGGGTTGTCTCGCGCACGCTGCCGTTGGCGCCGACCAGGAACCCAAGTGTGACCGTTCCTTCTATCTTGCGCTGCAGCGCTTCGGCTGGATAGTGCGGCCTGCTGCACGACTTGAAGTCGGCGACGGCGGCAGTTTCCAGCACGTCGGCCTTGACGGTCACGCCGGGCGCCGTGATCGCCGCTGCCTGCTCGGGCGTGGCCTGAGCTTGCTGCGCGCAGCCGGCCAGGGCGGCCAGGGCGAAGCCGATGACCGGCAGCGCGGCTTTCCAGCTCAGCGTTTTTGTTTCGGGACGTAGCAAATGCGTGATGCGTGACATAAGGTCTCCTCCGTTGGCCGCCTGGGCCAGGTTGTGGTGCGAAAACTGGCATTTCTCCAGTTCGGAAAGGGCCAGGGCCAGGCGCCGCGGTTCGCCCAGTTGCCCAGCCGCGATAGCGTCGGCAATCAGTTCGCGCTCGGCGCGGATGCTGCGCGAGAGCCACCAGACTGCCGGGTGGTAAAACAGCAGCGCCTCGACCATGTTCTGGATCAGATTGACCAGGTAATCGTGACGCCGGATATGCGCCAGCTCGTGCGCCAGCAGCGCTTCCAGCAGGTGCGCCGGCATGCCCGTCACCAGCGCCGCCGGCACCAGCACCAGCGGGCGCCAGCAGCCGGCCGTGACCGGGCTGGCGAGACCTTCGACCAGGCGCAGGCGCACCTGCCGCCGGATGCCGAATCCTGGCGCCAGCCGGTCGAGGCGTGCCTGCCAGGCCGGGTCGAGCGCCTCGCGCAGTGCGGCCCGCCGCACCCACAGCAGGCCGGCAACCATGCGCAGCGCCAGCAGCAAGGCGCACAGGGCCCAGGCGCCGACGATCCATGCCAGCTGAAGTCGCAGCATGCCGGCCCATCCGAGGTCGCTGGCAACAGCGGCGCCGGCGCCGGCCAGCATGACCGCGATCGCGCCCTCAGCGGCGGCGCCGCCGTTCAGGCGCGCGATCAGCGAGCAGGCCGGCCAAAGCAAGCACAGCAGCAGTGCGGTGCAGGCCAGCGCATACCGTGTTTGCGGCCGCGCATTGCGCAGCATGGCGAGCTGGATCGCCGTCGCGCAGGCGATCAGGGCGCCTTGCCAGGTGAAGTCGAGCAGGGTCCAGCCGAGCGCCTCGACGAAGGCGGCGGCTGTCATCGGTCGTCCTCGCGCAGCAGCTGTTCGATTTCGCGACGCTCCTTCTTCGAGATGCCGCTTTTTAATGCCGCCAGCACCAGCGCCTTGGCCGAGCCCGAGAAGGCGCGCTGCATCAGGTCGTGCAGCAGATTGGTTTGCAGCGCATCGCGTTCATGCAGCGGCGTGTAGACATGCGAGCGTTCGCTCTCGTCGCGCCCCAGCAGGCCTTTGCCATGCATCACCTGCATCAGGCGCAGCACGGTGGCATAGGAAACGTCGGGGCGCTGCGCCAGCATGGCCTCGTGCACCTGCTTGGCGGTGGCGCTGCCTAGCGGCCACAACACCTGCAAGAGGTCGAGTTCGGCCGGGGTCGGCTTTGGGGCGTCGGGTGTACGTGGCATGACAGTTCTCGAGGCAGTTGATGAATCTAGATTATCTGGTCTAGATAGGTTTGTCTACTTCGTGCTTGCAGATTATTCGCAGTGGGTAGCACAGCCTCGGGAAAAAAGACGAAAAAAAACCGTGCCACGCAGGCACGGTTTTCAGGGACGTCGATTACGCGCTCAAGCGGCTTCGCGCACCGGCATCATGCCCTTGTCGTCGGTCACCTCGACCCGGCCGTGCAGCACATCGTCCATGCGCTTGCTGTCGAGTTCGTTTTCCCATTTCGACACGACCACGGTGGCGACACCGTTGCCGATGAAGTTGGTCAGGGCGCGTGCTTCGCTCATGAAGCGGTCGATGCCCAGGATCAGCGCCATGCCGGCCACCGGAATGGTCGGCACCACGGCCAGGGTGGCGGCCAGGGTGATGAAGCCGGCGCCGGTGATGCCGGACGCGCCCTTCGAGGTCAGCATGGCCACCAGCAGGATGGTCAGCTCCTGGGTCAGGGTCAGGTCGGTATTGGTTGCCTGCGCCACGAACAGCGCCGCCATCGTCATGTAGATGTTGGTGCCGTCGAGGTTGAACGAGTAGCCGGTTGGGACCACCAGGCCGACGACTGGCTTCGAGCAGCCCAGCTTTTCGAGTTTGCGCATCAGGTTCGGCAGCGCGCTTTCGGACGACGAGGTGCCCAGCACGATCAGCAGTTCTTCCTTGATGTACTTGATGAACTTGAAGATCGAGAAGCCGGTGAACTTGGCGATCAGGCCCAGAACGACGAAGATGAACAGGCCGCAGGTCAGGTAGAACGAACCCATCAGCTTGGCTAGCGGCAGCAGCGAGGCGATGCCGTATTTGCCGATGGTGAAGGCCATGGCGCCGAACGCGCCCAGTGGTGCAACCTTCATGATGATGTTGACGATGCCGAAGATCACGTGCGAGATGTCGTCGATGAATTTGGTCACCGGACGGCCGCGCTCGCCCATCATCGACAGCGCGAAGCCGAACAGGATGGCGACCAGCAGCACTTGCAGGATGTTACCGGTGGCAAACGCATCCACGAAGGTGTTCGGGATGATGTGCAGCAGGAAGTCAACCGTGCTCTGGCCGTGTGCCTGCTTGGTGTATTGCGCGATCGCGCTGGTGTCGAGGTGGGCCGGATCGACGTTGAAGCCGGCGCCCGGCTTGGCGACGTTGGCCACCACCAGGCCGATGGCCAGGGCAAAGGTCGAGACGACCTCGAAATACAGCAGCGCCTTGCCGCCGACGCGGCCGATCTTCTTCATGTCCTGCATCCCGGCGATGCCGGCCACGACGGTGCAGAAGATCACGGGGGCGATGATCATCTTGATCAGCTTGATGAAGCCGTCTCCCAAAGGCTTCATCGCGGTGCCGAGCTCGGGGTAGAACGCCCCGAGCAGTACGCCGGCGACGATGGCGAACAGCACCTGTACGTACAGGATTTTATAAAATGGCTTCTTCATGACAACTCTTCAGCGAGGTTGGTGGTTGTTCCATGTTCGCTGAATCGTCACCCGCGGGCTATTGTGGATTTCCGCATGCTGCAATGCACCACGGAAACGCGCAAATCCACCCGCCTTTCAGTGGCGCACCGTTATTGCGCCGCCCAGCCGCCATCCATATTCCACGCCACGCCACGTACCTGGTTGCCCGCCGGGCTGCAGAAGAACACCGCCAGTGCGCCCAGTTCTTCGGGCGTGACGAACTCGCCCGAAGGCTGCTTTTCGGCCAGCAGCGCCTTGCGCGCCGCGTCGTTGTCGGTGCCTTCGCGCGCGGCGCGGTCGTCGACCTGCTTCTGCACCAGCGGGGTCAGCACCCAGCCCGGGCAGATTGCATTGCAGGTGATCCCGGTCTGCGCCGTCTCGAGCGCGGTGACCTTGGTGAAACCGACCAGGCCGTGCTTGGCCGCAACATAGGCCGACTTCTGCGCCGAGCCGACCAGGCCGTGCACCGAGGCCAGGTTGATGATGCGCCCCCAGTTTTTCTGGCGCATGCCGGGCAGCGCCAGGCGCGTGGTGTGGAAGGCCGAGCTGAGGTTGATGGCGATGATTGCGTCCCAGCGCTCGGGCGGGAAGTCCTCGACTACCGCCACGTGCTGGATGCCGGCATTGTTGACCAGGATGTCGACGCCGCCGAACTTGTCGAGCGCATATTGCATCATGGCGGCGATCTGGTCTGGCCTGGACATGTCGGCGTTGTGATAGGCGGTTTGCACGCCGTATTCGCTGGCGGTGTCGGTGTACAGTTTTTCGATCTGCTGGGCGTCGCCGAAGCCGTTGAACACGATATTGGCGCCTTGCGCGGCCAGCGCGCGCGCGATGCCAAGCCCGATGCCCGACGTGGAGCCGGTGACGAGTGCCGTTTTGCCGCTGAGTTGTCGTGCGCTATTGGCTTGCATGCTGTCCTCTGGAGTGTGGATGGTCGGGGTAAAGCCTCAGTCTTGGTAGAATTCTAATCGACGCGCCCGCGCCGTGGTGCATGAGCGGGCGGCGGCAGCATTAGTTTCATCGATTGCGCATAACGGAGCCAGCATGCTTGAACCCAGATTAAACAGCGTCCAGTGCAGCTCGCCCGCGGGCCTGCACCGTGTCGCCTACAAGGAATGGGGCGATCCGTCCAATCCCAGGGTGCTGCTGTGCGTGCATGGCGTGACCCGGGTCGGTGACGATTTCGACCACCTGGCGCGCGCCTTGTGCGCGCACTACCGCGTGGTCTGCCCCGACGTGGTCGGGCGCGGCCGCTCGGGCCGGCTGCGCGATCCGGCCTACTATACGGTGCCGCAGTACGTGAACGACATGGTGACGCTGATCGCGCGCGTGACGGCGCCGCGCGATGGCGCCCGGGCCGCCGACGGCGTGAGCTGGTTCGGCACCTCGATGGGCGGCCTGATCGGCATGGTGCTGGCCTCGCTCGAAGACACGCCGATCCGCAAGCTGCTGCTCAACGACATCGGCCCGGTGCTCGATCGTACGGCGATGGCGCGCATCGGTGAATACATCGGCCAGGATGTGCGCTTTCCCAGCTTCGAGGCCGGGGCCGCCTACGTCAAGGCGGTGTCGGCCTCGTTCGGCCCGCACAGCGACGACGAATGGACCAAGCTCGCCGCCGACGTGCTGCGCCGGGGCGACGATGGCCAGTGGGCGCGCCACTACGACCTGTGCCTGGCGCAGCCGTTTTGCGCCATTACGCCCGAGCGCGCCGACCAGGACGAGAGCGCACTGTGGGACGCCTACGATGCGATCCGTTGCCCTACGCTGCTGGTGCGCGGCGAGCATTCCGATCTGCTCTCGCGCGCCACGGCCGAACAGATGGCGGCGCGCGGACCGCATCCGCGCCTGGTCGAGATCGCCGGCGTGGGCCACGCGCCGACCTTCGTGCACGCATCGCAGATCGCGATCGCGCGCGACTTTTTACTGAACTGAACTGAACCTACAAGAAAGAAGAAAGAGACCATGGAAATCAAACGTCTGCACGTCGGCAAGCGCATGTCCGAAGCCGCCATCCACAACGGCATCGTCTACCTGGCCGGCCAGATCGCCGAAGACGCGAGCCAGGACATCGAGGGCCAGATGCGCGAAGTGCTGGGCCACGTCGACCGCCTGCTGGGCGAAGCCGGCAGCGACAAGAGCTGCATCCTGATGTGCCAGATCTTCCTGTCCGACCTGGCCCACTTCGACGGCATGAATGCGGTGTGGGATGAGTGGGTGGCGCAGGGCCACACGCCGCCGCGCGCCACCGTCGAAGCCCGGCTGGCCAATCCGGCCTGGCTGGTGGAGGTGTGCGTCACCGCCGCGCTGCGTTAAGCGATGGTGTCGATCGCGCTGCTGGGCGACGCCAAGACCCAGCTGGTACAAGGGCTCAGTCCGGAAGACTGCGCCCGCATCCACGTCGCGCTCGATTTCGCGAGCGAGGCCTATGGCGAGCGGCTGGCCGGCTCGGGCCAGAACGCGTTCGAGTTCTCGCTCGGCGCGGCCGGCACGCTCGCCTACCTGAACACCGATGCCGAAACCCGCATCGCCGGCCTGCTGTTCGAGCTGGCGATCATGGAGCCGGCTGCGGTGGCCAGGGTCGAAGAGCGCTTCGGCCCCGACGTCCTGATGCTGGTGCAGGGCGTGCTGCAGCTGATCCGGCTGCGCGACCTGACCGCCGGCCAGGCCCCGGTCGGCAGCGGCAAGAACGCGGCCCAGCAGGCCGCCGCGCAGAACGAAACGCTGCGCAAGATGCTGCTGGCGATGGCGTCCGACATGCGCGTGGTGCTGATGCGGCTGGCCTCGTGCGCGGCCACGCTGCGCTTTTTCGCCGAACACAAGCGCTTCGACGACGTCACCCGCGCCTACGGGCGCGAAGTGCTCGACTTCTATGCGCCGCTGGCCAACCGGCTCGGCATCTGGCAACTCAAGTGGGAGCTCGAAGACCTGGCGTTTCGCTTCATCGAGCCCGATACCTACAAGCGCATCGCCAAGATGCTCGAAGAAAAGCGCATGCTGCGCGAAAGCTTCGTGGCCTCGTCGATCGAGCGTTTGCAGACCGAGCTGGCGGCGGCCGGCATCCGCGCCGAAGTGTCGGGCCGGCCGAAACACATCTACAGCATCTGGAACAAGATGCGCGGCAAGGAGCTCGATTTTTCGTCGCTGTACGACGTGCGCGCGTTTCGCGTGATCGTGCCGGACGTGAAGACCTGCTATACGGTACTGGGCCTGGTGCACAATATCTGGACCCCGATCCCGAAAGAGTTCGACGACTATATCTCGCGCCCCAAGCCGAACGGCTACCAGTCGCTGCACACGGTGGTCAATGCCGAAGACGAACGTCCGCTCGAAGTGCAGATCCGCACGCAAGAGATGCACAACTTCGCCGAGTACGGCATTGCCGCTCACTGGCGCTACAAGGAAGAGGGCGGATCGAACTTCAAGAGCGCCAAGTACGACGAAAAGATCGCCTGGCTGCGCCAGCTGCTGGCGTGGAAGAGCGATGTCGCCGATGCGGTGACGGGCCAGGACGACCTGCAGCGCGAATGGGTCGAGAAGCTCAAGGCGGCCACGCTCGACGACCGCATCTTCGTGCTCACGCCGCAGGCGCGGGTGCTCGAATTGCCGGTCGGCGCGACCCCGATCGACTTCGCCTACCACCTGCACAGCGAGGTCGGTCACCACTGCCGCGGCGCGCGCATCGACGGCGTGATGGTGCCGCTCAATACCCAACTCAAGAACGGCCAGACCTGCGAGATCATCACCGCCAAGGGCGGCAGCGGCAGCCATGGCCCTTCACGCGACTGGCTCAGTCCCGGTTACGCAGTCTCGAGCCGCACCCGCTCCAAGATCCGGGCCTGGTTCCATGCGCTCGAAACGGCCGAGACCCTGGCCCAGGGCCGCGCGCTGGTCGAAAAGTCGCTCCAGCGCGAAGGCAAGACCTCGGTCAACCTGGAAACGCTGGCGCATAAACTGGGCTTCGCCAAGGTCGATGAATTGTTCATCGAGGTCGGCAAGGACAAGTTCAGCCTGCGCCATGTCGAGGCGGCGCTGCACGATCCGGCCGATGCGCCGCCGGTCGAAGACGCGGCCGTGGTCAACAAGAGCCGCGCCTCGAGCGTCGAGCAGGGCGCCAAGTCGGGCGTGCTGGTGCTGGGCACCGAAGGCCTGATGACGATCCTGGCCAAGTGCTGCAAGCCGGCGCCGCCCGACCCGATCATCGGCTTCGTCACGCGCGGCAAGGGCGTCTCGATCCACCGACTCAGTTGCAAGAACTTCGCCGAGATGCAGAAGAAGTCGGCCGAGCGCGTGATCCAGACCGAGTGGGGCTCGGCCGGTAACGAAACCGTGTACCCGGTCGATTTGTTCATCCTGGCGCAAGACCGGCAAGGGCTGCTGCGCGATATCTCCGAGGTGTTCTCGCGCGAGAAGATCAACGTGATCGGGGTCAATACCCAGAGCGCCAAAGGACAGGCGCGCATGGTGTTTACGGCCGAAATCGGGGCCACCGGCCAGGTGCAGAAGGCGCTGGGGGCGATCATGGAAGTGTCGGGGGTGATGGAGGCGCGGCGGCAGTAAGGATGCCAGGGGCGCTGGTGGGCAGCGAACTCAAGCGCCTTCGCCCACCACACCAGCATCCCTCCACCCAGCACCGAATGTCATCATTTGTCACGAACCCACCATCCCCCCGATCGACCAAGTATCATTGCCTCCATGCCACGCACGACCTCGCCCACTCATCCTGATTCCTGGACCGCCAGCCCGGCGCGCTACCTGCGCAGCTGGTGGTACATGATCCACCTGGGCGCACTGGCGATCGTGACGGCGCTGTCGCCGTCGAGCTGGCGCCGCGAGAGCTTCACGGCGACGGCGCGCCATCTCCACACCAGCACCTGGCAGGTGCTGCCCTGGTTTGCGCTGGCCTCGAGCCTGGTCAGCCTGGTGATCATCCGCATCGTGCTCGTCACCGCCAAGAGCTACGGCTTGTCGCAGTTCGCGCTCGAGATGGTGGTGCGGGTGCTGGTGCTCGAGCTGATTCCCTTGTCGGCCGCGCTGTTCGTGGCGCTGCGCGCCGGGATGGCGTTCGACGCCTCGGCGCTCGGCGCGCAAGCCCTGCGCCGGCTGCGGCGCGACCTGGTGCCGCAACTGATCGCCAACGCGGTCGCGGTACTGAGCCTGGCGATGGTCACCTCGGTCATCGTGCTGCTGCTGGCCTACCTGAACGTGTATGGCGTCTCGCCGTGGGGCGTGCAGGACTACACCCGCACCGTGGGGCGCGTCTTTGCGCCCATGGTGACGATCGGTTTCGCGATCAAGACCGTGCTGTTCGGCCTGGCGGTGGCCTTGATTCCGAGCGCCGCCATCCTCGAACTGCAGCGCTATCCGCGCCGCCTGAGATCGACCGTGCAGCCGGGCGCGCTGCGCCTGCTGTTCGTGCTGATCGTGATCGAAGCCGCTTCGCTGACCCTGAAATATATCTGAGCATGAACGACAATAAAAACCCGCCAGTCGACGCCGATCACGATCCGCTTCCTGACCAACCGAAGCACGTCGAGGCCAAGGCTGCGATCCTGCTGGTGCTGATCGGGGTGCTGGTGTGCGCCTTCCTGCTGTATGTAATGTACGCGCGCGGCGTGTTCGAGCCGACCCAGCGCCTGACGCTGGTGGCCGATGATTCTTCCGGCGTGATCCCGGGCATGGACATGACCTTCGCCGGCTTCCCGATCGGGCGCGTGCGCCAGGTCGAGCTGGGCAACGACGCCAAGGTGAATATCCAGGTCGACGTGCAGAGCAAGGACGCCAAGTGGCTGCGCGCCTCGAGCGTGTTCACGCTCGAGTCGAGCATCGTTGGCGAAACCCGGCTGCGCGCCTACACCGGCGTGCTCACTGATCCGCCGCTGCCGCCGAATGCAACCCGCACCGTGCTGCGCGGCGACGCCACCGCCGAGATTCCGCGGATTGTCGCCAGTGCGCGCTCGCTGCTCGAGAATCTCGAGAACATGACCGCGTCCGAATCGGACATCAACGCCAGCCTGGCGAATCTGTCGGCGGTGACGGGGCGCATGTCGGGCCGTTACGGCGTGCTCGGTGGCGCGCTGGGCGGCGACGCCGAAGCCCAGAAACTGATGGAGGCGCTCGACCGCGTGAACGCGCTGCTGGGCAAGGCCGACCAGCGCGTGTTCGGCAAGGCCGGGGTGATGGACGACGCCCAGACCGCGGTGCGCCAGCTCGACGTGGTCTTGAAGGACGCCAGCAACACCCTGAAAAAAGTCGATGCGGTGCTGGTCGAGGCGCAGGCGGTGGGCGCCAACACGCGTGAAGCCACCCAGGACCTGAGCGCGCTGCGCGGCGAAGTCGACGCCAGTCTGCGCAAGGTGAACCGGCTGGTCGAGGAAATCAACCGCAAGTGGCCGTTCGCACGCGCGCCGCAGGAGATCAAGCTGCCATGAGAATCGTTTTTTCATTGATCGTCGTGCTGTTGGCCGGCTGCGCATCCAGGCCGCTGCCGCCCGACTGGCAGGCCAATGCCAAAGGCGCGCTCGATGCCGCCACCGACGATTATCTGAAGGGCCATAGCGCCGCGGCCGAGGCCCAGTTTCGCGAGGCACGGGGCGAGACCGCGGCCACCGGCCGCGCCGAGCGCGTGATCCAGGTCGAGCTGGTGCGCTGCGCGGCGCAGGCGGCCAGCCTGGTGTTCGAGGCCTGTCCCGGCTACGCCGCGCTGGCGCCGGATGCGACACCGGCGCAGCGCGCCTATGCCGCCTATCTGGCCGGGCAGTGGCAAGGTTTGGATGCGTCGCTGCTGCCGCCGCAGCACCGCGCCGTGCTCGGCAGCGGCGCGTTGGGCGAGATTGCCGATCCGCTGTCGCGGCTGGTGGCGGCCGGCGCGCTGTTCAAGGCGGGACGCATGACGCCGGAAGGCATCGTCATGGCGTCCGACACCGCATCCGAGCAGGGCTGGCGCCGGCCGCTGCTGGCCTGGCTCGGGGTGCAGGCGCAGCGTCTGGAGGCGGGCGGCGACACGGCGGCACTGGAAGCGCTGCGCCGTCGCATCGCGCTGGCGTCCGGCGCACGCTGAGTCAAACGCGCTGAGTCAAGCGCGCGGCGGCAGGCTGTCCACCGGCAGCACCCGATGCACGAAGCGCTCGCACAATGCACGCAGGCGCGTGCCGCTGGTGACCGCTTGCAGCGCATCGAGGCGCCGGTTGAAGTGCCCGACACCCGGCTGCGCCACATTGAACAGCTGCTGGCGCAGCGCGCTATCGGCATAGCAGGCCGCATTCGCCGGCATGGCGCTGGCGTAGGCCTTCATCCAGAAGTGCCCATACGTATATATCAGCGACTTGCGCACCCGATCGGTGAGATTGGCTTCGGCCATGTGCAGGACATGGGTGTTGAACAGGATGGCGTCGCCCGCGCGCGGCACCACGCGGGTGACGGCATGCGACGCGGCCAGCGTCGGCCGATGCGGGTCGACGTGCAGCGGCGGCAGATGCTGGCTGCCGGGGATGAACGACAGGCAGCCCTGGTCGGGCGCCAGATCTTCCAGGTAGAAGTGGACCTTGGCCAGGAAGCCCGGGCAGTGCGCCGGATCGATGCCGGCCACCCGCGCCAGATCCGAGTGATACGGACTGGTGAAGGTGGGGCCGGGAAAGAACAGGCGCGCATTGGTGTCGTTCAGCGCCAGGTCTTCGCCCACCGTCAGGCGCAGCAAGGCCAACAGCGGCGCCAGGTCGACCAGGTCGACGAATACCGGATCGGCGTCGAGAATCGCCGGCAGGTCGTGAAAGCGCGCGTCCCTGGCCTGCGCCGCTTTGACTGCCGCGTCGTGGCGCTGCATCTTGGCGTCGAACGCGGCGCGCATGCGCGCCAGCATTGGCGCCGGCACCAGGCCGCGCAGGTGGACGAAGCCCTGCGTGTTGTACTGCAGGGTCAGGTCGAGCAGTTGGTCTGGAGAATACATGGCTTGGCGAGCGAGAGTGGGTGGCCGGCGATGCGGGCAAACAGATCGTATTTGGCGCGCGTGGTGTCGCCCCAGGCGTGGCGGCAGGCGTGGGCCCGGGTCGCGCCGCGCGCCGGCGGATCGGCGCGCAGCGCGCGCACCGCGTGCGCGATGCCGGATGCAGAATTTTCGGGCAACAGCAGGCCGGCCGCGTGACAGGTGATCACTTCGGCCGTGCCGCCGACATCGCTGGCCAGCGCCGGCGTGCCGCATGCCATCGCTTCGAGCAGCACGTTGGCCCAGCCTTCGCGGCTCGAGGCCAGCACCAGCGCATCGGCCGCGGCGTACCAGGTGCGCAGCTGGTCTTGCGGCAGCACGCCGGCAAAGCGCACCCGATCGAGTACGCCGAGTGTGCGCGCCAGGGTTTCGAGGCGGCCGCGTTCAGGGCCGCTGCCGGCCACCAGCAGCTGCGTATCCGGCAACGACGCCAGCGCACGGATTACCTTGTCGTGGCCCTTGTTCTCGACCAGATGGCCGACCGAAATCAATGTGAAACCGTCGACCCCGAGCGCAGCGCGGGCCAGGGCGCGCGGTTCCGGATAGAACAGGGCGAGATCGACGCCGTTGCGCAGCGCGTGAATCCGGTCACCCGGCAAGCCGATGCGGATCATTTCTTTTTTCAAGGCCTGGCACACGCTGATCATGGCGGCGCTGCTGTGCGCGGCCCAGCGGATCTGCTTTCGTGGCCAGCGGTAGCGCGGCAGCAGGTTGATGTCGCTGCCGAGGGCCGTGATCACCACCGGTTTGCCGAATGTGCGGCCGAGCAGGGCCGCGGCCACGCCGTCAGGATAGAAATAGTGGGCGTCGATGACGTCGAAATCAAAACCCTCGGCCAGCAGGCGCGCGACTGCGGGACGGGCCGCGCGCGCCAGTGCGAGCGGCGCCAGGTGCATGCCGACCCGCGGCAAGTTGAGGTAGCGTGGATGCAGCACGCGCACACCGCTGCGGGTTTCTTCGCGCGGCACACTGGCATAGCCGGCGTAGCGCCCGAACAGCGGGGCGCGCGAGGGAAACCACGGCACCGGCGCCACCACCTGGGCCTGCATCGGAAAAGCCTGCAATCCCTGCTGCAGGCCGGTCTCGGTGAAGATGCCGTGGTGCGGTGCGACGGCGTTCGGGAACAGGGTCGAAAACGTCAGGATCTTCAGCATGGGTGCGGGTGGCGGGGATCGGAGCGATCGCATCCTCCACGTTAGCACTTGCTTGATACTAATTGTTTGTTATTTAGCAAGGCGTGCGTTTTCGCAACACTTTAGCCCACGGATGCAGGTGTCGTTCGCAGCGCCCAGGGCAAGGTGTTGTGAATCGTCGTCGCCGCGATCGCGGCCTGGCCGGTGGCCACCGCGATCTGGTTCAGTCCGCGCGTGACGTCGCCGATTGCGTACAGGCCCGGCACCGAGGTACGGCAATGTTCGTCCACCACCAGCTTGTCGCATTCGACGGTTTCGGCGCCGAGCGCCGAGGCCAGGCCCGAGCGGGCGTTTTCGCCCAGCATCGGATAGAACACGTCGCACGCGTAGTCTTCGCCGTCGCGCGTGTGCAGGATGGGTTTCAGATCGTCGGTGAGGGTAACGCCGGCCAGCGGCGAGGCGATGTGGCGCACATTGGCCGCGGCCAGCTGGCGCGCCTCGTCGTCGTTGACGGCCGATTCGTCGGCGCGCTCGAACAGCAGGACCTCGGTGCTGAAGGTGCGCATGAACAGGGCGTGGCCGACCGGATTGACTTCGGACGTGGCCACGGCGATGCGCTTGTCGATCACGTCGAAGCCGTCGCACACCGGGCACAGGCGCACCGCGCCGCTGGCGACGGCCTCGTCCCAGCGCTCGACCGGCATGCCGACGTCGGCCACGCCGGTGGCCAGCAGCACGGTGTGGGCGCGCATGGTCGTCAGGTCGCCGTCGGGATCGGTGCAGTCGCCGACGAACAGGCCGTCCTCGAGCCGCAGGTTGGTGATTTCGCCGGGAATCACGCGCCCGCCATAACGGCCCAGCTGGCAGCGCAGCTGGTCGAGCAGCAGCTTGCCGTTGATGCCGTCCGGGAAGCCGGGGTAATTGTGCGAGACCGGAATCCAGCCCAGGCGGCTGTTGCCCTTGTCGACCAGGGCGACATTGCGCGTGAAGCGAGCCAAGTAGATGGCCGCGCTCAGCCCGCCAGGGCCGCCGCCAACGATCAGGGTGTCGAATACGGTAGAGTCAGTGTCCATGCTGCGATTATCGTTCCCTGTGCTCGTTACGCCTATCGGCGTTCGCGCAGGCGCCGGGTGGGAGGGCGCTGACAGCGCATCCGCATCGGGTCAGGCTTACAGCGATTTGCCGCCGGCCGCTTCCGGCTGCAGGGTGACGTGGTCGATGCCGTGGCGCGCGCGCAGCATGGCGCGCAGATTGTCCAGCACCGCGGGCCACTGCTCCAGGCCGCGGATCTCGACGTGGCCGATCAGGGCCGGATGGCCGGGCGACATGTCCCATACATGCAGGTCGTGCACCGCCAGCACGCCGTCGACGCCGGCCATGTCGGCGCCCACCTGCACGTAGTCGATCGCGTGCGGCACGCCTTCCATCAGGAAGTGGTACGACTCGCGCAGGATGCCGAGCGTGGCGCGCAGGATCAGCAGCGACACGAACATCGACAGGATCGGGTCGGCGCGCAGCCAGCCGGTGAAATAGATGATGGCGCCGGCGGCGATCGCGGCGACCGAGCCGAGCAGGTCGCCCATGACGTTCACCAGCGCGGCGCGGGTATTGATGCTGTCGTTGTTGCGCGACAAAATCCACGCCACCAGCAGGTTGATCGAGGCGCCCAGGGCGGCCACCACCAGCACGATGCCGCCTTGCACCGGCTCCGGATGCAGCAGGCGCTGCACCGCCTCGTAGGCAATCCAGCCGACCAGGCCCAGCATCGCCAGGCTGTTGACGAACGCGGCCAGCGCCTAGGCGCGCACGAAGCCGAATGAATGGCGCGCCGAGGGCGGGCGCTTGGCGATCAGTTGCGCCAGCAGGGCCAGGCCGAGGGCGGCGGCGTCGGTGACCATATGGCCGGCGTCCGAGATCAGGGCCAGCGAATTCGAGATGAAGCCGGTAACCACTTCGACGACGGCGAACAGCAGCGTCAATACCAGCGCCACGGCCAGCGCCTTCTGGCTGCGCGCCTCGATCGAGTGTGCGTGGCTGGCGTCGCCATCGAGGTGGGCGTGAAGGTGGGACGGATCGATCGGCTGGGAAGTCATCGTTGCATGGGAGGTCAATAGCGCGAGCTGGGAGTGTAATCCATCCGGCAACGGCAGGCACGGCAAGGCTCGTTGGCAACTTTTTCCGTGCGAGGGTTGCGGTAATCGTATGCGCTCCCTATAATGGCGGCATCGGGCGGTTAGTTCAGCTGGTTAGAATACTTGGTCGACATCCAAGGGGTCGCAGATTCGAATTCTGCACCGCCCACCAGAATCATAGTAATAAAGTAAGAGCGAGAAAGGCATCAACGGTTATGACACCGCGAACTACAACCTGGTTGTGGGGGAGTCGCTAGACGCGATGGGGTGTGCTTTTGCTCGACACAACTGAAAACGCGGCTAGTGCCGCGTTTTTTTTCGTCTTTTGTTTTTTGATTACCATTTTATTCAGTGCGCGATGCGCCACGATTGGAGAGCAGTATGTTGAACGTCCGACTTCCCGATGGTTCCAGCCGCCAGTTTGACGGCCCCGTGACGGTGGGTCAGGTGGCGCAGAGCATCGCGCCGAGCCTGGCAAAAGCCGCCCTGGCCGGCAAGGTCAATGGCAAGGTGGTCGATACCTCGTTCCTGATCGAGGGCGACGCCGAACTGGCGATCGTCACCGACCGCGATCCTGAAGGCCTGGATGTGATCCGCCACTCGACCGCCCACCTGCTGGCGCACGCGGTCAAGGAATTGTTCCCGGACGCCCAGGTCACCATCGGCCCGGTGATCGAAAATGGTTTCTACTATGACTTTTCGTACAAGCGCCCGTTCACCCCGGACGACTTGACCGCGATCGAAAAGAAGATGGTCGAACTGGCCAAGAAGGACGAGCCGGTCACGCGCAAGGTGCTGCCGCGCGACGAAGCGGTCGACTACTTCAAGTCGATCGGCGAGCACTACAAGGCTGAGATCATTGCCTCGATTCCGGCAAACGAAGATGTGTCGCTGTATACCGAAGGCAGTTTCACCGACCTGTGCCGCGGCCCGCACGTGCCGTCGAGCGGCAAGCTCAAGGTGTTCAAGCTGATGAAGCTGGCCGGCGCCTACTGGCGCGGCGACAGCAAGAACGAGATGCTGCAGCGCGTGTACGGCACCGCCTGGACCAGGAAGGAAGACCAGGAGCAGTACCTGCACATGCTCGAGGAAGCCGAAAAGCGCGATCACCGCAAGCTGGGCAAGCAACTGGATCTGTTCCACTTTCAAGAGGAAGCGCCGGGCCTGGTGTTCTGGCATCCGAAGGGCTGGACCGTGTGGCAGCAGGTGGAGCAGTACATGCGCCACAAGTACCAGGTCGCCGGCTACAACGAAGTCAAGGCGCCGCAGATCCTGGATCGTTCACTGTGGGAAAAGACCGGTCACTGGGAAAACTACCGTGACAATATGTTCACCACCGAGTCCGAGAACCGTTCGTACGCATTGAAGCCAATGAACTGCCCGGGCCACGTGCAGATCTATAACTCGGGCATGCGCTCGTACCGCGAATTGCCGCTGCGCTTCGGCGAATTCGGCCAGTGCCACCGCAATGAGCCGTCCGGCGCGCTGCATGGCCTGATGCGGGTGCGCGGCTTCACCCAGGACGATGGCCACATCTTCTGTACCGAAGAGCAGGTCGAAAGTGAAGTCACTTCGTTCCACGCCCAGGCGATGGAAGTCTATGACGACTTCGGCTTCACCAATATCGACGTCAAGCTGGCCCTGCGTCCTGACAGCCGGATCGGTTCCGACGACGTCTGGGACCAGGCCGAAGAGTCGCTGCGTTCGGCGCTGCGCGCCTGCGGCGTCGAGTGGACCGAGTTGCCGGGCGAGGGCGCCTTCTACGGCCCGAAGATCGAATACCACCTGAAGGACAGCCTCGGTCGTCCGTGGCAGGTTGGCACGGTGCAGGTCGACTTCTCGATGCCGGGCCGCCTCGGTTCCGAGTATGTGGCAGAAGACAACACGCGCAAGGTGCCGGTCATGCTGCACCGCGCGATCGTCGGTTCGATGGAGCGCTTCATCGGTATCCTGATCGAAAACTACGCCGGCGCGCTGCCGTTGTGGCTGGCGCCGGTGCAAGTTGCGGTGCTCAACATCTCGGATGCACAGGCCGATTACGTGAAGCAGGTCGAGGCCAAGCTGCGCGCGGCAGGCCTGCGCGTTCACGCTGATTTGCGGAACGAGAAGATCACCTATAAAATACGTGAACATGCCGTTCAAAAGTTGCCTTACATCCTCGTTGTTGGGGATAAAGAGCGGGATGCTAACACCGTGGCCGTGCGTGCCCGCGGGAATGTCGATCTCGGCGTCATGTCGATCGATGCGCTCGTGGAGCGTCTGGCAGGCGAAGTCGCCGCCAAGACGAAATAATCCCGGCCAAATACCAATACTCTCGAAGGAATAGACATAGCTACTGACAAGCAAAACCGTATCAACGGCGAAATCACCCACCCAGAAATGCGTCTGAACGGGGTTGATAACGAACCTTTGGGCATTGTGACCCTGGCTGAAGCGTTTCGTCTGGCCGAAGAAAAGAACGTCGACCTGGTCGAGATCGCCCCGACGGCAGTGCCGCCGGTGTGCCGTCTGATGGACTACGGCAAGTTCAAGTACTCGGAACAGAAGAAAGCGCACGAGACCAAGCTCAAGCAGAAGATCATCCAGGTCAAGGAAGTCAAATTCCGACCGGGCACCGATGATGGTGACTACAGCATCAAGCTGCGCAACCTCATCAAGTTCCTGGAAGATGGCGACAAGACCAAGATCACGCTGCGTTTCCGCGGCCGCGAGATGGCGCACCAGGACATCGGTATGCGCATGCTCGAGCGTCTGCGTACCGATCTGGACGCAGTTGGCCAGGTAGAGCAGTTCCCGAAGCTCGAAGGTCGCCAGATGGTGATGGTGGTTGCACCCAAGAAGAAGAAGTAATTCTTCGGGTCAGGCAGGTCAAGGCCGGGTCCGTTGCATCAGCGAAAGCTGATGCGGCGGCCCGGCTTTCATTCGTCCTGATTCGGCATGCTGCGCCGCACGCGCGCATGCTCATTGGATTGTTGCGTTGGCTCAGTAAGGTTTCGATTTATGCTGAAGCTGTGCTACAATCCGCGATTCCTGTTTTTAGAAGCAGGTTGTAGCAGGCCAGCTCCTGCTGCAAGACAAGTGAAAGTAGGCATTTAAGAGCAGCGTCGCTGCCACCTGCAATCCTGTCACATAGAGGCTGTCCGCGAGGACAGATGACTATGCCAAAAATGAAAACCAAAAGCAGCGCGAAGAAACGTTTTCGCGTGCGTCCGGGCGGTACTGTCAAATCGGGTATGGCGTTCAAGCGTCACATCCTGACCAAGAAGACCACCAAGAACAAGC
>Ga0265797_10003948_pt1 | contig 23130 bp, 35 predicted proteins | sample P2T30metagenome_FD_192433 | JGI IMG/M metagenome (GOLD analysis project Ga0265797, IMG submission 192433) | Plant litter microbial communities from East Loma Ridge, Irvine, California - P2 T30 | ecosystem: Environmental > Terrestrial > Plant litter > Unclassified | place: USA: California... | reverse complement strand
TGCGTACCCAGCAGCGCAGATGCTCTGAATCAATGTAACCCACTCGCGATCGCCTGGCTGGATAAGATCAGGCCTTGCGCGTCTCTCTGAGCCTGTAACAACCTTCATTGTGCCAATTACGCCCATCTGGAAGCCACTCTCGTCAAAGTTATGCACGTCGTCGTCGTGGACGCCGTACTTGGCTTAGTCTCCTCCACCAGCTTAAACCACGCGCCAATTATCTCTGGATCCTCCTGGAGTATTCTCTGCCTATCTTTGGCTCGATTAAAGGCCATTTTAAGCTCAGCTGAACGCGTCACAAAGCGCTCAGCCCAGCACTTGCCAACTGGCTCACCATCGCGAACACCCAGTAGTTTATCAGCCATATCTGTCACCTCGCACAGCCGGGGCGCGAATCCTCGCGAATCGAGGTCGAGGATATATCGGACAATCGTCTGCTCTTCAGTCGCAGTGAGCTTGTGTCGGGCGTTTCGAGTTTCTGAGGGATGCGTGATTCCGTTGTATCGGCGAGTTAACGTTAAAGGAGGCACCTTCAACGCCTCAGCAGCGCGTCGGAGGCTTTTAAATTGGCAGTTATTATAGGCAGAAAGGGCAAGTAGAATTTTGCCTTCTTAATTAGATAATTGCGTATCTTGTTGTTGAGACATATCGCGTTGATGAGGGAGTAGAGGGTCTTGGCAGAAACTGACCCACGCGATGATGTGACCCACGCGATGATGGAATACGTTACTACTATTAACGGTGATTGCAAGACATAAACTAGAATTAGGTAACAGCTAACGGCCTGAAGCTAACGCAGAGCGCAATAAGGCGTCCTCCTTAAAACTATATAATGTGATGTCCGCCTTTATTGCTACGCTCACTGCGACACGAGCTTAGCTTCACTAGAGCAATTTCGACAGGCGTATTCCCACCCACATCTTGCAGCTATGCCACCAACTTAAGAGAAGAAGTTAATGTTAAAGGCGGAGCGTTGGGCTCGTACTGATGCTGTGTACGAGGAGTTCCAGGTGCTGGCGGAGCGTGAAGAAGCACCGGCACCACTTACCTCTTTCGACATCAAAGGACTCCTAAACCAAGATAGTTACAAGCAGTATCTGTACAGTTTATAATCGTGGGATAAATGTGTATAACAGCGACTTTCGTACTTGTCAAGACCTAAAGATTCTTTCTGCATAGATTCAGACAGAAACAGCTGCACCTTGCTCCTAGCGAACCTGCGAACAGTAAATTACTGCGCTCCTCTGCAGCCACGGCTGTAGACAGATATCTCACCACCTTGCGCACACGCAGAGGTAAACTTGATGTGCGGACTCTAGTGTTGGATGTGGGAGCACAGGGCAGACAGGAAAGAGGCAGAAGGTTGTTGTATTAAGAGAGCTACAGCGAGCGATTATATACACAACCAGATGAGTAAGCAGGTGACTAACACAGTCACGTGAGGTGCAGTTCACAGTGTACCGTGTGAACTGAGGTGCCAGGCTGACATCTAGTATTGACAGTGCTGCTAAAATATCGCGACTAATGCTACAACGCCTTGGAGGCTTAGCTCGATCTTGTGCTTGCTCACACCTAGTTTGCTTAGAGAAACTTATCTATATTGCAGTGACTACTATAATGTATAATTACACTGGGAGCGAACTAGCACCAGCGTAGGTGATGCTTAAATCATGCCTTTGACCACATCCACCACCGTCTTAAAGTCTTCCTCCATTAGCCTGCCAAACTTGTTTATGTTGAAGTGCGTCCGCGAGAGCGAGAACTTGCTTATCGCGTCCGACAGGTAAAGGCAGCCAAAGCTTTCGCTCGACACGAATCGCTGTGCATGCAGTTAGCTTAACATCTTACAGACCACTCTTGTGCACCTACTGTCCTGTCGCTGTTTCCTATAATCTGTCCTACGTTGCTCGACTTAAGCTCGTAGAAGCACGCAACCTGCGCCTTGTGCGCCTGCTTCCGCGTCTTCCCAAACTGGTCCACTAGATCCTGCAGGAACTCGTTGCCCGGCTCTAGTATCTTTAATGCTTCTGGCTGGATCTCGTCCTGCGAGTACTCGCGTTATGCCGCCGCCAGCATCTCTACCTGGCTCATGTCTTTTGCGCCGCGGAAAGGCGTGCCGCGGAAGATCAGGCCGGTCGTCGACGCGAACGTGCCAGGCCACTCGCTCGCGCTCTGCTGGGCTTCGAGGAGCGTCTGTTCACTCTTAGTGATGCCACACGTCCAAGTCTATCGCGCCTGTCTACCTTTAGCATGACCAGCCCGCCAAAGTAGTGCGCTATGAAGAGCAGTGGGCGGAGCGGGCAGTCCTAGCGAGGTTAGTAACAGGCTAGCAATCTACATCAGATTGAGGGCGCGCACCTCCCGTCTCCGCCGCAATGCCAGCAGCAGTCGCTGTGCTACCGTCGACGCCTTTTGCCGCATCGCTCCTTCTCCGAACCACTGCGACTGGTATCCGTAGCGCATGATGCGCGCAAACGGAGCTACCGCTGGCAGCATGTCTGCCTCATCGAGCCATTTGACCCAGCGTGGGTTCTCCGCCGTGCTGACATTCTTACACCAGCTATTGTTGGAGCGCACGCCGATACCATAGACGGCGACAATGCTGTATGCGAGGTCAGCATGAGCTTGGGTAGTAGAGTGCTGCCAGAATGAACGTACTCAATAATCTGGGCTCCATCTGCCGGTGCCTCGCGGAGCACCTTCAGGCCGATGTCCTCGTCTGTCACCTGCCGGACCTGTGCAGAATACAGAGCTTCCCGTTCGCTCAGCTGTACTCAAGCAGGATACCGGCGGATTAGTATTCAGGTAGGTGACCACTGACGAATACCCGCTGTTGTATATTTTGGCCATTTTTGTCTCCTCTGAAAGTGGGCGCGGTGAATGTGTTGGACAGAGCCGATAGTCCACTGATACCTCTCACTTGATCGCGTGTAGCTAGTGCCTTGGCAGCCTCTGTGAGCCTCGCAGAGGCTCTCACGCGCCTACCAATACAACAACAATATGCCAAAAACGTGTGCTTTCCATCAGAATGTGTACAGACAGGGGATGATAATGGACAAGAACGCGGTAATTTCTGGAATGCGGCCGTTCTTTTTGCTTGGCTAGGCATCCGTCAGCTCACGTGAGATTGTCAATGAAAGAAACATAGGCTGCTTGATTTGGTCATTGCAACGCGCGAGAACGTGTTGAAGGTGGTCAAAGAGCTTGCAGTGGAACGATCATACTATGGAGAATATTGGCGCACGAGATTCCTTGATTCTTGGTCGAGTCCATGCCAAAATTGCGACACTTATTTTCGCAGATATTGTGCGCAGCAAGATACGATGCAACCCATGCATCTGGTTGATATACAAATTCAGTTCCAGGAAGAGCTGCAGTCAGTCCCTACCAACGTTCGTGGTGATAGATAGAGTAATCGTGGTGCTATGAGGCGAGGTGATGCCGCAGAAATGAGCCCCGCCACAGTGTGGCTGAACCCCGAATTTGTCAAAGTCTCGATGATGACATCTCAAGCGGCAAATAAGCTCGCCCTCCATTCCACATAAAACAGCTCTTCACCACTAACGTTACCCAAAAACACGAACAATTCTTCAGACGCACCCGCCAATCTGAAGGTCCTCCAGACCATCGCTTTCGTTGCCCTCTCCTACCTCTCCATGTCCTTCCTGACCAGACTCTTCCGCCCCTTCACAACATCCACAATGTCCAACGGTCCCGCCACCCCAATGAATGTACCCGCCGGCGCGCACACCGCTACTGTAGCTGCGGGCTGCTTCTGGGGCGTCGAGCACATGTACAGGCGGCAATTTGGAAAGTCCGGGTTGTATGATGCGCGTGTTGGATACATTGGAGGTGATAGCGACAACCCGAGTTATCGCGCTGTGTGTAGTGGACGGACAGGACGTAAGTGACATACATTATGATACGACTTGGGTACGAGTTTTAACGTGTGATGTAGATGCCGAAGCCCTCCAAGTAATCTACGACCCTCAAAAGATAACCTACACCTCCCTTCTCGAATTCTTCTACAAGATGCACGATCCCACCACCGCGAACCAGCAAGGCCCGGACCGCGGCTCCCAATACCGCAGCGCGATCTTCTACCACAACGAATCTCAGGAAAAAGAGGCGCGCGAGGTCACCAAGAAGGTGAACGAGCAGTGGTGGAAGGGCGGAGTTGTCACGGAGATTTTGCCAGCGGGCCAGTGGTGGGACGCCGAGCAGTATCACCAGTTGTATTTGGATAATAACCCTGGTGGGTATGAGTGCCCGAGTCACTTTTTGAGGAAGTTTGCGGAGCTGCAATAGGCTTCGTATCCTCCTTTGCAGACTTAGGACTACAATATCAAGTTGATAAAGAGCCATGCGATCTTAGATGTTCATATATGTGATGTACATCTGCTCTGAACTGGAGGTCCTACCGATGGCGGCATCGCATCAAATCCACTGGACGCAGAAGAAACATCGCAGTAGGTACGCCTACAGTATGAGAAAGAGCATGCGATCAAGCTACATTATCATCGAAGACATATTCTAGTACTGCACTTCTATGGAGACTCGCTCTGACAACTCGACTTCCCTTGTACCAAGTGTCCGTCCCACAATACCGCCCGATTCTCGACGCCCACGCGAAGAGGACTTCTCGCAAACCAATGTGGTCTGAATTATGGCTGCGCGGCCTTTACCTTCTCGAAGGAAGGACATTCCGCGAGACTTTTAAGCCAGTTGGATCTATCACTCAGCCAAGAGGCTATTGACATAACCTCGTGCGACCAAGTGGTAGCTTCTTCGCACGACACGATGTCGTCGACAGCAAAAGTCCTTGTCCAAAATCGTGTTTCTTTGCCCTGACCCTCCACTCCGCAAAAGTAGAGCCAAGCAGACTCGCAATTCGTCCGCGTGCCATGATACACCATCTCCTTGAACACGGCTACGCCTTTGGTAGTGCGTATGGGGATATAGTTCAGGGTGACGCTCATGGACGCAGTATCGAAAAGCGCTCTGTCTTCAGTGGATCCAAGACGATCTCGGACCATGTCCCATGGCGCATGCACGTCTCGACCCTCAAGTTCTCCTCTTTTGGTCAAGTCGGACATGAAATCCAGAGCAGTTATCTCAGATACCGCAACAATTTGGACTGTACGCTCGAGAGTGGGCCCAGCGACGTCCATGCAGTCTGGCAACATTTCCTGCGCCCATGGCTCGAGCGATGGCCACGTTCGGCCGTTTTCAACCTGACCAAAGACAGCAGTTCGTGTTCTGGTTTTCGCGGCCAAGAAGATTGAAAGCGCTGCTTTGATCATGATGAACGGCGTGACACCGTGTTCCGTGCGAAGGTCCATCAAATCAGGCATGGTGGCGAAGATAGGGTCCGCGAGGCTGGTCTTGCGGCGAGAAGCGGCGGTGAGTTCTGACATTTGGGACAGTATCGACGGAGGAAAAATAGAATCACGGTGATCCCGGAGCGATTCGACTCTGCGGACAGCGCGATCAACTGATCTTTGAGCGAGTGCAGAATTTCGGTTGGAATAGTACATGTCGGCCCAAAGTTTGTAAGGGACATGAGGTGGCATGCTCGTAGACTGTGAAGTAAGCGCCATATCGAGATCTTCAAGAAGCGAGTACAAGCAGATACCGTCACTATTGGCATAGTCAGAGTCAGATCTTGTACAACGAGTGGGGCGTCTCTTACAAGGCAGAATGCTCCGCAGACCAGATCAATCCCGCGGTATTGCTTGCCTCGAGATGCGCAATCCGTAATTGGAAAGCGGGAAAGGGGTAGGCGTTAGTATCGAAATGAGTACCGTCTTCAAGCAGCTTAGTCAGTTCCTCGATATCGCGCACTGGTGGTATCTCTTGAACTGCGTATTGGAACCATTTGTCGTTCGGACGCATGATCAGGCGCAGGGGTGCTCCTTCGCCGACCCCGTGAACTTCAAAGCTTCGCTGCATAGCGTGATTGCGTATCGTGGCATAAAGGGCTTGACGCAGCTGCTTAACGCTAGCAGTCTTCATGGCCAGAGTTGCCCTGTAATTGACCATCGATGAGCCACTCACGGACCCGAAAACGACATGTCCGAGGTCCCAGGAAGGAAGCACATCTTCGACATCATCATTCCATGTGAATCCGAGCGGTTCGATCGCTTTTGAAGCCTGCACTTTGATGCGACAGAACGCTTCGTCGTCTCCCATAGCTGGCAAAATATCATCCATCTCAGGCGGCGAAGTTCGAGCAGGAGTTGCGATCGCGGGCGACGTGGACTTCACGGATTTTGAGGCCAGAAGCATTTTCTGTCCGGCGATTGTCGTTGCATTCATGAGGTCTGTGATGTCGACATTTACACCCGTATCGCGCACAATGTTGTTCCTCAACCTCAGTACCGTAAGACTGTCTGCAAAGTCATCAATCGACGAGGCATCGTTCAGCGCCGATTCTTCGATACCAAGCGTCCGCGACCAGACTCTTATCAGGACAGCAGTTAAGTCCGTGTTTCCGTCCACGTTTCCAGCTTGCTCAGTGCTGACACTTCGTTCTTGGAGAAGTTTTTGTAGATCGATTTTACGTACCTTGCCACTTGACGTCCGCGGATAGTCCTTAAGTCCAAGATCCTCCAGTGTGTAGATCGAATCGGGAGCATAGATAGGCCCAAGGGCGGATACGACGGCTTCCATGATTATGCTGGTTTTCGGGATGTCTTGCCCTGCGCTCAGCTGTATGACAGCCACAGGCACCTCGCCGGCGATCGGGTCCTTTACACCAACTACCTGCGTCTGTTGCAATCTCATTAACCATAGTTCCACGATCTGATTCAGCTGTGCTTACATTCAGGTTCAACTTGGTTTGCAAAACGGCCTCAATGCTTGCGGGAGCGATGTTCTCACCGCCCCGGATGATGAGGTCTTTGTAGCGGCCGGAAATAAAAAGTTCGCCATCCTCGTTCATGTAACCTTGATCACCCGTCAAAAACCAGTGGCCGTGTGAGTCAGTATAGAAGCTTTCAGCCGAGCGCCCCTCAAGGTATCTTTGGATGACTTGTTTCCCACCAATGTGAATCTCACCAGACTCTCCTCTTGGGACTGGATCCGTTGTATTGGGCAAACAGATTCTGATGCGCGCTCCCATGCAAATCTTCCCAACCGATACATCGTTGGCTATGTTTTGTGCACTGTGGGTGATTATTGTAATCGGCACTCCTTCCGTAGCGGCAAAAGAGTTTGTGACCCTGTCGCACTTGAGCATTTCTCCAGCGAGTCTGACGTGTTCCGGGAGGATGAAAGTCGCGCCCATTTGGACGCTGATCAAGCTTGATAGATCTGCTTTTTTCAGACTGGGTCGTGCAACCATCGCTTGTAACATTGCAGGTACAGCGGGCATATTGGTGCATCGTTCTTGAGATATACTGAGCTGGTTAATAAGTGCCTTGGACATGTTTGTTCATGCTTACGCTTTCAGCGATGCTTCGGGGTCGAATGAAGCCGATGGAAATACGATTGAGCCTCCGGTGCAAAGAAATGCCATGACCATGCTGATGCCTCCGATGTGATGCAGGGGCATGTGGCAGCATACTCGGCTACTCTCATTCAGATCGAGAGCGAGTATAGTTGACGACACAGAGGAACTTAGAGTCTGCGAGGTGTATATGGTGCCTTTGGGACTGGAAGTTGTTCCTGAAGATGGGGTTATTGCCGAGAACTAAACGCTGGAATAGAAGCCTTACCGCTTGTAAAGACAAACATAGCAGCCTCCTTCGCGCTGCAATGAATGTTGCCATTTGACTCGGATCCCTCGGAATCGCCATCGGCTGCAGGAAGCCTCTGCCAGCCTTCAACTTGCTGACTGTCGCTTTCCTCGAGGACGACTTTGATGCCGATCCTATTCAGAGAGTCTCCCATCGATGAGTTCATTGTCTTGGCTTGTTGAAGCGTTGCAACTACAAGGGCCACCGTTTTCGATGCCTGCAGACTGTGTACAATAGAACCTGTATCTTGCATCGCGCGAGCGTTTAATGGTACCAATGGACAGCCAAGCAATATTGATGCAAACGCAAAGGCGACCCATTCAGCCGACGACGGGAGCAGAGTGGCAATTGGTTGTCCCGGCCGTACGCCCAATCCTCTCAGCTGGACGACAAGACGTGTCGCGCTTCCCATCAGTTGTGTGTGAGTCCATTGTAGTCGGTCCCGTGGAGGCCATCCGTTTGCCTGCGGGCTCGGGAGTTGAGACTGCTGCTGGTGCATACTTATCAACGCCATGCGATTGCCGTGCCTCTCAGCATTCTGTATCAACATTTGTTTGATTGTGGCCGGGTCATCTGGGAGCGGTGGGCCGAAGGCCTCTGAGTGCGCCCATGGCCCATCTCCTGCTATTTTGATTCCTGGCATGGTAATTTCGTCGTCTGTACGGTTGGACAGGTTGATCTTGCAGACTGAAAGCAAAGCAAGTCGGATCAAAGTAGTGCAGGGGATTTATTAGTACCATATATACGCTGGCGATTGAAGATGGTGAGGGGGTAGTATTACTACGATCGTAGGTACTGGTTCCGTGTACACCCCTACCCAATAGCAAAGCGCCGGGCATTGTGATAGTCCAACGTTAAATCGCAGCACATGCCATTGTGGGCCCTTTTGTATGACGCACTGCTGCTCTGCCCGAGGTCTTGTCCTGAAAATATGTAAACTCGAAAGCACAGCCAAAGACGGCAATTTACAGAGGATACTGGAAGACAGCATGTTTCTTAGCATACTGGTTGCGCATAATGAAACAGAGCGTGGGCCGTAGGAATGTATTCGAACGTGTTCTGTGTAGTGACTCTCGAATTGTCCGCTTAGTAGACGACCCCAAAGTTTGGTAAAGGGCCACATCTCGGAACAGCATTAGAAGTACTATCATTGGTTGTCTACTCTTGATCCATTGAGGTTAGCCAATCAGATGCTCGGATTGAGCCAAAGCATGTGTGCCAAACCTCTAGAGGTTTGAGCAAATCATTTGACAGCCACAACAAGCGTGCGATCGTCGAGGTTAAGCCGGAGATCTCCAAAACCACTGCAGGCCACAGTCTCCGAAGGGCCGCTTGGCGAAGAGATCGATGCGTGGTGCTTGGGATAAACTCTAAATTCAACCAATGAAAGACGCGGAAATGTTCCGATCTTGCAGTATGATAGGTCCAAGTACAAAGACAGCGAGGGAAGTCCAGTCCTGCTCCGCCATGCCAAGCTGTTCTTCGGAGATCTTTACCTTCAGTACACGCAATGAGGAGAATTCTTGAATTGTGACAGAAATGGGCGATCGTTGGGAAACTTCATGATAAATGAATGGCCCACTGCCCTATTTGATCGGACTTTTGGAGTAATTCATCGTCAACATTTACCGCATTTCTTCATCCAACAAAAGATCTCAAAGTCCCCTGCACATCTCCGGCGCAATGCAGCTTTCTGCTACTTTGCTTTTCACACTGGCTATCGCCTTAGTCAACGCAGTCCAACCGTGCACGAACGAACGAAAGATTGCGGGTGTCAAAAAAGAGATCGCTACGATACGATCGCACTCCTTCGCTGATGCGGAGAAGATACCATATGCAAAGTTAGCATACCGCATTTTCACTATAACGTATGTCTCCAAGTAGAAAAGAACCCTTGTTCGAAGCTAATATTTCCTAGACCGAACGAAACAAAACCGACATCTGTTGTTGTGCCAGCAGGTGTGGACGCTACCACTACTCGTGTTATTCTCGTTGGTCTCGGCAAAGCACTGGACGCAGATGTACCGCGAGGCTCAGACCATTATATGGTCAATCCGAACGGCACGGTGACAGTGGATTATATTCAAACGGATCGGCCTGCATTGCAGGAGGTGGATGTGCGCGAGGTTCACACTTTCGACCCAAAGACTTGCGAAATCCTCGGAATTGACGGCTATGTTCGCGGAAACGTGGAAGACTTCACGGGAGACTTCAATGTCTACAGTGTACTTGGATAGTTGGGTCCGCGGCACTGTGGTGGACTGCCGACTATCGCAAGTATTTTTTTCGCCCAATGGGTTCTCGTTGAGCAGTCTTTTTCCATCTATATTCGTGTGCGGATTTCGACGATGCTAGTTATCTCGCGAAGTATTGCGGAGTAGCATAAAGATCAACGAAAGCACTGTCCGTCAGACTAAAATGTCGCCATGGTATAATCCAATCCTCAGGCCCGTGTTTCAGGACATGCGGCACAGTCTCGATGGAACTGATTATCGTACCGCCACCAGGTTATCGTCGGGAATATGGTCCATGGTCTATGTCCATTCCTCATTTGATGTGGCGCCAGAGAAAGATATGTGTTGGGAAGAGCGTCGATGGTGCTCGGTGCGGAAGGACATGAGAAAGTAGCGCCAGTTGGATGCATCATCGAATCCCATGACAATCTCTACACTTTGGGTCTTGATGGCAGTCGTCACTGATCAACGAATCTAGCCATCATATCTCAGCCGAGGCCCATGCCACTACCGCCGCTCGCGACAGACTCGGTACCGCACACCCACGATGCGCCGGATCTTACCGTGGCGATGATCCCACATACACACGTCCTCTCTCAGAAGGGCGGCATCTCTCCCGTCCCCTCTGTGCAATCATATTCAAACCTTATCGAGGTCACTAGTCCCCTTCCGCTGGCTACCACGACTTCAGCACCGATCTCGTCAACCCGATCGTCGTGAGACTCGCCACAAAGTAATAAATGTTCCCCGAAATTTTGCGCTACGACTGTCCAGTGTCAGTAAGAAGGTAATGGTCCAGCCGCCGTACTTGGGCTTGATGGTAGTGAGAGCGACAAGATATCATGTCATGTACCAGATATTGATTTGGTGTTGCAGTGGGAACACGAACATCTACTTGAGTTCCATTCGCGGCTGCATCAATCGATTTCAAGCAACTCATACCGTCCACCATGCTTATCCAGCGCATCCTCGACACGTCCCATCACAGCCAGAACCTTCTCTTCTTCCAATCTTCGCCCAACGACCTGCACTCCAACAGGCAACCCAGCCATTTTCTCCGCATCGTAGTGCATGTACGCGCCTTTCGCAACGCCGTTCAGTTCTTTGAAGTTGAATGGCGAAGGTAACGCGTCTTTGACGGCGTCGACATGTGTCACTGGGATGATGCCGGCGGAGTAATCAAGCTACAGTATGATCAGCATGTATCACCACGAGCGAGGAAGAAGTTCGCAACTTGCCAGATTGAACAAGAAAGTATATCCACAACTACTGACTGCATCATGCATCCCCCCATGCGGCACCGCAGGTGTGGCATTCGGTGGAGTAATCATAACATCCATCTTCGCCTCAATCGACCACCACTCAAAGAAATTCGCCTTATACGCCTCGCGCTTGCCAGCGAGTTGCCAGTACTCGTACGCGCTCTTGGAATGCCAATTGCGTATTAACCCAGCCCAGACATCATCTCCCTTGATGTATTTGACGTACAAGTAGTGCACGTATTTGATGAAACGCGGTAGGCGCATGTACCGCACAAGTTGAGCTGCGCCCTTGTCGTTCCACTCGCCGGTGCGGAAGTGCGACATGAATGTGCTGCCGCCGTCGCTAAGGAGCAGGTGCGATGCGAGTTGGAGTGCTTCATATGGCGATGGGGGCTCGACGTCGAAGACATCGTGGCCTTCCGCTGCGAGTGCTTTCGCTACCTCGTCCAATGCGCGTGCACATGCGGGCGATGGATCGACGACACGATCGGTGCGCATGACCCCAATACGCAACTTCTTCTTCTCTTTGTACTCCTCTTCGATCTCCTCGCGCCATGCGAGGGGGTGGCATGTGTAGTCGTATTTCCAGGGCTGCATCTGAATGAAGCTGCGGGTGAAGTACGTCAGGTCATTAAGTGTGCGCGCCATAGGGCTGAAAACACTTGGGATAGCTTCCTGGCCAGACATGCTGGTGTTCATGCCGACTTTTGGCCATCGTCCGGTCGAGCAGCGTATCGAGTAGCAGCCGGAGAAATGCGCCGGTGCGCGCACCGAGCCTGCGACGTCTGAGCCGATGCCTATGCGACTGCCGCCAAATGCGAGCAGTGCGGCTTCTCCGCCCGTTGAACCACCAGGCGAGTACTTGTCATTGTGAGGGTTCTTGCATTGGCCCCAGACGTCGTTGGTTGATTCGAACGAGAGGAGCGTGGTTGGGAGGTTGGTTTTGACAAAGGGGATTGCGCCAGCGTCTTTCAGCAGCTTCACCATGGCGCCATCTTCAGCGTATGGCTTGCCCACATTCTTAGAGTAGCCAACAGATATGTCGAAGCCTTTGACTTGTATGGAGTCCTTCAGCGAGACCGGTATGCCTGCCAATGGCCCCTTCAGATTGATCTCCTTGTCCGCCCATTCCTCAGCTTCGGGAAAGAGTATTTCCGTTACACAGTTCATCTTCGCGTGTGCCTTTATTGCAACCTTTCCATATGTTCGTAAGATATCGAGTGGGCTCGTGAGGTGTGTGTGTACATCTTGGACAAGTTCTTGAATAGGCTTGCCGAGGATTGTTCGTTCTTGCGGAGACAGCGGTGACAGGTACGGTTCGGGGAGCTTCGCTATCTTCGAGGAACGTTCAGACTGCTTGCGCTTGCTATGATAAATCAGCTGTAGTATTTGAGTGAAGTGGGGGAAAGTCTGTACACACCAGTCCTGCTTGTGTTGGCTGTACTCTGAGATGCCCATGGTGTTTATGGTGGGAACACGAGAAGAGCATCGACGAGGTCAGACGGCATCAGTGACCATTCAGGGCACCTAGCCTCATTCATCGGCAACATGTCTTTGTGAGTACGCGCATATCAACGGCAGGGCGTAGATACGGAATGCTCGCTCGGCTACGGCAAGAGCTCCCCACCTTTGCGTGGCGGGTAGCCCGAACAAGGCAGGTCCATCCGCCGAAATCACCACCATCAAAACTTACCATTAACACCGACAAAGTACCTCTAATATCACCCTGTACAACTGTAGCTTGCCTTGACAGAGTGAAGATGGTGCGAATCGAAGCTGGCCATTTACTGACCGGCATGGCAGTCGCGACAGCCACGAACCCCGCGACGCGTCTCGCCACAAACTTCCGTACCGCTCTACCCTCGATGACACCAACAGTCACTACACTGCACAATCACGCTTCAATGTCCTGGAGAATACTGCACAATCTTATCAGCTCGATACACATCTTGGTGTGGCCAATGACAAACAAATATCTACCAGCCTCTCGCACAGGCATTGACGTTTGCCATGCAGCTGTCCTCTCATCGACCAGCTGTTACTTCAGCAACGCCATCACCAAATATACAACTCATCGTCCATCAAGTTGTTTCATCCTCTCTCGCGTCTGATTGAGCCTCAACACTTCTAAACATAGCTCCCGCGCGCGATCGTGGTCGAAAAGGCAAGTGTGGGAACGGGGAAGTCGAACGACAGCCGCAGCGGAGCCTTTCACCCACTCAATCTATGGCATCGACTGTGGCTCGAGATCCTTCAGGCACTGTGTGGAGCCCATGAACCTGAGTGGCTTCCCCAGAACTCACGGTCATTATGACAGGATGTTTAGATGCTGTAGCCGCCGCAGTGCGCCAATGCGGCAGCTCGGACCTTTCCTGGAGCATCGCGCTTCTCGCCTCCCATTGGCCAGCTCAGCGACTATTCAAGAGGCCATGAAACTGATGTGGTCCAGACAGCCGACATGCAAGAATAGCACCCGCTTCAGCTATGCCGTTTTCGACTATCTCTCTGAATGCGCATCTTGACGTGCAAAGGTATAAGATGCGCTGGACCAGACAGCAGAACAGAGATCAAACACATCAGCATCCACCTCACAGCTACTCCACTTTCGCGAGTTTCTTTCCGTCTTTTCTTGTTTCCTTATTTCCTTGTTTCCTATCCGGGCCTCATTCATTGACACTTGTCCATTCCAACACATCTGTTTCTTCTGCTGGCAGATCGCTATTCATTCTTTGCAACATAAAAGCACTTCGTCCGACCAGCACGATATTCGATCTTTCACAACAGTCTTTCCAACAGCACCACACTTACTCAGTAATCATGCCTGTCCCAAGCTACGGAGCCATGCCTTTGAGCAAGATGTTCCTGGCCGTCCGCGTTCTCCAAGCCATCTGCATGATCATCGTGATCGGCATCACATCCAACTTCGTGCAGATGATAGTCACCACTGGCGTTGAACCACCGAAGGAATTTGTCGGCACACTGAGTGTGGTAAGTTCTCCATCCATTTTGCGCATCGGTATGTTGCTAACATTTCTCAGGCCTGCATCGCCACGCTCTACATTATGGTCTCCGTTGGCTACTACTGGTCGTACGCCAACCTCGGCCTCCTCGTCATGACCGGCGTCGACTCCCTGCTTCTAATCGCCTTCATCGTCTGCGCCGTCACCCTCGGCAAGCCTATGTCGTTCCTTAACTGCTATGTCATCGGCAAGTCGTCCAAGGAAGTCGATGCGCAGTACGCCTACTCTTTCGTCACCGCTGCGGCGCAGAACCTCAACACCTCAGGCTCTAGCTTGGATCTTCGCCACTGGGCGGGTGTCACGCGCACCAACTGCTTCCAGGCCAAGACTGTGTGGGGCATGGCTATTGCCCTTTGGTATGTCCACCCTCATCATACCTTATGGTGACTTCAGCTTACAGTATTCAGCATCTTATTCACCGTTTCGTGCGCTCTTCTTCCTACGCTCTGGTACAAGAACAAGAAGCCCGCTCCCAAGACTATGGAGGAGGCGTGATGAGTACGCTGATTGTTGATGCGAGGGCTAAAGATCGACAAACTCAAAATGATCCTTGCCAGCTCTTGAACACTTTATTTGATCCGCAATCGCCATAAACAAGCTGCATCGTTATGGAGTATGGAGTTTCTTTTAGTCACGCGTCATCTTCTGTTCTTGTTAGACATTGAATGTCTTTAATCTTAATGGACGCTCTTGAATGATTTTCGCTCAAAACAAATGCAAACATTCTCGCAGCTCTGCGTCCCTTTCAATCCTTTTCCTATTGAGCTTCTCAGTCGCTGTGGACGCTTATTTCAATCATGTGCTCTGCAGAGCGCTCGCTACTGACTGACATACTGTGACCGAGTGCATACAGGATAGGAATAACAACAGTATGCAAACACTCACGGTACGCCAAGGTCACGCACCTTGCTTCACGAAAAAAATTTACTGCCTCGAACTTCACACAGCATCAGTCGTACATGCTTCACGTGCTGACCGCATCAATGGACCCTCACATATAACCTCGACGTCGTGGCCACCTCGACAACGGATTCTTCAGTATAACCCACACCTCTTTCACCAACGAATACCCGTGGAGGGTAACAGCACTACTCCTGGAGTGTAACAGCATCAGCCACACCAACGTATCCCATTTTCGTCCTTCTCATTTTTAGCATGTGCAGATATTACACCGCCGAATGCAGCGCGACCGGCTGTTCAGAGCTGGCCTCTGAGAAGCTGCGCAGGAAAGGCAGGAAGTGCGCGTGTGTTGAGGACAAGGTCCAGGTAATCCTGAACGACCGTAAAGAGATAGTCTGTGCGGACCATCAGTGCTTGGGCCGGGTGATGGCCTCGGGCATGTATTGTTCTGAGCACAGTGAAAAGGAGGAAGAAACCCAGGACAAAATTGCGGATGATCAGGAAGGGGTGGAGATTTCGTCAAAGGAGGAGGTCGAGGTTCTGTCACCAAGGATGTCGCAGCGCCAGGAGATGATGCTGAGCGTGGCACCAGCGCAAGACAACCTCGATTCCGAAGACGATGTTGACCTTAGCGGAGCTGGAGACACTATCGCTCCAGCGGATGACAATGACCCAGGCTACGTCAGTGCAGGCACTGATGACCTCGATCGCAAGAGCGATCACGAAACAGAAGCGAAAGTTTCAGCAACGACCAAAAGCATCCATCCCGCAAACACTCCTACTTTAGTGTCCTCTCAATCGGAGTACGAGTCGGAGAGCGATGCTGAGGTCTTTGGGCAGCTGAAGGCTGCACCAAGGCAGCGGTACACCGAGCCGCCCACTACATCATCTCAGATGAACTACGATTCTGAAAGCGATGACGAAACCTACCATCAGATCGAGGCGGCAACATCTAAACGATCGCTATGCAGAGCGGATTAGCGCTGCGAAAACCCTGATGGAACATCGTGGTCCACATCAGCAAAGCGCCAGCAGCTACCACCACCGTTTTGTGCAAAATGATAACACATACGAGAGCGAACCCATTCATGACATTGACTACTACGTACCTGCGCGAAATGGCAGGATTAACAGATTCCATTCTCAGCGCATTCAGCAACCTCACCGATTCGCTAATGAGCCTAGTGAGAGATCGGGAAGTTACGATACTTGGCTTGAGCAACTCACCGACCCTGATCAGTCCGATATAGTGAGAATCGAAGCCGACACGGAAGCTATACCCGAAGAAATCGCGAGCGACGACGGTGAAGTATTCGACTAAGTCGTAGAATACGAGCCTGTAAACTCTGATCCCACGTCCAATGCTCTTGCAGTCCAGGCGACGGAGAATCCGCAGCCTGATTGCAACGGCAATTGCGATATTCGAACGAAGAAAGATGTACATGTCGAGACCAGAAACGTTCATCATGGCGGAGCGAAGGACAGCCAGCGCACCAAGATCAGGGACAGGTTCAGATCCAAGACAAAGGAGAAGCACGGCCAAACAACGATCAAGAGGAAGGAGAAGCATACCGTCAAGATCGTCAACCACATTCATAACGATGGCGGCAAAAGTGCTAGCACCGGTATTGGTCATTTGGATGAGGCCACGCAAGAGATGTTACGTGAGCTTGGGCAGACTACCGGTGGCAACACGATGCGGCGCATGCTTCAAGGACGCGCTTCTTCCGTTCAGCCTGAAGGTCAAGGACGATACGCTGAGGCACCTGAAGAAGTAGTTACAGATGAAGATGAGGAGCGTCAACTTGATCCGCGTATGCTTCAGTAGCAACAAGGCTCAGTTCAGGGTGCTCAGCTGCCGCAAGGTCAGGCACCAAGTGTCGTCAACAATTACTATGGCCAGCCTCCACCCGGAGGTCAAGGTGCCTCTCCAGCGGTCACTAATAAATACCATTCGCCGCCACCGAATACAGTTCCTCAGATGCAGCAACAGCCTGCTCCCGGGCAACAGCCTCTGCAAATGCAAATGCAAATGCCACAACAACAATATCAACAAGCTCCACCACCTATACAGTTCCAACAGCAAGCAGCTCCCCCTCCACCCATGCCACAATATCAACAACCCCCTCCGCCGGTACAGCAATACACTCAACCTACACCGCAACCACAATATATCCCTCCTCCACCTCCGCCAGTTCAGCGATACGCGCAAGCTGCAACAGCACAACTAGAATATCCTCCTCAGCCATATCTAACCCTCCAAGCGCCGCCACCACCGCCACAGCACTTTCCTAGTCCTACATTCGCTAGAGCCCAAATACCGCCACAACACTATCCTAGTTCATTTCCAGCTCATCATGCATCCCCGCCCTCTCAACTGTCTTCACACCATGAGCGATCTCCATATGGAGGCGGTTCATCACCTCAATATCATTTGGGTTATTCTGGCGGAGGAAAAAAACATCATGATATTCATCCAAGAAATGGAAGTGCTGATGAAAGCCACAAGAATGTCAAAGCGAACGGCAGAAAGTTTGGTTTCTCGTTCAAATCTTCGAAAATTATCCACCCCGCACCAGCGAATGATCGGAGTCACTCGAACCATGAGTTCCCACATGGCATTCATAATGGGCCGCCACATGAAGACCATGACAGCGACGATGGAAATGCTTTACCCAGAAGTCCAGAAACGAGTGGATTTGAGTAAGGCGGATACTCACGGAAGCCTCTTTCGAAGAAGCAGCTAAAGAAGCACGAAAAGGAGCAAAAGAGACAGCAAGCCTTGGACAGGGTACTGGGCATTGAGCAAGCGAATATCTCGCCTGAAGCCGAACAGAAGCGTAACCAGAGGGCACAGTTGAAAGAGGCGCAGGCTGCCGCTGCGGAGATTGAAAAGAACAAGAACCAGCAAGATCAACAGTTTCGAGGCTGTGGTTTGGATAAGTCCTAGTCGACTGGGCAATGGGCACGACGTAATACACTTGGCCACAATGCATCAGGATATACTGCATCAGGAAATATTACGCCAGAAAATATTGCACCAGCAACCAATATATCGGGCAATGATGTACCAGGGCATCGTGGACCGAGACATGATGCACCCGACATTGCACAACATGCTAGACCGCGGTCGAGTGGTCAACCCACGATAGGTGGTGCAACCCAACCGAGACTTGACAGCCTGCCAAGACAAGATGCGCCGGCTCAAAACGCGAAGGGACTGGATCCCGTCGGCGGTGTGAATCAGCCCTTGGTTTTTGGCCAAGGCATCGCAAGATCGAGTGCCAGTGGAGTGCATGCGAATACCGGCGTGTCTCAACCGTGGCAGTCTGACCAGCCGGCCATTGACCCCAACGATCCAGCAAATACTCCGGCGGCACAGTAGAAACGCGCTGAGAGGCAACAAAAGATACAGGGGAAAGTGAGACTTGCAGCAGTTAGTAAAGATGGTGCCATGGATCAACAAAGTGGAGGCAGTTCTGCAGTTCCTGGGCCGACCCAGGGTGCCGCTCAGAGCAGCAACAGCAGTGCTATTGCTGCCGTTGATGACGCTCCCGTTACGAACCAGACGCAAGGTAGTCCGGAAGGTATTGAAGGTAAGCTTATGAACAGCAAGCAGCGGAAGAAAGCAGCAAATGAGCTTCGAAAGGCTGGTCATGCCGCCGAGAAAGCGACCCAGGAGACTTTCTGAGAAGCAGGACGGACATACTCATGCTGCTGGAATTTCGTCACAAGGTCAGAAAGTTGAGACTCACCATGCGATCGGTAGTGAAGAAATGAAGATGCAAGACGACAGGAACGCTACAGCACAGTCCAAGGATGCAACTGGTGGTCCAAAGCAACCCAGCGGCCTCTTGAACACTGACGAGGGCAAAGGTCGGACCACCATTGGATCGAACAAGCATGTGGCAGACGGCAAGAAGGACGTTTTTCAAGCTACTCCGCCGAAGGACCAGCGACTCGATTTCGACACCCCTGGCAAGTCTGTGGCAGACGACAACAGCAAGCCTCAAACTACGCCGGGCTCAGATAAGCATCTATCAAGCGGTAAGCAAAACGTCACTTCACTAGCGAATGCATCAAAGGATCAGAATCGCAAGAACGATGTCCATCGCAAGCTTATACCAGAGGAGAAAAGCAAATCCTAATCTGTGTCGAGCACTGATAAGCACACCCCCAAGGATTCGAAGGACGCCGCGTCTACGGCGCAGAACTAGAAGAGTAATGTTGATGCCCAGGCAGACTTGTCAACGAGCGAGCTGAGCGAGCTCAGCCAATCAGCTCGCTCTGCTTGGAGACCAAGCTAAGCCTCTTCAGCTCGCTCGGCTTGGCTCGCTCGGTGTTTTACTCCTAAGAACCTTATTTTACCCCTGATAATCCAACTATTCTGCCCCTCTACCCCTATTTTTACCTCTCTATGAGCCGAATGAGCTAACTGAGCGAGCTCAAAGGCCAGCTCGCTCGTTGACAAGTCTGTGTCCAGGGAAGGACTTTGCCAGAAGAGAAGAGCAAGGACAGCGCAGACAAGAGCGCCGCGAGGAACAAGAAAGATGTACCGAGAGAACAGAAGTCAGTCTCTGACGCACATGGCATGCTTCTACCAGAAGGAAAAGGCAAGACCGCACATCCTGCTGTCGAGAAGAATAACACCATATCTCCATCAAAGGAGCAGAAGTCGAATCTTGGTGCACATGGCAAAACCCTGCCGGACGAGAAAGTCAAGGCAACGCATAACGCTGACAAAAGTACCACTTCAAATGATGGCGCGCCTCCGGGTCCGGATAGAAAAGGGTGAAGGGCGCAGAACTTGGAGCGCAAGCGAGCCGAGAAGATGGTTCGAGGCAAAGTGGAGGCAGAAGGTGGGGTGGTTGAGAAGACTCCGGGTGAAATCAAGGCCGACAAAGAGAGGGAGAAGTACGTGAAAAAGTAAGCCCGAGTGCTTGCTGCTGCTGAAAAAGGCGATCTGGGTCACAAGCGGCACGAATCCGAAGAGGCACGAAGAAAGAAGGAGGTGAGAGCTAAAGTCACAGAAGCAGTCAAGGCCGATGTCGAGAAGGCCAAGCTAGCAGCCGACGTAGCCAGGAACGCTGGAAAGGTCGTCACAATGTACGAAGCGGCGGAATTGAAGCGCGAAGCCAGGGCACGCCGGAAGCATGGGAAGAAATAGACGTTTTTTGACGGTGACAAGCTACTTGGGGGCGAGTTGCTGGACGAGCAACCCGAAACCCCAAAGACCAAGGCCGAGCTCAAGGCACAGAAGAAAGCGGAGATCTTGGAAAGCGGAGTAAAGACCGAAGCTGACCTCAAGAAGCTAGAAGAGGTCGCGAAAGCCGACCGCAAGAAGGATAGAAGGGGAAAGAATCGAAGAATTCGACAGATGGAGGGCAAGACCGCCGCAAACCCTGACGTAGCTCAGCCCAAACATATACACGAGAAGGCGTTGAAGGCGGAGAGAGTGATTGCGAGGGCGGGGGCGTACAAAAAGCGTAAGGAAGACGCGCAGAAGGGTGAGCTAATAGCGGCAAAGAAAGAGGCTGCAGACAAGAAGAGACTGAACAAGGAAAAAGAGAAGCTAGGAAAGTAAGAGAAGAGACAAGCTGAAGATGACGTGATGAGGGAAGAGGGGGAGCGAGAGGCATTAGAGATAAAGAATGTTCTTGACACCAAAAGGGCTGAGAAGGCTTCAGCCGAGCGAGAGGCAGTGGCAGAAAGATAACGGAAGGCTACTGTAGCGAGCGACAAAGACAAGAAGAAGCAGGATAAGCTAGCGCGGAGGGGCATGAACAAGCAGGTCAGAATTCTCGAGGCTAACGGTCAGGAAGCGGAGAAAACCGAAGGTCTGCTTAGATTCGAGCACGAGAAAGCAAAGAAAGAAATGAAGGACGCAAGGAAAGCGGAAGCGCAGAGAGCTAAGGAGGAGTCTATGGAGCTTTCTCCAGAAGCTCTGAAGAAGAAAGAGATTGGAGAAACAAAAAAGAGAAAGGCCATGGAGACGGCCAAGCCATCGGCGGCAGCGGCAGCCAAAGCTGAAGGTGAAACGCGGCTCAAGAACAATCTATCAGCTCCCGAAACATCGACAGCTAAGCCTATGTCCAAATCTGAGCTCAAAGCTACGGAGAAGAAGGCAAAGAAAGAGCTCGCGAAGGCGACTAAAGCCACCGGCAAAGCGCAGAGGAAGAATCACGGAGGACCTCTTACAATACCAATCCTGACGTGACCCAGCCAAAGCATCAAAAGGAACAGGCAGTCAAGAAGGATGCAAAGGCGGAGAAGCGTGCAAGGGCTAAGCTTGAGCATAAAGGAACAGTGGCTGCAAGGGGCGAGCGGACTCCAGAAGAAGTCTCGGCATCGGAGAGGGCGAAGCAATGCAAGCCCAACGCCAAGAAGGACAAGCAGGACAAGAAGTGTCAGCAATCGCCCGAGGAAAACGCAGCTGCTGAGCTCAAGAAACTCAACGAGAAGCGCGACAAAGAAGCCGCTGCCCTTGCGAAGCAGAAAGAGAAAAAGGATGCGTCAGAGGCACTGAAAGTGGAGCAAAACCGGAAGAAATTAGAAGTAGCACGAATCAAGGATGCGGAGAAACTCGACAAAAGCGGAGTTGAAGGTTAAAGAAGATGCACTTAAGGAAAGCAAGCGAATTGGAGAGGAGGGCAAAAAAGCCCTACGCAAACGAGAGGCCGAGGAACACGCAGCACGACTGAAAGCTCAAGCTGCGGAAGGAAAGAGAGCCGCGCAGGAAGCGAAACAAGAGAGTGGTACGGCCAAAGACGCCAAACGAGCTAAAAAGGAACAACAGAAGCAGCTTCGAAACGAGAAACGCGCTGCGATTGAACCGAAGCCGACCGCCGCGCCAACGCCACTCAAGACAAACACCGCAGCTGAAAAAGCCCAGAGGAAGAAGTATAAAGAACTACGGGCAAAGCTAGTTAAAGAGGCTGAATCGCGACAAAAAAAAGCTTGACATGAACTTGGCAAAGGCGGCGAAAGCAGCGAAAACTGCAGCGGACTTGAAGAAGAGCAAGGCGAAAAGGTTGGACCTTGAGAAGAAGGGACGAGAGGATGAGCTGAATAGGCAGAAGAAGAAGACAGCAAAGGTGGCGGTCAGTCAGACGAAGCCCGCGCCTGTGCAGATGAAGAAGATGCCCAAGGCCGCGAGTGCGACGCGCAATTGAGCGCTGGCTGTAGATGGAGCTTGATAGCGAGCTAAAGTACGGGTCACTTTTTGGATAGACTGTGGCGTTGCTTCATTCTGCGAGGATAGCCACGGTATGCTCTGAGATTGATCGGAGCTAAGGGTGGAAAGATTCGAGTGGTTGGTATCGTTATCGGTCTGCTTTGTTCATGGTAACCTAACTTGGTGAATCTGATGTTTCAAAAGTTGTGCTCATACCTATGCTCTAATTGGATCGCAGGCAACATGTGATATCATTAGAATGAAAGAGATGTTGGTGTCGGATCGTGGGTATTGGTAGGAACGTCAGCTGTTCAACGCTGCCCAACGGGCCGACCCGATCCTACTTCGGCCCTACTCGTTTCATAGCATATACCCCTCCATAGCTCCCTCACGAGAACAAGAACAAAGTCAACCAACATCGTACAGAATGCATTCGTAGCTATCGTTATTTCCTTTCACTAGTGAGCCTTCCAACAGAATTACGCATATCTCTTAAAGACGCAACGCCCAACATAAGCTTACTGCAACCGAAGAGCAGACGATTGTCTAATACATCCTTAATCTCAATTCGCGAGGATTTGCGCCCCAGCTGTGCGAGGTGGCAGATATAGCTGATAAACTACTGGCTGTACGCGGAGGTAAGGCAGTTAGCAAGCACTAGGCTGAGCGCTTTGTAACGCGTTCAGCTGAGCTCAAAATGGCCTTCAATTGAGCAAAGGATAGGCAGAGGATAAGTTACTGCAGGAGGATCCAGAGATAATTGGCGCGTGGTTTACGCTAGTAGAGGACACTAAAGCCAAG
>Ga0265797_10003947_pt1 | contig 23134 bp, 22 predicted proteins | sample P2T30metagenome_FD_192433 | JGI IMG/M metagenome (GOLD analysis project Ga0265797, IMG submission 192433) | Plant litter microbial communities from East Loma Ridge, Irvine, California - P2 T30 | ecosystem: Environmental > Terrestrial > Plant litter > Unclassified | place: USA: California... | reverse complement strand
CGGGTTACATCCTCTCCACCGGCCGGGCTTTCTCAAACATGACTTTTTTTTCCTTCTCCATCTTTCCCTCCTCTCTCTCTCTCTCTCTATCGCCCCCTCCCTGGCCGACACATTAGCCACCTGGTCAGCACATGTGGAAAATGGCGGCGCTCGCTTTGGCCTGATGAAACAGGTCGAGGGTCTAGGTCCTGAGACGCTGGGACACGGGTGCAGGATGCAGGATACAGGATGGGTTGTGGAGCTTTTCGCCTACCCTTGCAGAGCTCTCCATGGGCATTTGACAACGCTGAGGCTTCGCAGCACGGGCTACCACGTGTCGTCTGGTGACGAATGCTGCCACGTCAACTGCGGCCTATCCGTTCATACGCGACAGACGCTGAGATAGAGCTGCTGGCCATGCAGGATCTACACTGCGGTCCAGCGCGATGATGTCACCGTCGTCTGGCTCGCAATAACTTTATGCGACGCCAATACGCCAAGTACCCAACAGCCGTCTTTTTGGAACGCCTAGCAGGCTCCCCGCTCGCAAACTTCCGTAGCTCGACTGGCACGTGTGAAAGCACATGTCCAACAAGGGGGTGCGAAAGGCCCCGCACAGGCCACCGGTTCTATTCTTCCACGGCTCGTCTATTCTGTCCGCATCCAGCTGGCTGGGATGCTGCAGCAATCCAGGAACCGCGCAAAAAATTACCCAGACGCGCACCCCCGAGGACATGCTGTCCGTTGCAATGCAACCTTCTGACACGTGTATCGGCCTCGTAACGGTGTTTGCCCGCTGCCCGTACAGCGTACTCAGGACAGTAAGAGCGCAGAGGTGCCGACCATGGCTTGGATGCCACTGAGCACGCAGCGCAGCGGTGCCGTGGCGTCGCATCTTGCTTCGTGCATGCGACTAACAGAAACGCCCGGAGAGGCTCGCTGAGCCCTGCTCATCGTGCTGGGCACGGTCAAGGAAAATGGCTCACTCGCCGTTGGATCTCCATCTCGCCAGGATTGCGGGAACTGCCTTGGGCCTGGGACATGTACTTGGAAATCCTGCCCGGTGCTTTCCGCTTGCTCTCCGGTCCTATCTTCCGCATCCTCGTATCCGCGACCATCTCGCGCCATAACCCAACGTCTCCCAGATCTTCAGCCACGCCCGCCCACAGCTTACCCACACCCACATGTCGTGGCTATTGGGTTAGAGACTAGTACCAGCTGCCGATCGGCATCCAGCATCTTTGACACCCGCAACATTAAAGCAGGTCGACAAAAGGCTGGGCCCAACGCCCGGTCACGAGGTCCACGTTGTGTATGCACCCTGTCCACCATGCATTAAACCACCTCATTTCTCGCAATCGCAAAAGGGGTAGCCTGGCACTGAAGCACGTCCTTTTGTGTGTGTCCATGTGTTGGCTGCCGCATGCTAGTCAGCGGACTTTTTGTTGCATCTCAAGCCAACAAGTCTCGAGTCGACAGTGAGGACGCCAAACCCCATCGAGGCATACTCTATCACTTGATGGATCTCCAGAGCAATCCATGTCACGCTCCCAGACGCAAGGATGCGATTGGACAAATGGCCGATTAGAAAACATCACCCCACCCCATGCTCTGCACATACACCAATCCAAACCATCAGCACCGCGCATACACGTAACCGATGGGTAAACCGCGGAGCCGCACTCATGCACGCTGCAACAGGCAACCCGAACACCCACACCATTTTCTCACCCGTTCGCTAGTGGAATGCATAACAGCCTGCAGTAGTGTAGACTAGGCGCCGTTAAGCCTCACTAACCTGCAGCTGGAAATCTTCGAGAACGATTTACGCTTATACACTGCTCAATACATACGCCATTGTGCATAACAAGAGGGCTCGCATCCGTACCTGCAATGTGCTGTAGCTCTGCTGTGCGAAACTTGGGCTGCAGCTGCCGACCGGTCAAGCCAAACCGCCATGCATGTCTTAGTGCTGTTGCAGCGTTGCGGTGAAGTAGACCCGTGGACGCCCCCATGTTCGTATTGCAGCCATGCTTGCAGGGGCCACTTGGGATTGGGGGCAGCATCTGAAATTCAATCTGGCATGATTATGGCGTCATTGATGCAACTCCCATTCGCCAGCAAGTCGCGCAATTACAGGTTTGCGAAAAGTGAGTCCGGTTCACGGGATAGATCATCGCACCAAGCTATCTGCATATCAGCACCCAAGCGCGTACTCAAGCGCCCTCCCCCCCCAGACACGGGTTACTAGGATGGAGGCTAGAGGTTGGGATACCCCATCTACAATTCTACGACTCGTTACGAGGCCACACCCTCCCTCCCTCCCTCGTCTCTTCCCGTTCCCTAGCAACAAACCCTAAATCCGTCGCTCCATTCTTGTGTTCCTGAGTAGAGGACCCTACCCCAGCAAAGAAAGAAAAAAGCTGTGTTATTGCTCTGTGATCAAACGGGCATCGGGATAACTTCTGTCCATGGGGTGTACTGTAGTACAGAATGTTGCCCAGTATGTCACCACTAAAAAAAGGATAGCAATCTCAGGATGACTCCCTCGGTTGTTCCTCTCCCTTGTCTCGCCGGCAACTTCGCGCGAAAAGCCTGGCCTAATTTCATATCTGCGCCCCATCCATATGGAATCATGATATGACGATCTTCGTTGCGCCGAAGCAACGCCCATTGCACCGCGGGCAAAGGCCCCGAGGGAACGAACCGCATAAATCCCCCACTTGCCGGGGGTGTGGTGTGAGAGTGTGGGTGTGCGCTTCTCGCTCTGACAAGCCACGCCCGCAGCTCACACACCCAAGGGTAGCAAGCCAGCACCAGAGAACCCATATACGCATTACGCTTACTGGTACACACCCCAACCAAAACCGTCGTCTTGCTGTGCTTCGTGCGCGTCATATCATGCCGATTGGGATACCCCGGTCAAACCTCGCGCGCTTTTGTCCCATTAATCCGACCAGATAGCGGGTTTTTTTCTTTTCACCCCAATATGCAGGGCAGTGTTGCCGCTGGCTGCTGCGCGCACATACATACAGTAGATACACACAGATGCACACTGCACATGTTGCGCACGTAGGCAGAAAGGCCGGGTTGGAACGTTTGAGTGGCCCATCCAAGTCGGCCGCGAACCGGATCCGCATTGGCGGCAAGTTAAACAAAGAGTGGGGGAGGCCTTTTTTTTTCCTCCTTCCCTCACCCTACTCTTTCCTGCCTTGCCCATGCCCCCCTATGCCCCATGCTCTCCTCCTCCTTCTCTACGTGCAGGGCAAGGTCAAACACCGAACCGGTGCAAATAATGGGTGCACGCACACCACATAGCATACACAGCTAAGACATAGATACACACAAGTGCACGGTTGCGAGTTGCGCAGCTACCGCCTTACTTCTCGCTAACTTGGACTTGATCTGGTACTGGTGCCTTGGATCTTTTCGGGTCGTTTTTTTTTGGGGTGAAAGGGCCTTTCCTGGGTCCCGAATACCACCACACTTGATGACTTTTGGGTTACGAAGTGGGTATGGGGTAGCGTCGGAAGCTACTCGGATACCGCGGCAACGCGTGCGTTGCGCTCTTGCGATTTTTAATTCATTATCCCTTTGGGGTTCCGGTTCTCGGTCCAACCCCTCCCCTCTTCTGTCTCTCTCTCTCACTCACTCATTTACTCACTAGCCACTAACCCCTCCAACCCCCCTCCACAACCCCTGTTCCTTTTGGCGGGTGTGTGCATGTGCATGTATGTGTATGTGTGTGTCAAATTGTCACAGTTCATGTGCCATCGTGACTTGGTTCTCATTTCTCGTGTATCTGTATTCTCACCCAATCACGGCACATGTCAAACATGTCAAAAGTATGCGAGGAATGATCTAGTCTCTTTTTTTTTCTCTCTTGATTGTGCATGGAAGAGGGAGTGTGTGTGTGTGTGTGTGTGTGTGTGTGATCAAAAAAAAGGGAGGGTATCATTGGCTTCCTAACTGAACTAAACTAAACTAATAATAATCAAAGCTAGTCCATCTCACACCTGCGCCACTTTGCTGCTTGCGGCTGGTGGTGCTGGCTTCGCTGCCACTGCATGCGCTAGATGCAATCTCGGTCTAATGGGGGCTGGTATTGTGCCTATCCATCTTGTCTCTCTCATCTAATCCACCGGTCGCGCATCCACCTCACCGTAACCCATCACTCTTTTCTCGCTTTCCCTCGGACGGGACGGGATACTGGGCAGCGATCAGATCTCGTACGGCCGCTTGGCGGCCGCAATCCCAACCCTAACGCCTGATCGCCGGGACTCCGAGTGTCATTGCCGCCCTGTGCTGGTATCCGACGGTGCGTCTGGTCTCACTGTGTGTTCGGGATGACAAGTGGTCGTGTTGCGTTGCTTTTTTAGCCCTTCGGTCCTAGTGTCTGCGCCATGGGACCGAATCTGAGCGTAGGCTAACTGGCTCCCCCGAACGGCCCCGAATGGGGTCGTGTCAAAAAGCTGGGACTACTGTACTCATGCTGAGACAGGACCCCGTGGGCCCAGTAAAGGTACTTCTTGACACGTGTGCTTGGCTTTGATAATGCCTGTCGTATTCTCTCTCTCTCTCTCTCTCGTGCATGGCCGCCTTTTTTTTTCTCTCCCTTTCTTTCTTCGGTAACGGGCCGTGAATTGTAGTTGGCGCCTACATGTGTACGTGCGCGCGCGCGTGTGTGTATGTGTTTAGTGGGCTCTCATGGCACTGATTCCTGACCTTGCCACTGTTCGAAAAGTTGACGTATGCGATAATCCGTGGCCCAACCAATGTCAGACTCAATGTCCCGCAGTAGGTGTAGCACCACTTGCCGCTCTCGAGGGTCGCTGAGGCACTGACCAGCCGTGAAGAGGGGTTGCACAGAGTGAATTCGAACCGCTTCGTCGGATCGCGCAAGTGATATGCCAACAATCTCCCGGCTGTGCCTCTGACATGTGGCCAGGACCGACTGGTACGAATTCATGCGCGCAACAACCGTGCTGCCACACTGGGTCGATTCGTGTGGCTTGTTCATAAACAGGAGGATCTGCGACATGTGATACGTCTGCATCGTCGAGGCGCACATTGGAATCGAGTACCAGACCTCTGTAAATAATGACGCATCGTCGCAGTTGTGAATCTGGCTGGGACTGTGCGAAGGTGCGACCCTGGCCGAGGGCTTGAACGTGACTGGTAGGCCATCGTGCCAAACCTGGAATTGTTTACGAAGGCTGAACCAATAGTCGATGAGGGTGCGTTGCGGTACGTTAGCCCAAGACATGCCGGCCGCATTCGAAGTCTCGTCGCCGGCCGCCATGAAGTTGACTAGCTTGGCCATGAGCCAGACGAGCGCATTGCAAATCAGATCTTCTTTCATCATTACTTCGCCCTCTTCCGGGTACCCACTCGCCGTCGTATTACTGGGCATGATATAACCTTGCTCATCAATCAGCAGCCCGGCTTCTTTCCACAACGCCAAACAGTCGGTGTCGAGCCTAGTCTTTGTCTTGTTGATAACTAAACGAAATTAGCGACGCGTCCATCTATTTGTCACAGGAGGCTGACTTACAGGCTGCGAGCATATCCTGCCGGGCAATGTTCCAGAAGGTCGCTCGCCGAGCTTTGGAAGTAAAGTTGAAGCTAGCCGACGGCATGCTAGAGGGTGGAGTCGGCAATTGCAGCGGCATAACGTGCTCCTGCGACAACACCAAAAGCGACTTAGCGCCATTCAAGTGCTTGGCCCACTCGGATACCGAAGTGTCCAAGAACTCGTAGACACAAAGGATTGCAGATGCGGCTAGAATTTCGTCCGTGCTAGATGCGAACGACGTGTTGCTTGAAGTCCGTCGTCGTTTATGCGTCGGGCCGGGGCATCCTTGCGCCGATTCGTTGCTTTGCCGTCGGATCTCACACTCGGATTCATCGGGAGAGGAGCTAACATCCATCTTGAGGGCGTGCAGTAGAAGTGTTACGGCCGTATCGTAATACACGGCGGCTTTGTGTTTCCAGTCAACTAAGGGCGCGTCAGGGTATTGTTCCATCCGAGCTTGACGCGTCACACTACCTCCCATGACAGGCTTTCGTCCTTGAACACGTGCAAGGGCCTTTGCGGCACAGGCAATAGCTGCGTACTTGAGCAATGGATTCTCACGTGCCTTGACGGGGACGTAAGATGCAAAGTAGGTGCCAAGATCAAACAAGTCCATCCAGTATCCAGGGCCCTCTGAGAACCACCGGAGAAGGAAGGCAATCTCATGGTCATCCTGGCTCGGTGTTCCGCCGTCCGAGCGGGGAGGTGACCGTCTTGAACTTGAAATCGAGACGGAGCGAGGGATGTGGTCAGCAGATTCATACGGCGAGTTGAGCCGGGGATCAATGGGTGGCGAGGCGGTCGAGGCGGTATAGTCGATGACGGGATGTATGCGTCGGTTACATAATGACAGAGGCGGAGAGATGGGTGTGCCGACTGCAGATGTTGGGGGTGATTGCATCAGAGGTGGGAGCGATTCGAGATCAGGTGTGTAACAGTAAGGGGCGCTGGCATGGCCGAGATCGGGTCCCATGCTCGACGGTGTGCTGGTAACTGACTGGAAGTTGCTGTGTGTACGCCATGAAGCTACCGAGCGAGCCTCGAATGGACCAGGAGAGTCTGAAGCGGCCGACATGGCGTCAAATTCCGGCGTACCAGGATCGAGGTATGGGTTGGTGGTGTTGATGAACGTGACTGGACACTGCATTAGACGAACGACGGGAGGAACAAGGCAATATCAGACTGACCATTCTTGGGTATGTCCATCCAGATGGCATCGTCATCGAACGTGTTCTTGTAGGCGTAGAATCCCTTCAGAGAGTTCTCGTCTCCCAAGTCTTCGCCGTTCATCGAGGCATTGTGCTGGTGACGGAAGACAATGCCCGAACTTGGGACACATTCTCGAGAGGCCTTTGTGCATTGCCCGCACACGGGTTTCTTCTCATCGCACTTCAGCTTCCGCTGACGGCAGGTCAGACTGTAGTGGCAAAGGGTCAGAATGGGACGAGGCAGCATGTAAGTGGGCGTCGACTTACCATCCAGTTCGTGATCGCATTTCAGGGTGGTGCCAATGTGTGGGTCTATCTCGGAAAAGCTTAAGATCTCATAGTCTCGTGCCGAGGGAAGTGGGTAAGAAAAAGCATCCACATGAGTCGGAGAGAGCTGCCCTATATCTATATCAGTATTCAGGGCGATAGAGCGTTTGATACTCGATGGTTAGATGCGGGGTCTAGCATGGGTTCGCGCCAGTTGCGGATCCACCGTCACCATGAGCAAGGTTGCGAAAATTGACGAGAAGGATGGTCCTGGCTTAGTGCATCAATCTGAATCGTACTCGGGCAGCTCCAGTTAGCTGGAGTAGGAGAACCCAGACTTCAGCGGCCAGGGACTGTGAAGGGCCCGCGCGCACGCCAGGTCGCGTCAAGCGCCGCAGTCAGCCGAGTCATGGCCGTGGCCGTGGCCGTGGCCGGATTGCACTACGCAAATCACTTGTAGACGCTGCAAGATGCACTGGTGGACGCCTAGCCGGAACATGGACGCTAGTGTGCGACTGTAGTTAAACTTTTCTCCTGGTCGCTGCGCACTTGACTAGGCATCACGGTCGGTCCGTTTGCTGTGGCTACCAACGCATCAGGGGCCCTGTTCCCTGCCTTGTTCATAACCGGAACGAGACTTCCTGTATCCTGCCAAGCCTAATCAGAACCTATGAGAAATTTCGGAGCTTCCTCCAGAGCCCGAGCGAGCTTTACGAAGACGCGCTTGAAGCGTTGACAGCGGTAAGCGAACGATGCTCTTTCATCATCGAGATTCTGCATCTTCGATGAACTTACAAGCATCGGAAGATAACGCGGTCCCCCTTCACCGCCCTCGACCCGTCCGCCCGTGCCCGCTTGCGGTTACAGGGTTGTCACTATTGCGACACCTTCTGCTTCTTCTTCGGGCGTTCTGGCACGGCCTCCGCCGTATCGCTCTCCGCATCCTCCATCTCAGCATCAGTGTCGGAGCCGCTGCTCTGATGGTCAGAGTCGAATTCCTCCCCTACTTCGGATTCCGAATCGGCCTGGAAGTCCTCGTCCACACTCTCGTCGTCTTCGTCGGCACTACCGCGGTTGGCTGGCTGTCCATCGTCACTGGACGCAAGATCTTCATCTTGGAGAGCGGCCGCGAGAATCGCTCCAGACTAAACATTGCCTCGTTAGCCCAAATCCCTTATCAGCCGAAATTGGTCTCTACTCACGTCGTCGGCCATTTCATTCTTCGTCTTGATGCCCTTGGCACGGAAGAAATTCTCCAGCGGCTGTTGCTCCTCCCTGTAAAGTATTAGTCTCAGGGGTTTCAATATCTGACAGGTGACACTTGCCGGTTAATGTTTGAGAACTGATGTTCAGCCATACCATGCTTCATGGTAAAGGTAATGTCAAAGGTGCGGCTTGCGGCCATGGCCCCACCCACACGCGACATGGTCACCGACGCAATGTTGTCCATGCTGATGTACGTCGCCGGCTTGGGGATGAACATGAAGGCTTTGTCAAGACAGAACAAATGTCCTTCGTTGGCCTTGATGGAGCACTTGACACCAGACTGTTCATGATGACTGATGAAGTCGCGAGATGGCCTGGTAATGCGCTTTCCACTAAGGCCCTTGAAGATGTCCGCCACAACAGTCGCAATTGGCGCTTCATAGTGCGACTGCAGCTTGTCCTTGTACTTGTCCTCCAGCAGGTCTCCCTTCATGTTGAGGTCAAGATTGACCTCCTCGTCGCGCTTGAATTGCATAACAAGGAATGGGTATCGTGTCTGACCCTGTCTGAGGGGTGGATCTAGGCCGATGGTGATCAAGGTATGCATGTCATCTGGCTTTGGCAAAACCATAAACTTCTTGACTGAGTCGAACTGGATCTTGTAGTCATACGTCTTACCACGCAACCGGAAAGAACTCTCGTACATGTCAATGTCGAAACGACCTCTGTAGTATTGTTAGCAATTTGTGGATTGATGTTTATACGAGTGACGTGCCTGGGAGTAAGGTGCAGGATGTCCAAGAATGTGGCAAATGTGTCACCGGCGACTTCACCAATCTCAGCCTTCTCCATTAAAGTCTCGTAGAAAAGATTGGCGGCATTGGTCTCCTCTCCGTCTTCGGCCCCAGAGGCATCCTCTCCGTCCTCGTTTTTCTCCTTCTTCGAGGCCAAGCCGGGTATGTAGAAGCGCATTTCCACGAGCTGGTCCCGGGCACCTGCAGATTTCTTGCCTCTGAATCTCGCACCTCCCAAGGAACCATTTGCGCCAGCATCGCCGTCGGCAGGAAGGGAAAAATCAACAGCAACTTCATTCTTGCCTGCCAGGTTGGTGTTTGAGACTTCGGTATAAGGCACTTCAAAGGCTGGGCGATTGGCGACATTGAAGGTAAGCTCGGCCTTGCCAAAGTCGGCCTTTCCCCAGTTCCAACCGCGCAGGGCGTGCTCCCGGTTATCCAGACTTATTCCGTACCAAGTCTTGAAGACCTTTGAGACGCGGTCAAAGTCTTCCTGTTTGAACCCGTCGAGTTGGATCACACCGTCGTTGCGCGAGAGAATCTTGACTTCGTATCCGCGTGCAGCCCGGCTCCATTGGGCCTGGATGATTTGTGATTGGTCGCAAGTATATGTTTCGCCGTTTGCCGGCTTCCAGCCAAAGCCCGAGTCGGAGAATCGCGTTGCGCCTGGCTTGCGGGAGAGGTTGAGGTAGATGTCGTTGAAGGCCTCCCTAGGCGCTGTTAGTTTGATTGAACATGGGTATCAACATGGCTCTACCCGCTTACATTTTTGCAGTCGCGGCTCAGATTATGCTTATTTGCACACGTCGAGGGCAAACACAGCTGAGAACAGAGGATGCAAGCGACGTGAGTGTTGTTGCCGCTAGGTACTTGCTCTCACTTAGCAAACGCGCTTGGTTGCTTATGTAATGCTGCCAGCTGTCGATCACACGTGACAGCGCGCCTCGCCTCAATCTCACCTCGCGCATTGTTATTCTCACCTGCTGAGTCCAGTTTCAATGGCTCCGGGTTGAATTCTGGCTTAAAGAATTCCTACCATGCTCGTTTATATTATTAGGTAGTGCGTATAGCAGCCATCTTCGGCACTTCGAGAGTCGTGTCGAACTAAAAAGTCTAGCCCGTTACCGAAAGGCAGCGTCTACGAATTTCGAGCTTGAACACGACATGAGGAACTTTTTTTGATGAAGAAAACGCTACATTACGCAGACACTTCCTGGCCCTCACTCGATTCATCAGGTATACCTGCAGTGATATAACCTCACTCAGCATGCAAGCCCAGGCAAGAGCTGAAGCCTCTTAGAATAGCACACACGATCATCAGCCGTCTTCTCGATTTGCTTTTTGCGTTGTGTGCTTCTTCACGCTTCACAACACTATATACGTGTCTGTCATATTGCCGTCTATGCGCACCATCTACTCTAGGATCACCTTCCACTGTGCCGACACATGGCGCACACTGGCGCCATACATAATTAGAAGCACAGCACCGACGCCAACTATGCCAGCGAAGATACCCGCCATGGTACCAAAACTACTCGTGTAACCAACACTGTCAACCCAAGGTATGACACCGTACAAGAAGCCAAAAGCCACAATATTCTTCAGCCCGTTGACAAGCAGCAGGACGTCAGAGTTGACTGACAGTGCACAGTCACTCAAATACGCCAAGGTGATTGTGGGCATCGCAGTCAGTGCTACCGAGATCATCCCATACCCGAAGAACAGTGACACCCACGACAACGCATTCTGGACGCCATAACCAAAAAGAATGGTCCCCGACGTTGTGATCACCAGCGGAATGGCGACCAGGTAGATTCTGCTCTCGGGTTCGTAGACGCCGAGATACTTCGTCGTTCGCCACTTACACCATGTGTCGACCAGGCTACCTGGTGCTGCGTTAGCACATATGCTGTCAGCATCTTGCAATCTGCTTACCTCCAGCCCATGATCCAAAAACATTGCCCAATATGCCAGGGACATTGATGAGACCGTTGATTTGTGGGCTCCAATTATACGGCGGCGCTTGTAGTACAAACGGGTTGAGGATATTGACGGCAACTGTTATGACTAGGGAGATTGAATAGCAGAGGAATGCATATATGACCGCCGGATATATGATCATCGGAAACGGACTGCTCAATGTTAGCCCGACACCACTTTCACCGTGTTTGACTGCTACTCACCGTACGAACATCTTGGCAATGTTCGTTTCTGATGTTCCGCTCCACAAGCTTAGTTCCTGTACCCACGTCTTCTTTGCCAACTGTTGGACGTTTCCATCACTAATCGTATCCTGTAGCACCTTCTCACGTGTCAAGACCACCCTTTCATTTGATGCGCAACTCGCGTCGCCGACTTCATTTACATCTTTGCGCCTGTACCTGGTTTCTGGAACGAAGAGCAGGATTGCAATGAAGTTGATTGCAGTCAAGATCACAGTAATCCACTTCTGCCAGCGCCAGGAGAGGTTCGTTACGATAAAGCCACAAACCAGGGGACCGATCGTATTGCCACCTGCTATGGCGTTCCTGTGATTTTGTCAATTCCTGCAACCAAGGCCCCCTTTCTGCGCCACGATCATCGTGTGGCTTACAAGTGAAGTGATGGGTCGGGATAAGAGAAAAAGTACGCACATGTAGAAACCCATTTTGCCACCACGTTCATGCAAAAAGTACAGGTCCTGGGAAAGCTGTTAACCAGCGCATTTTATGTTGCCCTCCCATGATGTGCTGTTGTTTTGTGAACTAGGTTCCCAGAACGGTATGCATGGTGAGACAGAACTCTAAAACACCGATTTTCGGATGACTCCAGGGTCGGTGTTTCTTAGCTTACCGCCCAAAAGGGTATACAATGAATTTCGTAGCTTACATTGACTATTGCCACCCCAAGGGCTTCTGTTGAAGACCCGGCAAATGCTGCAACGATGTTACTCCATAGCAAACTCTGGAAGGAAGTTGCCACGGCACCCCACACGCTGCTCACACACAGCAGTCCACTTGCGAATACAAAAACCGGCCGTTTACCAATAAAATTGGCCATAGGCACCCAGAAGAAATTGAAAACTCCTAGAACCAAGATGGGATAGACAAGCATGTGTGACATTTCGTCCATTGGCTTGGAGAATTCGTCCGAGAGGATGTAAAACGCCGGTGACAGGCCAGCAATCCCGAAATTGGTCAGGAACGTGAAGGCGCACACTGAGACGAACGCAACATGCTTCTTCCAACGCGGCCAGCGAAGAGGGTCATTTGGATCGGCTGGTGAGGGCTGCGGGGATAGAATGATACTCTGTGGAGCGGTCTCATCACTACCGGCTAGAGCACACCATCAGTTCCTGATGCCGAGAAGAAATACAAGGAATAGTATGTGTAGGCCTACTTTGCTGCAACACCACGGTACCATCTGTCTGGTCCATGTCCCGCAAGCTCCTGAACTTGAGCCCCATGTTTACCTGTCGTTATCCTTGAGTACTCAACCGCAGTTCGATGAGGGAATAGTGACCCGGCGATTGCGTCACAGTGCTGATCCGTCTTCGTTGAAGTCGGCGATGAGGAAGTCTTACCTCGGGCAAGCAAACATGTTGAGTCGTGGTCAGATATTAGGCTATGTACGTTGTGCTACGCTCGAGTCACGCTGTCCTGGTATGGGGTGTTCGCTCTTACTCAGCATAAGACGCTAGCCCTATCGATGAGCAGATGCTTGACAATCTGGCTTTGGTTGGTTGGGTTAATGCTAGGGGGACGCATGCAATGTGGAGAGCAACCGTGCCGGAAGTGGGGGGCCGGTCGAGCTTCCGTGCACATGTCCTCGTTGCTAAGAGCTGAGGGGAATCCATGGTTTGCCTGACAGAAGCAAGTTGAAACGCGATGGCGAAAACTAAGGTCGGTACTTCGGGAGGAGCCTGAGAGTGTGGTCCCGAGTGCCTGATGTTGCATGTGCAAACTTACTAGGTGACATGCATTGAGCTTCTCAATATCAATGCCAACGCTGGACGATGCGCACGCGCTCTCGTGGTATGTCTAGCGTAACGAACCACGATGTTATCTGTGCCCTTGAACTGTTCGGCGTTGATCTCGATCTCGATCTCGTTGTATCTTGCTGACATACACAGGAGCCATCCTGAAACAGTTTATTTTTTTTCTATTGTTGAAGGCAACGGAGGGAAGAGGGTCGATCGGTGAGGTGGACAAAGGAGTTGCCCTATGGGGCTTGGGAGCCATGGCGCGTCCAACGGGAGCTTGCTACAAGTCGAATATTTGTCGGTAACTCAAGCAACCGTCGATTCTCTAGTTGTCCACACAAGTTGAACAATCGCGATAGTTGCGCAATCCCGTCCCGTCTCGCTAATCGGTGCCAAGGCCAGCGGCGTGAATGCCCTGGGACCTCAAGAAGCAATGCTCAACCTCTTCTTCTCCACGTAGACTAAATAGCATCAAGCCTCGGCCGACGCTACGCGGAATGCCAATTGAACGCATACCACAGTGGGCGCTGCTTTACAGCTCAGCTGACGGCGCAGTCATGTTGTGGTGGGTGTTGAGACGCCACTCGAGACAGATCTGGCGAGGGGTCCGTGCTCTGGTTCCGAGATGCAACGTTAGGCGCATAACTGAACATTGCACCCACAACGAGCATTGACAGAACGGGCCCATGACAGCACCCAATGCCAATGATGAACGTGGCCCTCGTCTCGACATGACGAACGGAGTCTGTATCCACGGCCTTGTCCTACGTGAACAAGTCATCGTTACGGCGCGGTCAAGGCATACGCGGCTCTCGCCCTGAAGCCCCAGACGTCGCGTCGTGGCATTCTCGACACACGACTTATGCGGATTGTTTTTTTTTCCTCTTTGCCAATGAAGGGTCCATTGGAACTATGGGGACAATGGGGGTAGGCTACATTCCAGCCATCACTGTGTGACGGCTACGCTGCCCAATCCAATACCTCACTATTACTCTCATCGCCGCACAAATGATTTTGCGCAACAACGGCTTCTACACTAACCGTCTCTGGAGCATCTACTGCATCTGTTCCGATTCCCCCCATGCATCCGGCACGAAGATCATCAGCGCCGTCATGACAAGCTGCAAATCATGGGTGCATGAACAGGCATATTGTCAAAGCTTTTGACCGTTCCCCCTACAGGCGCCATCGGTCAAAAGATATGTTGACAAGACAGTGCTCCCTTGCTTTCCTTCTTTTTCGGCTATGACCCCTGCCACATTGGGACCACAAATAACGCCTTGCGTTGCGCTGCGTGGCACCTATTGGATGCGGCAGGACGAGCATGTCCAATGGAGCGACCAAACAACTCTCCGAGATCTCGCTGCTGTGAATGCTTATCCGACGTAGATCAATAGAGTACAGCGCTTTCGAACCCGCGGATGCGGCATATGTAACGCCCTTCTACCGCTTGATCCTAGTCTACAGCAAAGCCTCCCTGTCCGCGCCACTCCTTGATGCTGGCGACTTGTTTTGGCTGGACGAGCTTCCTTGATAAACAATGTGTATCACCCCTTGGTTCCGACACACTGGACTTGTGCAAGTACATATCGTCTAAGGACCGAAACTCTTATCAAGGCTTGCCCGCACTGATAGGCCTACTGTCTTCTTCCTCACCTTATCGCCTGACATTGCCCTGCCTTACCCGTTATCCAACGTGATCACCGTACAAATCACAGTAAACAACATGGCCACCTCGACGATGACCATGGTGTCACCAAACCAACCGGTATCACTGACGAGGATACCATCCGCCTTCAAGGACCCCCGACCACCACCGTCGACGCCATCCAAGACAGCACAGTTGTGGGACGAATATGAAAAACAGGCTGTAGAAAAAGAAAAGGAGAGAGAAAGAGAGGAGAGCACCCAGACATCACAAGTTCTATTACACACAGCCCCGAACACCAGAAGGGCACGCCCACAGTTCGACAGATCCACATCGAGGTCAAGTTTTGACTTTCAGTTCCGACGGGCGCACGCGGCCACACCATCGACTACAGTGTCCATATGCAAGACATGTCAGCATCCCATCATCTACGCCTCTGGAATCTGCGAACTGTGCATAAAAACCATTGTCCTCCCAGCCCCAGGAGAGGCAACACCTCCAGTCAGCCCCGTCACACGCAACTTTCCCATGTCTGAACTCCGACAAGACCACACGATGCCATCGGGCGAAGAAGCAATTATTCCGATACCCATATCGCCAAGACGCGCCTCATTCTGCCCCCTCCCACCACACATGGCCGAGCTACCGATGCGAATGTCGTCACTTCAGTCCCCCTCTGCAGAGCAAGAAGCAGAGCTAGAGACGTCACGACAGAGAAAAGAGTCGCTCACAGACCCCAACCAGCCAATTCTCCGCCTCCAAATCACACACGTACCTCGATCACAGCCAGATTCCCACCCCACAACACCCACCTCTCCACCATGGACGCAATCGCGCTCTTCCACGCGCCGCTCTAGTCTAGCAAACGTGGCTTTGCTACCCACGCAGCCCTGGCCACATGCGCGCAACGACAGCGCCACGCTATCAGAGATGAGCACCCTATACCCATCTGCCTCTGCCGGCGCCTCGTCACCACCTACCTCGTGCCGCGTCGGGTACCCATTGCAAACCACGGTGAGCGCGTGGGACGACTGGGACTCTGACGACGACAAGGTCGGTCTTGCGGGGTGGATGGGCCGCCGCAAAGCAAGAGGTAGGGGCATGGATAGCTTTGACAGCGAGAGAGAGCGGCCGCGCACTGGCATGTCAGACCGGCCCAAGAAGGCGCGCATGAGCAAGGAGGAAATCAAGCTCGAGCGAGTGCGCATCGAGGCGGCCGAGTCGGCGAGGGCGTTTCGCCTTGCGAATGAGAATATGCCGCGCAAGAAACAGAGTGGGTTTGCGAAGATGTTTACCTGTGGTTGTGGGGATGACTGATTTACAATCCTTTTTTTTCTTCTCTCTCCTTTGTTCAAGTCTTGTCCTCGTATATCTGTTTTTTTTTCTTTCCTCCTACAACAAAAATGGCGCTTTGCGAATGATATCACTGGTTGGGAGAGGGGTTTTTTTTTCTTCTCCTCAAAATCCTTTTGCAACGACAAAGGGTGGAGTTGGGTCGTATGACTTGTACGCTAGCTAGCATCTTCTTCTTTCTCTTCTACCTTTTTTCTTCTTCTTCACCTCTCTTTCTACTCTATCACAGCGGTGTGTAAATAGCTGGGTATAGATATCTACATATTTAAATATATGTACATGTCACTAGATGGCTGAACTACAAATCTACTTGTTGTTCTTTTTTTTCCCCATGTTATAAACTTGCAGCTATTGAGCAAACGTGTTGAAAGTCGACATTTACAATCGCAGACAGAGTGCAAACGATGAACCTCTTACATCACTGCTCTATATATGTTGTAATTGGTAATCATTGGTTCTGGAAGAAGGCTACTGAGCTGATGTAGATTAGTAAAAAAAAAAGGCAATGTTGTTTCTGGACTCAACAATACTACTCTACCAGTATCGCCATCAAACATCGCTCTCACCTCCTGGATCGCAGCTTGTTGCCCTTGAACTTCTCATGTTCCCACCCACCTTTCAACCGCCCATCTACGCACTCACCTTTGTCTGCCACCATGCAGCTACGCGAGGCCGTGTTCGGCGCTTAGTATCTCCACGGCGGCTAGCTGTGCAAGGCAAGAAAGAAGTGACTGGGGTAGGCGAAAAGTATGCAGTGGAAAGACGCTTCTGATGCCGTACTTGGTGGCAGAGGGAAGCCTGACCATGTAGAACTCGTGTACCCGTCGTCCAGCGCCCTTGTCAGCCAGCAATGTCGAAGCGAAGAAAGTCATGAGCATCTGATCACAGTCTGTGGCATGGAAATCTAAGATGGGGCGAGGTCGTGGTCTGTTACGCAGGAGCGGGTTCGGTTTACTTCTGGAAGATCCTGGAGGCCGTTCCTCGTCGTGTGTAACATGGCAAGGCCAAGCTAGCCAAGCGAGGGGTTGCACAAAGGGGCTGCTTATAGTCTTATCATGTTATCGTCGCTAACGACGTTTGATGATGGTGGGGGTTTGGGTGGAGGTGGTGACACGGATAGGCATGCGTTCTCGTTGTTTGCTCAACAGGTAGATGACTATTGAGTGTATGTCGTTGACGGAGCGAGTGCGATACTACGGTCCTGTGTAGTGTCTGGCGTTCTTGCGTGTCGAGCGGCGCTGTGGACGTGTGGTGAGTACTATACATGCAGTAATGTGTGGTAGTGGTGGATGCATCTGTGAGCGTATCGAGCATGTCTGTGTAAGTGGGAAGATGTCATCTGCAACGACCCGTGTCTCCAGTAGACCATGAAGGTGGAGGCAAAGGCTCTGGAGGTGCATGTTACTTGCGTTCCTGGGTGTCTGCGCACCTTCCATGGTCTCATGTGAGCTCTCATGATGAGTGGCTGCTCCTTGGCTGATACAGCATGTCGATGTGTATGGTCGATATTGCTTCTGGGCATAATGGCTCAATGGCGTTTGATGAACAGTTCTGCAGCCTGGATATCAAAATGACAATGGCGAGCAAAAGATGATGAAACATGTATAGTTGGGTCAAAGAGTAAAAAGGAAGAGAAAGCATCGCCAAGATGTGTCGCTGTATGCTCAGCCGCACCGGCGATTGACAGCATTGCAGGCTTGACTTTAGTGTGGCGACAACAATTCCACAAAGTGTATTCCGTGTTCCGTTATTGGCGCTGCCCGTCAGGGGTAATCAGTCAATCGACTGCCGCGAGGAAATCTTCACTTCAACTACTTGGTCCCTTCAATCACGCTTGGTGCGTTAGTAGATGCTACTTTAGAGCGCACCATAATCAAGACTAGTAAGGCATACTGAGTTCGTATCGAGGTCTGGTGAACAGAGTCGTGGTTTTAAGACGGATGATAGTTACAAGCCATTCGATAGTTTGATTGGGGGTTGTGGACGGACCGAATCATATTCGATTCGATATACAAGGTTACGATGAACAAGGCTACGATGAGCAAAACACGTCGTTGGGTAGCATGAGCGACAGATGATTTGCGAAATTCTGGAAGGCGGAGGCAGCCAAAGGCGACTCAGTGGCAGCCGCTGTGGGGACATTGCAAAAGTTGACAACTTGGCGAGTCGAGGCCCAGCCACAAGTGCAATGCAGCTGGGATGGTGTTGCAAACAAGGAAACAACGATCTGCGCAGCATGTGTGAACAGTGTTGGCACTGACAGCTGGCAATGCATGCTTGGGGAGCAAGCAGAGTTGCGGTTTCGTAATAGTGGTGGTGGGGTATAGATTGAAGGCTGGTTGGTGGCAGCCACGCTCAATGCGATGGAGGAACGATCGGTCAAATTTTGACGTGTCGGTGATGGGCCGGCGTTGGCGCAAGCATGTCTCGTGTTCGGCACGCAGGCCAATTTCCCAGAATTTGTTAGGATTGCCTCAACAGGCCGGGCCATCAATGTGCAACATGACGCTGACAGTCGTCGGCATGGCCGGCACCCAAGTGTAGGTATCGGCAGCAGTGTGATTATCGGATGTATCGGCAGGGTCGTCTTTTGACTGAGACATGGCACTTTTTGAGGTGTTCGCAGCCCGCAGCCCACAGCCAGCAGCCAGCCTCAGGTACGAGCAGGCCGGGCAGATACTGTACTAGCAGTCGTGTTTAGGGCTAGCAGAGGGGCTGGTCAGAGTTGCAATACTGCAGCATCCAGGGCACGGGGAACGACGTCCGGCTGGAAAGCTAAAGTGGGTAGTCCTTGACGGCGGCCTTGGTAGCGGCACGGTAGGTTGCAGTCGCCGGCCAGCGACGTACGCCAATTCCTACGGTATGTGCATTGCTCGGCGTGCGTTTCAAGGACAATATTTTTCCCGCTGGGTGCGTGTATACGAGCTGTCGTGGTGTTGTGGCCCGTCGGGTGATGAGGATGCGCGGGCCCCTGACGCCAGCAAGGCTCGGCACACTAAGCGCATTGGGCGGCATTGTGGGGGGGAGAAGGCTGCCTTGCGCCTTCCTCGTGTGAGTGGGTGCCTCCTGCCGTCCAGCCCGCACATGGCTAGCGCCAGCCCCCGTGTGGCTAGCGCCAGCCATTAGCCTGCTTAGCGCCCTCCTACGCGGATTGCCATTGCTGCAATCTCTTCGCCGCCACAGGCACCGATTTTCAAAGCTTAGCGGGCTAACCAAAGGCTTGACTCCCTCCGCTGCTCTTGGTGACAGCGCGACGTTTGTCGGACCATGGCCCCTCTGCCCGTCGCTGGAGCGACGCTGGACAAGTCTGGATGCGGGCCAGTGTTCTGGTCTCCACGATACCATGGCCTCGTTGCCAGCCCCCCTCCCCGGCCTCTCCAGATGCCATGCTCGGAATGGGGATGATGATGATGATGACCACCTGTGCCGGTTCCCGCGTCTCCACGTCCTTTGCCTCAAAATAGAACGCCAGCGCGCCCAATCCCAGCGATGATCCTACCGCCCCAGTCTAGCATTGGGTAAAATACTGGAAATTACCGCGCGCAATGCCCCCCTAGGGCTGGCTTTAGCAATACCGTTATTGGGCGGCACCTCCAATAGGCCGAGCCGATGACTAGCATAGCTGAACTACTTCGCATATTCCTTGTTTCGACGCAGGTACTTGAGGCCAAGCACTCCCGCCACTTTGTTTCTCTCCTCCATCGCTGCCGACTACTCCAAAGTCGCTCGTTGACTCTCACTCATTCACCGCCGTGTTGGTTGCTGTCACTCGTTTCCAGCCTCCTCCACGCCTTAATCAACCTCCCTAAATAATATCCACGTAATTTGTTTTGCCGAATATGTAAGTACCTCCTGTACGAGCAACCACGCCCTCTCACAGGGCCGTCGCTTCCCTCCTGCTTTGCGTTGCACGTCATTGTTATCTTCGTCGTCTACCGACAAAAGACTTGCACCTTCACAACCCCCTCTAAGCCCTTGATCTTCTCTATTCCTCTGCACTGTCCTCAACCCCGATTGTTTCTATGCCACTACACTTGTCTCGATATTCTTGCCATCTTTTTGGTCCGGATTGCACTTGAATGACCGTCTTGTCCTCTGGTGGTCAACCGGCTCACACTATTCTCTAGCTATACATCCATAATGAGGGTTGAATACCTCGGCCTGTTCGCCACTGTGGCGTTCGGCATGATCGACACCCTTCCTGGGTTGGTTGTTCCCTCATGCGCGGAAAGTCCCGACAAGTGCCTCGCTGGTCAAACGTGTTGGCAGAAGAACAAGTAGGTCAACCATGCGGACAGGTTCGCGAACACTAGCTAATGCACACCAGATGCGTCCAGACGATCCAGAGCTCATTCTCCAGACTTTCCCAACTCGGATCTGCAGATGTCGCGGCTGGCGTTTCTAACGCACCCAAGTATGGATCTGTCCGCCGCGTGGTGGCAGAGGTGAAGAGACAAGCCAAGTACTCCCAGGACGGCCAATGCGGTCCTGCTCACGGAAATCTGCTCTGCGACCCCAACAGCACCGTATACACTGGCACATGCTGCTCACAATACGGATGGTGCGGAAACACAGCTGCGCATTGCGAAGCTGGCTGCCTGTCAGGCTGCACCAACCAGCCCACTTCCCAGCCCACTTCCCAGGCTACAACCTCCGGAGCAAAGGCAAGGGACGACGGCAGATGTGGAAAGGACTTTGCTGGCGCAACATGCGACGCGAACGGCCCATATGGTGGTTGCTGTTCGTCTTACGGATACTGCGGCAGCACTGACGGACACTGCCTCAAGGCAAATGGATGCCAGAACGGATGCAAAGACACTACCCCGGTCCAGTCGGCTGCCCCTACCAAGGCCGCCGCAACCCGACCTCCCTCTACTACTACCTCTGGCGAGCCTGTCCTTGGCAAGCCTTCGGCCACTGGCACCCCTACCGGTGCTACTACCACCGATGGAACCTGCGGAGCCAAGTTTGGCAACACTGTTTGCGGCAACTGGGCCCAGGGAAGCTGCTGCAGCATGTACGGCTACTGTGGTAACACTACTGCTCACTGCGGTGAGGGTTGCCAGAACGGACCATGCAAGGATGCTCCTGCTGTAGCTGCCCCAGCCGCCAGCCCGGCGCCTGCTGCCGCTAAGCCCGGTAGCCTTCAGATCAAGGGCCGATCTGGTGTCCCGGCCATGCACGCTGGTCTCATGCAAAACGGCAAGGTTGTCTTCCTGGACAAGGTTGAGAACTACACCGATCTCAAGCTTGGTAACGGCCAATATGCCTACTCTTCCGAGTACGATCCCGCCACCGGCAAGCTCACTCCCCTCGCCTACAAGACTAATGCTTTCTGCTCTGGTGGCATTTTCTTGGCTGATGGTCGCTTTGTCTCTCTCGGCGGTAACGCCCCGCTCGATTTCATTGACCCTACCGTCGGCGATGGTTTCCGTGGTATCCGATACTTGAAGCGATCCGCCAGTGACGCCTCGCTCGACGGCCAAGCATGGAGCGAGCCCGGCGTTCAACTCAACACTCCTCGCTGGTACGCCTCCGCTCAGATCATGAGTGATAACAGCATCTTTGTTGCATCCGGATCCAAGAACGGACTCGACCCTACTAAGCCCGAGAACAACAACCCTACCTACGAGATCCTCAATGCTGACGGTTCTCCCCGCGGAAAGAGCTTCAACATGGAAATCTTGAGCAAGAACCAGCCCTACTACATGTACCCCTTCATGCACTTGATGAAGGATGGCAACCTCTTCGTTGCTGTCGCCAAGTCTGCTGAGATCTTCAAGGTTGAGACTGGAACCGTTGTTCGCACTCTGCCTGACCTGCCCGGTACCTACCGCACCTACCCCAACACTGGTGGATCCGTCATGATGCCCCTGTCCAAGGCCAACAACTACAACCCCGACATCATCATCTGCGGTGGCGGCCCTTACCAAGACATTACCGCTCCCGGCGACCCATCTTGCGGCCGTATCAGGCCTCTTGATGCCAACCCGGAATGGGAGATGGATGCTATGCCCGAAGGCCGCGGCATGGTTGAGGGTACGCTCCTGGCTGACGGTACTATCGTCTGGGTCAACGGTGCTCAAGAGGGTGCCCAAGGTTTCGGCGTTGCCCAGAACCCTAGCCTCGAGGTTCTTCTGTACGACCCCAACCAGGCCAAGGGCAAGCGCTGGAGCACTGGTCCCAAGTCGACCATTCCTCGTCTCTACCACAGTGTAGCCCTTCTCCTCCTCGACGGAACACTCCTCATCAGCGGCTCCAACCCTGTTGAACAGCCTGTCCTCACCGCCTCAAAGCAGAACCCCTTTGTTACCGAGTTCCGCAACGAGATCTACACTCCTCCCTACCTCCAGGGCAACCCTGTCCGTCCTTCCAACGTCGTGCTCTCAAGCAAGGACCTCAAGGCCAACAGCAGCACCTTCACCATCAAGTTCAACGTGCCTGCCAACTCCAAGAACCTCAAGGTTTCTCTCTACTACGGTGGATTCGTCACCCACTCGCTCCACATGGGTCACCGCATGATCATCCTCGAGACGACTGGCTTCAACACTGCCTCTACCAGCCAGACCGTTACCGCCACCATGCCTGCCAACAGGAACATCGCCCCCGCTGGTCCCTATGTCGTGTACGTTGTCGTTGACGGCGTTCCCGCCATGGGCCAGTTCGTCAACGTTTCATAAACGAAAAGCGCAATGAGACCCATTGTAATGAAGGTGGGATGAGGAATGCTTGGTTGCTTATACGTAGATACCTCTTCCAGCAAAGAATTCTTGTCTAGAATAGATTTCGTAGGAAAAAGCATTGATGAGAGTTATTGATTTGACCCAAGTTTATGCACATGTCCCACCTCTTTCAAGTTGAATGAATGAAACCCAACCCCCCCAAATGTTCAAAATACAAAGTTCTGGGTTATACATGTCTCCTTTTGTGCGCATGTCGATGTAAAACTTGTGCAGTATCAATTCTCCCGTGCCGTGTCTGTCGCACCATTGCAGATGGGAGACAAGCCCACAGTCTACTGCACTACTACCAAGTACTACTAAATTGTCGCACAACCAGTCTCCTAATCACATTTAAAGTTGTGATTCAGAAAGCAACGTTAGATTTTACACTTTTACAAATGTTTATTTTCACTTTTGGATA